>ERZ1699238.315-NODE-315-length-13941-cov-23.121978_pt1 | contig 13941 bp, 16 predicted proteins | sample MGYA00581518_ERZ1699238 | MGnify/ENA primary metagenome ERZ1699238 (study PRJEB42319, sample SAMD00040325) | human oral metagenome | material: saliva | host: Homo sapiens | study: EMG produced TPA metagenomics assembly of PRJDB4115 data set (Metgenomic analysis... | reverse complement strand
AAAGAAGAACTCTTATCTATTCAGAAAGGGTTGGAGGACATCAAAAACGGCAGAACTTACAGAATGCAGGAGGGTGAGAGCCTTACGGACTTCTTAAAGCGCACAGAGGAATGTATCAAATAGAATTTTCGGAAGAAGCTACAAAGGAACTTCTTAAACTGATGAAGTCCGATGTACAAGCTTATAAGAAGTTTGAGAGCCTTATTCCCGAACTTCAGGAACACCCATACACTGGAACTGGACATCCTCACCAGCTTCGACACGTCAATGGAATTTGGTCGAGGAAACTCGACAAGAAGAACCGCCTGCGTTATATGGTCAATGATACGACAATCGTTGTACTTGTATTATCGGCTATTGGGCATTATGATGACAAGTAGGGACTAATTTTGTAGTTTCAGGGGGTGATCCCTGAAATGAAATTATCAGGGGGGGGTGGTCTCTCGTTTTTGCGAGCCAGGGACCACCCCTTATCTTTGATGTTAGGGGGGTGGTCTCTGGGGGTGGTCCCTTATATAAAAATTATCAAAGGGTGGTCTCTCGTTTTTGCGAGTCAGGGACCACCCCCCTTATCTTTGATATTTGGGGGGGTGGTCTCTGGGGGTGGTCCCTGGCCTTGTAATTTATTGAAATTGTGATATTTATTTATTTTAGAAGGGGTGGTCCCTGAAATGAAATTATCAGGGGGGTGGTCTCTCGTTTTTGCGAGTCAGGGACCACCCCTAATCTTTGATATCAGGGGGGTGGTCCCTGGGGGTGGTCCCTGATAAACTTAGGGGTGGTCCCTGGGGGTGGTCCCTGACCTTGTAATTTATTGAAATTGTGATATTTATTTATTTTAGAATGGGTGGTCCCTGGGGGTGGTCCCTGAAATGAAATTATCATGGGGTGGTCTCTCGTCTTTTGGGGTCAGGGACCACCCCCTGTTTTTTACATTGTCAACCCTCGGAGAGCCTAATATAGACACGGCTTGCCGCACGTAGTCCCCCTCCTCGTGAGGGGTGTCTATACCCCCTCACGAGGATGAGGGGGGTATTAGGCTACCTCCCAATGTAAAAGGTTTAAAACATTTTTCTATATCATTTTGCTCTGCGCAAACGCAAACGATACTTTTTTTATCTTTCCCATTAGAAAGCGTTATCTGAAATCTCTAAAAAGCATTTTAAGCCTTTCTGAAGGGTTAAATGAAATTTTAGGTAGAATTTATCTTCGAAAGAGAAAAAAGCCGTTAAAACGAAAATAAATGGCAAATTAGAGAGTGTCATGATACAATCTGATAAGCTGTTAAGCTGCTCGAATGAGCGTAGGAAATCGCAATTTTATTGCGTCATGGGGGTATAGGGGTCTCCCCATAGCGACCAGCACCGAAAAGCGACAGCGGTTAATCAGTGCGCCCGATGGTGTGGAGGAACGGAACACCCTGCGCACATAGTGAAGAGAAAGCGCAGCGAAACGAAACGCCCCCCTATAAACCAAAATTCCCACCTCACGCAAAATCTTGCATCAGATGCAAATCTTGCATGTAGTGGGAAAGGCTTTGCACCTGGTGCAAGTTTTTGTACTTAGTTTTGCTTTTTGTCTTGGAGGTAGAAGTAAATACCGCCAATATTAGCTATTGCGATGATGAAAATCATCATTAAAATTCCAGCGTTCATATTATCTGATGCAAGTTATTTTATATTTCTGCGGTCTTCTTCTTGATAGCATTAATCACATATCCGATGCGGTTCTTTGCTGTTCTCGATGGACCGACAAGGGAAGACAAAAAACCGATGAAATCAGGTATTTTCTGCTCTCCCTCGATGATTGTTTTTTTATTCTTGTTTATCTCTGCTGCTTTGAACTCGAAGGAGTATCGGAGATAATCCAAAGCTTCTCTGCTGATTTGTGCACGTGCTGTTAGTTTGGAACGTTTTTCCCTTTCGTACAGCTCTGGGTCTTGCTTGTCGGGGTGGAATGTTGGGAAGAACTTAAAGCCTACAACCTTGCGCCCCTCCTTTATCTCGATGTAGTTGAAAGAGTATGGGCTGCATTCGTCAAGCTCTTTCTTTGCAATGTCTAAAACTCTTGTCTTAAAATGCCCTACGAGTTTATACTTATCCTTAACACCGAACCGCTGCTTAAGGTCTTCAAAGGTAAATTCCAAAGGTCTTTTCTGTCCGCTCATAAGTTCGTACATACGCATCGAGTAGACGGACTTGAACTGCATAGCGGTAATAAGCTCATACTTACGATAACCTTTGGTGAAGTCCAGCAGGCACCGCCATATATCATCAAGAACAGTAAAGACTACAGATCCCTTTATTTTATCTATTTTAGGGTTGGAAATGATAGCTGTATATTGCCAGAATTTATCGTCTTCATATTCCACACCTTTTTGCGCTAAAGACCGAAAGGCTTTCTTCGCTATGGTATAGTTCTGGTCTTTTTCGTTCCGGAGAATATCAGCTACTGGCATAGTTATCTCCCTACCGAATAGGGTCGGCTCTATTTTATGCATATTATCTCGTATCATTATGCCCTTTATTTCGTCTTGTGCCAGCTCTACCAGGCGGTACATAATACGCTTTTCATAAGCATTAAAGTCGTACTTTGCAGTCGTAAAGATATACGACTGAATTGCGAGTTCATTACTCTTGATAGTCCTTGCCATTGTATCTTGTTATTACTGATTTGTTAGTTCCTGGTTCACCTGCTCGAGCATCTGACAGACCTCTGAAAGAGTAGCGTTTATCACGTCGATATTACGTGCTGCCACCTCCTCCAAATCTTGCTTGTAGTTTACGTTCTTGATGATATGTGCAAGAAGTGTTTGAACTTCTGCAGCCTTAAGCTGTGCATTAAATAATCTTTTATCCATAATTCGTTGATTTACAATTATGCTGCAAATATAATAATTAATTATCACAAAAACAAACTTTTGTGAACAATAACATTAAATTTGTGATGTTTAAAATAAAAAACAACATTAAATTTGTGATATTTAGCATTAAATTTGTGATAGTTAGACCCCCTTTTTCTCGCATAATGCGCGCGCGCGAGGATAGACATAACAGACGTTGTCTATAACAGAGATAAAGTTATTTACGGGTCGGGGGTTGCCTTTATCGACCGAAAAATAAAAACAAAAACAAACCCCCTTGGGGGTAGGGGGTATTGATAGGATAATAATGTTTTTATAGCGGTGTACGCAAATGAGTACACAAAATATTTGGATATTTGGAAAATAATAGCTAATTTTGCCCCGAACATTAGAGCCATTGAGCCATGCAGATAGTAACAACAAGAGAATTTAGAGCCAATCAGAAGAAGTATTTTGAGTTGGCGGAACGTGAGACAGTCTTTGTATCTCGCAAAAATGCACGTCCGATTGTAATTAGTGTAGCTGATGATGACGATTTCCTTTCAAAAGAAGAACTCTTATCTATTCAGAAAGGGTTGGAGGACATCAAAAACGGCAGAACTTACAGAATGCAGGAGGGTGAGAGCCTTACGGACTTCTTAAAGCGCACAGAGGAATGTATCAAATAGAATTCTCGGAAGAAGCTACAGAGGAACTTCTTAAACTGATGAAGTCCGATGTACAAGCTTATAAAAAGTTTGAGAGCCTTATCCCCGAACTTCGGGAACACCCATACACTGGAACTGGGCATCCTCACCAGCTTCGACACGTGAATGGCATCTGGTCGAGGAAACTTGACAAGAAGAACCGCCTGCGTTATATGGTCAATGATATGACCGTTATTGTGTTCATCGTGTCGGCTATGGGGCATTATGATGACAAGTAGGGACTATCTTCTTAGTCCCCTATTTCGTTGTATATCTTCCTCCCTTACTCCGTTGGCGATATTCCTCAATTCTCTTTCCGCTTGGTCCCATTTTGAGCCATATTGGTATTGCCCTATTATGCCACACCCATAATAGGCTGCGTCTTTAAGCTTCTCGGCTGCGTCTGAGTCGCCCTGCATGACGAAAGATAACAGACGTTTGTCCTCCGCATCAAAGCGTCCGTTTATGTGGCTTACATAACTACGGATTGCGTTGATGCATCTTGCTATGATAGGAATGCTTTGGAATTTTTCTATATCTGCTCTGTATTTTTTGGCGTCTGCTGCCAGCTCCTTGGCTTTTTTGAGTTGGGCTTGTAGATTATATACTTCCCCATAGGCTTTATTAAATCCCTCTTGATAGGCTTTGTCTATCTTCTGTGTGGCACTTCCCAACTGTCCTATCTGTTCAGCCTTTAGATTAAATATTTCTTTTTCTTGGGTATTTAATTGCGTTTTAAGGGCTTTTATCTGTTTATCCTTGGAACTCTGCCCGAAAAGACCTTTGACGCCCTCAGAAAGCGTTTTTGCGGTCTCTATGGCTGCTTCCTTGCGTGCCTTGACCACCTTGAAACGCTCCAATTCTTCTTTCATCTGCTTTTCTTTCCTTACCCTCTCTTCCTCCAGCTGCTTTAATTTAGCTTCCTCGGCAAAAGATTTGTACTGCTGTGCCGTCAGGTGCTGCTTGTCGCTCGACACCCCCCTATCCATTTGCAGGACTTCCGCTGTTATCGTCTGCATCTCCACCATGTCTTGGCGGTTCAGCTTAAGACTTTTCCCCGTCTCTTGGTCAGTCCAGTCAAATACCAAATGGGCATGTAGGTTAGGCTTCCACTCTCCCTTTGGATAGCCCTCGTCCTTGTGGATTGCAATTTGAAAAGTGTCTATCCCGAACCGCTGCCGGTACGCATCGGACAGCCTTTTTAAATCTTCCATTGTCGTTTCGGACTTGATGACCACGACCGCCTCACGTATCGGGGTGGCTTTGGATTGCATTTTCTGACCTGTCGATTTGAGGTATCTCGACTTGATGTTTTCAAGCCGATCCGTTTGCGTGTCTTTCTCCCAATACTCGTTGAGGTGGGAGAGTTCGGGGCGAATGTAGTCGAGTTCCTTTTCCCTCTTGTTGTGTTCCTCGCTTCCGCCCTTGACGGGTTGCACGTGGATAGATGTTTGCTGCTTCATGATTTTCAGTTTTTCGGTGGGGTATCCTGTGTAGGGCAGCAGGGGTCAAGGGGGCGCAGCCCCTGCCCTCGGAGAGCCCACAACCCTGCAAGGGTTATAGTGGGCTATAACCTGCACACAGAGTTTACCCTCAGGCAAAGGTACAAAAACATTTTGTACTTACAAGAAAAATTCGTTCAACTTTAGAGTGTAGTTTTTTATATAAATTGCAGTACACAATTTTTGAAAACTATTATCGTTATATTTTTATGAAGTACAAGTGTAAAGTTATAGGAATATTTGTGTGTATTTTCTTATGCACAAGTTGTAATTCAAATAATTATGAAGAAAGAGAAAATCTTTTTTTTCGTATATTATCGGTGTACTCTTTTGGTGAGCAAAAGAATGTGCATATTAGCGATTTAAATAGAAAATGTCTTGTTATAAATTCAGAGATTGATTTAAAAAACAGCGATTTGCCAGAAACTCTTATTGATTCTATTTCTCAGGAAAATATAAACTTTGAAAAAATGAGTTTGTTGGTAAAACCCTCATATATTGATTATACCCCAATAAAACGAGATTATAATTTCTATAAGATAAAAGAAGGGGATTATGTACTGAATATATATTATACATTAGCCCATAAAGAAATTCCAATGCACTTAGAATACCTTTGCTTTTTAATTGATAAGGTACAAAAACAAACTAAAATAAGATGTTATACGTCTTATTAAAAAAGCAAGAAAGTGATATTGATTTTACACATTCTTGCTTTTGTATTTTCTAGTCGTAATAGTATTTTACATAAATTCTAGCTTCTTCTGGTTTAATGGGGAGATATAAATCTCTTCCTAAATTATAACCATAAATATCTGATATTAATTTATACACATAAGTTTTAAATTCGGGACTAGAGTCTGTACCACCATTTATTTGAGCACGTTCCTGGGTGTTTCCTGAATATTGTAGTTTCCACCCTGTAAATTCTCCTTTAAATCCTCTCACAGAAACACTTTCATCTGGAAGATCTATTTTCATGGATATTTCCCAAACTTCGCATATGGTTAGTTGTCTTGAACCTGTAAAGTAACGAGGAACAAGATTCTCGCCAGAGTTATATTTAAAGTTTATTTTTTCATTTCCAAGTTTAGTAATCTTTCCAACCATAGGGATAATAGATGATCTTGTTTTAGCTTTATATAACTTGTTATAAGCTTCTTCTTTGGAGATATTTCCAGATATATATTCTGGTGTAAGGGTAACTTGCACCGAATCTCCTTCTTTTAAATTGGATATATCCAAAGTATTAAAAGACAAAGCATATTCAGCATACTTTTTACTGTTATTACTTACATTTTGATTTGTATCTTCATCAGAAGAACATGCTACAAATAACATTCCTATAATCAGGAAAGCTTGGGAAAGAAGTATGTTTTTAGTTTTCATAAAATAATAGTTTTATTTTGCAAAGATAAAAAGTTTGTTTTTTATCCCATTAAAATTTCCTTGTTTTTTTTATTAAATTTCTGCTGTTCGATTCTTGATAGCATTAATTACATAGCCGATTCGGTTCTTGGCAGTCCTCGAGGGACCGACAAGGGACGAAAGGAATCCTATAAAGTCAGGTATCTTCTGTTCCCCATCGATGATAGTTTTCTCTGCGCACGAGTGGAGAGAGCGAAGCAGAAACGAAACGACCCCCTATAAACAAAAAATCCCACCTTACGCAAAATCTTGCACCAGGTGCAAATCTTGCATGTGGTGGGAATGGACTTGCATCTGATGCAAGTTTTTGTTCTTAGTTTTCCTTTTTGTCTTGGAGGTAGAAATAAATACCGCCAATATTGGCTATTGCGATGATGAAAATCATCATTAAAATTCCTGCGTTCATATCTCTATTGATGCAAGTTATTTTCCTCTTTTGTCCGTTGATAATCCAGTCAATTCCTTTGCCACTTCGTACAGCTCTTTCTCTTAGGTCTGCGAGGTGTTCGACAAGCTTGGCAATGTCTGTTGAGCCGTCAAGAACAAAGCTTTGTTAGCGTTTTTTCCTCTTTGGTCATATTCAAAATGTACAAAAGGCAATCAGATACAGCTCTAGTGATCATATTATAGGGACTAATGACCGATTTAGGAAGAAAGATAAGGGAAAGAATAAGAGGAGTGTTTGAAAAACACTCCTCTTATTATGTTTTTATAGATGGACTCTTAAAAAATATATCCAATACCTAACATCAACCTAGAAAAATCCTTCTGAGTAATGTTATATTGAGCAGAAAGATTGATATGGTTTATAATATTTACTCCTAACTGAGGAGCACACACGGCATGACATTTTTTTCCATTATTAAACACACCTCTATCCATATTGTCAATAGAGACTCCTGCACCTACACCTGCATAGAATTCTACCTTTGATGATGTAGGAAAGTTATAGTTAATAGATGGCAGAACAACTAATGATCTTCCATTGAAAGGAGAATTAGAATATTCGTTCATTACCACAGTATAACTGTCATAACTTAATCTAAGCTTAGCACTCAATGGACTGTTAGGAAAATTATATATGCCATTAGCATAAAGGCCTATATGATTTTCCTTATTTCCATCTTTTTTCAATCCAATTGGATAATTTATACCTGCTTCTATTTGAACAGTCTTTTTTTGAGCAAATACTAGACTTGAAATAGTAAGCAATAAAAATGTTGCAAGAAGTTTCTTCATACGATATTATTTTTTAGAAATATTCATACCACCCCAAGTTCCATTTATTTTTCCTGCCAAGATAACTTGACCAGCTTTCATTCGCTTAACAGGAAGATTTCTTACACCTGACATGAAATCAAAAAGCGATTTAAATGAAAATGGATTTTTTATCATATCTAAAGATAAAAAGAATTTGACCTGAGAGTTAAAGACTTTACGCACTTGATCCACGTTGTACTCGTTAATCTGGTTATCTAAAATAACAACATAAACTTTATTAGGAGTCAAGAAACGGACTGCTCTAGCATTAGGATTTACATTCTTATTAACCATGTCGCTTAACTTTTTTAACCCTTCTTTCAATCCTTGCCCTGCTAAATTCATTATCTGTTGGTCAGTTATTTCCATACCCCAAATATCAATACAAGGTACAGGCTTATCTAATCCAGCAATATCCAATGTTGTATTTTCACTAACAAGCGTTGGAGCCTTAGGGAATTCTAATTTAGGTATTTTCAAATCCAATTCTAAAACAACTCCTCTATATGTAATGGTTAGTTCTTCTGCGTTTGTTCCTTTCCAACCATTCAATTTTCTAAAAAAGCCCCCACGTTTTTTTCTTGAAGCTACAAATGTTCCTACTTCTGAATAAACTCCATAATCGTAATCATATAAAGAGCCTTTAATTCGATACCCTTTCATGAAATCATGATGCTTAACAGAACGATCTCCAAACACCCCTCCTAATATTTTTCCAACAAAAGTATGACTGTCGCTAGAATAGGATGGGAAATTACTATAAGGAATATTCTCTATTGAAGTTCTTGTCATCGGAACAACAGTTCCGTCCTCCTTTAGAGTGCTATAAGAACCTTTTAAGTTTACAGCATTCATAGATTTCTTGTCAAATGTTCCATTTTCAAGTTTCTTTATAGCAATATCTAATTCTTCTCTGTTATCAATGCTTGTTGAAAGAGTTCCGTAAGGAGTTATTTTATAGATAGAGTCTTTTACTTGTATTTCACCCCTAGAATTTAAGAGACGTGCGAAATTGAGATTAGGAACAAGATCTTCGTAGTTAAATATATCATAGTATGTAAGGTGATTTTTCTTTATGTATTCCTGTTCTTCCTTTGTGAACTGGAGTAAGATAGGGTCGTTATCTTGCACAATATCCAGTAAAGAAACATAGTCTTGAGAAGGAGTACTTCTTGTAAGCTGTTTAGCATCTAAAATGGTATTCTTAAGACTTTCTTTATCGGAAGACTTAAACAACGCAGTTAGATTTGTTTTTGGAGATTCTGACTTTTCTGTAGTTACTGATGGTGGTAAAACATCATCTGTTGAGCATGATGCAAATAATAGCAAAAGTGCTCCTCCTAAAAATAGTTTCGCTTTCATAAGATGATCATATATTTTTATTATAAATTGATTTGTAAAGATAATTGTTTTATGTGAGACAAAGGTAAAAAAAAAATAACTAATAAGAATGTATATATTGAGAATTATTTTATTTTTCCCTTTAGTCCATTGATAATCCAGCCAGTGCCTTTGCCACTTCGTGCAGCTCTTTCTCTTAGGTCTGCAAGGTGTTCGACAAGGTTTGGCAATGTCTGTTGAGCCGTCAAGAACAAAGCTTTGTTAGCGTTTATCTCTTCTTTGGTCATATTCAGATTGTACAGAAGATAATCAGATACAGCCTTGTCAAGCATACCATAAGCACCTGTAATGTTGCCGACCTTTGCTTGCAGTTCTTTCTTTTCAAGCTGTGGGTCTTTGTTCTTCTGAAAAAACTTTGGATAGAATGTGTAACCGACAACTTTCTTTCCGTTGCGCCCCCTCGATGAAACTTCCTGCCTTTCCCAAGTGAACGAATAAGGGCTGCTCTCGTCAAGTTCTCTTTGGGCTATATCTATGACTTTTTTTTCTAAATTCGGAATTGGTTGGAATTTCTTTTCAAGGCAAAGCATTTTGCGAAGTTCCTCTATAGAATAAGTTAAAGGCTTTGTCTGTCCGCTTAACAACTCGTAGAAACGCATCGAATAGACAGATTTAAACTGCATCGTAGTTTTTAATTCATATTTACGATACCCCTTTGTGAAGTCTAATACTATGTTCCAGACGTTAGGAGATACACGGAATTTTGCTACTCCAGTACCCAAATTTACCCTTACTCTCTCCAGCATGTGGTCGAGATACCAAACATTTCCTTTAGTCTGCTCGATAGTACGGCTTGACATAGCTTTAAAGGCTTTCTTTGCCTTTGCATAGTTGTTGTCTTCCTCATTGGCAAGAATACAACGCACTGGCATTGTTATATCCTTGTCCCCGAATAGATTTGTTTCTACTTTCATACCAATCCATTCTACAAAGTCTTTGCCCTGCAATTCTGCTTGTGCCAACTCTACAAGACGGTATAAGATACGCTTTTCATATACGCTAAAATCGTATCGAGCAGCCGTAAGCATATAGGACTGAACAACGTTCTTGTTTTCTTCAATAGGTCTTGCCATTGTCTTTTGTTATTACTGATTTGTTAGTTCCTGGTTTAGTTTTTCGAGCATCTGGCAGACCTCTGAAAGAGTAGCGTTTATAACATCGATATTACGTGTTGCCAACTCCTCCAAATCTTGCTTGTAGTTTACGTTCTTAGCTATGTGGGCTAATAGTCCTTGCACTTCTGTAGCCTTGATTTGTGCATCAAATAATCTTTTATCCATAAGTCTTTGATTTACAATTACAATGCAAATATACAAATAATTTATTACTTACGCAAGAAAAAGGTATATATTTTATTCCAAAAGTAATAAATAAACCGTTAAAATAGTATTCCAAAAGTAATATATTAGTATTCCAAAGGTAATATATTAATATCTTAAATCGTTGGTTTTCAATTTGTTACAAAAGTTGATATGCATATAACATACCATGCTATAAACAAAGTATAGGTTTTTTAGAGGGCTGCGCCCGAATAAAAAACAACGTAAAACGCTGAAAACCAAAGGGAAAGCAAGCAGCCCCCTTGGGGGTTGGGGGTACTACAAAGAAATAACGTTTTATTGGTTGTAAAGATTTTTTACTTTTTAATGTATTTTGGTCTGTATGGGTCGTTTCGTTTCGCTGCGCTTTCTCTTCACTATGTGCGCAGGGTGTTCCGTTCCTCCACACCATCGGGCGCACTGATTAACCGCTGTCGCTTTTCGGTGCTGGTCGCTATGGGGGCGTGCCCCCTATACCCCACTGATGGGGCTAACGCCGTGACGAATTTCTGCCTTTTTTCTTCTCGGTCACTCCTCACTTCTCCGATGCGGTGCTACATTGAAACACCTTCAATTTTAACGCTTAAAATTTGCAGGCTGCTATGAAATCACCTATCTTTGCAGCAGGATGTACCAAGCAGATAAACGGCAGAAAGCCAGTTGTGTCAACGTATTACATTAGGGGGGCAGGGACCACCCCTAATTTCATACTTGACAACTGGCTTTTCTCCCTGCGGTCGCAAAGAGGGCTAACGCCATATGAACAAGGAAAAAGACAATAAAAAGACCTTCCGACGAACACGGCAAGAAACATCTTCGCCAGTGCGTCAGACAACTCTCACTTTCCGTGTCAATGATGCCGAAAGACGTATCATTGAAGACAGAGCGAAGAGTTGCGGAAAGAACGTATCCGAATATCTTCGGCAAGTCGTTCTATCGAGAACACCACGTGCAGCGTTCACCGATGATGAACGTGAGCAGCTGAAAGTCGTATCTGCTATGCGATACAATCTACAGCAGCTTAACAACTATTTCCATAGCCAAGAATGGATAATGGTGAAACTACAAAACGAACGTATTATAAGTGTACTAAAAAAACTACTTAGAGTATGAGTATAATCGGAAAGGCGGAAAGTATCAGCCACGGCAGGGCAGCCGTGAAGTATGCAGAAGAAAAACAAATCAATGGGGTAGACGTTGCAGACAGCTTTGAGATGCACGGACTATCTGGAGAAACACCCGAAGAATGTTTCAATGAGATGAGGAACTGGAAGAACGGAACGGGACACGACAACATAAAGCGTGATTTCCTTTGGCTCTCCTTTTCTCCATCAAAGGAACTAATCGAGCAATGGGGCGATGATGAAACGAAGTGGAAAGAGGCACATAGTAAATGGCTCCAATATCTCGGAGTTGACAACTCGCAGCGTATTACTATACTGCACTATGGTGCTGAAAACGACATCGAGCGCACCCACCTGCACGACATCATAAACCGCATAGACCTTGAGGGAAACGTAATATCTGACAGCCAAATTGGACTGCGTGCAAAGGCAGCAGCCGAGAAAGTAGCCAGAGAATACGGATTAAAGACCGCAGAGGACATCGGAAAGGAACAGCGGGCAGTTATCAAGGAAAAGGCGAGAAATGCGCTCAGAGGGCTTAAAAATTGGTCTTTTGATGGTTTTGAACGTGCAGTTGAGGAACAAGGGCTAAAGATAGATAGATATTATCATCACGACGAAAACGGAACGGCAAACGTTCTGCAGGGGTATTTCCTCACCGATGGAGTACACCGCATCAAGGCGAGCAAGATAGACAGAAACCTAACACTGGCAAGGATTGAAAACGAGTGGAAGAAATTACAACAAGAACTTAAACAGAAACAAGATGAACAGAGAAGAATACAAGAGGAAACTCGAAGAAAGCAAGACGAACGAGCAGACCAGCCAAAAGTCGATACCGAAGAAAAGCGTATCAAGGGTTGGGGCAGAGTGTTCCACCGATAAGGGTACAGCTGTCAGAATGTCAAAAGATGCAGAGCGTACTATCATAGGACAGAACCAAGAACTAATCGGCAAGGTCCAGGAGACCAGGGAAGAGTTACGCCAGGTTGTGGATAGTCTTACTTCTGATTTAAGCGGTTTTATCGACAGATTGCAAGGAAAAGAGAACGAACTGGAAAGAAACTGGAATGCGGTTAATGATAAATACCAAGTTTTGTTATATGAGCTTAGAGAGTTCAATCCGAGCCTTCATCTTGATACAAAGAGTGAAGAGTACTTTAGAAATCTTATCAGCTTACTTCAAACAACCACACAACAAAGCCAATATACAGCAGCTATTCGCGCACTGGAGGAAAAGGCAAAACAGATTACTGAAGCAATAACAGCAGCTGAACAGACCGCATCAATAGGCAGCAAGAATGCTATAACAAAGAGTGTTGACGAGGAAATGAAACGTTTTGAAGTCGGTATTGCTGCGTTGGTCGATGTTCAGCTGAAAAGGGTGGAGCAGAAAATCAAGAATACGCAGAATGTTATGGGGTGGTTTGCTGATAAGAAGTGGCATCTTATAGTTGGGGCTGCTTTCTTGTTTGCCCTTTGCACTTGGATGGTTTCAACGATAGTTGACTGTTCAAGGGAAAAGACAAAGGCGGTCGAGGTGCAATGGGATGCTAAATACTGGCAGTATTACAAGTCTAAGAACCCACAGACTTCACAGAAGATAATACAAGACTATGCGGAAAAAGCGAGGGAACTCGGACAAGAAAGCGAGTAATCCGAATTGTCGGAACTCGCTTTTATCCCATTTATGAGTTTTTTACAAGGCTTGTGAAGTCTGACCAACTTTCAACCTTGAACCCACGCAAATCACGTACTGATTTCTTGAACCAGTCAATTTTGGAAAGTTCCATAACAACTTTTACAAGTGCGGTAAGGTCATCGTTTGCCGTTAGGTATGTACTGCCTTGAACCCACGTAAAGCCGTTGTATTTCAACAAAGATTTTATTTCGTAATAAGCTTTGTTGTACGGCTCTCCGTAGTATTGCTTTAGGTCAGAAACAACCATATCAAAACTTAGTGCATACATACTTCAGCAGATTTAAATAAATCCTCGTACCCAAAGAAAACATTACCATCAGACGTTTCAGCAGAGATAACTACCCCTACAAACTGATTTTGTTCTACGTCGATAACCTTTCCTTTAACCCAATCATTCTGATGGGTCAAGTCGGGAGAAATCAAAACGTTATCACCAACTTTCATATCACAGATGTTTTTATTGTTCATAATGCAAATATAGTGTTTTATTTTGAAAAAGCTTGCACCAGGCGAAAACAGACTTGCACCTGGTGCAAATCTTGCATGTGGTGGGAATGGACTTGCATCTGATGCAAGTTTTTGTTCTTAGTTTTCCTTTTTGTCTTGGAGGTAGAAATAAATACCGCCAATATTGGCTATTGCGATGATGAAAATCA
>ERZ1699238.309-NODE-309-length-14009-cov-3.772439_pt1 | contig 14009 bp, 8 predicted proteins | sample MGYA00581518_ERZ1699238 | MGnify/ENA primary metagenome ERZ1699238 (study PRJEB42319, sample SAMD00040325) | human oral metagenome | material: saliva | host: Homo sapiens | study: EMG produced TPA metagenomics assembly of PRJDB4115 data set (Metgenomic analysis of... | reverse complement strand
ACGCCTTCCTTCTTCAACACGCCCGATATTTGTCGCGGTGACCACTGTTCTTCGATGATGAGTTGTTTGATTCTCCACACCAATTCGGGAGCAAGGGCAGCATTGCGTGTGGAACGCTTGCGACGTTCCATGGCCTTGGCATGCGCCTTGAACCAAATGTACTTACCCGACCGGGTGCTGTTGCGTTTCAATTCACGAGAAAGCGTGGATTGGCTGATGCCCACGATACGTGCGATCTCTTTTCTTGGGCATTTTCTTTGCAGCAAGGCAAAGATTTGCGACCTTTGCTCCGAGGTTAGTTGTTTATACATACGCAATACAAAGATAATTAATCTCAGAGAGACCTCGAAAGGGGTCTCTTTTTTGTATTGCCGGTATCGTCTTCGGGGCTACGCACCCCGGTCGCGAGGCCAACCCGCGGTGTTTTTCATAGATTAGAGCCTATGAAAAACGAATGATTTGTTGTACTTCGATTTTAAAGTACGAATTATCCTGTTGTCGTCTGTTGTATTTATAGTTTACCTTTGGCGTAAGTTGTTTAGATGTGTGTTTTATCTATTAAGTATATTGTTTTAGTCCTGAGCAGAGAAGACGAACAAATAAATAGTCTGTTTGGATTTGTCCATCATCACAAGGATATCCCATTCCACCTCGCGTTCTGCCCAGCCACGAGAGCGAAGGGACATCGGTCTGCCGGTGCTGCGAGGGAGCTTTCGCGCGCGTGTATATGCGCGCGCGTCAGGCAGTTTTTGTTTTTTGCCTTCACCTCTTCACCCGTATGCCCTAAGTGATTGAGCGCGAGAGCGTAAAGGGTGAAGGCTTTTGTCCTTTAGCCTTCACACGCTGTTCACCCATTCGGGAGGCACGGTGAAGGTTCGACAAGCCCTAAGTCTTCACCCGAAAATGGTTGAAATCGTGTGCGTTGTGGTTGGGCGGTGAAGGGTGAAGGCAAAAAGTCGAAATTCGGTGAGTGCGTACGCGCGCGTGAGCGGGGCGAAAGCTTCACCCGCAGTGTTCACGCGCGGAGAGCGAAAGCGGGGGCGTTTCTCGATTTAGCGGGGGAGAAACGCGCGAAAGTGGGCCGTTGTTTTCGTTTTCCCTCGTCGTCTTTCGGGCTTCAATCGAGCGGTCCTCTCGTGGCAGTGGATCGTTGGGAGGAAATCGGCGCGCGATATGGGAATGGCTTTGCGCTTTGGCTCATGGGATGCGGGTGCAACGCGCACAGCACGCCGAGGAGAAAACACAGTGCACAGCGCCGTTGTGAAGCGTTGCGCGCTGTCCTGAAGCCGTTCGTTCGTTTTTATGCTTTCTCTCGACTCCGGAGAGAAAGCCCCCGTGTTCTTCTTCGGGTTATGAGAATTTGTGAGATTTTCCGCAGATTTCCGTTTTTAATCGCTTGTAAACGGCGAGAATGTTCGATGAACTGTGATATTCAGATTTGGCCGTTTCCCGAGAAGATCCTAACTTTGCCGTCAGAAAAACCACATCCCGTTTGCGGATCCTTGTTCCACTTTCTCGTCTTGTGACGTCCATCATATTTTCCCCTCACTCTCCGTTCTGCATTGACGGTGACTGCTCGTGTGCGCGCCGGCTAAGCGGCAAAAATACGCCCGCCGTTGCGTAGCGATCGAAGCAGAGAAAAGCCCTCAGGCTGAAAGGAGAACGAATGTTCCACGGGAAACATATCCCGTCCCTGTTTCGACCACTGCGCAACGGCGGGTGGAGCGATGCCTTCGGCACACACACTCAGCGCGCGCCGAAGGGCGAAAGCATCGTGGGTCAGTCGACCAGTTTGAGCACCTGCTCCACGATCTGCTCGTCGAGCAAATGGTTGTCGGCCAGCAGTTTTTGCAGGTCGAACCGGTCGTAAAGGTCCTTTTTAATGCCCCCTACCCACACTTTCATGTCGGTCGGTCCATAGAAGGCCGCAATGCGTTGGCCGAAACCACCGTCTGTGCAGCCGTCTTCGAGCGTCACCACCAAGGAGTGGTCGGTCTTCAAGGCGTTGAGCGTATCGGCGTCCACCGCATGGAGGTAGCGCGGGTTGATGAGGGTGGCGTCAATGCCCTTTTGGGCGAGCAGACGCACGACGTTCTCGCCCTTTTGGAAGAAGGAACCGGCTGCGATGATCGCCACTTGCTGTCCGCGGTGCACCACTTGGTATTGCGGGACGTAGGCATACTGCTCATCGACCGTCTCGGCTGTGTGGTGCACGCCGTTGCTCGGCACGCGGAGGGCGACGGGGCACTTGTCTTGGCGCACCGCCCAGCGCAACATGGCGAAATACTCTTCGCAGGTGGTGGGGGCGAGATAAACGAGTCCGGGTATGCTGCATAGCATAGGAATGTCGAAGAGACAGATGTGCGTGATGTCGTTCATCACGCCGGCGCCGCCATACATCACATTGATGACCGCCGGGTTGGCATTGATGCACAGATCTTGTGCAATCTGGTCGTAGGCACGTTGGATGAAGGTGCTGGTGACCGTCCACACGGGGCGGAGTCCGCCTTTGGCCATGCCTGAAATCATGGCCGTGGCCTGCTCTTCGGCAATGCCCACGTCGACATGCTGTGCACCGGCCTCTTCGCGTTTCGCGCGGTTGAAACCTGACACAGCGGGTGTGCCGGCCGTGACGGCAACGAGGGTCTTGTCGTGCTTCATCTCGCGCAGCATCCAGTCGGAGAAGAGTTGGGCATAGTTCTCTTGTGCCGGCATCTCGGGTCGGCTGCCGTCGGTGCGGTCGAAGGGCAGCCCCCAGTGCCAAGCTTCTTTATTTTGCACGGCGGGTGCGAACCCGTGTCCCTTTTCGGTGTGGATGTGTACGACGGTGGGGCGTGTGGTGCCTTTCACGCTGTGGAAAACTTTGATGAGTTGTTCCAGGTCGTTGCCCTCTTCGAGGTAGATGTACTCGAATCCCCAAGCCTTGAACCAGTTGTGCTCGCACGTGCCGTGGCTTTCGCGCAGTGCGCGCAGGTTTTTGTAGATGCCGCCGTGGTTTTCGGCAATGGACATTTCGTTGTCGTTGACCACGATGAGGATGCCGGTGCCGAGTTCGGATGCCTCGTTGAGCCCTTCGAAGGCTTCGCCGCCGGAGAGCGAGCCGTCGCCGATGACGGCGATGATGTTCTCGTCGGTGCCTTTGAGGTCGCGCGCTTTTTGCAGCCCGGTGGCCAGACTGATGGAGGTGGAGGTGTGGCCGACCTCAAAATTGTCGTATTCGGGACACTCTGTGGGAGAGGAATAGCCGGAAATGGCGTCCATGTCTTCGAGGGTGCCGAGAAAACCGAAGGCGCGCCCGGTCAGCACCTTGTGGGGGTAGGTTTGGTGGCTGACATCGAACACGAATTTGTCCTTAGGCGCGTCGAAAACGTAGTGGAGGGCCACGGTGGCTTCCACGAAACCGAGGTTCGGTCCGATGTGGCCGCCGTGTTGGCTCACACGGTTCAAGACGGCATCGCGGGTTTCGGCGGCCACCACTTGAAGGGCTTCGAGATTCAGCGCTTTCAAGTCGGCCGGTGACTTCAATTTTTCAATATACATAGTTCTGTGGATGATTAGTAGCTTACAAAGTTACGCCAACCGTTCGAACTTCCAAAACTGATCGACGGAAAGTGCACGCGGGTGACTTTCTTTTAGTGACTTGGCGTTCCTTACTTACGCTCGTTGCGTTCATACCGCGAAGGGCAGCCGATGCAAAGCGGAGACGAGCCGCAAAAAAGCATAGCCTTGCACCGAGCGGTGAAGGCTATGCCGAAAAGAAATGTAGAGGGGTCGAGCGCAAGTAGGCCGGTGCGCATCAAGGGTGGGACAAGCGATGGACCTTCGCGGTCACTTGGCGCGGCGATGGGGTTGGAAATGGGGAGAGTGGATGTGCAGGCGATGCCGACCGGCAGCCATGGGGAGCACTGCGAAGGAGAGAGCGGTTGAGAACCGGGGAACTCGCAGCTTGGGGATCCCTGCTTGGTTGCGGTGCGTATTTTATTACCCGCCAAAGTGGCGAAAGTAAAACGGAAGGGGGCTATTTTTTTCGTATTTGCTGCTGGGATGTGTCTTAAGTTATTGATATTCAGTCGGTAGAGGTTGAATAAAAAAGTGCGGTAGGCGTGATTTTATATGTTGCTGAGGTGTAACTCCCGCGAAGCGGACGGGAGAAAAGGAAAAAGGAGTTGCGCAATGCGCAACTCCTTTTGAGTACGGTGGACCAGCTAGGGCTTGAACCTAGGACCTCCAGATTATGAGTCTGTTGCTCTAACCAACTGAGCTACAAGTCCGGCGAAAGTCGATACTTTCGTGTTGCGAAGTTAGCAAAAAAGTTGAGGGTTGCCAAATTCTCCCGCGGCTTTTTTGGTTTCGTGGACTTGAATTGGACAGATTCAGAGTTTCCAGGCGGAAAGGGTGAAGTCTTTTTCGACGCGTTGTTCGACGGCATCGGGGAGGTTGTGGAAGAAGTTGATGCCGGTGTTGTGCTCGAGTTGAGCGATGCTGATGGCGTGTTTGCGCATGTCGGCCGTTGTGCCGGTCTTGCCGTAGTTTTTGTTTTCGAGCCAGAAGGCGATGCCGCTGTACACGCCATTTTTCACCTTGAGGAGCGCCATAAAATAGTGTGCCGGCACCGGTACGCGTCCATTGGCCACATATTTGAGCACGCCGACGTTGCGATCGGTGGTGCCGCCCTTCACAACGTAGAGCGTGTCGGCGAAGGCGCTGTTGCGACCGAGGTCTTGCACCAGTCCCTCGAGTGCGGTCCAATATTTCTGGTTGAAGTGACCGACTTGCGGACTCATGTTGCTCATGTAGAAAGTCTGGTCGTTGGCTTCTCGCGAGAAGAGCCGGTCGGCCGAGGCCACGAGGTGGCCGTGGTCGTAGCCGTTGAACGAGAGATCGGAGGGGAGCGCCTCAGCACGGGCCAGCAGCGGGTCGGCGGGGTATTGCGGTTTCTGGGAGTAGGGTTTGCGCCCCACCTTTTTGGGCCGCGTTTCGGCATCGAAGCGAAAGGCTACCCAACGGGAGTGGAAGAGCGTGACGTCGTAGTCGACGGCGTAGTTGAGGATGGAGTCGCCGCCGGTGTGGGCGGGTGCCACGCGATGGACGAGGAAGCGTTCGGCGGCGGCACCGGTGAGTTGGGGCATCTCGATGCGTGCTGCGGCACGGCGATCGGCCGCGCTCATTTGACCCGGTGTGGGTTGCGGCGCAGGATCGGGTGTGGGAACGGGTTGAGATGGTTGGTTCGGCCCGGAGGTGCCCCAATGGATGTCGGGTTTGTTGTCTCGGTCGCAGGCGACGAAGGCCAAAGTGAGACAGCAGAGGGCGAGGAAAAGTCTGTTCATGGGCGTGTTGTGGAAAGAAAACACACCGCCCGCACGGGATGCGCGAGCGGTGTGGGGAAAGTGGGGATGCGGCCGGCCGACGCCGGCGAGGCAGATTCGGTGCCGCGGGGAGGGTTACTGCAGGCCGCCGTTGGTGGTGGTGAGTTGGGCGTCGTCGACGAGGAAGGCGCCGCTGCCCTTTTGGTTCATGACGAGCAGGCAAATGGTCTTGGGCCGGTCGAGCTTGAAGGTGTAGGTGACGAGGGACCAAGCGCCTTGGGTCACTGCGGTAGATCCACTGTAGATGTAGTCGTTCGTGAAATCGGCCACTTTGTGGTCGGTCATGATGGCATAGCCGGTCTTGAGGTGGGCGTTGGCTTCAGCACCGTAGACATAGTAGGTGAAGGTGTAGGTGCCGGCTTTGAGGCTGAGCTCAGCGTAGGACAGGCGTTTGTTGACCTGGGCGTCGCCGGTGACCTTCACGGCGTATTGTCCACCGTGGGCCGTGCTGCTCTGCGAAAGTGCGGCGTTGCCGATGCTCGACTTCCAAACGGCGGGGGCGGCTCCGTCCCAGTTTTCGAAACCGGCATTGCTCAGGAGATTGTCTCCCGTGGGTGCGGGTGCCGGCGTGGGATCGGGCGTCGGAGTGGGCGTGGGTTGCGCGGGATGATCGAGGTGGCCGAGTGCGAGTTTCACGTTTTTGATCTGCCAGGTCGATCCGCTCTTGTCGTCGCTGTTGTAGCGGAAGGCAATGCGCACTTTCTTGCCGAGGAAGGCGGTGGGAATGTCGAAGTTGGCCGAAGTATAGGTCTTCCAATCGGAACCTTCCGTCCATTTCTGGTTGAGCACCGTCCATCCTTCGGTGGGTTTGTCGGCGTTGTAGGCGTCGGTGATGAGGAGTTGCTGGTTCTCGTCGCCCTTGTTGTAGCGGAGAATGTAGTCGAGCGCCACGTGCGCATTTTCGGTCTTTGCGGCGGTGAGATCCACTTCGGGGCTGACGAGATAGTAGGTGCCGGCCGTGGTCTTCTTCGAGGCGTTGTCGTAGCCCGAAGCCTTGGCTGACTTGAAGTCAACCTTCCATGCGCCATCGCCGGAAGTGGTTTGGTTGGTGAATGTACCAAGCGTAGTGGCAAAGCTCTCATCGATGAGCGGGCCGTTCGTGTTCGGTTGGACGGGTTGTTCGGGCGTGGAGGGCGTCACGACGCCGCGCTGCACTTTGAGATTCTTGATTTCCCAAGTGGAACCGCTCTTGTCGTCGGTGTTGTAGCGGAAGGCGATGAAGACCTTTTTGCCGAGGAAGGCGGCGGGAATGGCTACTTTGTCGTTGACGAAGTTCTTCCAGTCGGCGGCTTCTGTCCATTTCTGGTTGACTACCGTCCATCCTTCGGCAGGCTTCTCTGCATTGAAGGCATCGGTGATGAGGAGTTGCTGATTTTCGTCGCCTTTGTTGTAGCGCAAGATGTAGTCGAGCGTCACGTAGGCGTTTTCTACGCCGGTGAGGTCGACCTCGGAGCTGACCAGGTAGTAGGTGCCTGCCGTCGTCTTCTTGGCGGCGTTGTCATAGCCGGAAGCTTTGGCGGTTTTGAAGTCAATTTTCCATGCGCCTTCTCCGGAAGTGGTGTAATTCTTGAACGAACCGAGTGAGCTGGCGAAGCTTTCTTCGAGCAACACTTCCTTGGAAGCGGGTTGTTGCTGTTGCTTTTCGGTGGGCAGACCGTAAGGTGAGGGCACGTCTTCGCAGGCGGTGAAACCGAGGGCGAGGGTGCAGGCGGCAGCGAGGGTGAGAAGCTTATTCATTTGGTCTTATTTTGTGTGGGCGGTGGTGGGTTGGATATCGTCGAGGCTACGCAGTTGCAATTGCCAGTCGGAATAGTAGGAGAGTACGCCGGTGTAGACGCAGCTCGCGGTGGGGATGCGGGTGAAGGAGATGTTGTTGCGCACGGAGGTGCGAATGGTGAATCCGGCTGTGCTGTTGTCGAGCATCAGAGTGCGGTCCACTCCGAAACCGGCGTCGTAGAGTGCTTTGGGCGCGAAGATTTTGGGGAGCGGTTCGAGTTTTCCGGAGAGGGTTCCCTTGGCAGGGGTATTGGCCTCAGCGCCTTGAACCTCTTTGATCTTGCCGCTCACCGTGGCGAGGAGCGGGCAGTTGAGATAGTTGCGATTGCTCTTGTTTTCGAGCCAGCTTGCTGCCGCTGCCGTGGTGAGATCGCGCGGGGTGAGTTCGGGCGCTTTTGGATTGGGCGTGCCGACGAGAGCAATGTGGGTGCTGACGTCTTCGAGCAGCATGGGACCGAGTCGCAGATTACCGGCCGAGGTGTAATAGGGACGGCCGATTTTGGGCGTGCGGCTGTAATTGCCGATGTAGAGTCCGTTGAGGTTGATGCGCACGCGCTGTCCGAGTGCAAAATGGGGGAAGAGCGTGGAGGTTTTCACTCCGACGGTGATGCACTGGTCGTCGGGTGCTCCCGGCGTGGACTTGATGTCTCGGAGCACAAGCGTCTGATAGAGGTTGCCTGAGATGTCGTTGGCCACGACAACGCCTTCAAAAATCACGTCTTCTTTGACTTCTTCGAAGGTGTTGTTTCCCGAAATGGGCGCACTGTATTTCTCTTTGACTTGGAGAATGTCGGTGTTTGCCGCCGGCAATTGTTGAGCCGTGATGAGTGCGCGAGCATTGTCGGGCACTTCGTTGTGGTCCATGCACGAACCCAGCGAGAGCGAGAGTGCACCGGCGAGTGCGAGAGAGAGTATGCGATTCATGTGAGTGGCTTTTTAGAACTTGAATCCAACGTTGAGGAAGAAGTTGAAGGGGTTGGCATAGTAGTACTTCGAGTTGCGCGAGAACTTGTAAGCTTTGCCTTCGCCTTTGGTGTACGTTCCGCCGTCTTCCTTATAATAGTAGTCCGAGCGGTTTTGTTCGTATCCTCCCGTGCGGAGTTTCGTGTTGTTGGCGATGTTTTGGAACGAGAGACTCATGATCAAGCTGCGGCCGTGCGCCAGGCGGAAATAGCGTCCGATGCTGAAATCGAACATCACGCCTCCCTTGAACTTTTCTTGTTCGGCAGCATAAGCCGTGACTTCCCGGCCGTTGGCGTCGAAGAGCACACCACCTTCGCGTTTCACCTCGTTTTCGGTCACGTCATAGGAAGGACGTCCTGCGGCGTCGGTGCCGGAAGGCAAGTAGAAGTGGCCGTCGCCGTTGTAGGTGCTGTTGAGTCGGCGGTAGGGCGAGAAGCCGACGTAAACGCGATCATAATAATTGGCCGATGCTTCGAAGAACCAGCCGTTGATGCTGTAGTTCGCGCCGAGCGAAACCGCCGTGAGCGGTGTGCTGCTCACGCGCATGCCGTCGGCAATGACGCGCAAGGGCATGTTTTCCTTCGTCACGGGATTCACCACTTTGTTCAGTCGCGCCAATTCGTTGGCGTTCATTCCCTCATAGCTAATTTGCGCGTAGGGATTGTTGGTGTATTTCGCGTCGCCGACGGAGGCCAGGAGAAGGAACGAGAGATTGTTGGTGGCTTGCACGTCGAAGGCCGCCTCCACGCCGTAGTGTTCTTTGCGCACTCCCGTCATGGTGAGGTAAGTGAAGGTCGACTGCTGGTCGTTGTAGAAAGCGCTTTGTTCCACTTGGCGTCCGAAGCGCGCGTAGTATCCGCTGAGTTTTCCCACCACGGGACCGAGGCGGAAGGTGTAACTGAGGTCCGCGTCGTAGATGTCTTCATTGGTGAGGTGATCCACAAAATTATTTTGTGCGCGAGGTGCCACGAAAGCATTGCGCGCCAACGGAGCCTGCGTACCGGCGCCGGCACTGAGTGCGATCGTATGGTTGAACGTCGGCGAGTAGGCCACGCCGAGTTTACCGCCGCCGCCGAGGAATTTGGCCAATCCTCTCTTGCCGAAGCTGTTGTTCTTGTAGCGTCCGTTCTCCATTCGGCCGTCGCGTTCCATGCTTGTGCCGTCGATATGTCCCGCGAGCGTGATGGTCCAATGGGGAGACGTGAAACGATAGTTGCTCCACGCCTCAGCTTGGGTCACATCTATATTATAGTCGTAGCCGAAGCGATCGCCTTTGGCAATTTGTCGATTGGGGTGCCGCACGTCGTTTTGCGCTTCGTCGGAAGTGATGCCGTAGTCGTTCACCGCAAACTTGTCGAGGTCGGTGTAGCGCGTGGCGCCGAGCAAGTCGGCCATGGTTTTATAGTGCATGCCGTGCGTACGATTGAATTGTACGCCGAGCGCAATGCGGTGGTGCACGTTGAAAGTGTGGTTGAGCGTCGAGCTCAGCGCCCACACACTTTGGTCGTTGTGTCGGCGTTCCTGATAGTAGAGCGCTTCCCCACCCTCTTGTTCGTTGCGGCGGTTGACAAAGTAGAGCTGATCCCAGTCGATCTGTCGGTTCGCCTTGTTGGCTGTCCAGTGTTGGCGAAGTGTTTCCCACTGTTTGAACAGGAAATCCTCGTCCGCCACGTTGTGTTCGTTCGCATTGCTGCGCGTGCCGTCGCTTCCCCACACGTTGCCCACGCCCGAGGGGAAGTTCTTATAATAGTCCGGTCGCGGATCGTAAGCATTGCCATTCCATCCCAGCGACGTCCCGCTGTAGAACGAATAGGTGTAGCCCAAGTTCGTAGTCAGTCGCGTGTCGTTGTTGTCGCTGTTCCAGTCCCACGTGAGGATACTCGTGGGAGCGAAGGCGCGCACCACGCGCGAATTGCGTTTTTCGCCGTTTTGGTAACCCCAGTTCGGGTTGTAGTAGTGTGAGTTGGCCAACCAATAGGCCTCTTCTGTCGAAGCCGCTTGTTGCGCGCGTTCGGTCGGGGCGCCGTAGGTCACGAGCGAAAGCGCATGGTTCGTGCCGAAGCGCTTTTCCGCAGCGAGGAAATAAGCTGCCGAATTGTAGAACGTACCCTCGATCTGCCCTTCTTTTGCTCCCCGATAACCCACCGAGGCAGCGAGCGCCCAACCGTTGGACATGAGTCCCGTGGCGTAAGTGAAGAGTGCGCGTCCCACATAATTGCGGTTGGTGGCCGAGAGACTCAATTTCTTGCCTTGGGCAAATTGCGAAGCGCGCGTGTTGTAGCTCGTTGCGCCGCCGATGCCCGGAGTGCCGAAGGTGGAAAAATCATAGGCATTCAGCCCCTCTCGGTTGCGTGTGGCGTCATTGAGACCACCGATCGAGGCATAGTTGAAGCGTCCCAACTCCAAGTCGTTGAGTCGCAGCCCGTTCATGTAGGTGTTGGCATACATATTGTCGTAGGCCCGCACCCGGAAACGCATCGGGCTGAAGCGGAATCCGACGTTGTAGAGAAACGGATCGCTTTTGGCCGTGACCGATGAAATGGTCTGCGCGAAGTCGCCGTCCTCATCGAGTTGCGATTCGGAGAAGGTGAAATCGGCATTGTCGTCTTGAAATCTGACGGTATCGGCCACAGGATGCTGTGCACGTGCCGCGGCACCCGCCACGCACCAAAGTGCGGCCAATAGGAACGTTCCTTTCTTCATGTATCTGAGGAGTCGTAAAGAGGTTATGTGGTTCGCTCGGCAGACTCGCCTGCCTTGTTCTGCTGTGCGCGGAGCACCGAAACAAGCGCCCACGTGAGGGTAGTTTTCAATGCGAAGATAGCAAAAAGACGTCGACTCTGCCGTTTTTTCCCCCTTTTTTTTGTCAATGCCCCGTTCCCCCCCCGCATTTTGCGCTCTTCCCACCGAAAAAGCCCCATCGAAGCGGAGCGAATGCGATTTTGTTGTTAAATTTGCTCCGTAATCACCTATTCAGTATGAAGAATTTACTTTCCGCCCTGCTCCTTGTCCTTGCGCTCGGAGTACTTCCCGCCTCAGCACAAAAGAAGGTGCTCTACGGCGTGGGATTTTACAACGTCGAAAACCTTTTCGACACGCAACACGACGCCGGCAAGAACGACTACGAGTTCCTGCCCTCCGGCTCCTATCAGTGGACAGAACAAAAATACGCCGCCAAGCTCCACAACATCGCCCAAGTGCTGAGTGAACTTTGTACCGAAGTGGGTACGAAGAAGAACCCCGCCGGCGCCGCCGTTATCGGTCTGAGCGAGGTCGAAAACAGCCATGCGCTCAACGATCTCCTGCGCGAACCCGCCTTGGCCGCTCGCGGTTATCGCTACGTCCATTTCGACGGTCCCGACCGCCGCGGCATCGACGTGGCGTTGCTCTACAATCCCAAAGCCTTCCACCTCGTAGAAGCCCAACTCATCCCCTATATCTACCCCACCGAAAGCCAACCCGACGTGGATCTCGGTTTCTACATCGACGAGAAAGGCCGTGTCAAAGGCTATCCCTACCAAAACGGTCTCCTGCGCGGCGACACCACCTACATCACCCGCGGTTTCCTCACCGTCGAAGGCTATTTGGGGGACGAAAAGTTCTATTTCATCGTCAACCACTGGCCCTCTCGCGGCGCACAGAGCCCTGTGCGTGAGCGTGCCGGCTACCAAGTGCGCCGCCTCAAGGAAGCCCTCCTCAAGCAAGACCCCGATGCACGCATTGTCATCATGGGCGACCTCAACGACGACCCCGGCAACCTCTCCGTCTCCTCGCCCGATGCCCTCGGAGCCAAAAGCGATAAAAACGCCTGCGGTCCCCACGACCTCTACAACCCCTGGTACGACATGCTCTACAAACAAGGTGTAGGCACCCTCTACTACCGTGGCAAATGGAATCTCTTCGACCAAATCATTTTCACCGGCAACCTGCTCCAGGACAAAGACAAAACGCGGCTGCATCTGTTGACCAACGCCGTCTTCTCGCGCGACTACCTCTTGCAAACCGAAGGTAAATACAAAGGTGCACCCAAACGCACCACGGCCGGCGGCACTTGGCTTAACGGCTATTCCGACCACCTGCCCACGCAGATCTTCCTCGTCAAGGATGCCCGCTAACTTCAACACAAACGCCTAAACTTTATCTTCCACTCGTGGCACAGAAACCTGCAATTCCCAAAGGCACCCGCGATTTCGGCTTTGTCGAAATGGCGCGCCGCAACTATATCTTCGACACCATCCGCAGCGTCTATCGACTCTACGGCTTCAGCCAGATCGAAACCCCCGCCATGGAGAACCTCTCCACCCTGATGGGCAAATATGGTGAGGAAGGCGACAAACTCCTCTTCAAAATTCTCAACAGCGGCGACTTCACCCGCTCCGTCTCCACCGCCGACTACGAAGCCGCCTCCGCACCCGCCCTCGCCGCCAAGTTCTGCGAGAAAGGACTGCGTTACGATCTCACCGTCCCCTTCGCCCGTTTCGTGGTGCAGCACCGCGAGGAACTCACCCTCCCCTTCAAGCGCTACCAGATTCAACCCGTTTGGCGCGCCGACCGTCCGCAGAAAGGCCGTTATCGCGAGTTCTACCAGTGCGATGCCGACGTCGTTGGTTCCGATTCGCTCCTCAATGAGGTCGAACTCATGCAGATTGTCGACGAAGTCTTCACCCGCTTCGGCATTCGCGTCGCCATCAAGATCAACAACCGCAAAATCCTCACCGGCATTGCCGAAGTGATCGGTGCGGCCGATAAGATTGTCGACATCACCGTGGCCATTGACAAACTCGACAAGATCGGTCTCGACAAGGTCAACGAAGAACTCGCCGCTGCCGGCCTTTCCGACGAACAAATCGCACGCCTCCAACCCATCATCTCCCTTTCCGGCACCAACGCCGAGCAACTCGACACCATGCGCAGCGTATTGGCTGAAAGCGAAGTCGGTTTGCGCGGTTGCGACGAAGTGGCCTTCGTGCTCGAAGCCCTCGGCGACAGCCTCCGCAACGCGCTCGAACTCGATCTCACGCTCGCCCGCGGCCTCAACTACTACACCGGCTGCATCTTCGAAGTCAAAGCCCTCGATGTCGAGATCGGCAGCATCACCGGCGGCGGCCGCTACGACAACCTTACCGGCATCTTCGGTCTCCCCGGTCTTTCCGGTGTGGGCATCTCCTTCGGTGCCGACCGCATCTACGATGTGCTCAACCAGCTCGAGCTCTACCCCGCCGACACCGACACGGGCGTCGAACTGCTCTTCATCAATTTCGGCTCCGCCGAAGCCGCTCGCTGCCTCGAATTGGCGCGCACCACCCGTGCCGCCGGCATTTCCACCGAGGTCTATCCCGATGCCGCCAAGATGAAGAAGCAAATGGCCTACGCCAACGCGCGCCACATCCCCTTCGTTGCCCTCATCGGCGAGAACGAGTTGCAGCAAGGCCTCGTCACGCTCAAGAACATGACCACCGGCGAGCAATCGCAACTCACTCCCGAGCAACTGCTCGAGCATCTCCGCGCTTGAGTCCCCTCCCACGGCACGCGCTAAGCCGATAACACAACACACCGCGCCCGAACCTTTACCACTTTTGGCAATCGTTCGGGCGCGGTATTTTTGTATCTCGCCACAAAGGCGAAGTCTTTTTCATGCGCAGTGCAACAACAGAAGTCATCCCCTGTGCGGCTGACCCATTTTTTCGGCCACTTCCGAGAAAACGTGTCGTTTTGTCGTTCGACGACCGCCTCCATCGTCAGCCGTGTGCCCTCTTCTTCTCGCCTATTGCGCCTTTCGATCCCTTCCCTTCGTCCTCTTGTCTCAACAAAGAGCGCCACGCTACAAACCTGTAGCGTGGCGCTTTCGTTCAAGTGGGTGTTCTTCTCACGGATACCGGTCTCACTTATGGACAGTGCAAGAAG
>ERZ1699238.306-NODE-306-length-14086-cov-4.354252_pt1 | contig 14086 bp, 8 predicted proteins | sample MGYA00581518_ERZ1699238 | MGnify/ENA primary metagenome ERZ1699238 (study PRJEB42319, sample SAMD00040325) | human oral metagenome | material: saliva | host: Homo sapiens | study: EMG produced TPA metagenomics assembly of PRJDB4115 data set (Metgenomic analysis of... | reverse complement strand
ATTTTATACTATAATTATTAAATTGTCAAATATATACTAATAATCGTGTAAAAGTTTAACTTTTATTAAAAAACATTAATTTAAAACTTTTATCTAAGTCCTTTGAAACATCAAAACATTCGTGCTTTCATTTTCCAAAACCCCACTTTTTGTTAGTTTTATAATTTTCGAAATATTTTTAACCGATAATCTTTTTTATTAAAAACACCCATTCCCGATACGACATTATTTGGTTTTGATTCTATTTATTAAAATACAAAATTTATACCTTCAAAAAGAATATTTTTTTAAACCTCCTAACTCACATCTTACCGCTTGATTTCTAAATCCCTTATCACTACTAGGTTTTCAGACTTTTTGGCACAAGATTTCAAGAAAGATTCAAAAATCCCCTTGGCTTTTGTACTGACCCCAAAAAGTTAGACATTTAATTTATCCAAAGGATTTAGTTCTGTATTGCACAGGACTGAGTCCTTTTAGTTTTACCTTAATTCGTTTGTTGTTGTAATAATCAATATAGTCTACAATAGCTTGTTCCAATTGCTCGAGTGAGTGAAACGTCTTCTCATAACCATAAAACATCTCAGACTTAAGAATGCCAAAGAAGGACTCCATCATACCATTGTCTGGGCTGTTACCCTTACGTGACATGGACGGTTGGATCCCTTTATCCTCTAAAAATTGATGATAATACTGATGTTGGTATTGCCAACCTTGGTCACTATGGAGAATTGTATTTTCGTAATGCTCCTCTGTGAAGGCCTGGTCTAACATAGCTTTCACTTGTTCTAAGTTTGGTGAAGTTGAGAGATTGTAGGCGATAATTTCGCTGTTAAAACCATCTAAAACTGGTGATAAATAGAGTTTTTGGCTGCTTGCTGGAATGGCAAACTCTGTCACATCTGTGTAGCACTTTTCCATTGGTTTTGATGCTTCAAACTGGCGTCGAATGAGATTTTCTGCTTTCTTACCAATCTCTCCTTGATATGAAGAGTACTTCCGTTTTCGGCGAATTCGAGCACTTAAACCAAGAGCCTTCATCAGACGTTGCACTTTCTTATGATTTACCACGAAGCCACGATTTCTCAATGCAAGAGTGATGCGACGATAGCCATAATTTCCTTTGTGTTCAGTAAAAATAGCTTGAATTTCAGCTTTGATAGTTTGATTCTTATCCGTTTGATCCAGCTGTTTTAAGTGGTAATAATAGGTCGAACGAGCAAGCTTAATAATCTTTAGAAGAATCTCTAAAGAAAACTCTGTTACCAATCCTCGAACAATTTCCGTTTTTCTCTTTGCTCTTTTTCGTCCCTCAATCGGAGTTCTCTCATTTTTTAGAACCGCATTTTCTGCTTGAAGACGTTCTAGTTCCGTCATTTCTTCTAGCTTTTTCTTGTATTGTGCGAGCCAGTTAGGAAGCATCCCTTGATTTGGGAGAGAATATTCGAGAGAAACTCTATCTTGAGAACAGTATTCATGTAGGATTTTATCAATCATTTCTTCCTTTCTAAGTTCATAGATAAGGACTTTATCCTCATAAGTCAATTTCATAATAAAAACACCCTAGAAGTTAGATTTTTTCTGTCTAACTTTTGGGGTGTAGGTCATTTCACGGTTGGTTTTGACTAGTTAAGTAAAATCAAGTTAGTCGAAAATAATAAAAATAAAATTTTCTGATAGCTAACATATTCTATTGATCGTGACTAAAAAGCAAAGGATGTGTTCTAATTTTTCAATGGCAGCACAAATGCCTATATTATAGTGTTTTTGAACTGTTTCAACTATCTAAAAAGAGTATTTAAAAATATTTTCAAAAAATATGAAATAAATTAATTGACAAAAAATTATAATACAGTATAATAGATTGTGTTAGGAAGAGTTTGTTTTTTTGGCAGGGTGACTCCCTAGTCAAAAAGGACTAGCTTGGAATCTGGAATTCTAAGTTATCAAATTCCAATGTTTCATTGTGATGATTTAAAAAAGAGAAGATTTAAACAGCAAAAAATTAGATTAATCGATTTAAAACATCAGCATCATCGTAGCGGGAGCTAGCGGTATTTTTAATCCGTGTAGAGCAAACGACAGATTCAAAAACAGCAGAATCGGTAGAGACTAATCGTCAAAAGCGAAGAGGGAAAGAAAATAAAGCAGTAACTGCTAATATACCTATCAGAAGGTGGACTAAACCTAATGACTGATAGGTGGTATGTTTTGAGAGTGGCATTTTTAGCCAATACTCTTCTAGAAAATAGTATCTTGTAAGCAGTGCGACGTTCTGCGTAAAGAAGCTAGAGGGAAAGTTCTTCAGATTGACTGACTATCAATCACAAGATACTCTTAACTAGAAACCATTTTGGACCAACACGGTTTTGCGTTTGTTGGTATTGAACTGCACCTAGGGAAATGGTGGTTCAATGTTAGTAAATAAAGACTTTAACTTGTAAAAGTCTAAAAATTGTTTTATCTCATTATCAACTCAAGGATTAAGCTTTTATTGGGATTGCGGAACAAAAGGGTGATAAGCATATTGGGATGATGCTTCAGTGACGGAATTTGACCAGATGTTTGTGAGAGCATCTGTCTATGCTACATTAGCTATTTTTAATGGTTATGTGGGATAGAAACTGTTTTCAAAATCCTGATTCCTAGGAAAATTGGGGGATTTTCCTTGAAGAATTGAGATTGTTGAAAAGAGATCAAATGGACTGAGCGGCACTTGTATCCCAAGGTAAGCAATACACCTATAAACCTAAGTTTCCATACAGCAGGGAGCAAGTTTCAGTTTGAATGGGGGACGCATCTAGAGTAATCTAGATGTTTTTTTATTTTGTGAATTCTTTTACGAATAAGTAAGAGAGTGCACGAAGGAGAGAGTCATGTTAATTGCAAAAAATCAGGAGGGGAAGCTCGTTTCAGCTCTAGAAACCAGTTTGCAACGTAAGGAATCCTATAGCTGTCCTGGTTGCCAGGGAGTTGTCCTTCTGAAACATGGCCAGGTAATGTGTCCACATTTTGCTCATAAGTCTTTGCAAGATTGTCAGTTCTTCTCGGAGAATGAATCGGCCCAACATTTATCCCTTAAGGCAGCTTTGTATAAATCTTTGGTTAATCATGGTGAAAAAGTAAGTATTGAAAAGGTTTTGTCTGAGATGGGGCAAATTGCAGATTTATTTGTTGGCGATTCCCTGGCTCTAGAAGTTCAGTGTTCTCGGTTATCTCAGCAACGTTTGAGAGAGAGGACATGTGCCTATCACCAAGCAGGTTACGAAGTGCGTTGGCTTTTGGGTGAGGAACTCTGGTTGAATGGACGTTTAACAGACCTACAGCGGGACTTTCTCTATTTTACGGCTAAGATAGGATTTCACCTATGGGAGCTTGATTGGAAGCGAGAGGAAATTAGACTTAAGTATCTCATCTATGAGGATATTTTTGGGAAAGTCTATTATTTAACTAAGGCTTGGCCGTTAACCGAAAATCTCATGACAGTTTTACGTTTTCCTTATCAAGCAGAGCAGGTTGAGACTTATCAAGTAACTCAGCGAAAGAAGGTCTCACATGTGATTCAACGAGAATTAATTGGGAAAAATCCAAGGTGGATGAGAAGGCAGGAAAAAGCCTATCTTAAGGGAATGAATTTGTTATGCCTGTCTGATCAGGATTTTTTTCCACAAGTGAGATTTCCAGAATCTAAGCAGGGTTTTGTACAAATTAGACAGTCACTTGAAGGTTTTGAAAAGCTTTTTATGCAATATTATCGAAAAAGGCATTTTTCTTATCGACAAACTCTCTACCCTCCCACCTTTTATGCTAAAATAGTAAAGAATAGATACAATTAAGGAGAATATTATGTCAGACAATCGTGCTCATTTAGAAGAGAAATACACATGGGATTTGACGACCATTTTTGCGACAGATGCAGATTGGGAGACTGAGTATGAAAGCACTGTTCAGGATTTGAAGAAGGCTAGTGCTTATGCAGGTCATCTCTTAGATTCTGCTAAGAACTTGCTTGAGGCAACAGAACTTTATATGAGCCTTATGCGTCGCTTGGAGAAAATCTATGTCTATGCGTCAATGAAAAATGACCAAGACACAACAGTAGGGCTTTACCAAGAGTACCAAGCTAAGGCCTCAAACCTTTACTCACAGTTGAGTGAAGCCTTTGCATACTTTGAGCCTGAATTTATGGCCTTGGATGATAAGAAATTAGCTGAGTTTAAAGAACAAGAGCCAGGTCTTGGACTTTATGACCACTATTTCGAACGCCTTTTGGCAAACAAGGACCACGTTCTTTCTCAAGAAGCTGAGGAGCTCTTGGCAGCAGCAGGTGATATCTTCAACGGTCCAACGGATACCTTCAATGTCTTGGATAATGCTGATATCCTCTTCCCATGGGTATCAGATGGTCAAGGGGATGTGGTTGAGTTGACACATGGTAACTTTATCACTCTCATGGAATCTAAGGACCGTGACATTCGTAAGGGAGCTTATGAAGCGATGTACGGTACTTATGAGCAGTTCCAACATACTTATGCACAAACACTCCAAGGCGTTGTCAAGGTTCACAATTACCAAGCCAAAGTTCGTCACTATAATTCAGCACGTCATGCAGCACTTGCGGCTAACTTTATTCCAGAGAGTGTTTATGACTCACTCTTGGAATCAGTGAACAAGCATTTGCCACTTTTGCATCGTTACCTTGATTTGCGTAAGAAGGTCTTGGGGCTTGACGAGCTTAAGATGTATGATGTCTATACACCACTTTCTGAGACTGAAACTGCTCTTACTTATGAAGAATCCCTCAAGAAAGCAGAAGAAGTCTTGGCAATCTTTGGTGAAGAGTATAGTAAAGGGGTTCATGCAGCCTTTACGGAACGTTGGATTGACGTTCACCCTAACAAAGGAAAACGTTCAGGGGCTTACTCAGGTGGTGCCTACGATACCAATGCCTTCATGCTTTTGAACTGGCAAGACACTTTGGACAATCTCTTTACCTTGGTTCACGAAACTGGCCATAGTTTGCATTCAACGTTCACACGTCAGACTCAACCATATGTTTACGGAGATTACCCAATCTTCTTGGCAGAAATTGCGTCTACAACCAATGAAAATATCTTGACAGAAACGCTTCTTAAAGAGGTCAAAGATGACAAGACACGTTTTGCTATTCTTAACCACTATTTGGATGGTTTCAAGGGAACTGTCTTCCGTCAAACACAATTTGCAGAGTTTGAACATGCTATCCATGAAGCAGATGCATCTGGTCAAATCTTGACAGCCGACTTCATGAATAAGCTTTACGCAGATCTCAATGAGAAATACTATAATCTCAAAGCTGAAGATAACTACGAAATTCAGTTTGAGTGGGAACGTATTCCGCATTTCTACATGAATTACTATGTCTACCAATACGCTACAGGGTTTGCGGCAGCAAGCTACTTGGCTGAAAAAATTGTTCATGGTACTGAAGAAGATAAGGAAGCTTACCTTACTTACCTTAAGGCGGGAAGCTCAGACTATCCTTTGGAAGTCATCAAGAAAGCTGGTGTTGATATGACCAATACCGACTACTTGGATGCTGCCTTCAAAGTTTTTGAAGACCGTCTCGTTGAATTGGAAGACTTGGTTGAAAAAGGTGTTCACCTTTCTTAAAAATAAGTCACTATAAGAGAGAATCATTCTGAATCAGGATGATTCTTTTTATGTCTAAAAACGAACGTTTACTAGAATACAAGTTCTAATTGATTTGGAAATGAGTTGATGAGCATATTTATAGCCCATGGTTTATATTCATGATAGACTAAAAACCTAACGTTTTGTGTTTTATAAGTGAACAATGTTCAGAAATAGAAAGTAGGTTTTTGTGAAAACAACCAATCGTTATCTTGTAGCAACGTGTGGTGTCTTACTCCATCTCATGTTGGGGTCTACCTATGCTTGGAGTATCTATCGTAATCCTATTATGGCCCAGACTGGCTGGGATCAATCTTCAGTTTCTTTTGCCTTTTCATTGGCTATCTTTTGTCTAGGGCTTTCTGCAGCTTTCATGGGGCGTCTGGTTGAAAAATTTGGTCCGAGAGTGACTGGAAGTATGTCGGCGGTCCTCTATGCTGGGGGAAATATTCTGACAGGAGTTGCCATTGCTCATGGAGAGCTGTGGATGCTTTATCTTGGTTATGGTATTCTTGGTGGTCTAGGACTGGGTGTGGGTTATATTACGCCTGTTTCAACTATTATTAAGTGGTTTCCTGATAAGCGTGGACTTGCGACTGGCCTTGCCATTATGGGCTTTGGCTTTGCCTCGCTGTTAACCAGTCCCATTGCTCAATATCTGATTCAGGCACGTGGTGTTGAGCAGACCTTTTATATCTTGGGAGTCGTTTATTTTGTTGTTATGCTTTTTGTCTCACAATTCATTAAACGACCAAGTGTAGAGGAAGCACAACTGTTGGCTGACAAGAGTCCGAACCGTCAGGTTGCTAATTTGAGCAAGGGAGTTACGGCTAATGAGGCTCTGAAATCATCAACTTTCTACTGGTTATGGCTTATTCTGTTTATCAATATTTCATGTGGCTTAGCCCTTGTCTCTGCTATTTCTCCAATGGCTCAAGATATGGTTGGGATGTCAGCGGAATCAGCGGCAGTTGTTGTAGGTGTTATGGGAATCTTTAATGGTTTTGGTCGCCTTCTGTGGGCAGGCTTGTCGGATTATATTGGGCGTCCGAAGACCTTTATTCTCCTCTTTGTGGTTAATATTGTTATGGCCGTCCTCCTAATTGTTCTACAAGTGCCACTTGTCTTTGTGGTTGCGATGGCTGTTCTGATGACTTGCTACGGGGCAGGATTCTCCTTGATTCCTCCCTACCTTAGCGATATCTTTGGGGCAAAGGAGTTGGCTACCCTTCATGGTTATATTTTGACTGCCTGGGCGATGGCGGCCTTAGTGGGGCCAATGCTCTTATCCGTAACCTACGAATTGATAAAATCATACCAGATGACCTTGCTTGTTTTCATCGCTCTTTACGTGGTGGCTTTGGTCATTTCCTACCTCTTGAAAAAGAGGGGGTTACGTCAAGTAGCTTAATGATGACGTTTTGATTTATAGATAAGAAAAATCTCTAGCACTCGCTAGGGATTTTTTATATAATAAAACACATGGTTAAATCATATAGTAAAAATGCAAATCACAACATGCGACGTCCTGTAGTCAACAAGGATATCGTGGACTACATGCGAACGCATCTTCAGGAAAATAAAGGGCATTTGGCTGAACTGGAGGCCTTTGCTCGTAAGGAAAATATTCCAATTATCCAGCACGAAGTTGTTGCTTATTTCCGATTTTTGTTGCAGACCTTGCAGCCTAAGAAAATCCTTGAGGTAGGAACAGCTATTGGTTTTTCAGCCCTTCTTATGGCTGAGTATGCACCTGATGCTCAGATTACGACGGTTGATCGTAATGAAGAAATGATTGGCTTTGCCAAGGAAAATCTAGCCAAGTATGACAGCCGCAAACAAATTACCTTGGTTGAGGGGGATGCAGCAGAAGTCTTGCAAGATTTGGACACTGATTATGATTTTGTCTTTATGGATTCAGCCAAGTCTAAATATATCGTCTTTCTGCCTGAAATCCTAAAACGTCTTAAGGTTGGCGGTGTGATTGTTTTTGATGATATCTTCCAAGGAGGAGATATTGCTAAAGACATTATGGAGGTTCGCCGTGGTCAACGTACTATCTACCGTGGTTTACATCGCCTTTTTGATGCGACATTAAATAACCCTGGTTTAACTGCTAGTTTGGTACCTATGAGTGATGGACTTCTTATGCTTCGGAAAAATTCTGAAAATATTATCTTGCCAGATTAAGCATTATTTAAGTAAGTGTGGTATAATAACAGAGATATTGACAATTTAAGGAGTAGATAGAATGGCTAAAGAAAATGAAAACCTTGAGTCAACAGAAGAAACTGTTGAAGAGGTTGTAGCAGACAAAGACGCAGAACAAGAGCATCTTGATCGCCAAAAAGAAGAAGAGGAAAGCATCGCCCTCGCCAGTGAAAAAGCGAAAGAAAAAGCTAAACGTGCTAAAACTAAAAAGACACGTGATGCTGGTAAACCAAGCTCAGGTGGTCGCTTCCTTGGGGGTCTTGCCCTTGTAGCTGTTTCAGCTCTCGTTGGTGCAGGTGCTATGTATGTTTCTCTAGGTAACAAAACAACTGAAGAAACAACTTTGGTATCTATGAAAGGTGATACTGTTACTGTCGGTGATGTTTTTGATTCACTTAAAGGTAGCAGCCAAACACAACAAAGTGTTTTGAGTGCAACTTTGCAAAAGGCTCTTGAAAAAGAATATGGTAGCAAGGTCAGCAAAGAAGACGTTGACAAAGCTTATAAGCAAGCTTCAGAACAATACGGAGATCAATTCTCACAAGTACTTGCAGCCTATGGTCAAACAGAAGAGTCATACCGTAATCAAATCCGTACACAAAAATTGGTTGAGTATGCTGTTAACCAAGCCGCACAAAAAGATTTGACGGAAGCAAATTACAAGGCTGCCTATGATAACTACACACCAAATACAGAGGTGCAAGTGGTTTCAACTACTGATAAAGCAGTTGCAGATAAAGTAGACTCTGAAGCTAAGGCAGAAGGAGCAGATTTCTCACAAGTAGCTAAAGATAACAGCTTGGAAGTGACTTCTAAGACAGTTAACTCAGCTTCTCAAGACTTCCCAGCAGATGTTTTGACAGCAGCCTTCAAACAAGATGCTAATGCCGTTTCTGACGTAGTGACTGTTTCAAACAGCTCAACTGGTGCTGCGACTTACTACATCGTCAAAACTGTTTCAAAATCTGAGAAAAATGCAGATTGGAAAAACTATAAGGATGATTTGACTAAGGTTATCATCAATGGTAAGAAATCTGATACTAACTTCACTAACTCAGTGATTGCTAAGGTCCTTAAGAAATATAATGTTAAAGTTGTAGACAAGGCCTTTAGCGCAATTCTTGACCAGTATGTGACTGGTTCTGGAGCTTCATCAAGTTCATCATCAAGCTCTAGCAAATAAATCACAAGATAGAGTTGATAATGCTATTATCAGCTTGACCTAAGACCTAAAACACGTTAAAATGGAGAGTGGCTGAAAGTTCTAATATCATGACATTTTTAGCCTTCCCTTTGAGATTGGTAATCATCGCTTCTGATACAGAAAAATGGCGGTCGCTGCGAGCCATGGACGAATCTGGTTACTTGCTACTCAAAGTTCACAATTAAAGACAAATAAGAATGACAAGTTCATTGAATGAAGGTGGTACCGCGGTTCACGTCGCCCTTCGTTTAGTGGACTTGTCTTTTATTCTTTGGGTATTTCGCTGTGTGTCGCTATCGACTATGTGGAAATGCTCGAGAATAACTCAAAATAAAAAACAATTAATTAAGGAGAAACAATGAAACAACTTACTTCAGCACAAATTCGTCAAATGTGGCTTGATTTCTGGAAATCAAAAGGTCACGCTGTTGAACCATCAGCTAACTTGGTTCCAGTTAACGATCCAACCCTTCTTTGGATTAACTCAGGGGTTGCCACTTTGAAAAAATACTTTGATGGCTCTGTGATTCCTGAAAATCCACGTATCACTAACTCACAAAAGGCTATTCGTACCAACGATATCGAAAATGTTGGTAAGACAGCTCGTCACCACACAATGTTTGAAATGCTTGGTAACTTCTCAGTTGGTGACTACTTCCGTGATGAAGCCATCGAATGGGGTTATGAGCTTTTGACAAGCCCAGAGTGGTTTGATTTTCCAAAAGACAAACTTTACATGACTTACTATCCAGATGATAAAGATTCATACAACCGCTGGATTGCTTGTGGTGTTGAACCTAGTCATTTGATTCCAATTGAAGATAACTTCTGGGAAATCGGTGCTGGACCTTCAGGACCAGATACTGAAATCTTCTTTGACCGTGGCGAAGACTTTGACCCTGACAATATTGGTATCCGTTTGCTTGAAGAAGATATTGAAAACGACCGTTACATTGAAATTTGGAACATCGTTTTGTCACAATTCAACGCAGATCCAGCTGTTCCACGTTCAGAATATAAAGAACTTCCTAATAAAAACATTGATACGGGCGCAGGTCTTGAACGTCTTGTAGCCGTAATGCAAGGGGCTAAAACAAACTTTGAAACAGACCTCTTCATGCCTATCATTCGTGAAATCGAAAAAATGTCTGGTAAAACTTATGATCCAGATGGTGACACAATGAGCTTCAAGGTCATCGCTGACCACATCCGTTCATTGGCATTTGCCATTGGTGATGGTGCCCTTCCAGGTAATGAAGGTCGTGGTTATGTCCTTCGTCGTCTTCTCCGTCGTGCCGTAATGCACGGCCGTCGTCTCGGCATTTCTGATGCTTTCTTGTACAAACTTGTTCCAACTGTTGGTCAAATCATGGAAAGCTATTACCCAGAAGTTCTTGAGAAGAAAGACTTTATCGAGAAGATTGTTAAACGTGAAGAAGAAACCTTTGCACGTACCATCGATGCAGGTTCAAGCATGCTTGACGAGCTTCTTGCTAACCTTAAGAAATCTGGTAAAGATACGCTTGAAGGTAAAGATATCTTTAAACTTTACGATACTTATGGATTCCCAGTGGAATTGACAGAAGAGTTGGCTGAAGATGAAGGCTTCAAGATTGACCATGAAGGTTTCAAAGCTGCCATGAAAGAACAACAAGAACGTGCGCGTGCTAGCGTGGTTAAAGGTGGTTCTATGGGTATGCAAAATGAAACCCTCGCCAACATCACTGAACCATCTGAGTTCTTGTATGAAGCGGAAACTGCTGAAAGCCGTTTGAGCGTTATCGTTGCTGATGATGCTCGTCATGATAGTGTTAACTCTGGTCAAGCACTCCTTGTCTTTGAACAAACACCATTCTACGCTGAAATGGGTGGACAAGTAGCAGACCACGGTACGATCTCAGATGCAGCTGGTACAGTCGTTGCGCGTGTTGTTGACGTTCAACGTGCACCAAATGGACAAGCGCTTCACACTGTTGAGGTTGAAGGTGAACTTGTTGTAGGTGCTAACTACAAACTTGAAATTGACCACACACGTCGTCACCGTGTTATGAAGAACCACACAGCGACTCACCTCTTGCATGCTGCCCTTCATAATATCGTTGGTGATCATGCTGTTCAAGCGGGTTCTCTTAATGAACAAGAATTCTTGCGTTTCGACTTCACTCACTTTGAGGCTGTAACTCCAGAAGAATTGCGTGCTATCGAAGAACAAGTCAACGAAGAAATCTGGAAAGCCACTCCAGTAACAACTATTGAAACAGACATTGACACTGCTAAATCAATGGGAGCTATGGCCCTCTTTGGTGAAAAATATGGTAAGAATGTTCGTGTCGTTTCAATCGGTGATTACTCTGTTGAGCTTTGTGGTGGTACGCACGTTGCCAACACTGCTGAAATCGGTATGTTCAAGATTGTCAAAGAAGAAGGTATCGGTTCAGGAACACGTCGTATCTTGGCAGTGACATCACGTGAAGCTTACCTTGCTTACCGTGAAGAAGAAGATGCCCTTAAAGCAATCGCAGCAACACTTAAGGCACCACAATTGAAAGAAGTACCTAACAAGGTTGCTAGCCTTCAAGAGCAGTTGCATGCCCTTCAAAAAGAAAATGCTGCTCTTAAAGAAAAAGCAGCAGCAGCAGCAGCTGGTGATGTCTTCAAAGACGTTAAAGAAGCTAACGGTGTTCGTTACATCGCTAGCCAAGTGGAAGTATCTGACGCAGGTGCCCTTCGTACATTTGCTGACCAATGGAAACAAGCAGACTACTCTGACGTCCTTGTCCTTGCAGCTCACATTGGCGAAAAAGTTAATGTCCTTGTAGCAAGCAAGTCTAAGGATGTTCACGCAGGTAATGTCATCAAGGTTCTTGCACCAATCGTATCAGGTCGTGGTGGTGGTAAACCAGATATGGCCATGGCCGGTGGTAGCGATGCCAATGGTATCCAAGATCTTCTTTCAGCAGTAGCAGAACAGCTTTAAGATGTGATACAATAAAAGAAACTTGAAAAGGTAGGATGAAAATCCTATCTTTTTTAATAGATTCACATTCTTGGGGGGATTATGGAAGATAAAAATGTTAGGGATTTTAACGATGTGCTTATATTCATAATTACAGTCTTTTTCTCGTTTTGTTTTTCACTGATGTATATTGAGTGGCAAAATTCTTATAATCAACAAACTGACCGCTATTTAAATGGTTATGCTTATGTGACAGGTTTCAGTTCGGTTGATGCCTATGTGAAATTAACAGATCCTGATGTTCTAGCTGTCCAATCAACTGGCAATATCCAATATTCCGATAACTATATGATGTCTCAAAACTATCGTTATCATGATTCTTTTAAAAACACAGAGAAAACATCTCAAAAGGATAATCAATATTATCGTCTATCTATATATGATGTTAATGACACTAGTAATCAACCGATTGAGGTAGACCTTTTTAAGTTTGTACCAGAGTTAAAGAAAGGTAAAGAGATTAGCAATCTTAAAGCAAAGCTTTATGAAGAGAATCAGAAAGCCTATGTTCTTGTTACTTTTGAAGGCACAAAGGTCGGGAAAAATCGTGAGCCTGCTTATACTTTTGAGGTTTCAAAAGATGATAAAACATTAAAGTTAATAAGCAATTTCTCAAACGCTAGCCTTTATGATATCAATACTATCCCAAAACAGGAACAAAGTGTAAAAGGCTATTTACCTCAGACTATTGGGATTATCAATAATCTTGGTAATAATCTTTTATCTAATGTTCATACTTTAGATTCAGGGCGTGTTGCTATTAGTGTTGGGGCTTTTGATGGTACATCGAGAACGATTTATGACCAAAGTTCTAAACTTCTAGAGATGGCTAAAAATGATAGTTATCAATTGGTAGTTACAGATAGTTTTTGTAATGATCAGGCAAAGACCCAAAGTCTTTTGGATTTATACAAAGAAGATGGTAAGACTAGTTTTATAGACGGCTTGGTAGCTAAAGCAGATACAACAATTGATGGACAAGAACACCTCTTGTCAAATTTTCAGGATTTTGACAGATGGATATATCGAAACGTCAGCTTGACAAGAAAAGAGTTTAAATCTCGAGAGGATGTTCAAGCCATTTTATATGATCCGAATTCAACCTTGCTTCCGATTGGTGTTAACGCCTTAGATAATAGTCTCGTAACTTACGATTTAGCTTCAGGGCCTTTATATAGTTTTTATACTTATAGTATAGGTTCTGAAACAAGTAAACTAAAGAAAAGTATCGAACTGATTCAAAATTGGAGAGCTGGTTTTAAGGACAATGAGGTCGTTAAGGAATTGTATTATGAGAAATACTATAGGAGTGACTACAGTCCCTATATAGAACGTATTGATACTGCAAATGCGAACCAAGAACCCAAACAAATCTTATTTATGCACGAGAGTATTTTTGAATTGCTTCAATCAAATCCCTTTGAAAATGCGATGAAAGAGGGTAAAGATGCTTTCAACCGTATTATTAATGAAGGAGCACCTGTTGGTTTGTATTCCATTCTTGATGCACCTAGGGATGCTATTGATAATGGTTCATTTAACATTAGTCCAGATATGGTACAGAGAAGTTATCTTTTAGGTACAACTCCAAGTAATCAAGCGAAAGAAAAATATGGCATTAGCGAATTTGAAGGTCCGAGAACGCAGGCAGTGTATAATAGTATGTCTTTTGTTCAAAATGGTAAGGCCATAACAGTAATAATCCCAAGGGAGGAAGAGTAGATGGCTTTAATTAAAGAGCTTTTCAAAGATAAAGTGAGAATCGTGATTATTCTTCTAGGAGCATTACTTGGCTTCTATCTTGCTTATAGGCACAAACCCATAGAGTCTTATTCACATAAAATTGAAACCATTAAGAGATCCACTCCTCTTCGAGATATTCGGACGGTTCAGGACAATGTACTGTATCTTCCTGAAAATCAAAATTATGTCGCCTTGACTAAAGATTATCTGATACTATTTGATGAATACTACCATAGGGG
>ERZ1699238.252-NODE-252-length-15678-cov-3.101601_pt1 | contig 15678 bp, 10 predicted proteins | sample MGYA00581518_ERZ1699238 | MGnify/ENA primary metagenome ERZ1699238 (study PRJEB42319, sample SAMD00040325) | human oral metagenome | material: saliva | host: Homo sapiens | study: EMG produced TPA metagenomics assembly of PRJDB4115 data set (Metgenomic analysis of... | reverse complement strand
GCATTGCCCCACGAAGTCGGCAGCTGAATCTCGAAGCCCCCGAGGAACGAAGCGCCGAAGAGCACCAACATCAAGAAGAAGGCGATGTTGAAAATCGCGTTGGTCGACAGGTCATTGAGGGCCGAAGCACCGAATACCGTGGTGATCACGAGTCCGAGTAGGACATAAATCACAACAATCGACGCACCATAGGTCAGCGCATCGCGCACACCTTTCGCGCGGTCGCTGTTGCGCTTGAGAAAGAAGCTCACCGTCATCGGGATGATGGGCCACACGCAAGGTGTAACCAGGGCCAAGAGTCCGCCGAGGAAGCCCAAACCGAACACAATGAGCAGACTCTTGCCGGCGGCGCCATGGTCTTCGCCGAGCGCACGGAGTTGGTCTGTCACCGGGCTCCAGAGTTGGCGAATGGTCGCGCTGTCGAGCGCTGCCACCTGGGCTTTTGCCGGTGCCGACGCGCCTATTGCCGTGTCGACACTGTCGGTCGTCGCGCCCGGATCGCCCGGAAGAGCGGCGGCAAGTGCCTGCGCATTGTTGTCGGCCGTCGGGGTGCCGGTTTGGTTCTCGGAGCTCGAGGCGGCATTGTCCGCAAGGGCTTTCTCAGGACCGTCCTTTCCCTTCGCACTCATCTCCACCGTGGTAGGCGGCAAGCAGTTTTCGTCGTTGCAAGCGCCGTACTTCAGATAGCCCTTCACCTCATATTGCTTGTCGGTCAGCTCAATGCGTTGGGTAAACTGGGCCGAGCCTTCGAAAAAAGTCACGGGCATGTCGAAAATCGGGTCTTGCTTGTGCTTCAATCCCGCACCGGCGCGGAGAGCGCCCTTGAGTTTGGCGCCTTTGAGCACATCGGTGCCGAAAGTGGCCGCCGTGGGGCCGCCGGGCGCAATGCCCGTGCCGTAGACGTGCCAACCGGGCGCGATGCGACCGGTGAACACCACGTCTATCTCCGTGGGGCTGACGCGTTTGGTGGAGACACTGAACGTGACCTGCGCTTGCACGGCCATCACGCCCAGCAGCACAAAGGAGAAGAAGAGAAATAGGATGCGTTTCATGTGGGAGATTACTAAGATGAAACAAGGTGGCCGGCTATTCCGACCACCATTGAGAGGGATCGTCCACATTTCGTCGGCCGTTCACCCCGTCAGTCGGTGACGGAGCGGAACGGAGTCGACGAAATGTCGAACGAGGAGTTATTTGCGAACGCGCTTTCCGGGGCGAGCCTTGTCAGCGGGACGCTCCACCTTCGTGGCGCCGGTCACGGCGTCGGGCGTGGTGGTCTGCACATCGGGGGCGTTGGCATAGAGTTCGGCCAATTTGACTTCGAGTTGTTCGCCGCGCAAACCGAATTCCACGATCTTGCCTTGGGGATCAACGAGCATCGTGGCGGGAATCGAGCTGATGCCGTAGAGCGCAGCGGCCTCGCTCTGCCAACCTTTCAGATCCGAGAGGTGAATCCAGGGGAGGTTCATGCGCTGAATGGCGCCCGTCCAGGCAGCCTTGTCGTTGTCGAGCGAAACGCCCACAATTTCAAAGCCCTTGCGATGGTACTTTTCGTAGGCCTTCTTCACGTTGGGCATTTCTGCACGGCAAGGTCCGCACCACGAAGCCCAGAAGTCCACGAGCACGTAGTTGCCTTTGCCGCAATAATCGGAGAGGCGCTTGGTGGCTCCCTGCGGTGTTTGGAGGGCAATGTCCTTGAATTGGCTGCCGGGCTGACGCAGTTTCATCGCTTCGGCGCGATGGGCAAACTGATCCACGATAGGTTTGAGTAGCGGCGTGGAGAAGCAAGCGGCGTTGCTCGCGATGAGTTTCTGAATTTCGTCCTCGTCGAGCAAACTACCGTAGATGTAGAACAGCGGCGCGTTGGCCGTCGACTGCGGATGCTCGGCGATGCTTTTTTTGACCAGGGCGCCCATTTCGCCCACCGTCTTTTCGTATTGGGCTTGGAGGGCGTTGAACTCGGGCGTGCCGGCTTTGCCATCGGCGAGCAGATCTTTGAGTTGACTCACGAGCGACATCACACCGGGAACCTGCTTGGCCAGCACCGATTGGCTGCTGTTGAGCAACGCATTCTCCGTGGTGCCGCTCACCGTGGCGGTGGGCAGGTCTACGCTCACCGTGCCATCGAGCACGGCCACGATCGATTCGTCGAAATAGCGGCTATTGGAGAGCTGAAGGAAGGGCTGATTGTGGGCATCGCCCTGCAAGGTGAAGGTGCCGTCCTTGCCCACTTTCACCGAATCCACCTGATTCGATTGGAGATTGCGGTAGTAGACCGTGGACTGACCGGCGGCTCTGCCTTTCACCACATATTGCTGAGCAGAAGCACCGAGTGACAAGGCGGCGAAGGCCAAGGTAAATATCATTTTCTTCATGTCGTGACTAATTTAGAGGAGATATGGCTACAAAAGTACGTCTTTCCCGACGAAATGACAAGCATTTTTATTTCTTTGGGCGTGCACTGTAAGCCGCATTGCCGGCTTGTTCATTTCGCCTGCGACCTTTCGTTGGGGGCTACGAAGTCGGCGGGTGCATGTCCCACAATGAGCGACCGGGACGGGGAGACGACTTATTAGAATAGGCGTGCACGGCACGCAGCAGCGGAGGAAGCGGGTGAGGTTTCCCGCGAAATGCTCAAAAATTGGGCGATTTCATCGAGAAACGGGGGATTTTTTGGCTTTATCTCCCTGTTTTTTCCACGTTGCTGCGCGCTGTGCAGTGCCGCCGGTGCAGATCAATCGAAAACACCGGTGGAAAGGTAGCGTTCGCCCGTGTCGGGAAGCAGCGCCACAATGGTTTTGCCGGCATAGGCCTCATCGGCGGCCAATCGGAGGGCGGCACTGAAAGCGGCCCCCGACGAGATGCCGCAGAGCATCCCCTCGACCGCGGCCAACTCGCGCGTGGCGGCGATGGCTTCTTCGTTGGTGACGCGCAGTATGCGGTCGACCACGTTGCCGTCGTAGGTTTCCGGCACAAAACCGGCACCGATGCCCTGAATCTTGTGGGGAGCGGCCGTCCCTCCGCTCAACACGGGCGAAGCATCGGGTTCCACGGCCACAATCTCCACCTCGGGGCGGTGAGCCTTGAGGGCTTTGCCCACACCGCTCACGGTGCCGCCCGTACCGACGCCGGCCACGAAGACATCGACGCCGCCTTCAGTGTCGTTCCATACTTCTTCGCCGGTGGTGGCGGCGTGCACGGCGGGGTTGGCGGGGTTGACAAACTGCCCGAGGGTGACTGCGCCGTCGATGGAAGCGCGCAGCGTTTCGGCACGCGCCAGGGCGCCTTTCATGCCTTCGGCACCGGGCGTGAGTTCAAGGCGGGCACCGTAGGCCGCCACGAGGCGGCGGCGCTCCACACTCATGGTTTCGGGCATGACAATCACCACGGCATAACCTTTCACGGCGGCGGCAAAGGCCAAACCCACGCCGGTGTTACCGCTCGTGGCTTCGACGATCGTGCTGCCGGGACGCAAAATGCCGTCGCGCTCGGCCGCTTCGATCATGGCCAGGGCGGTGCGGTCTTTGACCGAACCGGCGGGATTATAACTCTCGAGTTTCACGAGCAGACGCGCACGGAGTGAGCGACGAGCGGCCACACGTTGCACTTCGACGAGGGGGGTGTGTCCCACTAATTCTAATTGTGAGCTATAGATTTTGGACATTGTTGGGAAGATTGGGGAGATTAGTAAGCGAAGGCAGGGGTACATTGCGACGGAATGCGTAACTTTGTCGTGCGCGCCCCATGCACTGACGACAAATTTACCTTGTGTACGAAACAAAGGGGCGCGCACGTTTCCTAATTCTACTTAACACTACGTTTTTTCATCGCTCCGCCCATGCAAACCGCACTTTCCCCTGAAGAAATTGCCCACTTGAGTGCACAATTGGCCACGCCCGACCCGAACATTCCGCAGGGTGAGGCCGACGATATCCAACCGGCGCGCATCGAAGAAGCCGTGGCGCTCTTCCGCGATCTCGTGTTTCCGGGATTTTTCACCGCCCGCCCCACCCTCGAATGCTTGTCTCAACTCTCGCGCATCCTCTATCGCCAAATTGAAGCCGCCCGCTGCGTGGTGGGCGAGACGTGTTGCGCCAAAGCGCTCACGCAGCAATTCATGCAGGCCATTCCTGCACTGAGAAACACGCTCGGACTCGACGTGCGCGCCATATATAATGGAGACCCCGCGGCGGCGAGCCACACCGAAGTGATCTTGTGCTACCCTTCTGTACAGGCGATCGTGCATTACCGCATGGCGCATGTTTTGCATCGCGCGGGGGTGCCGATCGTTCCGCGCATTATCAGCGAATTGGCGCATGCGCGCACCGGAATCGACATTCATCCCGGCGCAGAAATCGGACCTGAATTTGCCATCGACCACGGCACGGGTGTCGTCATCGGGGCAACTTGTATCATCGGCCGCGGAGTTCGACTCTACCAGGGAGTGACGCTCGGCGCGCGCAGCTTCAAAACCGCCGACGACGGCACTTTGCTGAATCTGCCCCGCCACCCGATCATAGAAGATGGCGTGGTGATCTACAGCAACGCGAGTGTGCTGGGGCGCATCACGGTGGGGCACGACACGGTGATCGGGGGTAACGTCTGGGTGACGCACTCGGTGCCGCCGCACTCGCGCGTTTTGCAGAGCAAAGTCACCCTGGGCACCGATTTCGACGGGGGCGCGGGCATTTGAATCGGGCATCTTGTAACACGAAATGGGACGCAACGCCCGGCTGCGGGGCACTACGTAGAGCCGGCACGCAGCGATGAAATGGGGCTTCCCGTGCGCTCATGCTGATTCGCCCGCCGCACGGAAAAACGCCGAGAGGGGGCTGCGCTATTCTTTCATTTTTCCACCCAACTTGCCGATTCCCTCACCATATGTAGGTATTTTTGGAAGAAAAATGCCGGTTGCTCCACATCGTATCGATTTGTTTTTCTATCTTTGCCGAAACCGATGGAATCTCCACCGGTGGAAGTTTAGCACTATATACGCACACATGAAGAAGATTTTCCAACTTATGCTCACGGTCATGCTGGTGATGACCGGTGTTTCGATGATTTCGTGCAACAAGGAGGACGATGAGTCCAACAACGTTCCTCAAGCTGATCCGTCGGAACTGACATTCAACTGGGAATCGGGCACTCAACAAATTTCGGTCCGCCCTACACAGGGAAAACAGATGACCAAAGAGTGGAAATTTGTCGAAGCTGTCAACCCGAAACTCCAGTCCCCCAACAATAAAGAGCGACTCCGCGTGGATTCGACCTCGACCCCCGGCGTGAAAATCTACAGTAACGAGTGGCTCATTCTGCGTGTTTCTGATTTGGGACGCCACATCGACGTGAATGTACTCCGCAATTCGTCGATTGCCCCGCGCTCCATCCAGATAACGGGCGAATGTGACAACAATCGTTTCTCCTTCACCATCAATCAACGCGCGAAAGTCTATTGATTTCATCGCACGATCTCTTTTTTTCACGGATGGTGGTTCCGGACTTTCCCGCCTGTGTTCCACTTCCGGCCGCAAGGATAAAAAAAATCCCCCTGCACTCAATCGAATGGTGCAGGGGGATTTTTTGTGACGCGTTACTTCCGACCCGAAAGTCGGTCGCTGTCGCCGGAAACATTAAGCGTCGATGGTGGCATACTTGGCGTTGCGCTCGATGAAATCGCGGCGCGGCTCCACATCGTCGCCCATTAGCATCGAAAAGACGTGGTCGGCTTCGGCGGCGTTCTCAATGGTCACGAGTTTCAGCATACGTGTCTCGGGATTCATGGTGGTGTCCCACAATTGGGTGGGGTTCATCTCACCGAGACCTTTGTAGCGTTGCAGTGTAATGGAGTTTTCTCCCTTCGTAGGATCGCCATATTGCGCGATGAATTCGTCCTTTTCGCGATCATTGTAGCAATATTCCTCCACTTTGCCCTTGCGGCAACGGTAAAGCGGGGGCATGGCGATGTACAAATGGTTTTCTCGAATCACTTGCGGGAAGTAACGATAGAAAAGCGTCATGATGAGCGTGGCAATGTGCTGTCCGTCGACATCGGCATCGGCCATGATCACAATTTTGTGGTAGCGCAATTTGTCGATATTGGCCTCTTTCGAGTCCACTTCTCCGCTCTCGCCTTCTTTTTGCACCCCGAAACGGATGCCCAGCGCCTGGATAATGTTGTTCACCTCGTCGCTTTCGAAGGCTTTGTGCCACATGGCTTTCTCCACATTGAGGATCTTACCGCGCAAAGGCAGGATGGCTTGTGTGGCACGACTGCGACCTTGCTTGGCAGAACCGCCGGCCGAATCACCCTCGACGAGGAAAAGTTCGCACTCCTCGGGCACGCGGCTCGAACAGTCGGCGAGTTTGCCGGGAAGTCCCCCGCCCGCCATCGGATTCTTGCGCTGAACCGTCTCGCGAGCCTTGCGGGCGGCGACACGCGCCGTGGCGGCGAGAATCACTTTGTCCACAATGAGCTTCGCTTCTTTGGGATGCTCTTCGAGATAGTTGGTCAAAGCTTCGCCGACAGCTTGGTTCACGGCGCCCATAACCTCGCTGTTGCCGAGTTTTGTCTTGGTTTGTCCTTCAAACTGGGGCTCCGAGACCTTGACACTGATGACTGCGGTGAGTCCTTCGCGGAAGTCTTCGCCGGTAATTTCGATCTTTGCTTTCTCGATCTGCTTCTGTGCGGTGTCTTCGGCGTATTTTTTGAGCACACGCGTCACTGCGGCGCGGAAACCTGCGAGGTGTGTACCACCTTCTATCGTATTGATGTTGTTCACATACGAGTGAAGGTTCTCACTGTAGCTCGTATTGTAGACAATAGCCACCTCCACCGGGATGCCTTCCTTCTCGGTATTGATGTAAATCACGTCGGGAATGAGCGGCGTGCGCATGGAATCTTGGTAGCGCACGAACTCTCGCAGTCCACTCTCCGAGAAAAAGACTTCGCGGCGCGGGTTGCCATGTTCGTCCTCCTCGCGTTCGTCGGTCAAAGTAATGGTGAGTCCGGCATTCAAGAAAGCCAATTCGCGAAGGCGGTTGGCGAGGATGTCATATTTATATTCCGTGGTGGTGAAAATTTCGGGGTCGGGCCAGAACTGTTGGCGCGTACCTCGCAGCGAAGTTTCGCCGACTACCTTCACCGGATAGAGGGGATGTCCCTTCTCATATTCCTGCTGATAGATTTTTCCGTCGCGAAACACCTGCGAAAGCATGTGGGTGGAAAGCGCGTTCACGCACGAAACGCCCACACCGTGCAGACCGCCGGACACTTTGTACGAACCCTTGTCGAACTTACCGCCGGCATGCAGCACCGTCATCACCACTTGCAGCGCACTCACGCCCTCTTTTTCGTGGATGTCGACGGGAATGCCGCGACCGTTGTCCTGCACTACGATGGAACCGTCCTTGCAAATCGTCACTTCGATGTGGGTGCAATAGCCGGCCAAGGCTTCGTCGATGGAGTTATCCACCGTTTCATAGACCAAATGGTGCAGGCCTTTCTCGCCAATGTCGCCGATGTACATCGCCGGACGCTTGCGAACGGCCTCCAAACCTTCGAGTACTTGGATATTCGATGCGGAATAGCCCGCGGGTTTATGCTGTTGTTCTTCCATGCGGATTGTCAATTATATTGGAAGCAAAGATACATCTTTATTTCGGATTGGCCAATTTATGCCGCTTGAACACACGACGATAGACCACAAACCCCGATATCACCACACTGAGCAAGAACAAACCGGAAAGAAAGATGAAAAGTTGCACGAGCAGTGTGGGCAAAAAGGTGTAGATGCGGCCGGTGTGCACCTCGAGCGCCAAGCGCCAGAGCGACATCCGATTGGATGCGGGCGAAACGGCCGACGACTGCGCCGGCATGGGCGCAGCGGCAGAAGCGCCGGTCGACCCGTCGCGCGTCGGCGCCTTGTAGGCGATCGCTACGGGGAATTCTGCACCGCGATTGTAGTCGAACACCACGGCACGCACGCCGAGGTCGGTGCTGTAGCCCGAAACGGAATAGGTGAAATCGGGCATGCCGGCTCGCTTCGGTGCCACATAACGACAGCAACGCATCAGGTCGTAGCACTCGCCCGTGGCGCGATTCCATCGATACAAGCCGGCAAACGACCCCACCGTCCACTCATCGCGATTCTCCTGTCGGAGCACGTTGGGGCCCATGAAGCCGGTTGGGGGCTCGTGGCGGAGGCGGTGAGGAGGCAACGCGAGTGATGGAGTGGCGTAGAAGCCGTGAGCGGTGTAGAAAAGCCATTCGCCGCGGGCCGTATCACGACGCACCATGCGCAGTTCGTCCCACCAAGCGTTGGGCACGTCCTCGACGGTGTGGGGAACGGGGCGATGTGTGCCGCCGGCCACCAGAATGAGCAGCGGCGGGCGGAGAAACATGCCCGAAAGCGTGAGTACAAATACAAATACCAGCGTGCCGACGCCAATGCGATTGTGCCAACGCAAAGAGAGGAGCGTGAACCGATTGGCCGCTCGCCGACGTTGGATTTTCCAACGCCGAACCAGTCGCGGCATGAAGGTGAGAATCAGTCCCGTGATGCAGAGCGCCAACAAGCAGAGCGCCAAGGCATCGACTGCAAAACGACCGATTTCACCGAAAAGCTCGCCACTGTGCAAACGCCATATTGTGCGGAGGGTGAAGCGCCCGGGAGCACCTTCGGTAGGCGTGGGAAGTTCGCTGCGCGTGAAGCGGGCGTAGGGCGCAGTGGCGGTGTAAACGGCCGAACGGCTCAGCACCACGAGGGTGTCTCCGGCCACAGCGGCCGAAACAAAACGATCGTCGCGCCCCAGGGCGGGGGTGGCGATCTGCCAACGCGAGGCGGCGGGACGCAACACGTAGACTTCGTAAGGACTCACCGCGAAGACCTCCCCGCCGGGCAGCCGAACGGCGTCGCCGAAGGAGCGATTTTCGGCTCCTTCGCGCAGCCCCTCATTGAAAGGACGGATGTGCTCGCCACGCGCGTCAGAAAGAAAAAGGCCGTTTTCACCGTAGAGCAAGATGCGATCGGCCGACAGCGGCAGCGTGCCGCGCACCGTGCCTTGGTTCCAGTTGTGGAGCCGATAGGAAGGCGGGAGATAGGCGCGCGGAACATCCACACCGCGCAGTGCTTCGCGGTGATTGAGCACAAGCCCCGAGAGGAGAAACGGAATGAGGAAACAGGAGAAAAACAATCCGCCCCACTTGTGCCAGCGACGCCAACGGCGGACGCGGCTCACGGTGCGGACGGGAGGACCGGAAGGAGAAGACATAAGCAGGAAATGGCCCCGTCGGGCACAGCCCGGAGGCTTCTTATCGATGAAAAAAGGAGGAGTGTCCGACAAAGATACGCATTTATCGTCACGCGGGGCACACGCGATTCGGCTTTTTCGCCAACCGAAACGAGCGCTCTCCCGGGGTTCATCGATGGATTCGGCGAGAAGAGCGAAAACAGACCGAAAAAGGCGAATGAAAACGCGGAGGGTTCGGCGCAAAACGCGGGGCTTTCGACCAAAATCCTCCGCTTTTTTCCGGAAAGTTCCCCGCTTTTGCTCCGTACACGGCGACCGAGCGATCCGAAAGCGAGTGAAAACGAGTGCACGCTGCCGACGATGGGATGAGAAATGCCTACAACGCCACGCCCAAGCCACGATTTCATCGGCAGACATCGCCGAAACGAAGAGCTACACCCCACATTTTGACAACTACACTAAGCACATCCCGTTATTTATTTGTAGATTTGCACACCATGACAGACCACGATCCTCTGGCGCTCCAACTGAAACTCATCGAAGTCCTGGCCGAAGGCAGCTACCTTGACGTGCCTCGGCTGGCAGCGCGCACCGGCATGCATTCTCGCCGCATCTATCGTCTTTTAGAGAAGTTTCCTCGACTCGGGCTCCCGCTCGAAAAGTCGGGGCATGCCTATCGTCTGTCGCCCGACGCCCCGTTTTTGCTCCGCGTGTCGGAGCAGTTGCACTTTCGCCCCGATGAGGTGCAAACCTTGGCCGAGGTGCTCGAAAGCGCCACCGACTCGTCGACCCCTGTGCGCCTCTTGCGCGACAAGCTCCACCGCCTGCGCAACGACCATGTGCTGGTGCTCGACGAGGCCGACCCGCGCACGGGGCAAAACATTCGCCACATTTTCGAAGCCATCCGCCAAGAACGCACCGTGGTGCTCAAATCCTATCTCTCGGCCAGCGGGCAAAACATTGTGGACCGCGTGGTCGAACCCTATCTTTTCCTGCCGGGCAACCGCGATGTGCGATGCTACGAAATCCAATCGGGGCGCAACAAGACATTCAACCTGGCGCGTGTGGAATCGGTCGAATTGCTCGATTTAAGCTGGAGTCATCGAGCACAACACGACACAGATTTCGTCGACTTGTTCCACTTTGCCGGTGCTTCGCGCACCCGAGTTTGTCTGCGCTTGGGCTATTTGAGCCGGAGCGTATTGCTCGATGAGCATCCACGCGCCGCCAAATTCCTCACGGCCGAGGGCAATGGCAAATGGCGCTTCGAGGCGGAATTTTGTTCGATGCGGGGAATCGGCCGATTTGTGATGAGTATGCCCGCCGATATCGAAGTGATCAATTCGCCCGAACTGATTGACTACCTGAAAAAACAAGTGCGCACGGCCCTAGACAAATGGGGTGCGACCGATGAATCCGATTCTTAAAACCCAACACCATCCATGAACCGAAAACTACTCCTCCTGCCGGTCTGCTTTTTGTTCTTGTCGGCAGCGGCTCAAAAGGCCGATTTCAACGTTGTGCCCCTTCCGCGAGAAATCACCTCGCAACCGGGTGCGACACCCTTCGTGATAGACCGAAACACTGCCATCGTCGAAGGACGAACGGCGGGAGAGCAACGCAACGCGCGCTTCTTGCAACAATATGTATTGGAGTGCATCGGCTGGCAGCTCCCCATCGTCCGCAACGCGAAGGGACGCAACAGCATCGCCGTGCGCACCCTTGCCGCCGACAAGGAGGCCGCTCGCGAAGGCTATCGGCTCGAGGTGGACGCCAAGCAGGTTCGCATCGAAGGCAACGACGATGCCGGGGCGTTCTACGGCATTCAGACGCTGCGCAAGGCACTGCCCCATCTTTCCGAGGGACAAAAAGGGAAGACACCCGTCACCGTTCCCGCCACCCGCGTGAGCGATGCACCGCGCTTCGGCTATCGCGGCATGGAACTCGATGTGGCGCGCCATTTCGTCGCGCCCGACAGCGTGAAACGCTTCATCGATCTGCTGGCGCTCCACAACATCAACCGGTTCCACTGGCACCTGACCGACGACCAGGGCTGGCGCATTGAAATTAAGCGCTACCCTCGCCTCACCACCGTGGGCAGCCGACGCGCGCAAACCGTGATCGGTCATAACACCGGCAAATACGACGGTCGCCCTCACGGCGGATTTTACACGCAGGAGCAGTGTCGCGACATCGTGCGCTACGCCGCGGAACGAAACATCACGGTAATCCCCGAAATCGACCTGCCGGGACACATGGTCGCGGCCTTGGCAGCCTATCCCGAGCTGGGATGCACCGGCGGCCCCTACGAGGTGCGCCAATTCTGGGGCGTGGCCGACGATGTGCTCTGCGCCGGCAACCCGAAAACCTACGAATTCATCGACAATGTGCTCGACGAGGTGACTAAAATCTTCCCCTCCACCTATGTACACATCGGGGGTGACGAATGTCCCAAGGACCGTTGGAAGCAATGTCCCAAGTGTCAGACCTTCATCCGGGAACACCATCTGGAAGCCGAGGGCGGACACACGGCCGAGGAGCGTTTGCAGAGCTATGTGATCCGACACGCGAGCGAACACCTCGCGCAACGCGGTCGCCGCATCATCGGGTGGGACGAGATTCTCGAAGGCGGACTCGCACCGGGGGCGACGGTCATGTCGTGGCGCGGAGAAAAGGGGGGCATCGAAGCGGCCAAGAGCGGACACGATGCCATCATGACGCCGAACTCCTACCTCTATTTTGACTACTATCAGTCGAAAAACACCGCCGAAGAGCCCGAAGCCATCGGCGGATACCTCCCGTTGGAGCGCGTATATGCCTACGAACCCATCCCTAACGGGACGGACGAGGCGACGGCGCGCCATTTCATCGGCGTACAGGCCAACATTTGGACAGAATATATCCCCACCTTCCGCGGAGTGGAGTACATGGCGCTGCCGCGTGCGGCCGCTTTGGCCGAAATCCAGTGGCGTCCGCGCGGTGTGCGCAACTATCAGGAATTCCTCGGCCGCTTGCCCCGGCTCTTCTCCTTATATAAAGAGCAGGGCTACAACTTCGCTCGACATTTCTACGATTTGCACACCGACTACACCTTGGTGCCGGACAGCGGCGTGAAGGTGACGCTCTCCACTGTGGACGATGCGGCCATTCGCTACACCCTCGACGGCAGTGAGCCCACGATCCATTCGAAGGTCTACACTGCCCCGTTCTTGGTGCGCCAAGATGCACAATTCCGTGCGGCGGCTTTCCGAACCGCGCCCACTGTGGTGGGTAAAATCGTGAACCGCAGCCACATTGAGCGTGAGGATTTCCATTTCAACAAGGCCACGGCACGCCCCATCACCCTGTTGCAGGGTGCGAACGCGCAATATAAATTTGCCGGTGCGCAAACGCTCGTCGACGGCCTGCGCGCCACGAACACCAACCACCAATCGGGACGCTGGATCGGCTTTTATACCGAGGACATGGAAGCGGTGATCGATCTCGGACACGAAACGCCCATCGACGAAGTGGCCTTCAATACCTGCGTGGAAAAGGGCAGTTGGATCTACGATGCGCGCCATATAGATATTGCCGTGTCGGACGACGGGAAACAGTGGACCACCGTGGCCGAACGCGACTTGCCTGCGCTCACCGAAGCCAACCGCAACGGCATCACCCGCCACACGCTCAACTTCCCCCGCTGCTCCACACGCTTTGTCAAGGTGCACGCTGTGCCCGAACACCGTATTCCCGAATGGCACACGGGAGCTGCAGGAAATCGCGCCTTCCTTTTCGTCGATGAAATCGAGGTAAAATAAGTTTTCTGCACCAAGTAGAGAAAAAGCCCGCACTTTTTCGTCCAAAACATTTGGATGTTATCGACAAATACACTAATTTTGCACTCGCAATTGGGTCATGGTGTAATGGTAACACTACAGGTTTTGGTTCTGTCATTCTGGGTTCGAATCCCGGTGACCCAACAAAATGCGCTGATTGGCCGCGTCATCGACGCCGACGATCGGCGCTTTTTTTTGGTTTACGCCCACTGACCGAAGACGCCCCGAAGTGTGGGGGCGTCGGTCGGCACTTCTCAGACTTAGATTTCCTCCTTTCTCATCACACACATGGCTTCTCTGAAATCTCTGGCCAAAGACACGGCCATCTATGGCATGAGCTCCATTGTGGGGCGCTTTCTCAACTATCTTCTCTTCCCGCTCTACACGCATGTCTTCGCGGCAGCAAGCGGCGGCAACGGGGTGATCACCAACATGTATTCATACACAGCGCTGCTGTTTGTGATTCTCACCTTCGGCATGGAGACTACGTTGTTTCGCTTCATCAACCGCGACGACGTGGAAGACCCGAAAAAAGTGTACACCACCGTGTTGGCGATCGTGGGCGGCGTGGGACTGCTGTTTTTCGCCCTCGTGCTTGCTTTCCTCCCCGGACTTTCGGCACAAATGGGCTACCCCGATCACCCGGACTACGTGTGGATGATGGCCGCAGTGGTGGCTCTCGACGCTTTTCAGGCAGTGCCTTTCTGTTATCTTCGTTATCAGCGCCGACCGGTGAAGTTTGCCGTGCTCAAACTTAGCTTCATTGCGCTCAACATTCTCCTCAATCTTCTTTTCTTCGTCGTTTTCCCTCATTTCATCGAAGGGTGGAAAATAGAAGTGGGACATGTGTTCCTCGTCAACCTGATTTGCACCGGATTGATCACCTTCGGTTTTTGGAAAGAGCTCTTCGGTGTGAAATGGCGCGTCGATCGCAATTTGGTACGCCCCATGCTTTCCTACTCCTGGCCCATTCTGGTGCTCGGCATTGCGGGGATTCTGAACCAAACCATCGATAAGATTCTCTTCCCCAAGCTGGTTCCGGGGCACGAAGGCATTGTGCAACTCGGCATCTACGGGGGCGCGGTGAAAATCGCGATGATCATGGCGCTCATCACCCAGGCTTTTCGCTACGCCTACGAGCCTTTCGTGTTTGCCGCTGCGAAAAAGAGCGAATCGACCGACAATCGCGCCACTTACGCGCTGACGATGAAATATTTCCTGATCTTCACGCTCTTCGCCTTCCTGATGGTGATGGCCTATATCGATGTGTTCAAACACATGATGGGACGCGACTACTGGGAAGGGCTCAAAACGGTGGCCATCGTCATGGTGGGCGAAATCGTAAAGGGCGTGTATTTCAATCTTTCGTTCTGGTACAAGTTGACCGACCGCACGATTTGGGGCGCATGGTTCTCGGGTGCCGGTTGTTTAGTGCTTGTGGCGTGCAATTTGCTGTTTGTTCCTCGCTTCGGCTACATGGCTTGCGCCTGGTCGGGCGTGGCCGGCTACACCGTCGCCATGCTTTTGAGCTACTTCACGGGACAGAAATACTATCCCATCGCTTACCCGCTCAAACAGATCTTTGCCTACGTGGGCTTGACGGCCGTTCTTTATGCTGTGATGTCCATTTCTCGCGATTTCATCGGTAGCGACGGTTTGCGCATCGCCTTTAACTCGATCGGCATCGTTCTTTTCCTCGTCTACACCGTGCGCAAGGACTTTCCCTTGGCCTCTCTTCCGGTGATCGGCAAGTATTTCCGCAACTAAACTCCCTGCACCACTCTATTTCTCTCCATAATCATGTACACCGCTTCGCTCGACAACGGTCTTCGCATCATCTTTCAACCTTCGGAATCGGAGGTGGTCTATTGCGGCTACGTGATTTGCGCCGGCACACGCCACGAAGCGGCGGAAGATTCGGGCATGGCGCATTTCATCGAGCACATGTCGTTCAAAGGTACGCAGCGACGAAAATCAAGACAGATCAATGATTACCTGGAACGCGTGGGAGGCGAACTCAATGCCTTTACCAGCAAACAGGAAACGGTGTTTTGTGCCACAGTGCTCCGACGCGATGTGCATCGTGCCGTCGATGTGCTGACCGACATGGTGTTCCACAGCGTTTACCCGCAGAGCGAAATCGAAAAGGAGGTGGAAGTCATCATCGATGAGATCGACAGTTATAAAGATTCTCCCTCGGAACTCATCTTCGATGAATTCGAACAGCAGCTTTTTGGCCGTTGTTCGCTGGGAAGAGACATTCTGGGCGACAAAAACCGCCTGCGCACCTACACCACGGCCGATGCACTCCGCTTCACTGGCCAATATTATCGGCCGGACAATGCGGTGTTTTACCTCTACGGCAAGGCAGATTGGTCTCGACTGGTGCGCTTGCTGGAAAAAGCCCACGGCATAGGCGCGAAGCAGGCCGGTGCCGCCGATGAAACGGGGGAAAAATTCACCCCGGCCGCGCAACCTCGGGCATTGTTTGCCGAGCCGTCGACGATTCGTGTGAACCGCGGCACACACCAAGCCCACGTGATGATGGGAGCTCCCACTTTCGCGGCCGACGACCCCAGACGCTATGCGCTTACCCTGCTCAATAATATAG
>ERZ1699238.249-NODE-249-length-15726-cov-4.442272_pt1 | contig 15726 bp, 9 predicted proteins | sample MGYA00581518_ERZ1699238 | MGnify/ENA primary metagenome ERZ1699238 (study PRJEB42319, sample SAMD00040325) | human oral metagenome | material: saliva | host: Homo sapiens | study: EMG produced TPA metagenomics assembly of PRJDB4115 data set (Metgenomic analysis of... | reverse complement strand
CCTTTTTTGATCAACTGATTGATAATGGCTGGAACACCACCAGCTTCATGCACATCATGCATGGTGTAAACACTTGAAGGAGCAATTTTAGAGAGATAAGGTGTCTTCTTGGCAATTTCGTTAATGTCCTTAAGGTCATAGTCAATACCAGCCTCACGCGCAATAGCAAGGGTATGGAGAACAGTATTGGTTGAACCACCCATGGCCATATCTAGAGCAAAAGCATCATCGATAGCTTCTTTGGTCACAATATCACGTGGGCGAACATTATTTTTGATGTTATCCATCAATTTTGTGGCTGCTTGACGAACCAATTCACGACGTTCATCTGAGACAGCTAGGATAGTACCGTTACCTGGAAGGGCAAGACCCAAAACTTCCATCAAACAGTTCATTGAGTTAGCGGTAAACATCCCTGAACATGAACCACAAGTTGGACAAGCATTTTTCTCCAAATAATCGAGCTCTTCCTTGCTCATATCTCCAGCCTGATAGGTACCTACAGCTTCAAACAAACTTGATAGCGTCGCTTGATGACCAGTCATGTCAACGCCACCCTTCATAGGTCCACCAGAACAAAATACTGCTGGCACATTAGTACGCATGGCTGCCAAAATCATCCCTGGCGTAATCTTATCACAGTTAGGAATATAGAAAACCCCGTCAAACCAGTGGGCATTAATAACTGTTTCTGCAGAATCGGCAATCAATTCACGAGATGGAAGACTGTAACGCATCCCAATATGCCCCATGGCAATCCCATCATCCACACCAATGGTATTAAACTCAAAAGGAATACCGCCAGCCTCGCGGATAGCTTCCTTGGCAATATCTGCTAATTCACGCAAGTGAACATGCCCTGGAACAATATCAATATAAGAGTTACAAATAGCAATGAAGGGCTTTTGCATATCCTTGGCAGATTTAACTTGCCCAGTCGCATACAAAAGTCCGCGTGCTGGTGCCTTATCAACACCAACTTTGATCATATCACTTCTCATGATGTTACCTTCAATCTATAAAATTTCTTACAACATATGTTACCACTTTGGAAAGTAATGTCAAGGAATTTTCAGAATATTTCTGTAATTCCGAAAAGATGTCCCAACCGTATCAAAACTGACAAAACAAAAAGGAAGCCCTAAGACTTCCTAAATGATTATTTCAATATTATTCAACACTAAAGAGGTATGGATAAACTGGTTGGTCTCCTTGGAAGATTTCAACTTCAATATCTTCGTGAGCCTCTTCCAATTTTTCCGCAAGTGCTTGAGCTTGGTCTTGATTACCTTCTTCGCCGACGTAAATCATAACAATTTCACTGTCTTCGTCAATCATCTTGTCGAAAGTGTCAAGAAGGGCTTGGTCCATATCTGGTGTAGACACAAGGATCTTACCATCAACCATACCAAGGATATCATTTTCATGAATCTCAAGACCATCAATAGTTGTGTCACGTACCGCCAAGGTCACGCTACCACTTGTTACATCTGAAAGACTAGCTGTCATAGCTTCAACATTCACTTCGATACTTTGGCTAGGATCAAAAGCAAGCAAGCTTGTAAAGCCTTGTGGCACCGTACGCGTTTCAACAACAGCCGCATTGACATCTACTACTTCAGCAGCTGATTGTGCTGCCATAAAGATGTTTTTATTGTTTGGCAAGATGATAACATTCTTAGCATTAACCTGCTCAATAGCCTTAACAATATCTTCTGTTGATGGGTTCATTGTTTGACCACCTGAAATCACATAGTCAACACCTTGTGATTTGAAGATATCTGCAAGTCCATCTCCGGCAACAACTGCAATAAGGGCAAAGTCTTTAGGAGCAGAAGGTGCAGCTTGGATAGCTTCTTCTTTTTGAACTTGTGCATCGTGTTGGTTACGCATGTTGTCAACCTTAACTTTGACAAGAGCCCCATATTTAAGACCTTCTTGCATGACAAGACCTGGATCCTCAGTGTGGACGTGAACTTTGACAATTTCATCATCGTTAACAACAAGGAGAGAATCCCCAAGGTTACTCAAGTAATTTCGGAACTCTTCATAGTCAAAGTCTTTCACATAAGTTGGACCTTGTTTGAGACCAATCATGATTTCCGTACAGTAACCGAAGGTAATGTCTTCTGTTGCAACATGACCAGCAACTGACTTATGATGTTCTGCATTGATCATCTCTGTCATCGTAGCTGGTGTCGCTTGGAAGTCTTCTGAAGCGATATACTCACCTGTGAGGGCTGACAAGAAACCTTCATAAATGAAGACCAAACCTTGACCACCTGAGTCTACCACACCAACTTCTTTCAAAACTGGAAGCATCTCTGGTGTCTTAGCCAAAGCAGCTTTAGCTCCGTCAAGAGCTGCACGCATAACCTCAACAGCATCATTTGTAGATTCAGCTTTCTTAATCGCTGCTGAAGCTGCACCACGTGATACTGTAAGGATTGTTCCTTCGACAGGTTTCATAACAGCTTTATAAGCAACTTCAACCCCTGCTTGGAAGGCATGAGCTAAATCTTGGCCGTCAAGTTCCGTTTTATCCTTGATACTTTGACCAAATCCACGGAACAATTGTGACGTGATAACACCTGAGTTACCACGGGCACCCATCAAAAGACCTTTAGACAAAATCTGACCAACTTCACCAACTGTTGAAGCTGATTGATCTGCGACAGCTTTGGCTCCGTTATCCATAGTCATTCCCATGTTTGTTCCAGTATCTCCATCTGGTACTGGGAAGACATTGAGTGAATTCACATATTCTGCTTGCTTACCTAGACGTGTTGCTGCCGCTTGGACCATCTCCTGAAGCAAGCTTGTTGTAATTTTAGACACTAGTTTTCTCCTACGACTTTAATATTTTGAACGTAAACATTTACTGTTTCAGCCTTGATACCGAGTTGATTCTCAAGATTAAATTTCACACGTTCTTGAATATTTTTTGAAACCTCACTAATCTTAACACCGTAACTCATAACAGTGTAGACATCAACAGTGATACCTGCATCAGTAGATTTCACGACAACTCCTTTTGCGTAGTTTTCTTTTCCAAGAAGTGCTTGAAAATTATCTCGGATAGCACTCTTACTTGCCATACCGACAACGCCAAAAATTTCTGTTGCTGAACCGCCAACTACTGTTGCGATGACATCATCTGACAATTCGATTTGACCATCTTTTGTATTGATTTTTACAGTCATAATTACTACCTCAAAAAGTTTTTATCAGCTTATTTTACCATATTCGAGCCTACTTGTAAAAAATAAGAAGAAGATACCCTTTGAATAAGGGCATCTCCTCAGTATTTATCATTAAAACTTTCTCTTTACGAGATAACGACGATACATCACGTAGAGGAAGATTGCACGCCATACATTATCAACAACGGTTGCAATCCAGACTCCGGCAAGACCCATTCCCAGACTCACCCCAAGGAAGTATCCTGAGAAAATTCGGATGATCCACATCCCAATTGTCGTCGCATAGAAAGGCATCTTAGCCTTACCCAGACCTTGCCAAACTGCTGTGTAGACTAGAGTCCCCGAAGTCACAGGATTCCCAAGGAAAGAATAAAGAATAACTACCTGACTAGCCGCAATAGCTGCTTTATTATCTGTAAAGAGACCTGATAATCCTTGGCCAAAGAGCAAGATACTCCCTGAAACCAGAACCATCAAGAAGGTGGAAATCCAATAAGACTCTTGTATAATACGCTTCATCTGCGTCTTATCCCCTCGACCCAGACTATTGGCAACCAAGATAACCGTAGCCGTTGCGACTCCCATACCAGGCATATAGTTAAACTGGGTGAGGTTTTCACCAATGGCGTTACCACCGACAACGGCTGTACCAAAGGTAACAATAATAGCCACGATGACCACATCTCCAGCACGCATCATCAGTCGTTCACCTGCTGCTGGCAGTGCAATCCCCAACAACTCTCTATTAAAAGGTTTGGTAATTTCAAGCTGCTTCACATCTAGTTTCATCGCTTGCCAGAGTATCACTGTCCCAACCAGACGAGAGAAAACCGTAGCTGTAGCGACCCCAACAATCCCCCAATGTCCAACAAAGATAGCTAAAGAAGATAAAATAGCATTAAGAACATTGGTCAAAAGACTGACAACCATGGAAATACGAGGTCGTCCCTTGGCTCGTAGGATGTTACCAAAAGTAGTCATCAAGGCTAAGAAGACCACTCCTCCACCGACAAGAGCAAGGTAGAGACTACCAGCCTGAGTCACAGATTGCTCAGTACCTAAAAGATTAAGAATGGCCCCACCACCAAAAATGGAAAGTAGACCAAGGATGAGACTAAGAGCAAGGGTAATAATAATAGCATCCCAAGTGTCTCGGTTAGTCGCTTTTTCATCACCTTTTCCTAGACTTCTAGCAATGACACTGGCACTTGAGGCTCCTAGAGCAATAAAGATAGCTTGGTAAATCGTAATGATATTATTGGCTACGGAAACCCCCGATATAGCGATAATACCCACCTGAGCCACTAGGTAAGAATCGACAACCCCCATCAACATTTGTAGAAGGTTTTCGGCCATAGCAGGCAAGGCTATGTTTAGAATTTTCTTTGTTTCTGTCATAATATTCTTTTCTATATTGATAAAAATAGGGCTGATTTCTCAGCTCCTATTTTTTTATTCTTATACACCAAGATAGCTTTCAACTGCTTTTTGCATATCAGCTGCCGCAACAACTGTTTTATGGCGAACTTCTGCATGTTCAAGTCCATCTACAGCCGCTGGGATAGCTACACCTGAAAGTTGGTGCAAATCTTCTACTGCTTTGAAATCATCCCCACTATCTTTACCAGTAACAGCTGAAACAGCCACACGTGGGAATTTGTATGGGCTAGCTGTTGAAGCGATAACTGTTGGTGTGTGGTCATCTGTCTTTTGAACGTATGCTTCGTAAACAGCTGAGGCAACGGCTGTATGAGGATCTTCGATATACTTATCTTCATCATAGACACGCTTGATTTCAGCAGCTGTTTCATCCTCAGTTGCAAAACCTGCTGCAAACAAATCAAGAATATCTTTATCTGCATCAGCCAAAGTATACTCACCCTTAGTCACAAGTGCATCCATAAGCTCTTTAGTCTTAGTAGCATCATTACCAAGAAGGTGGAAAATCAAGCGTTCCAAGTTAGAAGATACCAAGATATCCATAGAAGGGCTTGTTGTTACCTTGAAGTCACGTTTCTTGTCATAAGTACCCGTTGCGAAGAAGTCTGTAAGGACGTTATTTTCATTAGAAGCACAGATTAATTTGCCAACTGGAACACCAATCTGACGTGCATAATAAGCCGCCAAGATATTACCAAAGTTTCCTGTTGGTACTGTGAAGTTCACCTTATCTCCGTTTTGGATATGACCTGCCTTAACCAACTGTGCATAGGCATATACATAGTAAACCACTTGCGGTACCAAACGACCAACGTTCATTGAGTTAGCTGATGAGAATTGCGTATGATGAGCCAACAATTTCTCACGCAAATCAACATCATTAAACATACGTTTCACATCTGTTTGAGCATCATCAAAGTTACCATCAATGGCAATAACGTGCGTATTAGCTCCTGTTTGAGTGGTCATTTGCAATTCTTGGATTTTTGAAACACCATCTTTTGGATAAAAGACAATGATTTCAGTTCCAGGAACATCTGCAAAACCAGCCATGGCAGCTTTACCAGTGTCACCTGATGTCGCTGTCAAGATGACAATCTTATTATCAACACCTTGCTTTTTAGCTGATGTTGTTAGCAAGTAAGGCAAGATTGAAAGGGCCATATCTTTGAAAGCGATAGTAGAACCATGGAAAAGTTCAAGGTTGTAGTGGTTCTTAAGTTTAACTACTGGTGCAATGGCAGCTGTATCAAACTTGTCATCATAAGCATTTGTGATACAGTAATCCAATTCCTCTTCAGTAAAATCATCCAAGAAAGCTGACAAGACCAATTTAGCAACTTCTTGATAAGAAGCGTCTTTCAATTGATCAAAGTCCAAAGCAACCTCAGGCGTTGACAACGGTGTGAACAAGCCACCATCTGTTGCCAAACCTTGAAGAATAGCTTGACTAGCTGTTACTTTATTATTTTCGTCACGTGTTGATTGGTATACAAGTGTCATGGTAAATCCTCTTTTTAGATAGTCTGTGGCTCTATTGTAGCATAATTGTCAGAATATTTCTACGCGTTTTATGACTTGTGGAAAAATCATTCGGATATCACCCCATTTTCTCCTCTCAAAGACATGAAAAAATCCGGAATAGCTATTCCGGATGTCATCTTAAAATTTATCTTTGGTGTCATTCTTAGTTGAGAAAGTGATATCTTTTGATTTCCCATCACCACTAAGCGTTACTTTCTTATCTTTTTTAGTCACTTTTAGCTCTTGACCTTTTTTCACATTGAGACTATCGATATCAACGTCTTTGTTGACAGAAGTAACAGTCATCTTATGTCCCAAGCGACTAACCTTCCCTTTGAAAAGGGTTGTCGTTGTTTCGCCTGTCTTCGAATCATACTTTTGACCGCTGTCTTTTGCAGCTTTTTCAAGAGCTTCATCAAGTTCTTTTTCTATAGTTTCCTCACTATAATAGTTTTCAAAGGAATCTCCATAGAAGGCTTTAAATAAATCTCCAAAGGCTGAGAAGGACTTCTGAACCCTCTCACGATAGTCCTTGATATAAGTTTTCTTATCAAAAGTATAGCTAGCAGTCACCTTCGCATTGCTACCTTTTACTTTCATGGTTACAGCAGTATCTGTAAAGTACTTTTCAAGCTCCTTACTATCCAAGTCTGTCAAACTTTCAGACATGCTTGAACTATACTCTCTACCTAGAGAACTACTGTACCATTTGCCATCAATATTACCTGTCACATAACGGTAAGTCATAAAGCCACCGATACATAAGAAGACGAGGACTACCGCTGACAAAACTGAGACTAGGATGCGTTTTTTCTTTTTGGGATCCATTGGTTTTTTAGGAGCCAAATTTGCCATAGCTGCTTGTCCTTCTGGAAAAGCTACTGTAGAAGGTGCTGGCGCTGTTACTACTGGTGCCGTTTCTGTTGGTAGAGGACTAGTGCTTGTCTCGACGATTTCTGCCTCAACCTTAATAGGTTCAGTAGTAACTGTATCTTCAGTTTTAGCCGGTGCTTCATTAACAAACTCTCCAGCTTTCAAAGCATCCGCCATTTCCTGAACACTCGGCTTACGTCCGTTTACCGTCTCAAAATAGTCCAACCATTCTTCTCTTGTCATTTATATTCCCCTTTAATTTCCTTTTTTATTTATTTTTTGTAAAACTAATGTCACCGAATTCACTGTGTGCCTTGATAGTAAAGCCTTCATTGTTAGGCGTATAATCTAAGACATCACCTTTTTTAAAAGCATCTGAATCTCCAGCCTTATCCACAGTGATTGTTTGCTCCCAACGGTTAATATCTCCCGTAAAAGCAGTTGTTGTGACACGACCGGTTTTGGCATCGTAGGTATAACTCTTTGGAAGTTCTTTCTTCACTGTCTCATCAAACTGTTTATAGTAGTCTTTTTCTGACAATGAATAACTATCAAAAACCTCCGAGAACTCCTCACCGTACTGACCTTTCAATTCAGTAACTCTACTCTGGTAAGCCTGATAAAGACCTTTACGATTGTAAACAAAGCTCACTTTTAAGTGAGCCTTATTGTCAGTAATACTTATTACTGTATTGATATCGGTGATAAGATCTTGACCTTGTGGTAAAGCATTACTAACTTTATTCTTAGTATTAGCAGTATCTTTCAGAGTGGCTAACATTTTCTCACTAAAGGTTGGGCTTGTCCAATCGCCCTCAATGCTTGCGGCTCGATAACGGTATCCCATCACGAGACAAACAATCAAAAGTATGGTGAGTATCGCTGCAATCACACCTGATACCATCCCCACAATATTCTTTGAGGTTACTGGCTCCTTTGATTCTTTTACTTGTTGACTAGGATTGAATTGAACACTCACCATCCTATCAGCATTAAACTCTTTAAACTTATTAGTCGCTCTATTCCCTGCTGTAGAAGCCATTGGTGGCCTCAATTCATGAGGCTTGAGAGGATGTGCTGTTTCACCCAAACTAAGCCCTTCTTCTTTTGTCATAGGAATCTCCTTATCTTGCTGTAAGGTTATTATAACAATTCTTAAAGCGTTTTTCTATCTTATTCGGGAAAGTCCTTTATTTTTAATTTGGATAAACACTCTAATATAGAGGATTTCTAGCAAAAAAAGTAGCCCTTATAGAGCTACTTTTGTCTATCGCTTACCCTTTGTAATCAAAGGCAATTTCGATAATTTCTTTCAATTCTGAAATAAGCGGTTCTTTCGGATTAGCTGTTGTACATTGGTCTTCATAAGCATGTTCAGCCAAAGTATAGGCAGTGTCTTGAAGAAGTTTCTTAGTGACACCTTGTCCCTTCCAGTTCATGTCAATACCAACGGCAATACCTAATTCGTATACTTTTTGTGCCAAAAGTTCAACCAATTCAGCATCTGATTGTTTGTCAGTACCCCATCCCATGAAACGAGCAATATCAGCATAATCCTTGTCTGCACGGAAGTAGTCATATTTAGGGAACATGGCGTGTTTTTGAGGATCACGACCATTGTAGCGGATAACGTGAGGTAGAAGAATTGCATTGGTACGTCCGTGTGGAATATTGTACATTGGACCAATCTTATGTGCTAATGAGTGACTAATACCAAGGAAGGCATTGGCAAAGGCCATACCAGCCATTGTTGACGCATTATGCATTTTTTCACGTGATTCTTCATCACCAAAACGGTAAGAATGTTCAAGATTTTCAAAAACAAGTTTAATCGCTTGAAGTGAAAGTCCGCGTGTATAGTCGCTAGCCATGACTGATACATAAGATTCAATAGCGTGAGTCAAAACGTCCATACCTGTATCTGCCGTAACGCTGGCAGGTACACTCATAACCAAAGCAGGGTCGACGATAGCAATATCCGGAGTCAAAGCGTAATCTGCCAATGGATACTTGATATGAGTTTCACTATCAGTGATAACCGCAAATGACGTTACTTCTGAACCCGTACCTGAAGTTGTAGGGATACAGATAAATGTGGTCTTTTCAGCATATGGAATCTTATAGGTACGTTTACGAATATCTAAGAATTTTTGTTTAGCACCGAAAAAGCTTACATCTGGGTGTTCAAAGAACATCCACATAGCCTTAGCCGCATCCATTGCAGAACCACCACCAAGGGCAATAATGACATCTGGTTGGAAGTCTACAAAGCGTTCCAAGCCTTTATAAACCGTATTCGTAGATGGGTTAGGCTCAACATCTGAGAAAACTTCAATCATTGGATCGTGACGGTTGAGTTCCAATTGGCGTTTAACCAAGGCAGCGTAGCCAAACTGAACCATACCTGGATCACAGACCAACATTACACGCTTAGCTTTGATATGACGCAGATATGTTATTGAGTCTTTTTCAAAGAAGATTTTTGGTGGGACGCGAAACCATTGCATGTTATTGCGACGCTTTGACAATGTTTTTACGTTAAGAAGGTCAAATGAACTAACATTGTGAGAGATTGAGTTGTGTCCGTATGAGCCACAACCAAGAGTCAATGATGGGATCATGTTATTGTAGATATTACCGATACCACCTTCAGCTGATGGGCTATTTACCAAGACACGGCAGGCTTTCATGCGAATACCATATTGGAGTTGGAGCTCTTCATTTTCAGTGTGGATAACAGCTGTGTGTCCGAGACCACCCAAATTGAGCATACCTTCTGCTTTTTTGAATCCATCTTCAACGCCATCAGATTTGATAAGGGCAAGTACTGGAGACAATTTTTCCAAGGCAAGTGGGTGTTCCATTGTTGCATCTGGAATTTCTGCCAAAAGCAATTTTGTACCTGCAGGAACTTTAAGGCCAGCTTTTTCAGCAATTTCAATAGCTGAGTGACCTACAATGGCACCATTTACAGCTGTACGCGCTTCATTAAGAACGACTTTTTCCAATTTAGCAATATCAGCTTTTTTAGAAATGATGACACATTGATGTGCTTCAAATTCAGCCTTAACTTCGTCATAAATAGCTGCATCAACGATAGCTGCTTGTTCAGAAGCACAAATCATACCATTGTCAAAACTCTTTGAAAGAATGATATCGTTGACAGCACGTTTAACTTTAGCATCTGCCGCAATATAGGCAGGTACATTCCCAGCTCCTACACCAAGTGCTGGTTTACCAGTTGAGTAAGCTGCTTTAACCATACCAGGTCCACCAGTCGCAAGTACTGTGGCAATCTTAGGATGGTTCATCAAGAGACCAGTCGCTTCGATAGATGGCTCTTCAATCCACTGAATACAGTTCTTAGGTGCACCAGCTTCAATAGCAGCATCACGAACAATGCGCGCAGCTTCTGCTGATGATTTTTGAGCTGATGGGTGGAAGGCAAATACAATTGAGTTACGTGTTTTCAACGCAATCAAAGCTTTGAAAATAGTAGTAGATGTTGGATTAGTTGTTGGAGTTACCCCACAGATAACACCTACCGGCTCAGCGATAGAGACCAAACCTTGCTCTTTATCTTCAGCAATAACACCGACTGTCTTGTCATTTTTGATGCTATTCCAAATATATTCAGAAGCATACATATTTTTTATAGCTTTGTCTTCATAAATACCACGACCTGTTTCGTCAACAGCCAATTTTGCAAGATACATGTGTTTATCAAGCGCTGCGATTGCTGCATGGTGAACAATGTGATCCACTTGCTCCTGTGTAAAGTCAGCCATTTCATTGAGGGCTTCAACCCCCTTTATTGCCAATTCATCAATTACTGTTTGAATATCTTTAGTTTGTTTAATTTCTTTAGTCATATAAAACTCCTTTTAAGCACTTGTTAAAAAAATCACAAGCTTTTGAACAATATTATTATAGCTCTTTATTCAATTTTTGTAAACCCTTACAACGACAAAAATAAAGAAATCCATCCATTTTAGGACAGATTTCATCATTATTACCAAATAATCACACGATCTTCTGGGGCACGCCACATGCCGTCGCCTTCTTTAACGTCAAATTCCTTGTGGAATTCGTCGAAGTTGCTCACGATAACATTGGTGCGCCATTTAGCCGGAGCATGCACATCCACGCTAGCTAACATTTGCATGTATTCTTCACGTGCTTTCATACGCCAGATTGTCGCAAAATTAACAAAGAACTCACGAACTGAAAAATCCTTATCTCGTTTAGCGGCCTCTAAGGCACAGGCTACACCACCGAGGTCAGCAACATTCTCAGAAACAGTCAATTTACCATTGACCTTGGCACCATAAGAATCCAAGCCCTCAAACTGATCCACAATCTTGTCAGTACGTTCCTTAAAGGCTGCATAGTCTTCCTCAGTCCACCAGTTCTTAAGACTACCATTCTCATCAAAGGAAGCTCCGTTTGTATCAAAGGCATGGGAAATCTCGTGAGCAATGACAGCACCAATACCACCATAGTTGGCTGATGAGCTTTGTGCAATATCATAGAAAGGTGCTTGAAGGATAGCTGCTGGGAAAACAATTTGGTTCTGCTGTGGATCATAGTAAGCATTAACCATGTGGGCAGGCATATGCCACTCACTACGATCAACAGGTTGATTCCACTTGCTCCAACTATGTGCAACTGAAATTTCGACTAACTTCTGTGCATTATCAACAAGTGACAAGTTCTCATCAATAATCTTCTTATCATATGTCTCAGGTAGTTTTTCTGGATAACCGATATGAGGTGTGATGACATTGAGTTTCGTAATAGCCTTTTCACGTGTCTCAGGAGCCAACCAATCTGCTGTTTGAAGGCGTGATTTATAAACATCAATCATAGTTGCCACCTTCGCTTCAACATCTGCTTTTGCTTCTGGAGAGAATTTTTCGCCTGCATACCAAAGTCCAAGAGCCTGATTGTAATGTCCTTGTGCCAAATAGTAGGCTCCTTTTTTCTTGTCCCAGGCTTGTGGTGTTCCTGAAAGCGCACGACCATATTTTCCAAATAGAACACGAAGTTCGTCTGTCAAATAGGCATTCCAAATTGTCGTAGCATCGATAAGTAGGCTCGCCTTAAGTAGCTCCCAATTATCTTCTGAATAATATTCTGCCGCAAATTCTGTCCAGAAGCGCTCTTCAGGAACGATAACTTTATCAGGAACTTGTCCCAAGATTTCTGTGAAGATGTTATCAAGTGGAAGTTCCGGTGCTAGCTTGGTAAAGTCTTCCCAATCATATGGGTGGTAGAGTTCCACATACTCGGAAGATTCTTCACTCGAAAGGACATACTTGGCCAACTTAGCATCAAGGGCGATAACCTTGTCCAAGATATCTTTGATTTCTTCAGCTGTAAAGCCATATTTCTCAAGGAGTTCTTCTTCCATTTCACGCCAAATTCCTAAAAGCTCCTTGCCCTTCTCATTATCCTCAGTGTAATAGGTTGTATCAGGTAAAATAATACTTGGCGCTGCTGCCCAGAGGACATTTAATTGAGCATTCATAAAGTCTGGAGATACACCGAATGGGAACGCATTAGGTTTACCAGACATCTCGTACTCAGCAATTTTCGAAGCAAATTCTGAGAATGAGGAAAGCTTCTTGTATTCTTCAATCCAAGGTTTAACAGGCTCGATACCCAATGCCTCACGTTTGTCAAAGTCCGCAGCCATACGGTGAAACTTAATGAAGTTTTGTAGAATAGCATTGTCTGGAATATTCTCTCCTGCCAACCACTGATCAGTCGTTTCAAGCATAAGGTCTTCAATTTCATCTGCTAAATCTGAGAAACCACCTGTACGTGGCTTATCATCGGGAATCACTGCTGTTTTTTCCCACTCACCATTAATCGCATGGTAAAAATCATCTTGTAAGCGTGTCATTACACTTCCTCCATCAACATTAAAAGTGCTTTCATTATAACAAAATTCCCCAGCAAAAGCATTTACTGAGGAAAGTTTGGCTTATTTTACTAAGATTGCTAGGGTTTGATAAGGCTTAAGACTTACCTTTTCAGCAAGCTCTGCATCGTCATAGTTTGACAAGAGCACGCGCCCTGACTGGTATTCTGCTGGAATCTCCACTTCAGCTTCACTTCCATAGAAATTATTGAGTACCAAGAGTTTTTGACCGTCTAAGTGGCGTTCAAAGGCGTAGACTTGTTGACTATCTTCCAGTGCTGGCAAGTAGCTACCTTCTGAAATGATGGGCATTTCTTTGCGCAAGCGAATCAATTCTTTATAGAATTTAAAGATTGGTCCATCAATTTCATTTTCAACGTTGATGTCTTTGTAAGATTTACCAGCTTTCAACCATGGAGTTCCTGTTGAAAAACCTGCATTTTCAGAAGCATCCCATTGCATAGGCGTACGAGAATTATCACGGGACTTAGCTTGGATAATCTTGAAGGCCTGCTCAGGTGACTTGCCTTGATCCAAAAGCATTTGGTAAGCATTGATGGATTCCACATCCACGTAATCTGCCATCGAATCATAGTCAGGATCAATCATGCCAATCTCTTCGCCCATGTAGATATACGGAGTTCCACGTGACAAGTGAATGCTGGCTGCGAGCATGGTCGCTCCTTCATTGCGGAAGTTCTTGATATCTACAAAGCGATTCAAGGCACGAGGTTGGTCATGGTTATTCCAGAAAAGGGCACTCCAACCACCACGTTCACTCATTTCCTTGCCCCAAGTATGATAGAGACGTTTGAGCTCTTCAAAATCAAAGGGAGTAATGGTCCATTTTTGACCATCTTCATAGTCGACTTTAAGATGATGGAAGTTAAAGGCCATAGACAACTCGTGGCGCTCCGGTGCTGAATACAGAACACAGTTGTCAATGGTTGTCGATGACATCTCTCCAACTGTCATAAAGCTATCATCAGAACCAAAGGTCGCTTCATTCATCATACGAAGATAGTCATGGACAATTGGTTTATCCGTATAAGCTGGTTTCCCTTCATTTTCAGGGCAATCCACCAAGACCTCATCTTTCCCAATCAAATTGATGACATCGAAACGGAAACCTTTGACTCCCTTGTCACGCCAGAAGTTGACCACCTTGAACAACTCCTTGCGGACATTGGGATTACGCCAATTGAGGTCCGCCTGTGTTTCATCAAAGAGGTGAAGATAGTATTTCCCTGTATCTCCAAAAGGAGCCCAGGCAGAACCACCAAATTTAGACAACCAATCAGTTGGTTGGTCCTGAATGAAGAAGAAATCTTGGTAGTACTTATCACCAGCCAATGCTTTTTGGAACCACTCATGCTCCGTTGAGCAATGGTTAAGCACCATGTCTAGCATGAAGTCAATCTTGTGCTCTTTAGCGACACGGACCATTTCTTCAAAGTCAGCCATATCCCCAAAGACAGGGTTGACGGCTGTGTAGTCTGAAATATCGTAACCATTGTCCCGTTGTGGGCTTGGATAGAAAGGATTGAGCCAAACCATATCCACGCCCAACTCTGCTAGATAAGGAATCTTTTCAATGATCCCTCTGAAATCACCGATTCCATTTCCTGTCGTGTCCTTATATGATTTTGGATAAATTTGGTATACAACCTTTGTTTTATCTAATGCCATTTATTTAACCTCTTTTTTATCAAAGGGTGGACCGTAACGTTTCCACCCCTTAGCTTATTTTGTTCGATGAGCAATCATGAGAACATCACCACGTTTGATATCACGTGGAAGATCCCCTTCAACATCTGCTTGGAAATCATCTTGATTTGTAATGATTACTGGAGTCTCAGTGACCAAACCAGCTTCTTTGATAACATCCATATCAAAGCTAATCAATTGTTGACCAACAACAACTTTATCACCTTGCTCAACGTGAGCCTCAAAACCTTTTCCGTCAAGGCTAACAGTATCCATACCGATGTGCATCAACATTTCAACACCTTCTTCAGAAACAATGCCGACTGCGTGCTTAGTTGGGAAGAGTACTGTCACTGTACCATTTACTGGTGAAACCAATTCGCCTTGGCTTGGTTCAATCACGACACCTTGACCCATTACACCTGATGAGAAGACTGGGTCTGTGGCTTGACTAAGTGGTTTAACTTGACCAGCAAGTGGGCTAACAACCTCTGCTGACTCAGCAAGAACCGTTGGTCGTACCAAACCTTCTGAAGCTTCTTTAAGCGCTTCTTGTGCATGCCCATCTTCCTCTGTTTTCGTTAAAAATCCAGTTTTGTGGAAGAGGAATGTCAATACCATAGCAACTACAATATCAACAATCATAATAATCGCAAAGATTGCCCAATATTGAGGTTTAATTGAGAGGATTGCTGGAAGACCACCGATACCAATAGAGTTTGCTTGAACTCCAAAAACCGCTGAAAGCAAGCCTGACAAGGCAGACGCAGACATACCTGCTACTAATGGATAGACATACTTAACGTTAACACCAAAAAGTGCTGGTTCAGTAACACCAAGATAAGCTGAAATAGTTGCCGGAAGTGAAATTTGTGCTTCACGTTCATCGTGACGTTTAATAAAGTAGTAAGCAAATACTGCTGAACCCTGTGCAATGTTAGAGAGAGCAATCATTGGCCATAAACCAGTACCACCAGCAGTACGCACCAACTCAAGGTCAATCGCATTAGTCATATGGTGAAGACCAGTGATAACAAATGGTGCATAGATGGC
>ERZ1699238.248-NODE-248-length-15805-cov-2.999426_pt1 | contig 15805 bp, 15 predicted proteins | sample MGYA00581518_ERZ1699238 | MGnify/ENA primary metagenome ERZ1699238 (study PRJEB42319, sample SAMD00040325) | human oral metagenome | material: saliva | host: Homo sapiens | study: EMG produced TPA metagenomics assembly of PRJDB4115 data set (Metgenomic analysis of... | reverse complement strand
TCTTATATGATCTCATCTACAATCCCGCTGAAACTCGCTTCCTCCATGAGGGGAAATTGCGCGGTTGCACGGTGAAAAACGGTCTGGAGATGCTGCATTTGCAAGCGTTGGAAGCCTGGGATTTCTGGAATGCGCCGCACGCGTAAACCGTCGCCGCCTCCTTCGGCACGGCGCCACGGCAATTCACAACGAAACCGGGTGGTGAACTCACAAAAGTTCACCACCCGGTTTGCATTCAGGGGCACGAAAAGCTCGACCCTCGCGGGGCGTGCGGCGCCCAAATGGGCAGGTTGCCGCCAATCACTCAATCTTGTCGATAGCCGTAGGCTTCAAGTCGGCGATCGTTCTGGCGCCAATCTTTGTCGACCTTGACAAAAACTTCAAGGAAGATGCTCTTTTGGAAAAACTTCTCCAGCGTCTTGCGTGCCTCGGTCATCACTTTCTTGATCGCCACGCCTTTGTGACCGATAATGATGCCCTTTTGGCTGTCGCGCTCCACATAAATCAAAGCGCGTATGCGAATATTTTTCTCGGCCTCCTTAAATTCTTCGACCACCACCTCACAAGCGTAGGGAATCTCCTTGTCGTAGTACAAAAGTATCTTCTCGCGGATGATCTCCGTAACGAAAAAGCGCGCAGGCTTGTCGGTCCATTGGTCTTTTTCGAAGTAAGGCGGCGAATCGGGGAGCAATTCCTTGATGCGCGCCAGCACGCTGTCGACCCCGAACTTGGCTTGCGCAGAAATGGGGAAGATTTCGGCCTGCGGCAAGACTTCTTTCCAGGCTTCGATGAGTTTCACAACGCCGGCCTGGTTGGAAAGATCGATTTTGTTGATCAACACCAAGATAGGCACCTGCATGCGCTGCACCTTTGTGATGAAATCGGCATTCTTGTCGGGTTTCTCCACCACATCGGTCACGTAGAGCAAGACATCGGCGTCCTGCAACGCGCTTTCGGAGAAGGCGAGCATCGATTCTTGGAGTTTGTAGTTGGGTTTCAACACGCCCGGGGTGTCCGAAAACACGATTTGCGAGTCGTCTGTGTTGATAATGCCCATGATGCGGTGGCGCGTGGTTTGCGCCTTGAAGGTAGCGATCGAAATGCGCTCGCCCATGAGGAGATTCATGAGCGTTGATTTGCCGACATTGGGGTTGCCGACGATATTGACGAAACCGGCTTTGTGCATAGTTGGGAAAAGAAGGGCGCGGCCTTTCGGACCGGGAAGCCGAAGGGTCGCGCCGAGATGAGAAATGAGCGTTGCGTGAGAAAAACGTTACTGGCCGTCGTAGCCCCACATCATGTAAGCCGCACCCCAAGTGAAGCCGGCGCCGAAAGCCGTGAGGATGATGTTGTCACCCTTCTTGAGTTGCTTCTCGTAGTCCCAGAGGGCGAGCGGAAGTGTGCCGGCCGAGGTGTTGCCGTAGCGCTGAATGTTGAGCATCACCTTGTCCATCGACAGATTGAGGCGCGAAGCCACGGCTTCGATGATGCGCACGTTGGCTTGGTGGGGCAAAACCCAGGTGATGTTGTCGCCGTTCAGTCCGTTGCGCTCGGCCACGAGCGCGCAAGCGTCGCTCATGTTAGTCACTGCGAAGCGATAGACCGTGCGACCCTCCTGGTGGAGCTTGTGCATCTTGTGATCGATGGTGAAATAAGAGGGCGGGCAAGCCGAACCGCCGGCCTTCATGCAGAGGAAGGGCATGCCCTTGCCGTCGGCGCGGAGGTGACTGTCTTTCCATCCAAGATCTTCGGTGGTGGGTTCGACGAGCACAGCACCTGCACCGTCACCAAAGATAGGACAAGTGGCGCGGTCGGTGTAATCGACGATGCTCGACATCTTGTCGGCGCCGACTACGACGATCTTCTTGTAGCGTCCGCTCTGGATCATGGACGAGGCGATGTCCATGGCGAAGAGGAATCCGCAGCAAGCGGCTTGGAGATCGACACAGAAGGCATTTTTCATGCCCAAGCGGCCCACAACTACGCTCGACGTGGTGGGGAAAGGATAGTCGGGCGTGGTGGTGGCGAGAATCAGGCATTCGACTTCCTGAGGATCGGTGCCGGTCTTTTCGAGCAACTGCTTAACGGCCTTGCGTGCCATGTAGGACGTGCCGAGACCTTCCTCGTTGAGGATGCGGCGCTCCTTGATTCCGATGCGCGACATGATCCATTCGTCGTTGGTGTCGACCATGCGCGAAAGTTCTTCGTTGTTGAGGACGTATTCGGGTACGAATCCGCCCACGCCGGTGATAACGGCATTGATTTTTTCCATGAGAGGAGAAAAAGAATAGGGGGTGATGTTCGTGCTTTGTCGGTGTGCCAAGAGAGAGCTAATGAAACTGGTCGCCTTCGGGAGCAAGCGGCGTAGCGACTTCGCTCAATCTCTCTGTTTGCACGTGCGGGTGACGAACCTGACCACAGGCTCGACGGGCAGGCGGGACGTCTGCCGTCGGGGCATGCCGCACGGGGTGCGAGATGCGAGAAAACAAAGATGCGGTTTCCGCTCGCTCCGGAGAGTGACCGAAAACCGCAAAATGTTCGTCCTAAATTTACTCGGCCACTTCGTCCTTGACGATTGCGAGCTTGCCGCGATAGTAGCCGCAAGTGGGGCAAACCGTGTGGTAGATGTGGAAAGCACCGCAGTTGGCGCACTTGGCGAGCGTGGGAGCTACGGCCTTGTCATGGGTGCGACGCTTGAGGGTGCGGGTCTTGGACTGTCTTCTTTTAGGATGTGCCATGGTGTGATATGTTTATTTGTTTGTTTCGTTGGAATCTGTGGGGCTCGCGCGGCACGCCTCCGAAGTTGCCAACCACGTTCACCGCTAGGCATGGTGAACTGAGGGTGCGGGCGCGATCTGTTATGGAGGACGATGCGTCACGCCTCGTCGTCTGCGGAATCCTCCTCGGTGGAGAAGCGGTCGAGCATGTCGGCGTCGCATTCCGAGCGGCGATGTAAGCGCTGGGTCGGGAGGTTCAGGAGAAGACTCTCCATCAATTCCCACGACACATCGAAGTTGACCTGCGAGAAGGGAATGACGATGAGATCGGCATCGGCACTGTCGTTGTCGTCATAGCCCACTTGCACCGTTTCGTCGAAGGCAACGGGGAGCTGCACGGGACGGAGGCACCGATCGCACGGTACGCTCACCTGCCCTTCGCCGCGAAAGCGAATGGAATAAGTGTCGCCGGCATTGCGATGCACACGAACTTGCACACACAAGTGGCCGCCGAGCACTTCCGACTGCTCGCTGTCGGCGAAAAAAGCATCGTCGACGCTGAGATCGCGAACCCAATCTGATTGGGCGGCTTCGCGAAGTGGTACTATGAATTCGTCTCTGTTGGACATAATCGACTGCAAAGTTACATCTTTTCTATGAATAACAACAGGTTGCGCGCACAAAATGTAGGTCAGCACGTGCTTTTTCTGCATTGCACACGCTCCGGCGGCATTTCGCAGCCTGCTTTGCGCTCTCCATCCGGAGGCTATGGATGCACCCGTGCGGGACTTCGATTCGGCGGCGGACACTCAGCAAGCAGAAGGCGGGAGTGCGCGACGGGAACCGGCGGGGCATCGGGGAAAAACGGGGGACTTTTCGCGAAAATTGTGGGGATTTTCGTGGCAAAGTGGGGCGTTTTTCGCCGGTGGGCGGCGAGTGCTTGCTGCACCTCGGGGGGAATGATGGCGGCCTTGCGGCAAAGGGGGAAAGAGAGGAGAGAAAGCCGCGGAACACGGGACAGAACGACACAAAAAAGTCCCGAAGACTGCGGGATGTCGCGGTCTTCGGGACGAAATGTGGGGGCTTGCCGCCGAAACAAACGGCAGGCGCTTCGGGTCTACGCTTATTTGTTTTCGTCGGTGGTCGGTGCCTTGTCGATGAGATCGAGGAACTGATCGAGCTTGGGCGTGATGATGATTTCGGTGCGGCGGTTGCGCTGACGTCCGAGCTCGGTGTCGTTGGTAGCTACGGGGTTGTACTCGCCGCGTCCGGCTGCGCTCAGGCGTTTGGGGGAGATGCCGAAATCACGCTGCAGCACTTGCACCACACTCGACGCACGCAGGGCCGAGAGGTCCCAGTTGTTGCGAATGTTGGGGCGAGAGATGGGCACATTGTCGGTGTTGCCTTCCACCAAGACCTCGAAATCGCGATAGTCGGAGAGGATTTTGGCAATTTTCGAGAGCGTGGTTTTCGCACGGTCGTTCACTTCGTACGAGCCGGAGCGGTAGAGCATGTTGTCGGCCAGCGACACATAGACCACGCCCTTGAGCACTTTGACGTCGACTTCCTGCAATTCGTCGCGCGTGAGGGAGCGCGTGAGATTATTGGTGAGCACCAGGTTGAGGGAGTCGCTCTTGGTTTTGGCTTCTACGAGTTGCTTGATATAGCGGTTGGAGGCATTGATCTCGTCGACGAGCTTCGAGATGTTGATGCTACCTTGATTGTTCTGAACGAGGCTCTTGTCGAGCGATCCTTGGAGGGCGGCGTATTGGCGCTTGAGTTCGGCGTTCTGACGCTGGGCGTCGGCGAGGCGCTCTTCGAGGCTCTTGGTGCGGGTGCGCGAAGTGGCCAGATCCACTTGCGACTGGTTGTAGAGACTTTGCAGGTAGGTGTAGTCGCCTTGCAGCTTGGTGAATTCCTTTTTGCTCACGCAGCTACCGAGCGTCAGGAGCAAACCGGCCAAAGCGACCGGGAAAAACATCTTTTTCATGATAGTGAATTTTGATCGGCAGACGAAAAAAAATCGCGCTTGCCGAAGTTACACGAGGACAAAGGTAACGGCGAAGCGCGATAAAACCAAGAAAATGCCCAAACTTTGGGACATTTCGTTGACAAATCAAACTATTTTATAGACCGGCGGCGTCTAAAATGGTCTGCATCTGTTGTTGCAGCTCTTGCGCCTTTTGTTCTGCGACGCGGGCGAAGTCTTTGCCGGAATCGGCGTAGATGATGACGCGACTAGAGTTGACCAAAAGGCCGCAATCGGCGTTGAGTCCGTAGCGACACACCTCTTCGAGCGAGCCGCCTTGGGCGCCTACGCCGGGCACGAGGAGAAAATGATCGGGGACGATGCGACGAATGTCGGCAAAGAGACGGCCTTGAGTGGCTCCGACCACATACATCATACGATCGGCTCCGGCCCAACGGCTGCTGGTGCGCAAGACGTGCTCATAGAGGGGACGACCTTCGCCGTCGGCGATGAGTTGGAAATCGTGACTGCCCTTGTTGGAGGTGAGGGCCAGGAGGATGACCCAACGATCAGGGTAATCGAGGAAGGGGGTAACGGAGTCTTCGCCCATGTAGGGGGCGACGGTGAGGGCGTCGACGCTCGATTCGCCGAAGAAGGTGCGGGCATACATGGCCGAAGTGTTGCCGATGTCGCCACGCTTGGCGTCGGCGATGATGAACTGATCGGGATGGTGCGTGCGAAGATAGTCGACGGTTTTCTCATAGGCCTGCCATCCTTTCACACCAAAGCACTCGTAGAAGGCCAAATTGGGTTTGTAGGCCACGCAATAGGGGGCGGTGGCGTCGATGATGGCTTTGTTGAAGTCGAAAATGGGGTCTTCGGCGTCGAGAAGGTGGGCGGGGATTTTCTTCAGATCGGTGTCGAGGCCAACACAAAGGAAGCTACGCTTGCGACGAATGTTGGCAATGAGCTGCTGACGGTTCATGATTTGGATATTAGGGGGTTGGATTGATGCAAATAGGGGGCCGACGTGCTCCGAGCGGGGCGTCGGCGAGCGCGCAAGGGCGTTTTCGGACTCGAGCGCTGCGGCTCGGGCAAAAAATCTCCCCCGTCGCGCAAAAGCGACGAGGGAGTGAATGGGTTGCCCTCGTGCTCGTCAGGGAGCGAGGGTGATTTTGACACAGCGGCCGAGCTCACGCGCGATGCCGACGGTGGAGATGCCGCTCTGCGTGGAGACAATGCGCGACGCGGGGACACCGAGTTGCTGCAAACGGCTCACCACGGCTTGCAAACGGCGGGCGGCCAGGCGCTCGTTGTAGGCACGGGCGCCGTCGGGCGAGGCATAGCCGGAGATTTCGACGTGGGCGGTGGGGAAACGCTGCAGGAATTGAGCGGTCTCGCGCAATTTTTTCTGTCCGGCGGCGTTGATCGTGGCACTCGATGCGCGGAAATAGAGCGTGCGACGGAAATCGCCGGGGACTTCCACCGTTTGCTCTTCACGCATAGGCTGCGGGCTTTGCACCACGGCGGAGGGCACGGTGGTGACCGTGACACCGGTGGTGGGAGCGGGCTGCAATTTCATCTGGCGCGCCAGCAGACGGTGCACCAACGTGTCGCGCTCGGCGATGAGTGCGTCGCGCTGCTGCTCGAGTTGGGCGATGCGGGCCTCGAGTTTGCGCACTTGCTTGCTTTCCTTCTCGCTGCTGCCGACGGGCAGGGGGACCGGAGTGGGCACAACGGTGGTGCGGTTCACATTGTTGAGGCGGCGCTCCAACTCTTGCTGGTTGCGCAAGAGGGTTTCGAGGGTGGCTTGCTCGCCGGCGTTGTAGTTGGCACGCGTTGCGGGGGCTCCGGCAGACAAACGCTGCTCGATGGCCGACAAACGGGCGTTGATCTGGGCAAACTGCCACTGATTGAACGCGTCGTTCGCGTTTTGCGCGGTTGACTGGGGGGCCGCAGGCGTGTACGCGGGTGCTGACACGAGCGGCTGCGTCACTGCCGTGCGCCCATCGAGAAGATTGTAGAGCAACTGCGTGCGCAGATAGTCGGCCGTTTCGAGGTTGTGCCGATTCTGCGCCCGACGGTCGCGATAGAGTTGTGCCAATCGCTCGATGAGGGCCTGTTCGTCGACCGCAATGAGGCTGTCGCCCGGCACGGTCGCGCTGCCACGGAGCGTATCTGCGGAGTTTTGCGCAGATACGTGCACCGTGCAGGCCAATAACGCCAACAGAAGGGTGAAAATTCTGTTCATTGTGCGGAGAGATTAGGAGTTCTTGCTGTCAGTCTTCGCGTTAGTGGTCGTTCCTTTCGTGTTGTTGCGCACTTGGTTCGATCCTTTCGTGGACTGCTGCTTGTTGTCTTGCGACTGCGTTGCGGTTTGCTGCGACTGCTGCGTGTTCGTCTGCGCGGCAGGGGCGGTCTGGTTGTCATTGTTCTCGCTTTGCGCAGCAGCGGCGCGCGTACGCACGGGCACTACGGTAGCTGCTGGCGCAGTGGTCTGCGTTTTCTGTGCGGCATTGACTTGTTTCTGCAACTCGTCGATGCGTTTGAGCAACGCTTGCACCTGTGCTTCGCTCACGACTCCGGTGGTCGGCTGATTGACTGCGGGAGCGGTCTGCACCGTGCCGTAGCCGGGAACGGCTTGTTGCACTGCGGCGGGCGTGATTTGGCCGTTGCGCAAGGCGCTGATGAGCAAAATCTTGTCGAAGTCGCTGAGTGCGGGCGAGGTGAGGGAGCTGCGGCCGGTGGTAGCGGCGCCGGTGTTGGTGTCGCGGGCGTCGGCTGCGGCAATGACGCGACGAATGAGTTCGTCGAGCTGGGCGGGCGTCATATAAACCACACGCGAAGCGGCGGGAGCGGCGGCATTGCGCGATGCGTTGGGCGTGTTGTCTACGTGAACCGTGGTCTGCTCAACATTGCTGCGGGTGCGTTCGGCTTCCACGCGGGCGCGCTCGGTGGCAACGAGGCGGACTTGGGCCGTGTCGAGGCGGGCGGCGGCGTCTTTGAGCTGGGCATCGAGTTGCGAGAGGCGTTCGTCGTAAGCGCTACGCTGCTTGCGCAATTCTTCCTGGTTGAGTGCACGTTCGGCTGCCACACGCGAATCGGTGTATTGGCGATAAGCTTCTACGCCCGAGCGGCCACTGAGTCCGAGGTTGAGGCGAACGCCGGCACGGTACATCCAATTGACGTTGACCTTGGCGGGATCGGAGATGGCGTTGAGCTGCGGATTGTCTTTGTTGAGGAACATGGCTTCGGCGCTGCCGAAGAGGCTCACATAACGGTGGAGGGGGATTTCCAAACCTGCACCGCCGAGTGCAAACCAGCCGTTTTCGGTGGTGCCGGTGTTGCCGTTGCGATCAAGATAGGAGTCTTTGGCGTTGATGTAGCCCGCACCGAGCGAGAGGTAGGGGGTCACGCCACGACCTACGTTGAGGCGCGTGATCAAGTTGGCACCGTAGATCGAAAGATCGTTGCTCGTGTTGAAAGAGAACTTGTCGGCGTCCTTGGTGTTGCGGTAGTAGAAACCGCGCACCCCGATCAGCGACGTAAAGTCTACGCCGGCCGAGAGACCGAGCATCCAAGTGTCGCGATAGAGGGCGTTGTCGCGGAAATTGAGGTAGGCGGCACTGGGTTCAACGGCGAAACGCAAACCGCGGAAGCCGTTGTTGAACGTGCGACGGTAGGCTTGCGTCACTTCGTCCTTTGAATATTGTGTGCCCCCGAGGTAAATGTCGAGCGAGGCGAGGGCATTCCAGTTGGAAAGCGTCTTGCTCTCGGTGAGCGTGGCGTATTGGCTGGAAGGAGATACGTTGAACAACATGTCGCGCAGCTCGAAAGAGAGGGCTACTCGGCGGGCGAGGTTGACTTTCAGACCGGCGCCGAGATTTCCGTAGAGCTTTTCTTCGCGAACACGCGTGCCGGTGGCTGCGGCATCGTCATAGTTGAATTTCAACACGCCCATACCGCCGAGAATGTAGGGAGTGAGGCGCGCGTTGTTCCACAAATTGATCTTCACGTCGCCGCCCCAGCGCTCGTAGCTCACTTTGGCGTCTTCCACATGGGCGGCCAGATTGTGCGCGGCCGTCCAACCGACGTTGTCGAGGGTGGATTTGAGATTGAAGCTGCGTTCGTAGTTTCCGCGGAGCTCAAGAATGGGACCGAAACCGAAGCCTACGCGTGCGCCGTAGGTGGCAGTGTTGCCCAAATTGAGGCTAGAATTCCACATGGTGTAGCCTAACGAGGGGCTAACGATGAAGTTGACGTCGCTTACCTGGGCTTGTGCGCGCGTTGCGCCGAAGGTGCACAGCAATACAGCGATGGAAAGTAATGACTTTTTCATATAAGTTGTCTGACTGTTGAATGTTATAAGTTCGTTGATGTGTTGTTTTCTCCGCAGCTTCTGAAGTGGGGAGAAAGATGTACGGGGTTCCGTGTGTCGGTGTGGGATTTTAGAGTTCGCTCTCTTTGAGGCGCTCGGCATTCTCGGCCACGATCAGATGAGCGATGCAGTCTTGTATGTCGCCATCCATGAAAGCAGGGGGATTATATATGGTGTAGTTGATGCGATGGTCGGTGATTCGCCCTTGCGGATAGTTGTATGTTCTGATTTTCGCGGAGCGGTCGCCGGTAGACACGAGGGTTTTGCGGCGTGATGCGATGTCATCGACGTATTTCTGGTGCTCTTTGTCGTAAATGAAGGTGCGCAAGCGCGCCAAAGCCCGCTCTTTGTTCTTGGGTTGGTCGCGCGTTTCGGTACATTCGATGAGGATTTCCTCCACTTCGCCCGTGTTGGGGTTCTTCCAATTGTAGCGCAAACGCACGCCGGACTCGACTTTGTTGACGTTTTGTCCGCCCGCTCCGGAAGAACGGAAGGTGTCCCACTTGATTTCGCCCTCGTTGATGACGACATCAAAGGCTTCGGCTTCCGGCAACACGGCTACTGTGGCGGCAGAGGTGTGGACGCGCCCCTGTGTCTCGGTGGCGGGCACACGCTGCACGCGGTGAACGCCGCTTTCGTACTTGAGTGTGCCGTAAACATCGGCGCCTGTGACGGAACAAACGACTTCCTTGAAACCGCCGACCGCTCCTTCTGAGGCACTCGACACTTCTAATTTCCAACCTTTGGCTTCGCAGTACTTGGCATACATGCGAAACAGATCGCCGGCGAAGAGAGCGGCTTCGTCGCCCCCCGTTCCTCCGCGAATCTCCAGGATCGCGTTTTTGCTGTCCTCGGGATCTTTCGGCACGAGGAGGAGTTTGATCGATTCCTCCAGCTCGGGAATACGGCGCTCGCAGGCGGCGACTTCTTCGCGCGCCATTTCCTTCATCTCCGCGTCGTCTTCAGTCATCAACAAGTGCTTGCTTTCGGCCAAATTGCTGAGCAAATCGGCATATTCACGGCGAGCACTCATCAGTTCTTCCAACTCTTTGTACTCTTTCGTGAGTCGCACGTAGCGTTGCTGGTCGGCAATGACCGAAGGGTCCGTGATCAGTGTGGAAACTTCTTCAAAACGCGCAACTAAGCCGTTCAGTTTTTCCAATAAGGTGGAGGTTTCTGCCATTGATTTACTTGTTGTTACCGATTACTGGAGGTTATTTTTTGATTTGGTCGAGATAGGCTTTCAAAGTGGTGCCGTCTTCGAGTTTCCAGTCTTCAAAACCGTTACTACTGTAGCCATTGCAAACACCGGAAGCCGAAACAAAGACGTAAGCGCGCGTCCACCAGGGCTTTTTCGCCAAGTGGTCTTTCACGCGAGCCGCAAAACCTTTCGTTTGTCCGATGTATCCCTTCCCCTTCTCGTCGATCAGCAGATAGAGTGCGGGGCGTTGCATCCCTTTCAACTCGTTCAAGTGCTCAGAAATGCAGAAGGAACGCGACAAAACGTGCATCACGCAATCGGAACCGCCCACTACTTGTTTGTAATTGAGCGGATTGCCGTCGGGAATAACGACTTTGAGCGTACGAAGGCTTTTGGACATTGGACTACGGCTACGCAATTACTTAATAATGGAACTCGCCAAATTCGCTACGGATCGTAAGGCTCTTTTCGCCCTCCTCAATGCGGCCTACAATTTGCGCATCGATGTTGAAGGAGCGCGAAATCTCGATCACGCGCTCGGCATGTTCCGGCGAAAGATACACCTCGAGGCGGTGGCCCATGTTGAAGACTTTGTACATTTCGCTCCAGTCCGTTCCGCTCTCTTCGGCGATGGCACGGAAAAGCGGAGGCACAGGGAACATATTGTCCTTGATCACGCGACAATGGTCGGAAACGAAGTGCAAAACCTTCGTTTGTGCGCCGCCGGTGCAGTGCACCATGCCGTGGATCTCGGGGCGCAACTCGTCCAACAAGCGCTTTACCACCGGCGCATAGGTGCGGGTGGGCGAAAGCACGAGGCGTCCGGCATCGATGGGGCTGCCTTCCACCGCATCCGTCAGTCGATAGCGACCGCTGTACACCAGTTCTTCGGGCACTGCATGGTCGAAACTTTCGGGATAGCGCTCTGCCAAGTATTTAGCAAAGACATCGTGGCGCGCCGACGTGAGTCCGTTGCTGCCCATTCCGCCGTTGTAGGTGGATTCGTACGTGGCCTGTCCCGAAGAAGAGAGTCCCACGATGACGTCGCCGGGACGGATGTTGGCATTGTCGATGACGTCGCTTCGTTTCATGCGACAAGTCACCGTGCTATCGACAATAATCGTGCGCACCAAGTCGCCCACATCGGCAGTTTCGCCGCCGGTTGCGTAGATGCCCACACCCATTTCGCGCAGTTGCGCGAGCAACTCGTCCGTGCCGTTGATGATGGCACTGATCACCTCGCCGGGAATGAGCATTTTGTTGCGGCCAATGGTCGAAGACACCAAGATATTGTCGACCGCCCCGACACACAGCAGATCGTCTGTGTTCATAATGAGGGCATCTTGCGCGATTCCTTTCCACACAGACAAGTCGCCGGTCTCTTTCCAGTAGAGATAGGCCAAACTCGACTTGGTTCCTGCGCCGTCGGCGTGCATAATGTTGCAATAGTCGGGGTCGCCGCCGAGGATGTCGGGAATGATTTTACAGAAAGCCTGCGGAAACAGTCCTTTGTCGATGTTGCGGATGGCTGCGTGCACATCTTCTTTCATTGCGCTCACGCCGCGCATCATGTATCGCTGATTCTTGTCCATGGGTTGGGGGGAGGGGAAAAAGAGAAGCCGTTTGACGAATTGAAATATTAGAACTGTACGCTGGGTGCCGTCTGCGCTGCCTCAGAAGCACGGAAGGGTGTTTTGGGCGACATGCCGAAAAAGCCGGCAAAGAGGCTACCGGGGAATTGCTTCACCTTAATATTGTAGGTTTTCACCGACTCGTTGTAGAGCTGCCGGCTCTCGTTGATGCGATTCTCCGTGCCTTCCAGTTGCGCCTGCAGTTGCGAGAACTGCTCGTTGGCCTTCAATTCTGGATATTGCTCTTGCACGCTCAGCAATTTGCCGAGTGCCTGCGACAACTGGCCCTGCGCATTTTGATAGGCCTCGATTTGTTCGGGTGTGGCATTCGCCGGATCGAGTGTGATCTGGGTGGCACGTGCACGCGCAGCGATCACATTTTCCAATGTAGTGCTTTCGTGCTTGGCATAGCCCTTGACGGTGCTCACCAAGTTGGGGATCAGATCCGAACGGCGCTGGTATTGGCTTTGCAGGTCGCCCATTTTCTGCTCAACATCTTCGCTGAGTGTCACCATACTGCGTTGTTGCGAAACACCATAGAAGAAAATGAGGACCACGGCTACGATTACGCCGATCAGTGTTTTGGACATTTTCATCGTGAAAGTTATTAGAGAGTGGGAAATGTGGTTGCTATATATAATGAGTGGGGAGCGGTCATTGGGTTACGGCGAAATCGAAATGTTGCCTCAGAATCGTCCGCCCGAACCGCCGCCGCCAAAGCTTCCGCCGCCGTAACTCCCGCCCGAGCTGCCCCCGCCCCAGTTGCCGGAGCGACCTCCGCGCAGCAAACTGCCGAGTAGGAAGGCGGCCCCCATCGCGCCAAGTCCGCTGTCGTCGGAATCGCGGTCTTCAAAGAGCTTTTCGTCGCGGTAACCGCAGCTGCTGCATTCCGAAACGACGCGGCGGAAGGGCACCCGTTGCCCGTTGCGCGTGAGATAGACGCGGCTATCGCCCACCCGTCGCAACGTTTTCTGTCCGCAACGCGGACAAATCTGCGCGCGTTGGGAGAGCCGACGCATATAATAGTAGGCTCCGACCGGGATGCCCAACAAGAGCAAGAACAACAGCCAAGGCGTGTCGCCGTTGTCGTCCGAGGACTTCGCCACACGCAGATCTCCGTCATTGCGACAGGCACGATCCACGGCGCTCATGGCGGCCAGCATGGCCTCGTCCCACTGTCCACGACGCAAACGAGGGAGAAAAATGCGATCTTCGATTTGTTGTATCAGGCCGTCGGGCAGGGTTCCTTCCAATCCGTTGCCGGTGAGGAACTGGTAGGAGCGGTCGCCGGTGGCCAAAACCACCACCAAACCGGTGCGCGTTTCGCGGTTGCCCACGCCATACTTGCGCGCCAGCGTCATGGCAAAGCGATAAGGGTCGTTGCCTTTGAGGCGATCGACCACCACCACGAGTGTTTGCACACCGCGATCGCGTTCGAGTGCTCCCAACTGCCGATCGAGTGAGTCGACGGTGGCAGCCGAAAGGATTCCCTCGGGGTTGCTCACATAGCGGCGCACGTCTTGCAAACGCGGGATGGGCACCTCTTCGGGCGTCCACGTGCGGGCCGGAGCGGCTACAACAAAACACAGCACAACGACGATGGCAGAGATCCATCGAACTATCGTGCTGTGGAGGTTGAACCTTTTCATTGTATGGCGATATATCACTGCAAAGATACACAGACTTGCGGAATGGGGCAAACGTTGGTCGGGATATTTCGCCATCGGTTGCAGATATCTGTCCTGCCTCCGCATGGTGAAAACTAAAAGCGAGGCCCGACACTGCCCCACGCTTCGTTATCGCACGGGGGCGGGCGGCGGCACCTCATCGCGCTCGCGCACCTGCTTCACCCATTCGAGCACTCGATCCGCCTCGTCGGCCGGAAACCAGTGTACTTCGGCATCGCGCTGCCACCAAGTGAGTTGTTTTTTGGCAAACACGCGTGTGTTCTTTCGCATGCGGTCGAGCGCCATGTCAAGCGGCCATTCGCCGTCGAAATAACGGAAGATTTCTTTGTAGCCTACGGTGTTCAGCGCGTTGCAGTCGCGGTAGGGCAACACGCGGCGCGCTTCGTCGAGAAAACCCTCCTCGACCATCGCCGTGACCCGCCGATTGATGCGGTCGAAAAGCTCCTCACGGGGGCGGGTCAAACCCATTTTGACCACGCGAAACGGGCGTTCCTTTTTCGTCCCCGTGCGCAATTCGCTGAATGGGCGGCCGCTTTCTTTAATAATCTCGAGCGCATGCACCACACGTTTCGCGTTGCAGGGATCAACCTGCGCTCCATAGACGGGATCGAGTCTTTGCAACTCCGCAAGCAGCGGCGCCAGCCCTTCGCGCTCCAAGCGATCGTACATTTCGCGGCGCACCGCTTCCGAAACCGTGGGGAGGGGATCGATGCCACGGCAAAGGGCATCGACATAAAGCATGCTTCCGCCGCTCGCCACCAAGGCGTCGTGCGTGGCAAAATGGGAGGTGCACACCGCCAGCGCTTCTTCTTCAAAACGCGCCGCGCTGTAATAGTCGGTCAGTCCCAGCGTGCCGACAAAATGATGGGGCACGCGCGCCTGTTGGGCGGCGGTGGGGGCGGCGGTGCCGATGGGCAAATCGCGATAGAGCTGCCGAGAATCGACATTGACGATGGGACAATGCAAAAACTCAGCCAAGCGCAGGCTGAGTTCTGTTTTCCCCACGGCGGTGGGGCCGATGAGGACAAAAAGTGTGGGAGACGGTGCAGACATGGGCACGGGGAGTCAGAAACTGGTGCCGTCGGAAATCTCGAAACCGTCGAAATCGATCTCGTCGGCATTGTACGATTCGATTCCAAAGTCTTCGGTAAAATCCGCTCCCCCGCTGCTGAACGTGCCGGCCATGGGGTCGGCGTCGGCAATTTGCAGCGGCGCCTCACCCACCGATTTCACGACTTCGGGGGCGCCGTCACCGGGCTCCTCGCCGCGCACGCACAAGGAGAACACGCGGTCGTTGAAGGTGTCGAACACATACTCCAAATGGCGCACACCGCCGTCGAGAAATTCGGAGAGACGCGTGTCGGCCATGGTGTAAAGGTCCTCATCGGCGGCACTGTCGCGCACATCTTCGCGCGTGATTTGTTCGCCGCGCTGCCATTCCTCGTCGCAAATGTAGAACGAGGTCATTTGGTTGTCGGGATAAGCGCACGACTTGAGGATCGTGTCGCTCAATTCGAGAAACGTAGCGTCTTCGTCGATCAGAATGTCGCGGCGGAAGTCGGTGCTTTCGTCGCAGACCATGCGAATGAGATATTGCATTGTGTTGGAGAGAAAGAACTTGGGAGAAAGAAAGCTCGTCAGCGGCCGATGAAACCGCGCTTGGAGTTGGTGAGGAACTCGAGCAGATAGTCGATCTCTTTGCAGGGCATCACCGTTTCGCGAATCTCGGCAATGCGGTCATTGAAGAGTTTGGAATTTTGGTAAAGGATGAGATAGGCAGCGTGCAGCGCATTGATCACATCCATGGGGAAATTGCGGCGCTTCAAGCCGACCATGTTCAGCCCGCAGTAAGCCACCGGCTCGCGCGAGGCGATGCAGAAGGGCGGAACGTCCTGCGCGGTGCGCGTGCCTCCGCCCACCATCACATAAGAACCGATGTGGCAGAATTGATGCACCAGCACGTTGGCCGAAAGGATGGCGAAATCGTCGATCACCACCTCGCCGGCAATTTTTGTCGAGTTGCCAATGATGCAACCGTTGCCGATGTTGCAATCGTGCCCGACGTGCATGCCTTCCATGAGAAGGTTGTTGCTGCCGACCACCGTGCGCCCCTTGGCCGCTGTGCCGCGGTTGATGGTCACATTCTCGCGGATGGTGTTGTTGTCGCCCACTTCGGCGGTGGTGACTTCGCCGCGGAACTTAAGAGCTTGCGGTACTGCGC
>ERZ1699238.245-NODE-245-length-15901-cov-3.244199_pt1 | contig 15901 bp, 4 predicted proteins | sample MGYA00581518_ERZ1699238 | MGnify/ENA primary metagenome ERZ1699238 (study PRJEB42319, sample SAMD00040325) | human oral metagenome | material: saliva | host: Homo sapiens | study: EMG produced TPA metagenomics assembly of PRJDB4115 data set (Metgenomic analysis of... | reverse complement strand
AAGTATGGCTTGACACAAACAACTTCACTGACGCTCACAATATCCAATCTGTTGGTGTTACAGATAAATATGACAGCGAAAACTTGAACATCAATGTTGCAGATATTAAAGCATACGACTCTGTAACAGGAGAAGATGTAACAGCTAAGTTTGATATCAAGGTTGAAAACGGTGTAATCACTGCAACATCTAAGTCTGACCTTACTAAGTCACTTGGCGATGCAGAAAATACACAAGTGATTGATACTGCCAAATTGGCATTCGGACGCTACTACAAGTTCGATATTCCTGCAACTATCAAAGGCACTGCCAAAGATGGTGTAGATATCGAAAATACTGCGTCACAAATCGTTCACCAATACGACCCAACTAAGAAATCTGTTGAAAAACCAGAAAAACCAACAGAAAAACGTGTAGTCAATATCCCAACTAAGGTTGAGTTTGAATTCACTAAGAAACTTGAAGGTCGTCAACTTAAAGCTGGTGAGTTTAGCTTTGTACTTAAGGATAGCAAGGGTAATGTTATCGAAACTGTAAGCAACGATGCTAACGGTAAGATCAAGTTCTCTGCCCTTGAGTACAAACGTGGTGAAGAAGGTAATCACGTCTATACAGTAGAAGAAGTAAAAGGTAACGATGCAACTGTTACTTATGATAAGATGGTAGCCACAGTTGTTGTTTCTGTAACTAAAGATGGTAAAGTCTTGACAGCGATTTCTCAATTGCCAGAAGATACTGAGTTCAACAACACTGTTATCCCACCATATACACCACCAACAACTCCACCAAACACACCTCCTACTACACCACCAACTACGCCTCCAACACCACCGACTCCTCCAACTCCAGTGGTTCCACCAGTGACACCACCAACTACACCAGAAGCTCCTAAAGGACCAGCACTTCCTGAAACAGGTGATGATGCGTCTATGGCAGCTATGGCTCTCGGAGGAATCCTTGCGGCAGCTGGACTAGGTTTGGCAGGAAAACGCAAAAAAGAAGACTAAGATAGTTCATAGGTTAAATCCCTCAATATAGTTAGTTAGACTATTTCAGTTTTCGAAAAAGAGACTCATCCCGATAGGGGTGGGTCTCTTTTGTATCTATCTTAAAGATGATTTGGTGTTTTATTAAAATATTAGATATAAGGTTAAGTAATAGAGATTTTAGGATTTATTTTATGCAAAACAGATCAGTGGTTTAAATTTCAGGAAAAGATTATTATAAATATTGATATGTACTAAAATACTTATGTGAAAAGGTTTATTGGTTGTCATGAAGTCCTAGCTGCAAATCACAACTCGTTTTTTATATTGATTAAAAATTAGAGAAAATACTTGCTTAATGATTAAAAAAAAGATACGATAGACTTTGGAAGAAGGTTAATAAATGTATAGAGTGCGTATTTTTTCAATAATGTCTTTGTTTTTGACGCCCATTTGGGGTACAAGGATTAACTTATAGGAAGATTTTGAATGAAACAAGCAAATCATGTTTTTGAAAAAGTGACAAAGTACGCTATTCGTAAGTTGTCGGTAGGTGTAGGACCAGTTGCTATCGGGACATTCTTGTTAGCAGGTGGTTTTTTCGTGTCTAAACCAGTCTCTGCAGATCAGGTTACTAAGGATGCAACGGTACACATGGCCTATGTCGCTGAAAATGAATTAACAGCTGAAGAGCAACAGCAAGTGGTCCATGCTATTCCTGAGGACTACCAGAATGAAGATACTTTTTATTTGGTCTACAAACGTAAGGGTGCTACGCAAACTAGTCTTCCTCAGACAGGAAGTTCTGACTGGGTAGCGTCAGGTTTAGGACTAGCAACGGCGACCATGGCTGTGTTGCTCTTTTCAAAAAAACATCGTAAAAAGATTATTGGCTTGGTCTTGATTGGGGCCGCTGGGCAAAGTCTCCTTGTGCCAATAGAGGTTCTTGCCTTGCAAAACAAGGAGTTGCAGGCCTATAATCAAACTCTTGCGGTTTCAAATAAAGAAGATTTGGCTAAGGGTGTTATTGCCATTGATGGTTATGAGTATGTGGGTTATCTGCGTTACTCTGCTAAGCCGGAGCTTGAACAACCTTTGGAGAATACTTTGCAGGGGCTTGAGTCTTCAATAAAAGAAGATAATACAGTTAGTCAGGGGATAGCTGATAGGGATAGTAAGGGAATCAGTTGGAAAAAAGGAACACAGGAGCCAGGTCATGAAGGCGAGGCAACTGTTCAACCTGCTAACCCAGAGTACACTGGACCAATTAGCGCTAAAGGTACGCAAGAATCAGGTCATGAAGGCGAGGCAGCTGTTCAACCCGCAAATCCAGAGTACACTGGACCAATTAGCGCTAAGGGTACGCAAGAAACAGGTCACGAAGGCGAAGCGTTGGTTCAACCTGCAAATCCAGAGTACACTGGACCGATTAGTGCCAATGGTACCCAAGAGGTCGGTCATGAAGGCGAAGCGTTGGTTCAACCAGCTAATCCAGAGTACACTGGACCGATTAGTGCCAATGGAACACAAGAAGTAGGTCATGAGGGTGAAGCTTTGGTTCAACCTGTTGCCCCTGAATATACCGGTCCAATCAGTGCCAATGGTACTCAAGAAGTTGGTCACGAAGGCGAAGCAGCTGTTCAACCTGTCGCTCCAGAGTACACCGGTTCAATCAGTAGCGATACTACAAGTGCTAATGGAACGCAGGAAGTTGGTCACGAGGGTGAAGCATGGGTCCAACCAGCGGCTCCAGAATATACCGGCCCAATCAGTGCTAACGGCACACAAGAAGTTGGCCATGAGGGAGAAGCATTGGTTCAACCTGCCAATCCAGAGTATACGGGCCCAATCAGTGCTAACGGCACGCAAGAGGTTGGTCATGAAGGCGAGGCAGCTGTTCAACCTGCTAACCCAGACTATACAGGCAAACTGGAAGCCAAGGGGACACAAGAATCAGGACATGAAGGTGAGGCTCTTGTTCAACCTGAGAATCCTGTTCATACCCCAGTTGTCGGCAGTATCACAGGGACTGAAACGCAAGCCATCGATTATCCTATCGAAGTGATTACGGATGATAACAAGTATGTGGATGAAGAAGTTGTCGAACAAGAGGGTAAAAAAGGTAGCCAAGAAATCCAGAAAATTTACCAAACCATTGATGGTGTCAAGGTTGGTGAGCCGACTATTGTGTCAGGTAAGGTTATTGAGGTGCCACAACCTAGAAAAATCCGTCGTGGAAGCAAGCCTCTAGATGGCACAACGACCGAAGAATCTATTGTAGAGCTTCCATTTAAAGAAATTGTCCAAGAAGATGACACACTTGAGAAAGGCACTTTACAGGTTGTCCAAGAAGGTCAAAAAGGCCAAAATAAAATCACCAAGGTTTATAAGACCTATAAGGGAAACAAGACTGCTGAAGAACCAACTGTTACTGAAACAGTGCTAGTGCCTGTCCAAGATCGTATCGTTCGCAAAGGAACTAAGGTATCTGAAAAACCAGTGCTTACGCTGACACAGATTGACAAGGATGACTTGGGTCGAAGTGCTAAACTTAGCTACAACTTGACTAATCCAGGTTCAGCAACTATCACGACTATTAAAGCGGTCCTTAAGCAAGATGGACAGGTTGTTCAAACGCTTGATATTCCTAGCACGACCTTGACTGCTGACCTAACCAACTTAGACTATTACAAGCCTTATACTCTTACAACAACCATGACCTTTGATCGTGGCAATGGTGAGGAGAGTCAGGTTTTGGCAGACCAAACTCTCCAACTGGATCTCAAGAAGGTTGAGCTTAAAGATTTTGCACGTACAGATTTGATCAAGTATGACAATCAAACAGAAGTGGATGAGACTCGTCTGACAGCTGTGCCTCAAGATCTCACGAATTACTACTTGAAACTGACTTCTGCGGATCAAAAGACGACTTACTTGGCAGTGAAAGCCATCGAAGAAACAACAGTTGATGGCAAGGCGGTTTATAAGGTAACTGCAGAAGCGGACAATTTGGTACAACGTGATGCCCAAAACCATTTTGCACAAACCTATAGCTATTACATTGAGAAACCTAAGGCTAGCCAAGCCAATGTCTACTATGATTTTGCTGACTTGGTCAATGCCATTCAAGCAAATCCATCTGGTGAATTTAGACTGGGCCAAAGCATGAGTGCTCGTCACGTCATTCCAAACGGCAAGTCATACATTACTTCAGAATTTACTGGTAAGTTGCTAAGTGATGGTGACAAACGCTATGCCATCTATGATTTAGAGCATCCATTGTTTAATGTTATCAATGGCGGAACTATCAAAAACATCAACTTTGAAAATGTAGATATCAATCGCCCTGGCCAAAATCAAATCGCGACGGTTGGATTTAACCTTAAAAATAAAGGTCTGATTGAAGATGTTAAGGTGACTGGTTCAGTTACTGGTAACAATGACGTGGCTGGTATCGTCAATAAGATTGATGAAGATGGCAAGATTGAGAATGTCGCCTTTGTCGGTAAGATTGACTCTGTCGGTAATAACTCGACAGTTGGTGGAATTGCTGGTTCAAACTACATGGGATTCGTTAACAGAGCCTATGTCGATGCGACTATTACAGCTCAAAATGCCAATGCAAGTATGTTAGTGCCATTTGTTACTTACATGCTTAACAGTTGGAAGTCAGGAACTAAGGCCAAGGTGACCAATTCAGTAGCCAAGGGTGTTCTTGATGTCAAAAACACACGAAATGTCGGTGGGATTGTTGCTAAGACATGGCCATACGGTGCTGTTCAAGACAACGTGACCTATGCCAAGGTTATTAAAGGTCAAGAAATCTTTGCTTCGAATGATGTCAATGATGAAGATGGTGGTCCTCATATCAAAGACCTCTTTGGTGTTGTTGGTTATAGCTCGGCCGAAGATGGCACGGGTAAAGATACCAAGAGTCCTAAAAAACTCAAACATTTGACTAAGGAAGAAGCCGACAAGCGTGTTGAAGGTTACAAGATCACAGCTGATACATTTGTCAGCGAGCCTTACGCGTTGAACACCCTTAACAACGTTTCTAGTCAAGCAGATTTTGCCAATATTCAAGACTATAATCCAGAATACAAACAGGCTTACAAGAATATTGAGAAATTCCAGCCATTCTATAACAAGGATTATATTGTCAACCAAGCCAACAAACTGGCTAAAGACCATAACTTGAATACCAAAGAGGTGCTCTCAGTGACACCAATGAAAGACAGTAATTTTGTTACTGACCTAAGCGCTGCTAACAAGATTATTGTTCACTACGCTGATGGTACCAAAGACTACTTCAAGCTTTCAGAGAGTTCAGAAGGGTTGAGCAATGTTAAGGAATATACTGTCACTGATTTGGGTATCAAGTATACTCCGAACATCGTTCAAAAAGACCATTCAAGCCTTATCAATGGAATCGTTGATATCTTGAAACCGATTGAGTTGCAGTCTGACCCAATTTACCAAAAACTTGGTCGTACAGGTCCAAATAAGGTCAATGCTATCAAGAACCTTTTCTTGGAAGAGAGCTTTGAGGCTGTTAAAACTAATTTGATCAACCTTGTGACTAAGCTGGTTCAAAATGAAGACCACCAGCTTAACCAATCACCAGCTGCTCAACAAATGATTCTTGACAAGGTTGAGAAGAATAAAGCAGCCCTCTTGCTAGGCTTGACCTACTTGAATCGTTATTACGGTGTGAAGTTTGATGATCTTAACATCAAAGAAATCATGCTCTTCAAACCAGATTTCTATGGTAAAAATGTGGATGTCCTTGACCGTTTGATTGAGATTGGCTCTAAGGAAAATAATATCAGTGGTTCAAGAACCTACGATGCTTTCGGTGAAGTTCTCGCTAAGAGTACCCTTTCTAGTGATCTTACCGACTTCCTCAACTACAACCGAAAACTCTTTACCACTATCGACAATATGAATGATTGGTTCATTGATGCCGCTAAGGATAAGGTTTACGTTGTAGAGAAGGCGTCTCAAAATGAAGGTGTTGGTGAGCACAAGTATCGTGTTTATGACAACCTCAGTCGTGGTCTCCACCGCAAGATGATTTTGCCATTGTTGAACCTTGATAAGACAGAAATGTTCCTGATTTCTACTTATGACACCATGTCTTATGGTACAGCTAACAAGTACAACACAACCCTAGAAAAGTTGAAACCTGAGATTGATCTAGCGGCTCAACGTCAAATCAACTACCTTGATTTCTGGCAAAGATTGGCCGCAGATAATGTCAAAAACAAATTGTTCAAAGACATTGTCAATCCAATCTGGGAAGGTTTCTACGTCTGGGGTCATGGTTGGCCAGGTTGGCCAGAGCGCTACGGCCAATTTAAGAACAGTACGGAAGTCTATGCGCCAATCCGTGAAATCTATGGACCAGTCGGTGAGTACTACGGTGATAACGGAGCTATGGCTGGTGCCTATGCTGCCATCTACGACAATCCATATGATAATCGTGCCAAGGTTACCTTCGTTATGTCTAACATGATTAGTGAGTACGGTGCATCAGCCTTCACTCATGAAACAACCCATATCAATGACCGTATTGCCTACTTTGGAGGTTTTGGTCGTCGTGAAGGAACAAATGTTGAAGCCTATGCCCAAGGAATGTTGCAATCACCAGCTACTCAAGGTCACCAAGGTGAATACGGTGCCTTAGGCCTTAACATGACCTTTGAAAGAGCCAACGATGGTAACCAGTGGTACAACACCAATCCAAACAATTTGAACTCTCGTGAGGCCATCGACCGTTACATGAAGGGCTACAACGATACCCTTATGCTTCTAGATTCACTTGAAGGAGAAGCAGTCCTCAGTCAAGGCAAGCAAGAGCTCAATAACGCATGGTTCAAGAAGGTAGATAAACAGCTACGAGGCAATAGTAAAAACCAATACGACAAGGTGCGTGCTCTAAGTGATAGCGAAAAGGCTATTAGTTTGACCACTATTGATGACCTTGTGGATAATAACCTCATGACCAATCGTGGACCTGGAAATGGTGTTTATAAACCGGAGGACTTCTCCTCTGCCTATGTCAATGTGCCTATGATGTCTGCTATTTATGGTGGTAATACCAGTGAGGGCTCTCCAGGTGCTATGTCCTTCAAGCACAATACCTTCAGACTCTGGGGATACTACGGCTATGAAAAAGGTTTCCTAGGTTATGCGACCAACAAGTATAAACAAGAAGCAAAAGCGGCTGGTAAGGATACCCTTGGAGACGACTTTATCATTAGCAAGATTTCTGATGGTCAGTTCAACTCCCTAGAAGACTTCAAGAAAGCTTACTTCAAAGAAGTCAAAGAAAAAGCGTCACATGGTTTGACGACAGTTACGATTGATGGCACATCAGTAAGCTCTTACGATGATTTGTTAGCCTTGTTTAAAGTGGTAGTTGCCAAAGACGCTGCAAGTCTTAAAACGGATAATAATGGCAATAAATCTGTGTCAACAAGCCATACGACAAAACTCAAAGAAGCTGTCTATAAGAAACTCCTACAAGAGACAGATAGTTTCACAAGTTCTATTTTCAAATAATAGATGAAAGAAACCCTTTTGGTAACTGCCAAAGGGGTTTTTGATACTGTCGGGAATGCGGGTGGTAGGAGCCTTTAGGTCAGTGTTGGCAAGGGATTGAGAAAGATGTGAGTTAAGCCATTAAAAAAATTCCTTTTGAAGGGAGAGAATTTTGAATTTTAATAAATATCACTATAACTAAAAAATAAGGTTAGAGTGACGAACGTTTTTAATAAAAGATGGTTTGATATAAAAGTATTTTGAAAATTATAGAACTGACAAAATAGGGGATTGTGCTAAACAAAAGTACGAACGATTTGATGTTTCAAAGGACTTAGATAAAAGTTTTAAATTAATGTTTTTTAATAAAAGTTAAACTTTTACACGATTATTAGTATATATTTGACAATTTAATAATTATAGTATAAAATGGAAAACGTATATAAAGTAATTTGGATATTGAGGAAATTTATTATTATGAGAGATATGTTTAATAAACGCCAACGTTTTTCATTAAGAAAATATAGCTTTGGTGTGGCCTCTGTCCTTTTGGGAGTTTCAATCTTCTCAAATGCACAGGGTGCCCAAGCTGACGAAACGGTAGCACCAACTACCGCAGGTATGGAAACAACTGCTGAGCCAGATGTCGTCGTGGAGCAATCAACACCAACAACAGCATCAGTAGCGCCAGCAACAACAGAAAACACACCAAGTTCAGTCTCTACTGTGGCCTTGGCTAGTGAACAACCCCAATCAGTAGCTCAAAACAGCCAAGCAACTTCAACAACTAGTCAAACAGCAGCTAGTTCAGAAGTAGCTTCTCAGGCTGCATCGCAAGCGAGCTCTGAATCTGCAGCAGCGGCTGCTTCATCTGTAGTTACTAGTGCACAAGCTCTTAGCTCAGCAGCTGTAGCAGAAACTCCAGCTGCTGGTCAAGTATCAGCACAAACAAGTGCGGCTGCTTCAGTTGCGACTGTAGCAGAAACTGCCAGTGCAGAGTCTACGACTAACGCTGTAAATAGCGTCCTTAAAGTAGCGACTAGCGAGTTGGCTGTGACAAGCAGTGAATTGAATGCTGCTGAAGCAAGCCTTAACTCTGAAAATCTCATCAACGCTATGGGTCTTGCAGTATCAAACCGTAGCCTTCGTACAGCTGATGCGGTTGCTGTTTTGACAAATGCTGGAGCAGGCTCAACAAACCCTGACTTGACAAACCTCGGCTACAAACTTGACTATTTACCAGGGCGTCAACAATACTTTGTTAACATTGACTACATCAACCACCTCAAAGTCGGTCGTGATAACCGTGGGGGGTTGAGACCTTATGACTTTATTGAAAACGGTAATTTCTTTGTTACACCAAACTATGCTAACCTTGGTATTATTGACTATGTTGATGAAGCAGGAAACAAGATCCCTGGATCTTCAACCTACCGTATCAATAACTCAACTGAAACAATTACAGCAAACGGTAAGACTTACAATAAAATCTACGATGCTGGTGTAACAGAACTTCCACCAGTACCAGCAGGATACCGCATCAAGTATGCAACTGCTGACAAATCAAAAGCTAATGCTTACGTAGATGTCTTGAAGTCAGAACGTCAATACGACTATAACAACGGTGTTGCAACTATCCGTTCTGAACGTTCTTGGGACCGTAACCAAAGTCGTGTGGTTGACCTTGTTCAATTTGCTAACGGTTCACAAGGTTTGGATGCTTCAATTGATGCCAATGGTGGTGGTCAATACCTAGCTCCAGGATACCGTTACCACATTATCGTTGAAAAAGACACTAGAGATGTCACTAAAGCAACAAGTCAAACAGTGACTTACACTGGTGCTGATACGAAGACACCAGCTGCTAACACTCAAAATGACTTTAGCTTCAACGGTAAAGAAGACCCAACAACTAATACAACAACTTGGACTGAAACGACTCATACTTATGGAACAGTTAAGACTCCGGTTGTTACTGGTTACTATGCTGATAAAACTGTAGCAGGTGGTAAGACAGTTACTCCAGATGCACCAAATGCAACAGACACAGTGACATACAAAGCCTTTGGTAAATTTATCGCTGTGGATGAAAATGGAAATCCAATTCCAGGTGTATCAACAACTGCCTACACAAACGATCCAAATGATGCGACTAAGATGATTGCCATCGACAAGACGCTTCCAAGCATTCCTGGCTACACTGTTAAGGTTGTACCTGCCACACCAGGTGACTTGTCTAGCGATACTAAGGTTGTTTACGTTAAGAACGATCAAAAAGCAAGTGTTACTTACCGTGATGAAACAAGCGGTTCAATCCTTGAAACAGTTGCTTTGGCTGGTAAGTCTGGCGAAGCGATTAACTACTCAACAGCTGAACGTATCAAACACTATCAAGACCTTGGCTATGCCCTTGTGACAGATGGTTACCCAGCTGGTGCAAGCTTTGACTTGGATAGCACAGTTGACCAAGCTTGGACAGTAAGCTTCAAACGTGTAGCACTTGACTTTAATCCAGACAATGCACACGAACCAGGAACTCCAATCTACCCTAACCAACCAAACGGTCCAAAATGGCCAGCTAAGGATGCTTACCTTAAAGATGTTACTTACACTGTTCACTATACAAGCAAGAACAGAAATGCTAAATTGCCAGCAGACAGTGTTCAAAAGGCACAATGGAAACGTTCATTGACCCTTGATTCTGTAACAGGTGACATTCTTACTGCAGGTGAATGGAAGGCTGATAAGACTAAGTTCGACCTCGTAATCACACCATTGGTTAACGGTTATTTCGCCGATAAAGGCCGTGTGGCTTCTCAAGATGTCACTATGGACAACAAGGTTGAAACTGTTACTTACACTAAATTTGGTAAGATTATTGCCGTTGACGAAAAAGGTAATCCAATCCCAGGTGTTGAAGCAGTTACTTACACAAATGATCCTAACGATCCAACTAAGGCTGCCATGACACTTGTTCCTGAAGTAAAGGGTTACAAGGCCGAGAAGACTGCTGTGACACCAAGCAACCCTGGTGCTGATACAAAGGTTATTTATAAGTTAACTAACGCAGAACCCGCTAAACCAACAACTAACAAAGACCTTGGTACTATCGTTGTCATCTACCGTGATGAATATGGCAACCAAATCAAGATGCCACTTGTTATCACTAACTCTGTTGGTTCTGAAGTTAACGTTCACGGTGACCGTTATATCTACCGGAATGGTGTGAAATACGAATTGATTCGTCAAGAAGGTAAATCTACAGACAAGATGACAGAAGGTCAAACAGTCGTGACTTACATCTACCGTAAGGTCGAAGATGGCTCAACACCATCAAATGGTAATGGCGGACAATCTGGAAGTTCAACATCTAAAGCTGTCAAAGCAACTTCAAACGGATCTAAGGGTTCTAAAGGTTCTGGATCTGGTTCAGCCGCTGATGGCGCATCAGATGGTAAAGGTTCAGATAAGAAGAAATCTGGAAACAAAGATGGTAAGAAGGCAGATGGTTCTGATAAAGCTAAAGAAGGCGATGAACAATTGCCAGTAACAGGTGAGTCAGATAACAACCTCGCAGCAATGGGTGTTGTTGTTATGGGGCTTATGTCAGGACTTGCGGCTATGAATCGTCGTAAAAACCAAGACTAAGATTTCCACACCTTATCTCTCATAAATTCCAAAAATAAAATCTCTCTCGAGTGAATTGCTCGGGAGAGATTTTTTGGTACTTTTAGATGAAATGCAAGAAAGCTCCGAATGTTCGTGAATCTTTTAAGCAGTATTCAGTTTGATAAGGTACAATAGAGTAAGACAAAACGAATGAGGAGACTGTCATGAAGTTTTTACATACGTCAGATTGGCATGTGGGGCGAACCCTCAATGGCTGGTCTTTGCTGGAGGAGCAGGAGTGGGCTTTTCAACAGATTGTGGATTTGGCAATTCGTGAACAGGTGGATGGGGTTATCATTGCTGGGGATCTCTATGACCGTGCGGTTCCGCCTGTGGATGCGATTAAACTTTTTAATAAGACCTTGGCACGTTTGGTCTTGGAGGAGCAGATTCCCGTCTATGCCATTAGTGGTAATCACGATGGGGCTGAACGCTTGCATTTTGGGAGAGACTTTTTTCAACCTCAGGGTCTTCATTTAAGCACACGTTTGGAGGAGGCCTTTGAGCCTATTGAGTTGGAGGGTTGCCAGATTTTTCTTCTTCCCTTTATCGATCCTATTGATGCTAGGATTTATTATAAGGATGATGAGGATAAGGAAATTCAGGGGATTGGTGATGCTTTATCCTACATTCTTGAGGATATGGAGAAAGCTTTTGATCCCGACAAATCACATATTTTGGTGACGCATTTTGCGGTTTCTAAGAAAGATGACCAAGATGGTCAAAGTCTTCGAGAACTGATGCTGTCTGAAACCAGCAATACGGTAGGTGGCCTTAGCAATGTGACCAGTGATCTTTTCAAAGCTTTCGATTATGTGGCCTTGGGGCATATTCATACACGCTTTGCCAGTCCGACCAAGCGCGTGCAATATTCAGGTAGCCCGGTCGCCTTTAATGTCAAAGAAGCCAAACGTAAGGAAGAGAAGGGTGTCTATATTGTTGAATTGGATACGACTGGTAACTTGTCTCAGGCCTTCCATTCTCTAGAGGTCAGACGGCCAATTGTGACTCTTCAGGAACCTTTTGAAACCTTGATGTCACCTAAATTTTATAAGGACCAGCCTTGTCAAAAGGCTTGGTTTGCCTTTGATATTCAACTGTCCAGTCGTAAGGAATTAGAGGGTATCAATGTGCGTGCCCGTCTGGAAGAAATTTATGGGACAGATATTGTAGAAATCACTTTCAGTCGTTTGGGTGATGTCAGGGAAGAAAGCCTGACCGTCGATCAGCACTTAAAAGATTTGGAAATGCAGTCGCCGCAGGAAATTGTCTCTGATTTTTACCAGACAGTGACTGGGGGCGATGTCTTGTCTGAGAGACAAACAGCCCTTGTGGAAAGTATTTTTGAGGAGATTGGAAGGAGCCGACAATGAGACCAGTTCAGTTAGAATTGACCAATTTTGGACCTTATCGTAAGGAAGTCATCAATTTCACCCAGTTTGACCATGCTCCCCTCTTTTTGATTGGTGGTGACACAGGGGCTGGTAAGAGTACTCTCTTTGACGCTATGACAGTGGCCTTGTTTGCGACGACTAGTGGTGATCGTAATGTTGAGGAGATGCGGTCGACCTTTGCTGGTCCAGAGGATGATTTGACCAAGGTGACTTTTTACTTCCAACAAGGCAACCACCTTTACCGCATTGAGCGAATTCTCCAGCAGGAGAGGGCCAAGCGAGGTGGTGGTACGACTATGCAAAAAGCCACGGCTTCCTTAGTCATTGTGGATAAGATTGGTGGTCAAGAAATTGAAAAACTAGGAGATAAAATCAAGGAAGTTAGTGACCAGATTGAGCAGATTTTGGGCCTCAATGCTGAGCAGTTCAAACAGATTATCCTCCTTCCGCAAAATGATTTCAGCCGTTTCTTGAAAGAAGATTCCAAGACCAAGACTCAAATTTTGAAGAAAATCTTTGGAACAGGTATTTTTGACCGTTTTCAAAAGAGTTTGGAAGAGCGTCTTCGTCAGAGCAACAAGGATATGGAAAAGCGCCAGGCTCAACTAGATGCCCATTTTATCAGTCAAGTTTGGTCTGAGGAAGAATTAGCTGTCTTAGCCCAAACACCGGCCTCTGAAAAATTGGCACGCCTTGAAGACCTTTTGGCACAACGTCAAGATAATCTTGAAGAGCAGAAAAGTATCTTGAAGGATGCCCATGAGGACTTGGCTAAGCTGCAAAAGAGCTTGCAAAGTGCTCAAGAAGTGGCAAAGATTTTCCAAGAATTGGAGCAAGCCAAGGAGCGTTACCGTCTAGAAATTGAGGAAGGGGCTCAGGAACAGGCAGAAGCGAAATCGCATCTGGAGGAATTACAGTTTGCCCAAGGGTTACAAGAAACCATCAGCAGCTTGAAGCAGTATCAGAAGCAGTTGTTGCAAGTAGAGCAAGACCTTGAAATTGCTCAGGAGGAATTAAAGGCTAAGGAGCAGGCTTTTAAGGAAGTCCAGGCTCAAAAAGAGGCGTTTGCAACCCAATCTGAGGATTTTCTTCAAAAAGAAGAGAAACTGGAAGCATGGAAAGAGGCTATTATCTATGCCCAGAGTCTTGCCCAAGAGCAGGAGAAAATCAAACGGTCGAGTGCTAACTACAAGCAGTTGGAAGAAACTTATCAGCAGGCTTCGAAAGAGATTGAGTCTCTAAACAAGTCTTTGACAGATTTGGAGGCCAATCGTCTTAGTTTAGAGAGTTTACATGAGGCTGAAAAACTCTTCCAGTCTGTGGGGTACAGTGTGGATAAGCAACTGGCTCAGGCCCTGAAAGAAATAGAGGCCTTGAATCAGGAGTTAGAAAAGACGGAAAAACGTCATCAAACCTTATCTTTGGATAGTGACCAAGCTCAAGAAATCTTAAATGAATTGGAAGAGAAGTTAAGAACGACTTTGGCTTCACGTCGTCAACTCATGATTGCCCAGTTGCAGGCAGAATTGGAGGATGGACAGCCCTGTATGGTCTGTGGTTCCTTGGATCATCCTAAGGTCGATGGGACACAGGCTGATGAAGCGGCCTTGAAGGATCTCATGGACCAGGTGGAGGAACTTCAAGCTCAAAAAGAAAAGCAAGTCGCTACCTTGTCAAACCGTCAGGCTAGATTGAGCGAAGTTGAGTCTAAACGTCAAGATTTGCTTGACCAAGTGGCTAAAGTTAAGCTGACTCTTGAAAAACACTATCAAGAACTCGAAGAGCAAGTTAAGGGACAGTTTGATTTTGAGTTTTCAGAGGACTATGAAGCTGTCCGTGGACATGCCTTGTTGAGTGCTGTTGAGAAGCATTATCAAGAACTCCAAAAACGCTATGAGAAGGAAGAGGCAGACCGTGTCCATTATCAAGATGAGTTAGGACGAGCTCAGGAAAAAGCGACAGATTTGGCTAAGAGCTATCAAGAGGCCAAGGCAGCTCTCGACCAAGCTGAAGAGCGCCTAAAAGACCTGCAGGAAGCTCATCCAGAGTTGGAGTCTGTAGAGGTTTATCAGGAACGGATTTCACTTGCGAAGCAGGAGTTGGACCTCTACAATAAGCAGATTAAGGAAAATAGTGAAGCCTACAACCAACTTCATGCCGACATTCAAGGCATCAAGGGGCAACTTGAGAGCTTGACCAAGTCTAAAGAAAAGACCAGCCAAGAAACGAAGCGTCTATCGGCTGAATTAAATCAAAGTCTTAAGGCTGAAGGGGCCCTCACCAATGACCTAGAGCAAATCCAGCTTTGGCTGCTTGAGGTGAACAAGCAAGCTATTCCTAAGCTTCAGGCTCAATTGACAAGTTACCAAACCCTTAAACAAGAATTGCAGACCCAGATTAGTAAGGGCCAAGCGCTTCTTCAAAATCAAGAAAAACCAGATTTGGCCGCTTTAACCCAAGAGGTCCAAACCAGTCAGGAAAGTTACGATACGCAATTGGCTCAGGTCTCTGTCATGGAGAAGGGGCTTAAGGATGCGAATGCTACCTACCAGGCAGCCAAAACCCTTCAAGACAGCAATCAAGAGGCCTTTAAGGCCCACCAAGAACTCAGTGATTTGGTGAAGGTGGTTAAGGGAGAAAATACTGCTCTGACTGGTCGTCTCAATCTTGAGGTCTACGTTATCCGTCAGTATTTCCAACAAATCTTGGACTATGCCAATGCTAACTACATCGGTCTCTTAACGGATAATCGCTATTCCTTTGTCTTGAGTGAGGAAGGACGCAGGGCGCGTGATCACTTTGGCTTGGATATCAACGTCTATGACCAGTTGACAGGTAGTGAACGCTCCGTTAAATCCTTGTCTGGTGGTGAAACCTTTATCGCCGCACTGGCTATTGCCCTATCCCTCTCAGAAGTTGTCCAAAATACCAGCAAGGGTGCTGTCGTGGAAGCCCTTTTCATCGACGAAGGTTTCGGTTCGCTAGATAAGGAAGCCCTCACCAAGGCTATCACGGTCCTAGAACAAATTGGCGAAAACCGCATGGTCGGTGTCATCAGTCACGTGGACGACATGAAAGAAGGCATCGCTCAGCAACTAGCCATCATCAAGTCGCACGATGGTAGCAGTCGCATTAAAATTGTGGATAAGGGGTAGGAGAAATCAGTTTATAATATACTCTATATCAGATAATAGTAGTTGTAGCTCAAGTCAAATTTGTTATAATCAGCATAGAAAAAAGGTAGTTGAATCAACAACTACCTTATGTAGAATTGTTAAAAAGCTGATGGTTTGTATAACATATTTAATC
>ERZ1699238.231-NODE-231-length-16414-cov-2.065267_pt1 | contig 16414 bp, 10 predicted proteins | sample MGYA00581518_ERZ1699238 | MGnify/ENA primary metagenome ERZ1699238 (study PRJEB42319, sample SAMD00040325) | human oral metagenome | material: saliva | host: Homo sapiens | study: EMG produced TPA metagenomics assembly of PRJDB4115 data set (Metgenomic analysis of... | reverse complement strand
GAATCTTTTAATTTAGATGGATCGGGCTTATTATTTTCTTTGGCATATTTCAAATATCCATTTGACAGAGCCTTTGCTAATTCCGATATATCTTTATTATCCAGTTTTAAATTTTGCTGAAACTCACTTGAAAACATTAATCGATGATAATCGCCGTCATAACGTTTAGCATCAATACGATTTTGACTAAAACGGGCTTTTAAAGAAAAACGGAAAAAACGATCGGTCTCATCATCAGATAACTGATTAATTGCACGAGTTTTATCTTCCCAAAGTTGGTTATATTGCTTCTTATCCAAGATAATCTTATCAATTTGTCCAAGTAGCTTACCTTTGAGAATTTCGTAAGGCTTCAAACGTACTCCTCGGTCATTAATAACTTCAAATACCATAGGAACATCTGTCTGTTCTACAGATAAATTAATCAATACCAAGCGACGTAAAAAATAAAATATAAATGTTTCTAATTGATGTTTTTCATCTATATTTTGCTCTAGCCAAGATTTAACTACCTTATAGTTTTTAACCATATTTTCAGCAGTTAGTCCACTATTTGTTGGTGCTTCGTCAATCTGCTCTTCAAATAATGCCTCCAGCGTTAACAAATGAGCCTCATGTCTCATCCAAAAAGTTTTCTTATAGCCTGATTGACCGAATATTTTACTTTTTACCCAATCAGATAGCTCACTCTTATTAGCGATCGCCTTATGATACAAGTTTAATAAGATCAAAGTTAAAGTTGTTAATCGTTGCTGTCCATCTACAACATAAACCCTTCCATCTATGGTATTAGTTACATAAGTATTTAAGTAATACCACGGATATTTACTGTCAATAACTTGTTCATCAGGAGGCAAGCTACTATTCTGTTGGTAGACTTCATTAAATTTATAAAAAATATCATCTAACAACCTTTTTACTGGTTCTTGTGTCCATTTATATTCACGTTGATAAAAATCAATGTAATATTGAGTATTACTAAAAACTTTATCTATATTTTGTTTATCAGGGGAAATATCCATAATTTTTTCCTTTGGTTAAGTTAATAAATATCTAAAATAAGAGTAGTAATACATCTACCCATCTCAGCACTTAGTTTACTCAAAAAACTAAATTCTCAGTTTTGATAAAAGCATTATCCTCCCAACTCAATCCCGCCACTTCATCATACAAATCCAGCCCAATCAGCATATAAAACTGTTTGCCGAAGTTTTTCTCGTTAATCGGTTCGATACGCCCTGCTTTATACAAGGCGGCGAGGGCTTTTTCGGGGATTTGGACGGTATAGGGTTGCAGTTTGCGTAAGAGTCCGCCGATGTGGTCGGCGTGGTGCAGGCTGCTAATGAGGTTTTCGGCATCAACATCGAACGGAATAATCAGCGGCTGCATATGGCTTTCAATCATGCGGAACTTGTCAGCGATGGTTTGGAATGGGAAATCGAGGCTTTGCCCTGTATCGTTGTGCATTTTCAGGATTTTTTTATTGTCCAGTTCGCTGCCTTTTAATTGATAAAGCTCGGCGAAATAGGCGGCGACGGCTCGGGTGGATAAGAGGTCGTCTGAAAAGCTGTCGGCGGTCAGGCGCATAACGACGGCTTGGGTAGCAAGTTCGGGCGGGGCTTTCCATTGTTCTTCGGGCGCGAATATCCATACAAAGCTGTTTTCAGACGGCCTTTTGCCTTCGCGGTTGCAGCGTCCTGCGGCTTGGGCAACGCTGTCTAGGCCTGCTTCGGCGCGCATCACCAACGGAAAATCCACATCCACACCGGCTTCGATTAAGGAGGTGGCGATAACACGGCAGGGTTCGCCGTTTTTCAGACGGCCTCGAATCTCATCGAGTTTTTGGCTACGGTGTTTGGCACACATTAAGGTGGTCAGGTGGAATGTGCCGTCAAGGTGTTTGGCTTGGTCGTACAGGCTGCGGGCGTGGCGGTGGTTATTGACGATGACGAGCATTTGCGGGTGTTCGCCAAGTTTGGCGAGCAGGTCGGCGTCGGTTTGTGTGCCGATGTGTTGCACGGTGGTGCGGCGCAGTTTGTCGAAAAGTGCGGTCGGTTTTGGGGCTATTTCGCGCACGTTTTCAAAGCCGCGATAGAAGCCGTTTTCGGCTTGCACGGCTGGCTGGGTGGCGGTGCACATGACGACGCTGCAGCGGTAGTTTTGCGCCAATTCTTTGATGGCTTGCATGATGGGCAGCAAAAGATTGAGCGGCAGCATTTGCGCTTCGTCGAGGATGATGACGGAGCCTGCGATGTTGTGCAGCTTGCGGCAGCGCGAGGAGCGGTCGGCAAAGAGGGATTCGAAGAATTGCACGGCGGTGGTCACGACAATCGGCGCGTCCCAGTTTTCCGAGGCAAGGCGCAATTTGTCTTTGGTGGCCTCATTTTGCAGTTTGCCGTCGTCGAAGGTGCTGTGATGTTCCAACACGGCTTGTTCGCCCAATTCGCCAAAGGCTTTGCGGAATTCGGCGGCATTTTGTTCGATGATGCTGGTGAACGGAATGACGTAAATGACGCGCCGCATGTCGTGCCGTTTGGCGTGTTCCAGCGCAAATGCCATGGAAGTGAAAGTTTTGCCGCCGCCGGTCGGCACGGTGAGCGTAAACAGCCCTTGCGCTTGTGTCGCTTGTTCTACGGCATGATCGAGAATTTCGCTGCGCAGGCGGTTTAAGGCGGCATTGCGTTTTTCGGCTTCGGTTTGCTCTGGAGCTTGGGCGACACGTCGTCTGAAAGCGTTGATAAATTGATTGAAATTGTGTTGTAAGGCGTTTAAATCGGGATAACCGCCGCGCTCGACGGCTTTGTTTTCTAGGTTTGAATAAAAGGCTTCGGTGTCGAGATAATCGGCATCTACCAAGCAAGAATAAAGCATTCGAGTGAAAAAAGCGTAGGAGAAAAAAGGATGATGCGCATCGGCTTTAAGTGGCGGGGCGGACAGGTTTTGAGGGAGCTTGATTTCTTGTTGCCACTGGTTATCGAGAGCGGGAATATCTGCACCGAATTGCAACGCTAGACGATCCTTTAACGTGCGGCGGTTATCGCCTTCGCCATTTCCATTTGCTAGCCCGGCATGATGCCCCGCAATGCAAAACGCCATCAGTTTGCCGATAGCATTTCCCCAACGCTCGATGGCAATTTTGGCTCCGGCAGTAGCATGATCGCCTGAAGGGCCTCCATGCAATCGGCGGTCAAATGCTTCCGAATATTTCCCTAAATCGTGAAGTTGTCCCGTCTGGTAGGCAATTTCCTGCGCTCCGAATACACGCGCAAACTCCGCCGCTATTTCCCCAACATTTACCAAATGGCTTTGCAAGGTTTGCCAATGTTTGTAAGGTAAGAGATTGCCGAGTTCATCTTGGGCTGAATGGGCGTAGTAAATTAAGGGTTTCATATTGAAATTCTAAAAAATTCAAACTGATATCATGCAATGATAATATGATATTAAATTTAATATGTAAATAGAAAAAATGCCGTCTGAAACTTTTTCAGACGGCATTGTCATTGATTAACCTTTATAACTTGCTTCTAATATCCTCCACCGCTTTCACTAATGCTTCGGAAAGCGAAGGATCAAAAGAAGAGTGGCCTGCTTGGACGATTCTCAATTCTGCTTCTGGGAAGGCTTGCGAGAGTTCCCATGCGCTTTGCATCGGGGTACATAGGTCGTAGCGGCCTTGGACGATGATGGTTGGGATATGGCGGATTTTGTCGATGTTTGCCAAAATAGCCTTATCACCCTGCAACCAGCCTTCGTTCACGAAGTAATGGTTTTCCATTCTTGCGATGGCAAGGGAGGCTTGCGGGTCTTCATCTACATCTTTAGGTTCAAACTGAATAAGGTAGCTTTCCCAGTCTGCCCATGATTTAGCCGCTTTGAGGCGCGTGGCTTCATCTTCGCTGAACAGCATTTCATGGTAGGCTTTAATTAGGGCTTGGCGTTTGTTTTCGGCTACGGGGGCAATGAATTTTTGCCATTGAGCCGGATAAATTTGGCTGACGCCGCCTGCTTCGTTCAACCATGCCATTTCAGACGGCCTGCACAGGAAAATACCGCGCAAAACTAAGCCGCTGACGCGATCGGGATGAGTTTCGGCATAAGTCAGCGACAAGGTGCTGCCCCATGAGCCGCCGAAGACCAACCATTTTTGAATGCCGAGCATTTCGCGTACTTTTTCAATATCGGCAACTAAGTCCCATGTGGTATTGTCTTCGATAAAGGCATACGGTTTGGAGCGTCCGCAGCCGCGTTGGTCGATGATGACGATGCGGAAATGTTCTGGATTGAAAAAGCCTCGGCAGGCCGGTGATGCGCCTGCTCCGGGGCCGCCATGCAGGAAAATCACGGGGTGGCCATCAGGATTGCCTGATTCCTCCCAGTAGATTTCGTGAATGTCGGATACGCGCAAAAGGCCACTATTTCGTGGTTCTTGAATCGGATACATGAACTTTCTCCTTTGTCTGATGAATATATTTAATTGTAACACTTTACCTGCTGATTTTTCAGACGGCCTACATAGGTTTAACGCCACAAATGGCGTAAAATGCCACTTTTTGACAGGATTTTTTATGGCTGACAACAAACAAACCCATGCCGCTCCCGAAGGACAACTTTTATTGCGTACGGTAGCCATGCCGCGCGATACCAACCCTAATCAGGACATCTTCGGCGGCTGGATTATGTCGCAAATGGATTTGGGCGGCGGTATTTTGGCGGCAGAAATCGCACAGGGACGAATTGTAACCGTGGCCGTTCAAGAAATGAATTTCATCAGACCGGTAAAGGTCGGCAACGTCGTGTGCTGCTACGGTCATTGCGTCCGCGTAGGCAATACTTCTTTGCAACTGAAAATCGAAGTGTGGGTGAAGACTTTGATGAACGACATGGTAACGGAAGACCGCCAACTGGTCACCGAAGCCGTGTTCACTTACGTTGCCATCGATTCACAAGGCAATCCGCGCCCTATTCCTCGCGAAGGCAATGCAAAGCTGGCACATTTGTCAGTTTAAGAAATCAAAACCAGGCCGTCTGAAATTTCAATGTTCAGACGGCCTTTTTGAATATGGAGACAAAATGTAATAATATTTCTTTTGAGCTAAAACAAGGCGAAGTATCTGTTTTTTAGGTTTAATTAAGGCTGATTGATAAGACAAAGACCGTACACCGGCTCCCTATAACACCACTCTACCGCGACAGTTTGTACCACCTTTAAAACAACGTTTCCTCCTCAACCCACTTTAAGGAACATCATGGCTTCGCGCGATTTATACCCACAGGAAATTTTACAGGTTGTTCTCGACAAAAGCTGCGCCAAAGCACAATCCAGCATCCCCACACTGGCAATCTTGAGCATTTTAGCCGGCGGATACATCGGCTTCGGTTATCTTGCCTATTTAAAAGTAGTCAGCGGCATTCCGCACGAATGGGGCGGCTTTGCGACTTTACTCGGTGCCGCCGTATTCCCAATCGCCTTGATTTGTATCCTGCTTGGCGGCGGCGAGCTGGTAACCAGCAACATGATGATTATGTCTTTAGGCAGGTTGGCCGGACGGATTTCCTCTAAAATGCTGCTGCGAAACTGGGTTATCGTCTGCATGGGCAATTTGGTAGGCACGCTGGCGATGGCGTTTTTTCTCGGACACTATGTCGGCATGACCGAAGGCAGCATGGCAGAAAAAACCATTGCCGTGGCGGAAGCAAAAGTCCATATGGATTTCGGTCGTGCTTTCGTATCGGCAGTCGCATGTAACTGGATGGTCTGCATGGGCGCGTGGCTGCACTTTGCCGCTAAAAACACAACCGGACGAATGCTGGCCATTTGGTTCCCCGTCATGATTTTCGTATTAAACGGCTTCCAACACCTTGTCGCCAATATGTTCGTTATCCCGGCCGGCATTTTGGCAGGTGCAAACATCACATGGGGGCAGTTTTTCTTCAACATGATTCCCGTATTCCTGGGCAATGTCGTCGGTGGCGCATCCTTTGTCGGCGCATCGTATCTTTATACTTATAAAGACACGCTGAAAGATAGTGCCGAATAGACCTGCTTTAGAAACAACAAAACCTGCTTTTTTAAGCAGGTTTTTCGTTATTTTCAGACGGCCTTTGCTACACAAAATCATCATACTGCTCCACAAGGTTGCAAGATTTTTTTCAGCCTAATAGCCTATACCGAAGTGAGCAATCTATAATGAAACTTGAAGAGTAAAAACAAAAAGGACTTAACCGGAAAAACAGGTTAAGTCCTTAAAATCTTTTGGTCGGAGTGAAAGGATTCGAACCTTCGACCCCTTGCACCCCATGCAAGTGCGCTACCAGACTGCGCCACACTCCGACTCGATAAGTTGTGAATTTTAGTTTCAAATACTGATTTTGACAAGTGTTTTTTAGGAAGGGAAATTTACTCGTTTGAAAATATTTGAATTATTTATACGCAAAAAAGGCCGTCTGAAATCGTTCAGACGGCCTTTGATTATTCAGTCAAATATCAAGCTTCAACCGGAATAATACCGATTTTGGCCTGCCATTGTTTTGGCGCAATGGCGTGAACCGATTCACCGTTGCTATCCACCGCAACGGTCACAGGCATGTCTTTGACTTCAAATTCGTAAATCGCTTCCATACCCAATTCTGGGAACGCCAAGACTTTAGATGCTTTAATGGCTTTGGCAACCAGATATGCCGCGCCGCCGACAGCCATCAGGTAAACGGCTTTGTTATCGGCAATGGCTTGGCAAGTTGCTGCGCCGCGTTCGGATTTGCCGATCATACCCAAGAGGCCGGTTTGTTCCAGCATTTGGCGGGTAAATTTATCCATACGGGTGGAAGTAGTCGGACCGGCTGGGCCAACAACTTCGTCACGGACTGGATCAACCGGGCCGACGTAGTAAATCAGTTTGTTGGTGAAATCTACCGGCAATTCTTCGCCTTTGTTGAGCATATCAACCAAACGTTTGTGCGCGGCATCGCGGCCGGTCAGGATTTTACCGTTCAGCAACAATACGTCGCCGGTTTTCCATGTAGCCACTTCTTCTTTGGTCAGATTGTTGACATCGACACGTTTGCCGTTGTCAGGGCTGTAAGTCAAATCCGGCCAGTCTTCCAAAGACGGGGCTTCCAGTTTGGCCGGGCCTGAGCCGTCCAATTCAAATTCAATGTGGCGGGTTGCCGCGCAGTTTGGAATCATGGCAATCGGTTTGGAAGCCGCGTGGGTTGGGTAGTCAAGGATTTTGACATCCAGCACGGTGCTCAAACCGCCCAAGCCTTGTGCGCCGATGCCCAAAGCATTTACCTTTTTGTAGAGTTCCAAGCGCAGGGCTTCGGTGGTAGACAATTCTGCACCGGAATCGGCTTTTTCTTTGAGTTCCTGAATATCGATATGGCTCATCAGGCTTTCTTTGGCCATCAACACTGCTTTTTCAGGCGTACCGCCGATGCCGATACCCAAGATGCCCGGAGGACACCAGCCGGCACCCATTTGAGGAACGGTTTTCAATACCCAATCAACAATATTGTCTGAAGGATTGAGCATGGCAACTTTAGTTTTGTTTTCAGAACCGCCGCCTTTGGCTGCGCAAGTGACTTCGACTTTGTCGCCTTTTACGATTTCCATATGTACAACGGCAGGGGTGTTGTCTTTGGTATTTTGACGTTTGCCAGCCGGATCGGCCAATACGGAGGCGCGCAGTTTGTTGTCAGGATAGGTGTATGCACGGCGTACGCCTTCGTTAACCATTTCCTGTACGCTCATCTCGGCATCCCACTGTACATCCATGCCCACTTTCAAGAATACGGTTGCAATACCGGTATCCTGACAAATCGGACGATGGCCTTCAGCACACATACGGCTATTGACCAAAATCTGCGCCATCGCATCTTTGGCGGCAGGGTTTTCTTCTTTTTGATAAGCCTTATACAAAGCCTGGATGTAGTCTTTAGGATGGTAGTAGCTGATGAATTGGAAAGCATCGAAAATACTTTGGATAAAGTCTTCTTGCTTGATGACGGTCATGATTGTGTTCCTTTTCGGGAGTCATGGTAGGGAGGATTTGTTTATTTCTTAAGAGACCGATTTTTTCAGACGGCCTTCAATAGTGTAATAGTGCTTTCAAATGAATGACCCAGACAATATCATTTTCATACCTTCTTGATTTAAATGAAATTTAATATCGTATTAAATCACTTGGTTATTGATAACCTATATCTACTGGCCATTCGCTCACATAGAAATAAAACTACATTATTTTTAAACGATAACCTTATTGCTAGGCCGCCTGAAATATTTGCCCTACACATCTGAGTAAAAAATTTAGTAGCCTGTATTTAAAAGAGAACCATCCCCATTTCAGACGGCCATTTTATTTTTTAATACGATACACAATTGTAAAATTTATGTCATTCCCTCCCTCAACCTTCTTGACGGATGTCAAACTTATTTAATTTTCTGAAATTTTATAACAGCCTTTTCGTTTGTTTACAAAACTAGATATTATCCAATATATACAATAAGTTATATCTTAAACCCTAAGATATAATAATGATTTCTACTAGCAAATATTAGATTATTTTTTCAAATATACTGAAAATGTAATTTTCTTTTACCTTTAAAATCAAATATAAATAATTAATTTGTCTAAATAATAGGCATATTTTGTTTACAATCTCTTCCTTAAGCAAGGCTAATCCCTCCCTATCATCAAATCCAACAAATTCTGATACACTTCGCCTTATATAGATAAACATTGATTTTAAAAGAATTTCCGAGTAAATCACTTGAATATTTTCCTCATACGCAATAAATGTAATAAAAATACAATTAATCAAATTACCCACTATTCCAACTTCCAATTTCACAGGAACAAACCATGAGTGAAAATTTGTTAACCCTGACCATAGACGGCCATGAAGTCAAAGCTTCCGCCGACTCGTCAATCATCCAAGCCTATGCCCGTTCAGGCAATGCAATTACTGCCAATGTCGGCTGTATGGGTCAAGGCGTATGCGGTTCCTGCCGCTGCATGATTCGTAAAGAAGGCGAGCGCGAAGTAACCACTGCACTGGCATGCGAGACTAAAGTCGAAGAAGGCATGCAGGTCAGCTTCTTGGATTACTTTATTCCGGAGCACATCCAATATTACGACGTCGGCGAAATTGGTGATGGCTGGAACTGGTTGGACGATACCGCCAAAGCCTTCCCAGAAGCGCAAAACTGCCGTCATTGCGGCGGCTGTAATCGCGCCTGTCCTAAAGGTTTGCAAGTGGAAAACGGCGTGGCGCAGGTAGTTTCCGGCGATTTCGGCGCGGCTGCGCTGACCTTTGACCAATGTGTGATGTGCAACCTCTGCACCCTCTCCTGCCCCGAACACATCCGTCCGAACCACTTGGGCCTGTTCGCTCGCCGTATGAAAGCGGCGCGTACATTGCGTCCGGTGGATTTGATGCGCCGCCTGCGCGAAATCGACAGCGGCAAAATGAAAGTCGAATTTGAAGAGGAGTCAGTGTGATGGCTAACAAAATCCAAGGCATAGACTACGAAACCGCCCTAGCCAATCTGCGTGCATCCTCATTGGAACTGCGTGGCGATTTACCTGAAAAAAACGAATTGCTGAGCCAATTTCACCCTGACTATCAGGCCGATGCGCGTGTGAAACTGCCTATCGGCCCGAACCAAGGCGATTACTGCCACCCTGACCTGGCCAAACTCTTAATCAGTCAGCCTCTGATTGACGACTATGACTTGTCGGGTGCAGAACACTTAAACACCGACGTCTTGGTGATCGGCGGCGGCGGTGCAGGTGCTGCGGCGGCATTGTCTGCTACTGAAGCCGGCGCACGCGTCATCATGGCAAACAAGCTGCGTATCGGCGACAGCAATACCGTGATGGCCGAAGGCGGCATTCAGGCAGCAGTCGGCGCGGAAGACAGCCTGCAGCAACACTTTGACGACACCATCAAAGGCGGCCACAACGCAGGCAAGAAAGAATTGGTGGCGCAAATGGTTACCGACGCGCCGTCCGCCATCCGCTGGCTGATTGGCTTGGGCATGACTTTCGACCTTGCCAAAGGCGCGGACAGCAACGGCATGTTGAGCCGCAAACGTGCAGGCGGTACGACCGTGCCGCGTATTTTGAGCTACCGCGACTTTACCGGCCTTGAAATGATGCGCGTCCTGCGCGAAGCAGTCGAACTCGACGAAAACATCACCCAGCTCAACCGCCACCCCGCCATCGAATTATTATCAGACGAACACGGCCGCTGCGTCGGCGCGATTTTGTACGATTTGGAAAAACGCTCTTTGGTATTGGTTCACGCCAAAGCCGTGGTCTTGGCAACCGGTGGCAGCGGACGGCTGCATTTGCAGGGTTTCGCCACTTCCAACCACTATGGCGCGACTGCAGACGGCCTGGTGATGGCTTACCGCATCGGCGCGAAACTGCGCGATGTCGATTCTTTCCAATACCACCCGACCGGCGTCGCCCATCCGCCACACTTGGCAGGTGCGCTGATTTCCGAAGCCGTCCGCTCCGCAGGTACCAAACTGGTTAACGGTTTGGGCGAACGTTTTGTTGACGAATTGCAGCCGCGCGACGTTGTTGCCGCCGCAATTCTGCGCGAGTGCCGCGAAGGCCGCGGCGTGGTGCGCGACGGTCAAGTCGGCGTGTTCCTCGACACCCCACGCCTGATTGCCAACGACCCCGACGTGTTGAACCGTTTGGTAACACTCGGCCACGTTGCCCACAAATGCGGTATTGACCCTGCTGTTGAGCCGATGATGATTCATCCGACCCTGCACTATCAAAACGGCGGCGTCGAAATCAACGGCGACGGCGCGACTTGCGTCGAAGGCCTCTATTGCGCCGGCGAAGTAACCGGCGGTATCCACGGCCGCAACCGCCTGATGGGCAACGCACTTCTGGACATCATCAGCTTCGGCCGCCGTGCCGGTAAAGCCGCGGCAAATTGCGGCCTGCCGCTGAAAAAAGTGCGCGGCGGTGTCGGACACGTCCACGACCTGCAACGCGAAATGACCCGCGCCGGCCTGACCAGCGACATCAAAGCCCCCATTTTATATCCCGACTACGGCAAATTCGATTTGCGCGAACACGCCGGTTTGCAGGAGCAACAATCATGAACCAAGCCAATCAAAACTTACTGCATCCTTCCCGCCAAGTCGGCGCAGATTTAGCCGCCTGGCGCAAAGTCGGTGGCGGCGAAGGCTTGCTGGCTGCGCTTGCCGATCCTCAAAGCATTGTTTCCAAACTGCAAGATGCCAATCTTTGCGGTATGGGCGGTGCAGGTTTCCCGACTTGGCGCAAATGGGAGGCCGCCGTTGCCGCCCAAAGCAAAAATGGCGACAAATACGTCGTCTGCAATGCCAACGAAGACGAACCGGGTACATTTAAAGACCGCGTTTTGCTGGCAAAAACGCCGCACCAAGTTATCGAAGGCGTCCTGATTGCCGCCGTTGCCTGCCGCGCCAACAAAGCGATTTTGTACATCAACCCTCATCAAACCGAATCCATCGCTTCCATCACACCAGCCATCGAGCAATGGAAAAACAGCGATTTGTTTATCCGCATCGAAAACTACTTGGGCAAACCTTTGGATTTGCAGCTGGTTGAAACTTCGGGCCGTTATATCGGCGGCGAAGAAACCGCTGTCATTTCATGGTTGGAAGGCGGTTTCCCCTTCCCTCGCCGCAAGCCGCCTTTCCCTGCGGAAAGCGGTGTCAACGGTGAACCGACCCTAATCAACAACACCGAAACCTTCGCCAATATTCCGCAAATCCTTGCCAAAGGTGCGGAATGGTACAAATCGCTGGGTTTGGGTGATGCCGCAGGTACGAAACTCTACTCGCTCTCCGGCGACGTATTGAACCCGGGCCTGTACGAGCTGCCGATGGGTACAACGCTGAAATCACTGATTTTCGATCACGGCGGCGGTATGCTCGAAGGCCGCACGTTTAAAGCCGTATTTACCGGCGGCCCGTCCAATACGCTTTTGACTGTAAAAGATTTGGATGTGCCTTTGGACTTCGTTTCCGTACGCGAACGCAAATCCAGCCTCGGTACCGGCGCGATGATTGTGATTTCCGAAGGCACCAGCGTGGTGCGCAAAGTGGCCGAGTATGTGGAATTTTTCGCTTCCAACTCATGCGGTCAATGCCCGCCGTGCAAAGGCGGCACATTCCAGCTTTCCCGCCTGCTCAACCGCGTGGACACCGGCATCGGCACTCCCGACGACCTGCGCGCCTTGCAAAGCCTGTGCCAACTGCTGCCCCGAAGCGGCCGTTGCGGCCTGATTGACGGCGCAGTAACGGTTCTGCAAAGCTCGCTGCGCACCTTCCCCGAAGAGTACGGCCTGCCGGCAGAACAGGAGTAAATCGGTATTGTTTTCAGACGGCCTGTTGCTGTAAAGGCCGTCTGAAAAACCAATACCAAACTCCCTTTCTCTTCTTTCCAAGATGGAAGAGAAACCCAATAAGAAAAATACCTTCCGAACCTACCAAAACACGTTCAGACAAGCTTAAGCAACACTCAGGCCGTCTGAAAACCGATTTCCCAATACTTCAATCCTCAAATTAGGAGATTCAACATGGGCTTCAAGCCAATTCCTGCTGCGGTCGCACTTGTGCTGACGCTGCTTATCTGGTTCGTTATCCCCGTTCCTCAAGGCGTATCGCCTGACGCATGGCATCTTTTGGCATTGTTCGTCGGCATCATCGCCGGCATCATCGGCAAAGCCATGCCTATCGGCGCAATGGCGATTTTGGGCATTACCTTGGTTGCACTGACCGGCGTGACCAACGAAAAAGCCGCCGATGCAACCAAAGACGCTTTGAGCAGCCTCAACAACTCGCTCATCTGGATGATCGGTATCGCCATCATCATCTCGCGCGGCCTGTTGAAAACCGGCTTGGGTATGCGTATCGGCTACCTCTTGATTTCCCTCTTCGGCAAACGCACGCTGGGTGTAGGTTACAGCTTGGCGCTGGCCGACTTGGTCATCGGTCCGGTAACGCCGAGTAATACCGCACGCGGCGGTGCCATCGTGCATCCGATTATGAAATCCATTGCTTTGAGCTTCGACTCCGACCCTGAAAAAGGGACGGAAGGCAAAATCGGTAAATACCTTTCACTGGTCAACTTCCACTCCAATGTAATTACCTGTCTGATTTTTATCACCGCCACCGCACCTAATCCGCTGGTGGTCGAATTGGTTGCCAAAGCTACCAATTCGCAAATCCAACTCTCTTGGGGTACTTGGTTCTTGGCAATGGTCGTACCCGGCCTGATTGCTATGCTGCTGATGCCGCTGGTGCTGTATTTCCTGTATCCGCCTGAAATCAAACAAACCCCAAACGCCACTGCATTGGCAAAAGAGCATTTGGCTGCCATGGGGCCGATGAAGCGTGAAGAAAAAATCATGCTGGGTATTTTCTTAGTTCTGCTGCTGTTGTGGGCGGGTATTCCTGAAATGCTGTTCGGCGTGAAAGTGGACGCTACCGCCACTACTTTCCTCGGCTTGAGCCTGTGTCTGTTGACCGGCGTATTAACTTGGGACGACGCGCTGAAAGAAAAAAGCGCGTGGGACACCATCGTTTGGTTTGCGGCTTTGGTGATGATGGCAAACTTCCTCAACAAACTGGGCCTCATCAGTTGGTTGTCCGACTCCATGCAAAGCGGTATCGCCCACATGGGCTTGAGTTGGGAAGCCGGCTGTGCCCTGTTGATGCTTGCCTACCTCTACGCCCACTACGTTTTCGCCAGCGGTACGGCACACGTTACCGCCATGTTCGGCGCATTCTACGGCGCAGGCTTGGCCTTGGGTGCACCGCCGATGCTGTTTGCCCTGGTTATGGCATCCGCTACCGGCATCATGATGTCGCTGACACACTACGCCACTGGTTCCGCTCCTGTCATTTACGGCTCCAACTATGTGAGCATGACCGAATGGTGGAAAGCCGGCTTCATCATGAGCGTGGTCGAAATCCTGATTTTCAGCACTGTCGGCATCTTATGGTGGAAAGCCTTGGGCTATTGGTAATCCTTTAGCCGATTGAAAAATCAAGCCGTCTGAAACTCCAATTTCAGACGGCCTTTTGTTACAATTTCATTTTTACCGAACACACTCGATTACCGTGAAAATACTCATTCTCGGCAGCGGCCAAGTCGGCTCGACCGTCGCCCAAAACCTCGCCTCCGTTACCAGCAACGACGTTACCATCATCGACATCGACGAAAAAGCGCTCAACCGCATCAGCAGCCGCCTCGATGTCCAAACCATCGTCGGCAACGGCGCATCGCCCTTTACCCTCGAACAGGCAGGCGCGGCGGACTCCGACCTCCTGCTTGCCCTGACACGCAGCGACGAAACCAACATTGTCGCCTCCAAAATCGCCGCCGACCTATTCAACATCCCCAGCCGCATCGCACGCGTGCGCTCAAGCGAATACCTTGAATATCCGGTTGACGGCAGCGACAACCCCGAAGAAGGCAGCCTCAACATCTTCGACATTACCGAAACCATCAGCCCCGAACAACTGGTTACCGAGCAACTTGTCGGCCTGCTCAGCTACACCAGCGCATTGCAGGTACTCAGCTTTGCCAACGACCAAGTCCGCATGGTGATTGTTCAAGCACGCAAAGGGGGGTTGCTGATCGGCCGTGAAATTACCGACATCAACCAGCACCTGCCCGAAGGTGTGGACTGCCAAATCTGCGCCATCTACCGCAACAACCGCCTGATCGTCCCCACCCCGCAAACCGTCATCATCGAAGGCGATGAAGTCCTGTTTGCCGCCGACATCAACAGCGTTGAAGCCATCATGCGCGAATTGCGTCCGAAAGAAGCGCGTACCCGCCGCATCATGATTGCCGGCGGCGGCAACATCGGCTACCGCCTCGCCAAGCAGCTCGAATCCAAATACGACATCAAAATCATCGAATACAAACCCCAGCGCGCCGAATGGCTGGCCGAGAATCTGGACAACACCCTCGTCTTGCAAGGTTCCGCCACCGACGAAACCCTGCTGGACGAAGAATACATCGACGAAATCGACGTCTTCTGCGCGCTGACCAACGATGACGAAAACAACATCATGTCCAGCCTGTTGGCGAAAAACCTTGGTGCCAAACGCGTAATCACCATCGTCAACCGCTCAAGCTACGTCGATTTGCTTGAAGGCAACAAAATCGATATCGTCGTTTCCCCCCACCTGATTACCATCGGCTCCATCCTCGCCCACATCCGCCGCGGCGACATCGTTGCCGTCCACCCCCTGCGCCGCGGTACGGCCGAAGCCATCGAAGTGGTGGTACACGGCGATAAAAACACTTCCGCCATCGTCGGCCGCCGCATCAGCGGCATCAAATGGCCGAGCGACTGCTACATCGCCGCCATCGTCCGCGGCGCAACCGGCGAGGTCATCATGGGACACCACACCGAAACCATCCTCCAAGACGGCGACCACATTATCTTCTTCGTCTCACGCCGCCGCGTCCTGCCGGAGTTGGAAAAACTCATTCAAGTCAAAATGGGCTTTTTCGGTTAAACCCAAAATCCGTTTGCTTGAAGCCATAAAAAGGCCGTCTGAAAACCTTTTCAGACGGCCTTTATTCTTGTTTTATTTACGCTTTGGCAACACTGTTTTTACGGCCAAACCAAACAAAACCAATCACGCCCAATACAATCATCGGCACGCTCAACCATTGACCCATGGACAAGCCCAAAGTCAGCAGGCCGAGATAGTCGTCAGGCTGACGGGCAAATTCGGCGATAAAGCGGAATAATCCGTAACCGCCCAAGAACAATGCTGCCGTTTGTCCGGCCGGACGTGGTTTTTTCGAGAAAATCCAAACAATGACAAACAGGCAAATACCTTCAAGGGCAAACTGGTAAAGCTGAGACGGATGGCGCGGCAGCATGCCGTATTGTTGCAACCATTCGGCCCACAAAGGATTGTGCGCCGCAGCTTCCGCATCTTCGTAACGCGCTTGCGGGAAACCCATCGCCCAGAAAGCATTGAGTTCGGTCACGCGTCCCCAAAGTTCGCCGTTGATAAAGTTGCCGATACGGCCGGAAGCCAAGCCCAGCGGTACGAGTGGCGCAACGGTATCCATCAGCTTCAAGATACTGATGTTGTGCTTGCGGCCAAACAGCCACATGGCAACGACCACGCCCAAGAAGCCGCCGTGAAACGACATACCGCCTTCCCAAACTTTGAAAATATCCAACGGGTTGGCCAAATAGTCGGAAAATTTATAAAACAAAACGTAGCCGATACGGCCACCCAAGATCACGCCCAAGATACCCCAAGTCAGGAAATCGTCGAGTGTTTCTTTGGTAAACACAGAATTGCCCTGCGCGATACGGCGGCGGCCCAAAATCGTAAACAGGATAAAGCCGACGATATAGC
>ERZ1699238.226-NODE-226-length-16702-cov-6.588477_pt1 | contig 16702 bp, 15 predicted proteins | sample MGYA00581518_ERZ1699238 | MGnify/ENA primary metagenome ERZ1699238 (study PRJEB42319, sample SAMD00040325) | human oral metagenome | material: saliva | host: Homo sapiens | study: EMG produced TPA metagenomics assembly of PRJDB4115 data set (Metgenomic analysis of... | reverse complement strand
TCAACCATCGTGAAGAGAACCCCGGAGAGAATAAATACCGGCACGAGGAGCAGCTCCTCGTAGGCGATAGCGTTCGGCGTCGCCACGAAAAACACCGCAATCATGAACGTGACCGACAGGCACGCAACCCACAGCAGGGGAACGCCCAGAACATAGCGCGGCCAGAGGGCAGAAAAGTCCGTGACCCGCGGGTTAAGCGTCACAAGAGCCCAAACCGCCCACGATAGGGGCAAAGCCGCCAGACCCACGATGGAGGCGCTCGAAACGATAGCCGCCAGTACCCGCACCGGAGAAATGGACCCGGAACACAGGTACACGAGGGTCCCGCGGAAGCGCTCAAAATTGATAATGCCCGCAGACACGATGCAGACCGACCACATGCCCACGATGCCCGCGCGGGTCCACGCCAGGGTCGGGTCGACGGAGTGACCCTCGGAGCTCTGCGCCGCCGCGTGCACGGCGAGTGCCTGGAGGATGACCGACCCGAGCACCGTGCTGATAAGCAGCTGAATAAAGTACGGGACCGTCAGGAACTGGCGCAGGCTAAATCCCATGAGCCGCAGCTGGCGGGCGCACTCCTGCCGCGCATCATACTGCCAGCCCCGGGTCTGGGACTCTTCCGAGCGTCGCGTCTTCACGTTCATCGCTTGAGCCCCTCCGCCATCGCCAGGTAGGCCTCCTCCAAGGTTGCCGGGCGCGTGTAGGGCTCGGTCCTCGCCCCAATGTTCGAGGCGGCGAGCCCCTCCGCCAGGATGCGGTGCGCCTCTCCCGCCTCGAACGTGGTGCGCTCGCCGTGCCAGTAGAGGGTGAGCTCCCAGCCGGAACCGCGCGGGGCGAAGAGCACCGCAGCCTTATCGCCGAGGAATCCGCGGAGCGTATCAAGCCCCTCGGTGGCGGTGGCCTCGACCTGTACCACGGTCGTGGCGGCAATGCCGGCGTGCGCGGCGATGTCTTCGAGGCTGCCGCTCACGGCGACGGAACCGGCGCCTAACACGGTGATGGTGTGCGCCAGGTCCTCGATTTCGCCGAGCAGGTGGCTCGTCAGCAGAACGGCGGTGCCGTCTTCCGCGAGGGAGCGGATGAGGGTTCGCACGGTCAGGGCGATATCGGGGTCGAGCCCGTTGGTCGGCTCGTCCAGCAGGAGCAGGGCGGGGGAGCCGAGCAGCGCGCGAGCGATGTGCAACCGCTGCTTCATGCCGCGGGAAAACTCCTGAAAGGGTCGCGCCGCCGCATCGGTGAGTTCCACACGGGCTAGGGCATGCTCCACCTCGTGTCGTCGGGTCCGCCCGGAAACCCCCGCAACATCGGCGAAGAACAGCAGATTGTCGCGGGCACTAGCGCGCGGGTAGAAGCCGTTCTCCCCGCCCAGTGCGAGACCCACGTGACGGCGCGCCCGCTGCGGGTCGGCGATAGCGTCAATACCGTTCACGGTGAGGCTACCGCCGGTGGGTGTGAGCAGGGTCGAGCACATCTGCACGGTAGTCGTTTTGCCCGCACCGTTGGGGCCGAGGAGGGCATGAATCTCACCGGAACTGACGCGAAGCGACACACGGTCGACGGCGGTAAAAGCGTTTTCACCTTTGCCAAAGACGCGGCTGAGCTGCGCCGCATCAAGAACAAGAGACATGGTAGGTAACCTTCGGGTATGACCCTCTGGTCCCTATACCGGAGGGATGCTGAGCAGGATAAACGGCGTAGCGAGTTGTACCCTGCGTGAGTGTATGTGTCATTTCAGTGTACCGAAAAACCGTAGATAAAAGTGATGGGGGTTACTATGCGAATAGTGGGTGTCCGCCTCCGCACCTCGATTACCTCGCCCTCGGATTGCCCGGGCACCGTCGCTCACATTTTGTTGCAGACGGTTTTTGGTGACAGACGTTAAAAAACGTCATCTTTGCAATGAAATGTCTTAAAGTACTGCGCACCCACAAAACCCTTGACCCCACCCCGTGCCCTATGACACTCTAAATAACAGGTCAAGAGCGCCAGCGATAAGCCCCAGCTAGCTGGCCGGCAACCCTCCTCCGCGGTGGGGTGCCCTGGGTGAAGACCAGGCGGCACGCAAAAGCGTGACGCAAGCGCGGGACCGATGTGACCGATAACGGTACATCAATCGTGACAGGATTATTCGACGACGATTCCTGTACCGTCGGCATGCGGCCCCCTAAGAATCCCCATTAGGAGCCACGCATGAGCAACAACACTACCGTCCCGACTCCCGCCAACCCCGCAGGTTGGAAGTTCGAAACCCGCCAGATTCACGCAGGTCAGGCGCCGGATGCCGCAACGGGAGCTCGGGCACTACCCATCTACCAGACCACTTCCTTCGTCTTTGACAGCGCCGAGCAGGCAGCGAACCGTTTCGCCCTCGCCGAGCTGGGCCCCATCTACACTCGCCTCAACAACCCCACCCAGGAAGCTATCGAAAACCGCATCGCTTCCCTGGAAGGCGGCGTTGGTGCGCTGCTGCTGGCATCCGGTCAGGCAGCTATCACCTACGCAATCCTGAACATTGCCGGCGCCGGCGACCACGTGGTCGCATCGCCCTCCGTGTACGGCGGCACCTACAACCTGCTCAAGTACACCCTCGCCGACCTCGGTATCGAAACCACCTTCGTTGAGGACCCGGACGACCTGGATGCATGGCGCGCCGCAGTCCGCCCCAACACCAAGCTCTTCTACGGCGAGTCCGTGCCCAACCCCCGCAACGACGTGCTCGACATTGAGCCCATTGCCGCAATTGCGCACGAAAACGGCGTACCCCTGATCGTGGACAACACCGTGCCCACCCCCTACCTGCTGCGCCCCATCGAGCACGGCGCGGACGTGGTCGTCCACTCCGCCACCAAGTACCTGGGCGGCCACGGCACCTCCATCGGCGGTGTGATTGTTGACTCCGGTAACTTCGACTACGGTGCAGACCCCGAGAAGTTCCCCAAGTTCAACCAGCCCGCACCCGGCTACCACGGCCTGGTCTACGCACGCGATTTGGGTAAGGACTCCGCGTTCGGCGCGAACCTCTCCTACATCCTGAAGGCGCGCGTCTCCCTGCTGCGTGACACCGGCGCCGCAATCTCCCCGACCAACGCCTTCAACATCGGCATCGGTCTGGAGACTCTCTCCCTGCGCATCGAACGCCACATTGAGAACGCCACCAAGGTCGCCCGCTGGCTCGAAGCAAACCCGCAGGTCGACAAGGTTATCTGGGCTGGCGTGGAATCCTCCCCCTGGTACGAGCGTGCACAGAAGTACCTGCCCAAGGGCCCCGGTGCGGTGCTCGGCTTCACCCTCAAGGACGCAACCCTGGAGGAGACCCGCGACTTCGTGGACGCCCTGAAGCTGCACTCCAACGTGGCGAACATCGGTGACGTACGCTCGCTCGTGATTCACCCCGCCTCCACCACCCACTCCCAGCTTTCCGCTGAGGAACTGGAGAAGATTGGCGTGTACCCGAACTTCGTCCGCCTGGCAGTCGGTATCGAGAACATCGACGACATTCTCGCCGACCTGCAGCTGGGCTTCGACACCCTCTCCTAAACGGTGATGCAACCCGCAGGTGGACCGGCAAGCTACGGCTTTTCGGTCCACCTGCGGATTCCCCGTTACGGAGCATGTTGTAACTGTGCGGCGTTGCTGCCGCCCAACCTGTTGCTTCTTCTACCCACAGACGAGTACCCCGCTCACACCCGGCACCACCTCGCCGACCAACCCAGTGAAGGGAACCCCATGACCACCCAGAGCACTAGCCAGTCCGGCACTACCAGCCAGCCTGTCACCGCACCCATCCCCGTGGCGGGCACCCGCACCGAGCACCCCGAAGCGCAAGGCTATCTGCGTCAGCTGAACATCGGCGACCTGGAGCTCGAGTCCGGCGTGACCCTGCCGCAGGTGACCATCGGTTACGAAACCTGGGGTACCCTCAACGAGACCGGCGATAACGCCATCCTCATCCTGCACGCACTCACCGGTGACACGCATGTCTCCCGCGGCGTGCCCACCCCGGACATGCCCGCGCCCCTCATCCGCGCTATCGAATCCGACGGCTGGTGGGAGGGCATCGTGGGTCCCGGCGCGGTCATCGACACCAACCGATACTTCGTCGTTGCCCCCAATATTCTGGGCGGCTGCTACGGTTCGACCGGTCCGGCCAGCATCATTCCCGAGGGCTACCCGGGCGCCGGCGAGCACTGGGGATCCCGATTCCCGCTCGTCACCATCCGCGACTCGGTGCGTGCTGAGGCGCGTCTGGCCCGGGCCCTGGGCATCACGAGCTTCCGCTACGTCATCGGCGGTTCCCTCGGGGGCGCACGCGCCGTAGAATGGGCCGCAACCAACCCCGAACTGGTGCGCGGATGCGCGGTCATCGCCTCCGGTCCTTCGGCCACCGCCGAGCAGATTTCCTGGGCGCACACGCAGAACCTGGCGATTCGCTCCGACGCGAACTTTGCCGGCGGCGACTACTACAACGGCCCCGCGCCGGTAACCGGTCTTGCCCTGGCACGCCGTATCGCGCACACCACCTACCGTAGCCCCGCCGAGCTGGAGCACCGCTTCGGCCGCGAGGAGAACCGCGGCGAAAGCACCGTGGGCGGTTCTCTGGGCGAGCCTCGTGGCCGCTACGCTATCGAAAGCTACCTGGACCACCACGGCGCCAAGCTGGTTGAGCGCTTTGACCCAAACAGCTACCTGGCAGTGAACGAGGCACTGATTTCGCACGACGTGGCGCGTGGCCGCGGCACCCTGGCGCAGGCGCTGGCGCACACCGATTGCGAGTGGACGATTGCGGCGGTGAACACGGACCGTCTGTTCTTCCCGCACGAGTCGCACCGCCTGGCGGAGGCGCTTCCCACCCCGGTGCCCGTGGACATTATCGAGTCGAACCACGGCCATGACGGCTTCTTGATTGAGGCGAAGCAGGTGGAGAAGATTCTGGCGCGCGCCCTCGGCGTTGAAGATGAATCCGCCGCCCCGAGTGAGGCGCAGCGTGAACGTGAAGCTTTGGAATCGATGACTCGTCTGTACGGCGCTGTTAATCGCTAACTCGACCGGCGCCCGAAGGCGTTTCACGCATCCTGCTGAATGTTGTTTTATCCAAACAGTGGGTGTGGGATTGTGAGGGAATGACTGGGTATTCTCAACTGTCCTTCCGCCCACCGTGAATTAACCTTCACCCATAGGGTTATGTAATAAAATGTCGGGCGTTCGTATGATGCGAGTGTCCGGCATTTTTTCTATCTTTATGAAGAGTGTTATGCCAAGTCAGGGAATATTTTCCGGTTTTTCGGGTGTTTTGCGAAACCTCCGCGAGATATCGCGGAAGTAACCTCCTGTTGCACCGGAAGGTAAAGGTTCTCGGTTTGCTTTAGACCAGCTCTAACCCCATAGCATTAACGCTGTGGTAAGTATTCAAGAGGTAGCGGAGCAGTTGGGGGTGAGCACCCACGCCCTGCGATATTACGAAAAAGATGGGCTCATTGCGGTGCCCCGTGATGCTCACGGAACCCGTATTTTTGATGAGGAGTCTATCTCCGCAGCACGGTTTATTGCTACCTGCCGTCAGGCCGGCATGAGTCTTGCCGACATTCGCACGATTTTGAGCAATCCGGACGACCACGCCCTATCCATTGATGTGATGGAGCGTGCCCGTCAGAAGATTGAGGATGAGATTGTGGGGTTGCAGCAGAACCTTGAGCACCTGGATCGCCGTATTCAGGAGCACCGCCGTCACCTCGACAGCACCCGCTAGGTAACTAGTCTTCTGCAGACGCGTATAAACGCCCGGTATTCCCAACGTTGGGAATACCGGGCGTATTTTTGTGCTCAGCTGGCATGCTCGGCTACTCAAGCTGAGTTACTAGGTATCTCCACTCCGGAGGCTTACCCCCAGGTAGCTTCCTGCGGGTCAATACCGTGTGCACGCGCATTCTCGTAGATGACATCCCGCAACCACTCCGCGAGCCCGGTCGCAAGCTTCTCATAGTGCGCCTTGAAACGGGCATCCTCAACGTAGCCGCGGGCTAGAATAGCGTGCTTGGCGGGGGTGACCTCGAAGAAGAACAGGGAGGCGCGGTGCCGCTCGGCGAGCGCGTTCGCCTCCTCACTGCCCGGCTTCACTCCGCGGTTGAACGCCTCGACGAGGGCCTGCTCTACCTCCTCAACCTGCTGTTTGCCGTTCTGCCAGTCGGCACGGTCCATCGAGGCAGTGCGGCGCTGGTATTCAGCCCAGTCGTCAGTTTTTCCGTAACGTTCCTGCGCTTCCTGCTGGTGGGCGAGGCTGAACCCTTCACCCATAATCTCTGCTTTTTCGGCAGCGCTGAGCTGCTCATTTTTAGGTGCCATGGTGTCCTCCAAAAGGTGTTCGATGGTTTCAAGCATGCGCCCGTACGCGGCGATTTTGCGTTGAAGCATATCCCGCTGAGCGAGCAGATGCTCGGTGCTGTTCGCCCGATCCTGCAGTATGTTGCGAATAGCGTCAAGGCTCATGCCGATGGCGCGGTATCCCATAATGACGGTGATTCGTTCAAGATCTGCGTCGGTGTAGTACCGGTACCCGTTGAACTCATCATGCGCCGGGTTGAGTAAGCCTCGTTGCTCCCAGTGGTGCAGGGTGCGGACTGTTAGCCCGTGCAATGATGCCGCTTCTCCTACGGTGTATTCGTGTTGCCCGTCAGGCGGTGTTCTGTTCGCGTCCATGGTTTCACTGTAGAACCTGACGTTAGGTGAGGGTCAAGCTAGCGGCGGAACCCGCGGTGCAGGTTTGTGGGGGAGTCCTCGCTAAGATGGGTGCATGAGCGAAAACAAATACGTCGTCGAATACACCCGCCCCGAGAACGAACGCGCAGGCACCCACCTGGTGCTCATGCTGCACGGCTACGGCTCCCAGGAGCACGACCTGCTGTCCCTGGCAGCACACCTTCCGCAGGAGGGCTTCACCTACGCCTCCATGCGCGCACCCCAGCCGGTTGGTACCCAGTTCTCCGCGGACTCGACCGGCGCCTACATTGCCGCAGACGCTATCGGCTACCAGTGGTACCCGCTGAACCAGCAGCTAGAATCTGACCAGCGCGCCATTGAGCAGGCGAGCGACTACGTGCTGGAGTGGGTGCGCGCAAACCGCGAACCGTACGCTTCGGTGACCCTGCTGGGCTTCTCGCAGGGCATGGGCATCGCAACCTCCATGGTGCGTCACGCTCCCGGTGAGTTCGCCGCCGTGGTGGGTCTGTCCGGCTACGCGGTGGACTCCGATTCGCCGTACTTCAAGGACGAGGAGCTGAAGAAGACCGAACTGCCGGTGTTCTTCGGCCGCGACCAGGAAGACCCCGTCATCCCGCAGGAGATAGTGAACTACACCTACGACTGGATCCGCAAGTACACCGACGGCATTAAGGTGCTGTACGCCGGTGCGGGTCACGGCGTGAGCGCTATGGAGATTCGCCATGTGGGCGAGTTCCTGGAGGTGAAGGTGCAGGGTAAGGAGCCGCGTGTTCGTGCGCAGAAGGTTGCGGAGGCGACCGGCGCCGTGGAAGGCTCCGACGCCTAAATCGACTATATGGAAAGCCCCCGGGTCTGACGACTCGGGGGCTTACGTGTAGTTCCGTTTGGAAAGGTGGTTATCGTCCTCGTTCCTACAGGGAACCCGCCCTCGCTTCGCTTCGGGCACCCTGATGTCACGTTCGGACGATACCGCCTTTCCGTGCTGGGGTACTGTGCGGGCGCGGCCGCGTTTTCCGGATGCGCCTTCCGCCTCCCACTGTCCCCTCCCGACAGTGAGGAGGCTGCTCGGTGACCACACCCTGCCCCGCATGAGGGCAGTGCCCCCACCCCTTGAAAATATACCCCCCGGGGGTATATGCTGGAGAGTAGCATCGCCGCATCCCACCGACCCGTAGGAGCTTTCCCATGATTACCGCCCCGCCCCACCTCTTGCCGATGGCCTCCCACGGCTGCAGCTGTTGCGGACCTGCCTCACGTGCCGACACCGTCTCCAACCCTGCCGCCAGCGACTCGTCAGCAGGAGGGTCCTCCTCTAGCTACCAGGTCACCGGCCTGACCTGCGGGCACTGCGCGAAAAGCGTGACCCAGGCCCTTCAGGCCCTCCCCCAGGTCGACGACGTCCAGGTTGATCTCGCTGCTGGTGGTGTTTCCACCGTCACGGTCACCGGTGTCGTACCTCCGGAGACGGTTCGCCGGGCTATCGAGGCGACCGGCTACACCGTCTTATCCTGATCGATTTACCCATCATCTCGACCCCGACCGGGTTGAGCGAAAGGAACGTCATGAACACTCCCCACCATTCCGGCGATCACCATGGTGATCACCCCGCTCCGGAAACAGACCACACCCACCACCCGAATCATGCCAGGCACGAACACCACGCAGACGCCGACACCCACGGCCAGGCGATGCACCACGGTCACCCGCACTCTGTCCTGGACGAAGACCACCAGGTTCATGGTCACGGCGAACACGCCGGGCACAGCACCGCAATGTTTCGGGAACGCTTCTGGTGGTCGCTGATTCTGTCCATTCCCGTCGTTATTTTCAGCCCCATGGTCGCCCACCTGCTCGGCTACCCCCTCCCAGAATTCCCCGGATCCACCTGGATTCCCCCGGTACTGGACACGATCATCTTCGTCTACGGCGGAACGCCTTTCCTCAAGGGCGGATGGAAGGAAGTGAAATCCCGCCAACCCGGGATGATGCTCCTGATTGCCATGGCCATCACCGTGGCGTTTGTCGCCTCCTGGGTCATCACTCTGGGGCTGGGCGGTTTTGACCTGGACTTCTGGTGGGAGCTGGCCCTGCTGGTGACCATCATGCTGCTGGGCCACTGGCTGGAGATGCGCGCTCTCGGGGGTGCGTCCTCCGCGCTTGACGCGCTGGCTGCCCTGCTGCCGGATGAGGCCGAGAAAGTCATCGATGGGACCACCCGCACCGTGGACATCTCCGAGCTGGTCGTCGGCGACGTCGTGCTGGTGAGGGCCGGTGCCCGGGTGCCGGCCGACGGAACCATCATCGACGGAGCCGCCGAATTCGATGAGGGGATGATCACCGGCGAATCCCGTCCCGTCTTCCGCGACACCGGTGACAAGGTGGTCGCCGGTACCGTGGCCACCGACAACACCGTCCGCGTCCGGGTGGAGGCTACCGGCGGGGACACCGCCTTGGCCGGAATCCAACGCATGGTTGCCGACGCACAGGAGTCCTCCTCCCGGGCCCAGGCCCTGGCGGATCGGGCGGCGGCGTTGTTGTTCTGGTTCGCGCTGATCTCTGCTCTGATCACCGCGGTGGTGTGGACCACCATCGGCAGCCCGGACGATGCCGTGGTGCGCACGGTCACGGTGCTGGTCATCGCCTGCCCGCACGCCTTGGGCCTGGCGATTCCGCTGGTCATTGCGATCTCCACCGAGCGGGCCGCGAAATCCGGGGTGCTCATCAAGGACCGGATGGCGCTCGAGCGGATGCGCACCATCGACGTGGTGCTCTTCGATAAAACCGGCACCCTGACCGAGGGCGCGCACGCGGTCACCGGTGTCGCGGCAACTGTCGGCGACAGGACCGCGCCCAGCGCGACGCCCCAGGGCAGGGAGATCGCGGGGACCAGCCAGTTGATGACGAAGCCGACCGCGAAGGCGGACAGGAACACGAGGGGAATCGCGAGCATCGCGACAGCCTGCATCTCGCGCCGGAAGTCCATGGTCGGCATACGCACGGCCGCCGAGAACAGCAGTGGCGGCAGCACCATCTCGAGGACGATGTGCGGCTCGATCTCGATGGCCCCCACCTGCGGCAGGAACCCAATCGCCAGGCCGACGACCAGCAGGATCAGGGGGGATGCCACGCGCACCTTGTGCGCGACGAACTGGCATGCTACAATGATGAGCATTTCGCCCACGGCAATAAGAAGGGGATCCACAGGTCAATTGTATTGTGAACAACCCCCGCAGCGTCGTTGCCATCTCACCACACCGGCTACGCGCGCCGCGAACTCGCGCGGAGCGCCACGCCCCACCCATCTGCCCGCTGCACCATCCCCGAATGTCAAACAGATCCAGACGAGCAGAACACGTTCTACCATTAACCCATAGGTTCAAGGAGGTTCTCATGACCGCTTACGACCACTCGTCGGGGTACACCTACGGCACCGATGCCGTCCCCACATCCCCGCTCACACTCGAGGACCTACGACAGATTGAGGCCGCCGCGCACGTCCAGCCCCGTGACGCAGAGCTGCTCTCTCGAGCAGAGCCAGTCCTGGCACCCCATGCCATGGAAATGGTCGACACGTGGCGCGGGATTTTGGCTCAAAAGACGTATCTGGCAGCCCATTCCGCGCACCCGGACGGGCAGCCGAACCCCGAGTACGCGCAGGCCTCAAAGCCACGATTTGCCCAGTGGATCATCGACATGTGCACGCGCGAGCGGGATCAGGCGTGGTTGGACTACCAGTACCTGATCGGCGCACGGCATATGTCTGCAGCGAAGAACGCGGCGGATGGGGCGGACTCGACACCGTTCGTGCCACTACGCTACGTGCTCGCCTTTATCGCGCCCACTGTGGAGGTCGGGCACCGTCTCCTTGCGGAGGGCTTCGAGGGCGAAGAACTGAGCGCCGTCCGCGATGCCTGGACTCGCGCTGTGACTGTCGCCGTGACAGTGTGGGCGTATGCCTATCGAGATCACCCCGAGCAGTTCTGATCCGGCGCTCGCCGCCTATGACTCCCCCATCGGCTGCCTCACGCTGGCCGCGCGGGGCGGTGCGCTCGTCGGCCTGTGGGTGACCGGGCAGCGCTTCTGAACTGCCTCCTGTTTCTTGGACAACGAAATTGAAGTCCAAGAAACAGGAGGCTTTTCATGTCTGAACACCTGAGAATGAGACATGACCGTTTGCTTCGGGAGCAGGCAGCGCAAATGTTTGAGAAGGGACGTGGCTATCGTTTGACCGCCAGCAGGCTTGGTGTGTCCGCCGCGACTGTGAGAGAGTGGCAGAAAATGTACCGCGTAATCGGGAGGAGCGGGTTTCTTGCCATGGGAATAAAGCAGGCCAGATACGACTATGAGACCAAGGTCGCCGCAGCGAAGGCTGTGGTTGATGGTGGGATGAGTAAGCCTGAAGCAATGATGCGCTTCGGTATTGCAAGCGCAACACCGTTAAAGCAGTGGTGCAGGCTGTACCGCCAGGGCGGCGCGCAGGCACTTAAGCCTAAGCCCAAGGGCAGGCCGAAGGGGTCGGTGCGGGCGGTGCCACCAACGCGTGAGGAGGAACTCGCCGAGCGTGTGCGCAAGCTTGAGGCACAGGTGGCGTACCTAAAAAAATCGATTGCCCTGAAGGCGCAGAAGCGCTCCCAAACCGGGACAAAGCCCTAGTGGTCGCTGAGCTTTCAGGGCATGGACACGCGGTGCGTGATCTCCTCGAAGCTGCTGGCCTTGCCAGGTCGAGCTACTACTACGCACTGGCTCACCCCCAGCAGCCAACCAGAGTGCAGCTACGTCCCAAGGTCGCGCAAATCTTTTCACGTACCCCCAACGGGTGCGGTCACAGGCAGGTGGCCATGTGTCTGCGCGCTGAGGAAGGGGAACGCATCGCCGATAAGACGGTCTTGAAGATGATGCGCCAGATGGGGCTGCGTTGCGGTATACGCCGTGAGAGGGCCTACCATAGGTACAACTCTTACAAGGGGGATGTGGGGCAAAGTTTCAAGAACATTATCGGTCGCGACTTCACGGCGACTGGTCCTTGGCAGAAGTTGGGTACCGATGTTACCGAGTTTAAGCTTTCCTTTGGTAAGGCCTATCTCGCTCCGGTTTATGACTTTGCCAGCAAGGAGATTGTTGCCCACTCGATCTCGATGTGCCCTAATCTTGCCCAGCAGCAACAGATGCTTCAGGTACTCATGGATGCCAAGCCTGCAGGGGTTGAACCGATTTTGCATTCGGATATGGGGTGGCAGTATCAGCATGAGACCTATGTCAGAACGCTTGCTGATAATGGTTTTGTCCAGAGCATGTCACGCAAGGGTAACTGCATTGATAACGGTGCCACTGAGCAGGTCTTTGGACACCTTAAGGACGAGTTTTTTCGCGGCCAAGACTGGCAGACCTTTGAGAGTTTCAAAGCCGACCTCGAGGCCTATATCATGCACTGGAATACGGTAAGGCGCCAGGTAAAGCTTAGGGGCCTGACCCCGGTAGAGTACCGGGATCAGGCCCTATTGGAAGCCGTATAGGGGTTACTATTTATAGCGTCCAAGTTTCGGGGCGCAGTTCAGTTCCGGGTGCGGGGGTCTTACTGTATCTGTTTTTCTGCCTCTTTTAGATGCCTCTTTTAGAGGCATGCGTACAGAATGTTCGCGGGGCTTTAGAGCGGGGCTTTAGAGCAGGCCGCCGTCCTTTTCCCAGGCGTCATTGCGTTCGCGGGCGCGGTCCATGGCGTGTGCCGCCTCCTCGTAGGTTTTGAAGGGGCCCCACAGGGAGGTGACGGCGCTCTGCTGGCCGCGTTCAACCTCGCCGGTTTTGAGGTTGTACCAGTACTCTTCGGGGTGCGGGCTGGTGGCTTCGGTCGCGGAGTTCAGGGTCTTTTCGACCGCCGATTCGATAGCTTCGCTCAGGCGGTTCTTGTGGTGGCTCATGGTTCTCCTTCGATGGTGAGGGGTTGGTGTTTCTAGCTTCTCACGCGCATGGGTTCGTGGCAATGAAGCGGGTGGAGCTTCTCACGGCGTTTTCCCCTCCACGGTCTTCCGCCTCTGCCTTCCACTCCGGCTTTCCGCCCGCGTAGTTTTGCCGCTAGCGTGCATGAAATTTTATTCACAATCTGGGAAAAAGGTACGGCTTGTGTATCCGCCACTTTTTTAGCGCCTGAGCAAGGGACACAACCCGCCCACGCCCGGTAAGATGAAACTATGTCTTCAACCAAAACGAATACTTCGCACAATCTTCCCGCAGAGCCCGGTCGAGCACCCGTGGGTTGTCTGACCCCCGGACGCATCACCCCCATGCGCCCGGTCCCCTCGCACATTGTTCGCCCCGAGTACGTGGGTAAGCCCACCGCCAACGAGGGTAACGACTCGAACATGTACACCCCCGAGGAAGTTGAGCGAGTTCGCGCAGCCGGCAAGATTGCGGCAGGCGCCATCGTTGAAGCATCCAAGATTTGCGTACCCGGCACCACCACCGACGAGATTGACGTGCTGGTCCACGAGTACATTTGCGACCACGGCGCGTACCCCTCCACCGTGGATTACCGCGGCTACCCGAAGTCCGTGTGCACCTCCCTGAACGAGGTCATCTGCCACGGTATTCCGGACACCACTGTGCTGGAGGACGGCGACATCCTCAACCTGGACGTCACCGCATACCTGGACGGCATGCACGGCGACACCAACAAGACCCTGCTCATCGGCAACGTGGACGAAGAATCCCGCCTGCTGGTCGAGCGCACCGAGGAGTCCCTCAACCGCGCGATTAAGGCTGTGAAGCCCGGCCGCCAGATTAACGTGATTGGTCGCGTCATTGAGAAGTATGCGGCTCGCTTCGGTTACGGCGTGGTCCGCGACTACACCGGCCACGGTGTGGGTCGTGAGTTCCACTCGGGCCTCATCATCCCCCACTACGATGCGGCACCCGCCTACGACACCGAGATTCGCGAGGGCATGATTTTCACCATCGAGCCCATGCTGACCCTCGGCACCATCGAATGGGACCTGTGGGATGACGACTGGACCGTGGTCACCCGCGACCGCAAGCGCACCGCACAGTTCGAGCACACCCTCGTGGTGACCGCTGACGGCGCGGACATCCTCACCCTCCCCTAAGTTGCCTTAGGCATCTAAGTTTTACGGCAGATTTGCCGGACTATCCATTCAATATCACTCGATACCACAGACATATTCCTCTGCGAGAGCGGAGGGAAGAAAGGGAATCATGGCTAACTACGCTGAGCCCAGCCTCATCAACGACCTGCCCGCCCCCACCCCCAAGGACCTGCAGATTGGTGTGGACATTGGAGGCACCGGCATTAAGGGCGGCATCGTCGACCTGCGCACCGGCAACCTCGTCTCGGATCGTTTCCGCATCGACACCCCCAAGCCCGCAACCCCCGAGGCTGTGGCAGAGGTTGTGCAGCGCGTTGTGAACGAGCTGCAGAGCCGCGACCTGGCACCGGACCCCGACTCTGCTGTCGGCATCGACTTCCCCGCAGTCGTGAAGAACGGCATGGTCTTCTCCGCAGCGAACGTGGACGACTCCTGGATTAACACCGACCTGGAGCAGGTCATGAGCGAGGCACTGGGCGGCCGCACCGTCTACGGCCTCAACGACGCTGACGCAGCCGGTCTGGCTGAGGCAACCTACGGTCAGGGTCGCGACCGCGACGGCCTGATTGCTGTCATCACCCTGGGCACCGGCATCGGTTCCGCGCTGATTAACGACGGCGTGCTGATTCCGAACACCGAGCTGGGCCACCTGGAGATTGACGGCCACAACGCTGAGTCTCAGGCTTCCGCTCGCGCCCGCGAGGTGCACGAGCTGTCCTGGAAGAAGTACGGTAAGCGCCTGTACCGCTACTTCGACCACGTGCAGATGCTCTTCTCCCCCGACCTGTTCATCATCGGCGGCGGCATCTCCAAGAACCCCGAGAAGTTCATGCCGTACTTCGAGGACCACATCCGCACCCCCATGGTCATGGCAACCCTGCGCAACAACGCGGGTATCGTGGGCGCGGCACTGTGGGCTGGCGGCATGCTGAATGAGCGTAAGCGCCGCGGCGAAGCATAAGAGGCTTCCTGCTGTCCGCCTCGGATAGAACTTCACAGATAGAGCTTCACAGATACACGAAGGGACCGCCTTCCGAATCATTCGGAAGGCGGTCCCTTCTGTATACCGCCGCTCATGTTGCGGCAACCGGTTTAGCTAGTTACTGTACTAGCCATTTACTGGGCGATGCGGTCCTCACGCAGACGCGCAATCGCCTCCTCAAAGTCTTCAAGGTTCTCAAAGGCCTGGTACACGCTCGCAAAACGTAGGTAGGCGACCGCGTCCAGCTTCGACAGCGGCTCCAGGATGGTCAGACCCACCTCGTGCGCGTTAATCTCCGCCAGGCCACGGGCACGAATCAGCTCCTCAACCTCCTGGGCGAGCTTCGCCAAATCGTCCTCACCCACGGGGCGGCCCTGGCATGCCTTACGCACGCCGGCGGCAATCTTCGAACGGTCGAAGGGCTCGGTCACGCCGGAACGCTTAATCACCGAAATGGTGGTGGTTTCAACGGTCGTGAAGCGGCGAGCGCAGGAGGTGCACTGGCGGCGGCGGCGAATTGCGGCGCCGTCATCGGTGGTGCGGGAATCCACCACGCGCGAGTCGGTGTGCTTGCAATAGGGGCAGTACATTCGTTTCTCCTTGGCTGGGCGCTAGCGCCCGCGTATACAGCGCTCAAGAATATTTATACCTATTCTACCGTGATATAGAGCGGATACACCGTATGTTGTGAGTGAATATACGCTCAGGGTGGACTCTGCTATGCAGAATCCACCCTGTCATTCCCCTCAGCGGGGGTTGTGCGTTGTTTAGCGTCGAATGCAGCTCGGACCGAAAATCGTCTTGATTTCACCGAAGAGGCTCGGGTTCGGTTCCACGCGCACGCTCGGGTCCAGCAGCACCAGCTGCTCCTTATCGCGGGTGCGCACGAGCATGCGCACATCCGCGGTGCCCTTGTGGTCGCGCAGGGTCTCCTTCAGCTCCTTCAGGTTCGCCTCGGTCACCAGGTACTCGGGTACCACGATGGTGATGGGTGCGGCGCGGCCGTCATCGCTGATTTCCAGGATCTGCAGTTCCTGCGCGCTCATGTTCACACTACCGTCGTCGCGGCGCTGCACGCGGCCACGAATCGAGCAGATGAGGTCGTCCGCCAGGGCGGCGCCCATCGTCTCGTAGGCGCGGGAGAAGAACATGACCGTAATGGTTGCGCCCGAGGGGTCTTCCAGTTCCACGGAGGCGTACTGGTTACCGCTGGACTTGGCGATACGGCGCGAAACGCCGGTGAGCATGCCCGCAAGGGTGACGGTTTCGCCGTCGCGCACGTGCGAGTCTTCACCGATGATGTCGTGCACCGAATGGCTTGCGGCATCCGAGAGCGCACGTTCCAGGCCACGCAATGGGTGGTCCGAAACGTACAGGCCCAGCATGTCACGCTCAAAGTTCAGCTTCTCGCGGCGGTCCCAGTCGGGTACGTCCGGGATGGTCACGGTCAGCTCGTCGCCCAGGGCGTCGTCCATGCCAAGGGAGCCGAAGAGGTCGAACTGGCCCGCCGCCTCCTTGCGCTTGACGGCCACGGCCGCGTCCACTGCCGCCTCGTGAATGAGGGACAGGGAACGGCGCGTGTGGCCCAGGTCGTCGAAAGCACCCGCCTTGATGAGCGACTCGATGGTGCGCTTATTGCACACCTGTAGCGGCACCTTCTTCAGGAAGTCGTTGAAGGACTCGTAGCGGCCCTTCTCCTCGCGGGCGGCAATCATGCCCTCCACAACGTTCGCGCCCACGTTACGAATCGCGCCCATACCGAAGCGGATATCGTCACCAACAGGGGCGAAGGTCAGGGTGGACTCGTTCACGTCCGGGGCGAGCACGGTAATGCCCATGGCGCGGCACTCATTCAGGTACAGTGCGAGCTTGTCTTTGTTATCGCCCACACTGGTCAGCAGCGCCGCCA
>ERZ1699238.225-NODE-225-length-16707-cov-3.045899_pt1 | contig 16707 bp, 17 predicted proteins | sample MGYA00581518_ERZ1699238 | MGnify/ENA primary metagenome ERZ1699238 (study PRJEB42319, sample SAMD00040325) | human oral metagenome | material: saliva | host: Homo sapiens | study: EMG produced TPA metagenomics assembly of PRJDB4115 data set (Metgenomic analysis of... | reverse complement strand
CCCTTATTGTGCAGTCTGTCAACGCCTTGCGCAGGGTGGGTGAAGAGGTGAAGGCAAAAAACAAAAAGCTGCTGAGGCGCAGGTGCGCGCACACGCACGCGTGCGAATGGGAGAGCAGCTTTACCCGGTGGAAAGGGGAGGGCAGACCGGAACGTGGCTGCGAGCGCCGACCGAGGGCGAAAAAGAGCGGAAGCAACGAAACAACCCCCGCCGTTTCCAAGTGGGTGCGGCGGGGGCTGGTTGGTCGGAGCAGTCGTGGGGCAGCGGTGGGGGAGGGGGTCCCGCGTCGCGGGGAGGTCACTCCTGTCCCGCGCTGCGATCGATGTACTGTTCGTGCGGCGGCAGATATTCGCGGTATTCTTCGTAGTCCATCTCGCGGGCTCCCATCGAACGGAGGTGGTCGGTGGGCAACTGGCAGTCGATGATGCCGTCGCCCTCGGCAGCCATGCGTTCGGCGAGGGCAATGAGCGCCATTTTCGAGGCGCTGGGCGCCAGGCTGAACATGCTGTCGCCGCAGAAGAGGCGCGGATGGCGCACGCCGTAGAGACCACCCACCAGCGCGTCGCCTTCCCACACCTCGACACTCTCGGCCAAGCCCTCGTCGTGGAGTTGGCAGAAAGAGGCCATGAGCGGTTCGCTCAGCCAAGCGCCTTGCTGCCGGTGGCGGTCCTGCGCCGTGCGGCAACCGTCGACCACGCGGGCGAAAGCCGTGTTGAAGGTCACGCGGTAGCGGCCGGAGTGCCGAAGTTGGCGCATGGAGTGGGAGATGTGCACCTCGTCGGGGCGCAACACAAAGCGCGGACGGGGCGCCCACCAATACAATTCGCGTTCGCCTTCGAAGGCACTCCACGGGAAAATGCCCGAAGAGTAGGCGGCGCGCAGGCGTTCGGGGCTCACGTCGCCGCCGATGGCCAGAAAACCATCGGCTTCGGCCAACTGCGGGTCGGGGAAGCACACCGAATCGGGATCGAGGATGAAAATCATAGCTGAAGGAATGAGAAAGAGGGGAAAGTTAGACTTCGTCGGCTGCGGGGTCGGCGTTTTGAAGGTCGGAATTTTCGCGAAGCACCAGCCCTTCGTCGCCGGCATCGACCAGCGCGGTGCCGCCGTGGGCAAGCGCGCCGAAGAGGAGGCCGCGGGTGAGGAGCGGTTTGACGTGCGCGGCGATGGCGCGATCGAGTTCACGCGCGCCATATTCGCGGGTGAATCCACGTTGGAGCAGCCATTCGCGCGCCGCGTCGGTGAGGCGGAGTTGCACGCCGCGGGGCGTGAGCAGCGATTGGAGCACCCCGAGTTGCTTGTCGAGAATGCGGCGTGCCATGTCGAGCGTCATTTCGCCGAAGACCACGGTGCCGGTGAGGCGGTTGAGAAATTCGGGTTTGAACAGCTTTTTCACCTCGGCCAGCATGGCCTCGCCCGGCGTGACATCGCCGGTGAAGCCCACGGCCGCGCGGCGGGCAAACTGCGCCCCGGCGTTGGAGGTGAGGATCAACAGCACGTGGCGGAAATCGGCCTTGCGCCCGTGGGTGTCGGTGAGCGTGGCGCGATCCATGACCTGGAGCAGGATGTTGAAAATGTCGGGGTGGGCTTTTTCGATCTCGTCGAGCAGCAGCACGCAGTGGGGCGAACGACGAATGGCGTCGGTGAGTTGGCCGCCGTCCTCGTAGCCGACATAGCCGGCTGGCGAACCGATGAGGCGCGACACGGTGTGCTTCTCGGCATATTCGCTCATGTCGAAGTAGACCAGCTCAATGCCCAGTTGCTCGGCGAGCACTTTGGCCACTTCGGTCTTGCCTACGCCGGTGGGGCCGACGAAAAGGAGCGAGGCCATGGGCTTGTCGGGGGCGGTGAGGCCGGCGTGCGACATCATGACGGCTTCGGTGACCTCGGCGATGGCACGATCCTGCCCGAAGACGCGGCGCAGCAGCTCGGGCCGGAGGTGGCGCAGAGCGGTGTGGTCGTTGTCGTCGTCGGGGCGGAGGGTGTCGACCTTGCAGAGGGTGGCCAGCACGGTGTCGACGAGGTCGCGCGTGACGAGTTGCGTGCCGTCGGGATGCACTTCGCGATAGGCGGCGGCTTCGTCGATGAGGTCGATGGCTTTGTCGGGGAGTCGGCGGTCGTTGAGGTAGCGATCGGCGCGACGCACGGCGTGTTCGATGACGCCTTCGGCAAAGGTGACGCCGTGAAACGCTTCGTAGCGCGAGCGCAGTCCCTCGAGAATGAGGCAAGTTTCTTCGATGGAGGGTTCGGGCACGTCGATGGTTTGGAAACGGCGCACGAGGGCACCGCTTTTTGAGAAGTAGCGGTTGTATTCCTCGTGGGTGGTGGCACCGATGAAGCGCACGCTGCCCGTTTCGAGGTAGGGTTTGAGCAGATTGGCGAGGTCGAGCGAGCCTTCGCCCGTTTGGCCTGCGCCGACGAGGTTGTGGATCTCGTCGATGTAGGCGATGGCGTTGCCCTCCTCGGCCATGCCGTCGATGATGCTGAGGAGGCGCTTCTCGAGTTGGCCGCGTTATTGCGTACCGCTGAGGAGGCTGCCGAGTTGGAGGGAGTAGATGCGCGCACCGGTCAGTCGTTCCGGCACACGGCCGTCGCGAATGAGGGCGGCGAGACCGTAGATGAGCGCCGTCTTGCCCACCCCGGGATCGCCGACGTGGAGAGGATTGTTCTTGTCGAGGCGGCAGAGCACGCGGATGGTGCGTTCGAGTTCCGTCTCGCGGCCGATGAGGGGATTGTGGCTGTCGAGATGATCGTTGATGCAGGTGACGTGGCGGTGCCAGTCGTCGGTGGGCTCAGCTTCTGCCGTGGCCGCTGCACCGGAGCGGGCGGACGAGAGAACCCCGTCGTCGGAGGTGCCGGCGTGCGCATTGTGCGGCGTGTCGAGGTCGGCGCTCAGACGGTCGATGAGCGCCGAAAGCAGGAAACCCTTCTCGCCGAGATAGCGTGCGACCAGTTGCGCGGCGAAGCTATGCTCCAGGGAGTAGAGGGCGGAGAGATAGTGGGTGATGTCGAGCGTTTGCACCTGCGAACCGAGTGCCTGCAAGGCGGCGAAGTGTTCGAGCCGCTGCCAGAGGAAGGACGGTTCGGGCGGTTCGGACGAGGTGGTGAGGTCGCGATCCAGGACCTCGACGAGAGCCGCGCGGAGCGCTTCGAGCCGGTCGAGCGGGACAATGCCCTTGAAGAGGTCGGCCTGCACGCAGGCCAGCAGCAAGTGCTCGGGGGTGAGGAACTCGTTGTGGTGGGCGGCGGCGAGCTCGCGCGACGCGGTGAAGAGGCGTTGGAGGAGGGGAGTGTAATGGAAATCCATCGGAACAACGGAAAAAGAGGGGGCGACCGGTTTAGTCTTCGGTCACCTCGAGACGGAGGGGATACTGATGTTCGCGCGCCAGCCGCATGGCTTTTTCGGCTTTGCTGTGCGCCACGTCGAAAGAGTAGATGCCGGCCACGGCACGTCCCGATCGGTGGACGCGCATCATGATGTTTTCGGCGATGACGGGGGCTTTGTCGAAAAGTCCGCAGAGGATTTCGACGACAAAGTCCATCGGGGTGAAATCGTCGTTGAGCAGCCACACGCGATAGCTGCGGGGCGCTTCGGTGTGCGTGTCTTGCCGCTCGCGCACGCTCGTTCCTTGTTGAGGCATACGAATATATTTGAGTGGGTAATATCGACAAAGATAAGAATAATTCCTATCTTTGCAGGAAAGCAAACCGTGAAATTATGACTTTGCAAGCAGCCCAAGCCGCCGTGGACGAGTGGATCCGCACTTACGGCGTGCGTTACTTTTCGGAACTGACCAACATGGCCGTGCTCACCGAGGAGGTGGGAGAACTGGCGCGCGTGATGTCGCGCCGCTACGGCGACCAGTCGTTCAAGGCGGGCGAACCGCAGGATCCGGCCGACGAGATGGCCGATGTGTTGTGGGTGCTGCTCTGTCTGGCCAACCAGACGGGAGTGGACCTGACCGCGGCTTTCGAGGCGAACCTGCGCAAGAAAACGGCACGCGACGCCACGCGTCATCTCAACAACCCGAAGTTGGCCCCTCCACCGGCGGGCGACGCGGCGAAATAGCAACCCCAACAGCGTAAAAATATCGACGAGATTTTTTCGGATTGACGCTCACTGTCATTCTCAGCGTGTATCTTTGCAGCATCAATCCCAATCCAAACAGCAATATGGCAAAGAAAACCATCACCGTCGCCAGTTCGGCCGCGGAGAAACTCAAAGCTTTACAGTCGGCGATGTCGAAGATCGAAAAGGATTTCGGCAAGGGTTCGATCATGAAAATGGGCGACCAGCAAATCGAACACGTGGAAGTGGTTCCTTCGGGTTCGATCGGTTTGGACTATGCCCTGGGTGTGGGCGGTTACCCCCGTGGCCGCATCATCGAAATCTACGGTCCGGAATCGTCGGGTAAGACGACCCTGGCGATTCATGCCATTGCCGAGGCGCAGAAGGCGGGCGGCACGGCGGCCTTCATCGATGCGGAGCACGCCTTCGATCGCTTCTATGCGCAAGACCTGGGCGTGGACATCGACAACCTGCTCATCTCGCAACCCGACAACGGCGAGCAGGCACTGGAAATCGCCGACCAGCTCATTCGTTCGTCGGCCATCGATATCATCGTGATCGACTCGGTGGCGGCGCTCACGCCGAAAGCGGAAATCGAAGGCGACATGGGCGACAACAAAGTGGGCTTGCAGGCGCGACTGATGAGCCAGGCGTTGCGCAAAATCACCTCGACCATCGCCAAGACAAACACAACGTGCATCTTCATCAACCAGCTGCGCGAAAAAATCGGCGTGATGTTCGGCAGTCCCGAGACGACCACCGGCGGTAACGCCCTGAAGTTCTACTCGTCGGTGCGTCTCGACATCCGTCGCGGTTCGAAGATCAAAGACGGCGACGAAGTGGTGGGTTTCAACACGAAGGTGAAAGTCGTGAAGAACAAGGTGGCGCCTCCTTTCAAACAGTGCGAATTCGAAATCGCCTTCGGTGTGGGTATCTCTCGCCTGGGCGAAGTGGCCGATCTGGGCGTGGACCTCGAAATCATCAAGAAGAGCGGTTCGTGGTACAGCTACGGCGCCACGAAACTCGGACAGGGTCGCGAAGGGCTGAAGCGCACGCTTTCGGACAACCCCGAACTGATGGACGAGATCACGGCGAAGATCAAAGAGGCGCTGCAAGGCGACAAGGCTTTGCCGCTGAAGAGCAAAGCGGATGCGGACGACGAGGACGAAGTGGACAACGACAACCTCGACACGGACACCGATTTCGACGACGAAGATTGAACGCAGCCGCGACTACAACGGCGCGTTCGTTTTGAACTAAATGTTTTGAAATCATGCCGAGCGTCTTTCTTGAGGAAAGGCGTTCGGCATGATTGTTTTTTTTGCAATATAATATGACATATTATCGCATTGATAAGATGCAAGGTTTGCGGAAAACAGATATCGGATCGCGCCCGGGTTTGTCCGCATTGTGGTGCGAGAGGAAAGGTTACCCTGCGGAAGAAAATGTCGGTGGACGAAGAATCGGCTCAGACAGTTTCCCCTTCTCAGTCAACTACGTCTCCCAATGGGGTGCAACCTGCGAAGCCTTCTGACCTCTACACCCCGCCACTTGAAACGCAGAGCAAGGCGCCGATGGTGATAGCGATCGTGCTGATGCTCGTGCTGATGGGAATCGGTGCAATGTTCTTTTTCCTGCTGAACCCCAGAAGCCACCGTTCGACCACGGAGGACTATGCAGACACGGTTGCTGCGCAAAGTAGCGGGGACTACTCATGGGGCAGCGAAGGGCAAAACGAGCAGCAAGCAGACGAAGGACAAGCCGGTGCGGAATCCGACGGCAGTCGAGCGATCGATGTTTTCAATGCACAGCCCCGCAATGATTCGTCGAGTGTGAGTGTGGATCGCACCTACTCACAACCGGAGGACCCCGGTTTCAGCAAACCCTATGACGTGAGACAGTTTGTGGCGGACGAGCGATATGAGCATGACGACGTGACGCTGGAAATTACTTCGGACGGAATTTATGCCAACGGCAATAAAATTTCGACCTCGACACCGGTTTTCCAGAAGCTGAACCGCAAGTACGGGCGAATCACCGCCAAGCCTTCGATTAGTATCACGGTGTCGTATGACGACAACGCATTGATAGACAATAGTACTCATGAACGATACACGCATGTTTATTGACCGCCGGTGCGGCGGGCTTCGCATTTGGATGTTGCTGGTGCTCTCTTGCTTTGTCTTGGGAGTGCCGGCGCAGTCCATTGCAGAATTGGCGCGCAAAGCGGAGGAACGCAAAGACCCGCTTCACGCTTACACGAACGTGGAAGACTTTCACTACGGAATGGCGGTGGCGCAGAAGAAACTGCCCAATGGCGAACCGGGTGAATACTGGGGTGTGGTGGACGAAGAGGGCAAGGTGTGCATTGCTTTCAAATATCGTTCGCTGCGCTACGTGGACAATCTCAATGACGAAGACAATCTGTATGTTTGCCGTACGGATCGCGGTTATGGCTTTGTGAGTACGAGCAGTGGCGAGATTCTCTCGACCACTTATAGCGACTTGACTTACGAAGGTGGAGAACGTTGGAGCGTGAGACGCAACGGGAAGATGGGCATTGTCAAAGTCGGAGAGGCTAATGGGAGTTTCCGCGTGGAAACCATTGTTCCCTGTGAATACGACCAAGTGCAGGCCGGAGACGGCGACGAATACTACGTAGTGACCAACGGCTCGCTGCATGGCTTGCTCGACTGGGACGGAAAAACGGTCATCGCCTGTGTGTATGACGACGTCGACTTGAACAAGTACGTCGGCTTTTGTTCAGTGAAGCGCAATGGACTGAAGGGACTGATGAGTAAGACGGGCGAGGAGTTGGTGCCCTGTGCATTTGATGACTGCGGAGTGATTGACGAGCATTTCCTTTGGACGCGAAAAGACAATACCTACGGCATTTATTCGTCGGAGGGAGAGAAAGTGCAGCCATGCAAGTTCAGTTCGTTCTTTATTTATGAAGGAAAGAAGAAGAAAGAGGTGTTGCTGTCAGATTTTGCGCAGTTGGATCAACGTAAGCACCCGGATCTCTATGCTGTGGTTTCTGGAAAAGTGGGTACGCTCGATAGTAAAAATTTTACGACGAAATTGCCTTGCGCCTACGATTACCTTTCTGATTTCGCGACGCGCATGAAGATCACGAATGGCGTGCGTACGGAACAGCGATTGGCAGTGTGCCGTTTGAATGGGAAATATGGCATTGTCAATTCCGAAGGCAAGCAAATTCAGCCGATGGGCTTCGACGAATTGCGTAAAGATGTGTCGGATCCTTCGAGCAAGGAGTTGCCGGACATGGGGTCGGCGCGTGATTTGCACGTCCGCATCGGCGACAAGTGGGGTGTTCTCACTGCCGATGGTGAGCAGTTGGCCGAGGTGAAGTTCGATTCCGTCGGGGTGTTCCATGACGGTTTGGCGGTGGTGAAGGCGGCAGAACGTTACGGCTACATCGACCGGAGTGGGGCGATTGTGATTCCTATTCAGTGGATGGCTGCCTACGATTTCTCCGAAGGCTTGGCCGCACTGCGTGTTGACAAGAAGCATTTCCAATTTATAAATACTGCGGGAACAGTGGTTATCAAATCCAAAAAGTACGACAGTGTCGGCCGGTTCCGAAATGGAATCTGCCGAGTGGTGAAAGGTGGAAAGGTGAAATGGATCGACACGAAGGGAAAAGAGCTGAAAGACGAATCGAATTCAGCTAAGGAGGAGGATGAAGGAAGCGGTGCCAATCACTTTTGGGAGTAGGTGCCGGGCGAGCTGAATTTTTTCTGTTCTTCCAGCGTCACGGACGTATTTTGATTGGAAGACGTGCTTCTGATTGGAAAACGAAACCTCCACATGCGGTAGTCCTTGGAAGAAAGACTGCTGCATGTGGAGGTTTTTGGGCGAAGAAATAAACCTCACTCGTGGTTCTTCATCAAATCCATCTTCATTTGATAGTATTTGACGCTCATATCGAGGTAGTGGATGTGGGGGTTCTCAAAACGCTGTTCTTCTTTCCACACCTCTTCGTCCAATTGGCGACGAACGTAGGCACGAATGTCTTTGAGCGCAGGAAGTTCGGCCACCTGCTTTCCGTTGCGGAAGAGCGGTTGGAGAAGTTCGCGGAAGGTACAGTGCTCGAAGGTGCGAACCGCCCACGGCTTTTCAGGAGAAAGGTATTCGAAAGGCGAGCCATCGGTGACCGTCTCGGTGTCGCAAGTGATGAGATCGGCGATGGAGTGACCTTTGTCCGAGTAAACGCGGAAAAGGCGTTTGCGTCCGGGATTGGTGATCTTACCCACGTTTTCCGAGAGCTTGATTTTTGGAACGAAGGTGTCTCCTTGTTTGATGGCCGCCAATTTGTAGACGGCACCAAATTTGGCGTCGCTGTAAGCCGTGATGAGGCGTTCGCCCACCCCGTAGCTGTCGACGCAGCCTCCTTGGGCGATGATCGACGTGATGGTGCGTTCGTCCAAACTGTTGGAAGCCATGATTTTGCAGTCTTGCAGTCCGGCTTCGTCGAGCAGGGCACGCACCTTCTTGGAGAGATAGGCCATGTCGCCCGAATCGATGCGCACGCCGAGGAGACGTTGACCGCGGGGGATGAGCACTTCTTTGGCAACACGGATGGCGGTGGGTACACCCGACTTGAGCGTGTCGTACGTGTCGACCAAGAAAACGGAGGAACTGCCGTAGATTTCGGCATAGCGTTTGAAGGCGTCGTATTCTCCGTCGAAGAACATGATCCAGCTGTGGGCCATGGTGCCGACCACAGGGATGCCGAATTGTTTTCCTGCCAATGCGGTGGCGGTACTACCCACACCACCGATGTAGGCGGCGCGAGCACCGTAGACGGCGGCGTCGATGTTGTGTGCACGTCGCGCACCCATGTCTGCCACACTGCGTCCTTGTGCCGCGCGCACAATGCGATTGGCCTTTGTGGCGATGAGAGATTGGTGGTTGACCTGCGTGAGTAAGAATGTTTCGATCAACTGCGCTTCGATAATGGGAGCCGTGACCGTGATGAGCGGCTCGTTGGGGTAGACGATTGTGCCTTCGGGCACGGCATCGATGTCGCCGGTGAAGCGGAAGTTGCGCAGATAGTCAAGGAACTTTGCGGAGAAGAGTCCAAGCGTTTCGAGATAGGCAATGTCGTCGTCCGAAAAATGCAGTTCTTTGATGTAGTCTGCGATCTGTTCCAATCCGGCAAAAACCGAGAAACCGCCATTGTCCGGGTTTTGACGATAGAAGACGTCGAAAGTTACGATGGTGTTGGCGCGACCTTCTTCGAAATAGCCGTTGGCCATGGTGATCTCGTAGAGATCGGTGAGCAGTGCGACGCTGCGATTATTGAATTGTGAAGTAGACATGGGGAGAAGGGGTGGGGAAGTGGTCAACGAGTGAAGACCGGAATGCAGTTGGTGGAAAGATAGGCATCAAGTGTGGTGCCGCCGTCGATGGAGGCCACGCCGGCAGTGAAGACTTCGACGTCCGGACGGACGTTGCGAATGTTTTTGAGCGTTTCGAGTACGCAATAATCGCCGGCGATGCCACAGACCACGAGCCGTCCTTGGTGTAGCCATTCGCGTTGCTCATCGGTGGGAGCTGCAAAGGCACCGTATTCTTCGCAGGCTTGTTGCTGTCCTTTGCGTACGAAATGAGTGGTGAAGCGGTCGAAGTGTTCCACCCATAGGCTCTCGTGGAGCGATGCGCCCTTGGAGTATTGAACGCAGTGGCGCGGCCAAGTACCGCCCTGGTCTGCGAATGACGAATGGCCGTAGGGATGCCAGTCGAGCGTGAAGGTGAGTTGTGTGACGCGTGGGTCGTGTAGCAATTGTGCAATGTTTTCCACAGCTTGCTCTGCACCGGGAACGAAGAGTGCTCCGGCGGGATGAGCGAAATCGTGTTGCACGTCGACAATCACGAGGTGAATGTCAGTTGGCGCGGGCGAATGATTCATAGTAGTACAGATAGAGATTGAATGTTGGCGCAAAGGTAGCCAAAACAAGGAGATTTAGACGAAAAGGTGCGGACTTTTTTTCATTTATGCGCTGTTTTCTCGTGAAGGTAGGCAGAAAGACAAAAAAAAACTCCGCTCGCTGAGGACCCGATGGGCGTGTCAGTGAGCGGAGATCTTTTATTGTGCATCGACGTAAGTCTCGATGCAAGAAAAAGTGGGCTCCAGCGGAACGACATCCACAAATTGTGTGGTGGCGGGATAGAGCAAGGTTTCGCCGGCGCGGAGTAGGGTGGTATTGTTCTCGTTGTCAGTGAGTCGTGCTGCGCCTTCAAAAGCGATGAAAATGACGAACGAGTCGAGTTCGCGGTAGTCTATGCGGTAAGCCGTGTCAATGCGATAGAGCGCGGTGGTGAATTCCGGGTGTTGCTCGAGCGGAATACGTGTGTTGTGTTGCGGGGCGTAGTGGGTGTGGTGGTGCGCATTTTCGTCGAAGCGCAATGCACGCCGCGCTTTTTCGGTGTGGAGTTGGCGAAGGTTGCCTTGAGCGTCTCTGCGGTCGAAGTCATGGACACGATAGGTCACATCACTCGGTTGTTGAATTTCGATGATGAAATTGTTGGCGCCAATGCAATGTATTTGTCCGGCGGGGATGAAAAAGGCATCGCCGGGACGTGTTTCGTAGCGCGCAAGCAAACCGGGCAATTGGCCTTGTTGGGTCGCGCTGTCGTAGGTGTTGAGGTCGACAGTGCGGTTGAAACCACAGTAAAGTGCTGCATCTTGTCCGGTTTTCACGACGTACCAGCATTCGCTTTTCCCGTTGGCTTCGCCTTCCTCTTCCTGTGCCATTTCATTGTCGGGGTGGACTTGAATGGATAGATCGGCGGCGGTGCTCAGAAACTTGACCAATAGTGGAAAACGATTGCCGAATCGCTCGAAATTGTTTCGACCGACGAGCTTTTCCCGCAGTTGTTCGATGGGCTGATGTAGGGGCAGGCCGTCATAAGGTCCGCCGACGACCAAACTTTCGTTGTGCGGAAGCGGGGAAGTCTCCCAACTTTCGCCCACGGTGTAGTAGCCGTCGATCTTTTTCAGCTCGACGATGTCACGTCCGCCCCAAAGCGGTGTCTTTAAAATGTAGGTAAACCTGAAAGGCGCCAAATTTGTTTACGGTGAGAAGTGGCAGAATGAGGTGTTTTCAGTCGAGGTCAAAATCCTCGTCGAGGAAAATGGGCGTCTCCGCAAAGTCATCGAGTGCTCGACGGTCTTTTTTTGTAGGACGTCCGGTTCCGCGGGCTCTATCGACGAAGCCGCTGATGCGATTCATCTCGAGCAATTCGTATTGTTCGGGTGGAGTGACGTTTTCGAACACTTCAGGGAGTAATTTCGCGCCGACTCGTTTTTCGATGGTTTGCAATACGCGGAAAGAATAGGTGATGGGCGATTTTTTCACTCCCACCTGATCACCAACTTTTACCGTTCTCGAGGGTTTGGCCAGAGCCCCGTTGATGGTGATTCGTCCGTTTTTGCACGCGTCAGACGCGAGAGTTCGCGTTTTATAGATGCGTGCAGCCCAGAGCCACTTGTCAATTCTTGCTTCGGAGTTCATAGGCGGTGTTCCCGAACGGGATTATTGGTTGTAGAGGTTCATGGTGCGATCAATGCCTTGTAGCGCATAGCTCTTCACGGCTTCGGCTGCACGTTTGAGGGCTTCCGGCATTTGTTGCCTGTCCTCGGGCCCGAATTGGCCGAGTACGAAGTCGACTTGTCCGCCTTTCGGGAAATCGTTGCCGATGCCGAATCGCAAGCGGGCATATTTCTGAGTTCCCAGAGTTTGCGTGATGTGTTTCAGTCCATTGTGTCCAGCTTCACTGCCCGAGGCTTTCAAACGCAGGTGGCCGAAGGGAAGTGCCAGATCATCGACCACGATCAAGATTTGCTCGATGGGAATTTTCTTCTCGTTCATCCAATAGCGCACGGCGTTGCCGGAAAGATTCATATAAGTCGACGGCTTGAGCAAGATGAGGGTCTGGTTCTTAACCCGGATAGTCGTCACGAACCCATATCTCTTGTCCTCCCAAGTGGCACCGGCTTCTTCAGCCAGATAGTCGACAACGCTGAAACCGATGTTGTGGCGCGTGCCGTCGTATTCATGTCCGATGTTTCCGAGACCGACGATGAGGTGATTCATTGAGCTACTAATGAAGAAACGAGTGAGAAAAGAAAAGCGTGCCGATGCCCCCGAAAGGACATCGGCACGTAGGGGGAGTGTTCAAAAAACGAACAAGGCCTTATTTGGCGGCAGCAGCGGCAGCAGCACCCATAGCGGCGCGAGTCATCTTGACGGTGACAACGACCACTTCCTTCGGCGTAACGAGTTCGAGACCTTCGAAGGAGAGTTCGCCGCACTTGATGGACTTACCGAGACCGAGGTGAGCCACGTCGATCGTGAGCTTTTCGGGGATGGCGTCAACCGTGGCGCGCACTTTGAGACGGCGTACCATGGTCACGAGTTTACCACCGGCACGTACACCTTCTGCGAGGCCAACGGGAGCAATGGGCACTGCCATTACGATGGGCTTAGTGGGCGTTACTTCGTAGAAGTCAACGTGGAGGACGTTGTCTTTTACGGGGTGGAACTGGATTTCCTTGAGGATAGCGAGGTGCTTTTCGCCGTCCACTTCAAGATTTACCGCGTAGATGTCGGGCGTGTAAACCAGTTTGTTGATTTGCTTCTCGTCTACAACGAAGTGAACTGCTTCGGGAGCGCCGTTAGCGTCCTTCTTTTCGCCGTAAATCACGCAGGGAATGAGACCTTGCTTACGTGCTTCTTTTGTGGCTTTCTTGCCGAGGTCGGTACGTTTGGTACCGCTGATAGAAATAGACTTCATGAGTGGGTTGTGTTACTCTGAATTAAACAATAGCTGTTGTATAATTCGCCATCACACAGGGAATGTATTCATCCCAAGGAGACAAATTCGAGTGCGAAATTAGCGATTTCTCCAATAGAGACAAAGAGAAAAGGCCAAAAAGAGTTGTTTTTTCAGTCTTCTGAGACCGTCCGAGGGGGACGAGCAGTAGAATCAAAAGTTTTTTTCGATCTCAGTTGTGCCGGTTGTCGGTCTGTGTTTGAGGCAGAGGGAAGAGGTCGCTTCTCGGGATACAAAGTATCAGGGGGAAGCCTAAGGTCGAAAAGATATCTGTGGTTCTGTCGGGTCAGAAATCCAAGTCGAATTCCGTTTGCAGCGGTTCGTTCTCTTCGGATATTTCGGGTGTAAGTGCGAATCGCGAGCCGTACTTGTTGATTTCCACCCTTGTTTTGGGCTCTTCATGCTCGAAAGGAGTCAGCGGACGTTGTTCCGCTACAAATTGTGCCGCATCGTTGAGTGCCGAAAGGAATTTGAGCAAGTCTTCTCTGTAAAGGAAAATCTTGTGCTTCTCGAAGGTGGGCGGCTCTTCGGCGCTTCCTTCTTTGACCCGTTTACTTTCGGTCATCGAGATGTAGAATTCGTCGCGGCGGTCACGCTTCACGTCGATGTAGTAGACGCGTTTTCCTGCCTTGACAATGCGTGAAAAGAGGATGCTATTGTCTGCATAGTCTTTCCGAGGTTCGGGTTGGTCTGTCATCATATCTGTAGTTCCTTTATCGTATTATGCCTGAGCACTGTGCATCAAGCTTCTGTTTCCACTGGCAAAGGTGCGTTTTTCTTTCCAGAGTAGCAAATCAGCCTCTATTCTTTTAGTTTTTATTGACTAGTTTTCTTTTTCCGTGCATCCTTAATCGAGAAAACCGCACAATTACTTTCCCCCCTCGGAAAAACTTAGTATCTTTGTTTCCACTTTAATGCTCCGATGGGGGCGAATAAATAGAATTGCGACTATGATAAATCGTGCACTTATCCGTTTGAAGATCGTACAACTGGTTTACGCGTACTATCAGAATGAAGGAAAAACCACTGAAGTGGCTTTGAAAGAGGTTGAATTTAGCCTCCAAAAATCCTATGACTTGTATCGTATGCTGTTGCTGTTCCTGGTTGGACTTCGGGAGCGTGCCGTACAACGAGAAACCACTCGTGAGGCGAGAATGAAACGGTTGGGAACCCCTTCCGTAGGTGGGAATGACAAGGTGATCATTGAAAATCGGTTCCTTGCACAGCTGGCAGAAAATAAGGAACTTAAAGAATTTGCCGAGAAGCAAAAGGTCTTCCTCACCGACGATGAGAATCTGGTGAAAAAGATCTACGACCTTTGGATCAACGACGAACTCTTCCAGAGTTACGTCGACGACAAAGACAAAAACTATGACACCGATCGTGAGATCGTTCGTAAACTCTACAAGACGCACATCGTCAACAACGAAAACTTCGATGCGCTGCTTGAAGAGCAGAGTCTCTATTGGAACGACGATAAAGAAATTGTCGATTCCTTTGTGATGAAAACCATCAAGCGCTTCGACCCGGCCAATGGTGCCGACCAACCGCTGCTGCCCGCCTATGCCGCCGACGAAGACCAGGCCTTTGCCGCACGTTTGTTCACCGTTACCATAGCACGCGCCGAAGAACTGCGTGATCTGATCCGCGCCAACACCAAAAACTGGGAGTTCTCCCGTTTGGCCTTCATGGATCTCATCATCATGCAAATCATGCTGGCCGAGATCATGGAGTTCGATCAAATTCCCCTCAATGTCAGCTTCAACGAGTACCTCGACATCGCCAAAGTCTACAGCACGCCGCGTTCGTCAAGCTACATTCACGGCATGGTCGACAACATCGTCAAAAAATTGCGAGCCGACGGCGTCATCTTCAAAGACAAGTAAGCAAAGCCCAAAACGATCCTCGCAATCGTTCGCGTTCTTTCGAAAGAGGAGAGATTACTCCTTATCTATATATAGCGCTGAGCGCACAGTTGCGAGCGGATCACGAATTTCTTATCCAATCACACCAACAATCCCCAAAAACATTTCTCTATGAACCTCCTCATTGCCCTCCTTGGTGCCGCCCCCGCAGCTTCTTCTCAGGAAAGCCCCAGCATGTGGCCTACTGTGATCATGTTTGTCGCCCTCGGCGCCATCATGTACTTCTTCATGATCCGTCCCCAGCAGAAGAAACAAAAGCAAGAACGCGAATTTCGCGACTCGCTCAAGGTGGGACAGGCCGTTGTGACCATCGGCGGACTCCACGGCACCGTGAAGACCATCGAAGACACGTCCGTCGTGCTCCATGTATCCAATGGGGTCGACCTCCGTTTCGAGAAAGCCGCCATCAACGCTACCGCCTCGGCCGCAACGCTCGAGAAATAAGTAATCCAGCGACCCAAATTCTTTGGGCGGCGCAAATGTAATTTCACAATACAGAATGCGCAGAATCAAACGACTCTATTTGTTCTTCGTGAAGAACTGCTGGTCCCGTTTGTGGAACCGGCAGTTCCTCACGTTTTTGTTTTTTCTGCTCCTCTCCTCCGTTTTCTGGTTCCTGCAGAGCGGCTATGAAACCGTCGAACGCGAGTTCAGCATCCCCGTTCGTCTCGTCGGCGTCCCCGACAACGTCGTGCTCACCACCGATCCCCCCACTTCCGTTCGCGTCACGTTGCGCGACCGCGCCCTCACGCTGATCAGCTACCGCTATTTCCGCAAACTCGGCCCTATCGTCATCAAGTGGGACGAGGTCAGCACGTCGGGTGGCCACATCAGCCTATCCACCGGCGACTTGGTCAAACCGCTGTTGAGCGCACAGGCCGCCGCCGGAACGAAACTCGTCAGTGTGCGCCCCGAAACGATCGAGTTCTACTATAATTACGGGCAGAGCAAAGTGCTTCCTGTGGTTTTCCAGGGGAAGGTCACCCCCGATTCGGCCTATTCCTTGGTTTCACTCGATGTCGAACCACGCTATGTGCGAGTCTACGCCTCGCGCACGGTACTCGACACGCTCACCGCCGCCTATATCGAACCGCTTCGGTTGAGGGATCTCACCGACACCACCTCCGTGAAGTGCCGGTTCGTCAAAGTGCCCGGAGCGAAATTCGTGCCACAATCAGCCCGCGTCACGATCATCACCGACCGCATGATCGAGAAGACCGTGCAAGTGCCGGTACAAGGCGTCAATTTCCCCGCCTCCAAGACCTTGCGCACCTTCCCGCCCAAGGTGAACATCACCTTCCAAGTCGGCATGAGCCAATACAAGCGCATCACCCCCGAGAGCTTCGTTCTCGTGGTCAATTACGCCGATTTGCTCAAAAACACCGACAACCGTTGTCACCTCTCGCTCAAGTCCGTCCCCATCGGGGTACGCCGTGCTCGAATCAATCCTGCAGACGTCGAATACGTCATCGAGGATTCATCGCCCGACGAACTCGAATAAGCCCGACAACATCCACATGCCACAACGCATCGCCCTGACCGGCGGCATCGGCTCCGGCAAAAGCTATGTCTGCCAAACCATAGCCCGCACAGGCGCTCCCATATTCTATGCCGACGACGAGGCCAAACGCATCATTCGCACCGATCCGCAGGTGCGCGCGGCACTCATTGCACTCGTAGGTCCCGAAACCTACGATGCCGAAGGCCGACTCGTCAAATCCACTTTGGCCGCCTACCTTTGTCGCGGTCGCGAGCACAGTGCGCGCGTCGACGCCATTGTTCATCCGTGTGTGGAACGTGCGTGGGGCGATTTCGTGAGTGCCCACGCCGACGCACCTTATATATATATGG
>ERZ1699238.216-NODE-216-length-17108-cov-3.301749_pt1 | contig 17108 bp, 16 predicted proteins | sample MGYA00581518_ERZ1699238 | MGnify/ENA primary metagenome ERZ1699238 (study PRJEB42319, sample SAMD00040325) | human oral metagenome | material: saliva | host: Homo sapiens | study: EMG produced TPA metagenomics assembly of PRJDB4115 data set (Metgenomic analysis of... | reverse complement strand
ATAGAAGTGAAGCTCTTGAAGTAGTAGGCTTTAAGGGTTTTTTGAGTGCTAAAAAGCGACCCTTGATCAGGATCGCTTGTCTTATGAAGTCAGTCGTTGATTTAGCTGATCTTGTTTTGTTCATCCATATAGGACGTATCATTCCAACATTTAAGAGCGAAGTGCTCGAAATCATTGGTTTCGAGAATTGTGACAGAAGCATTGTCAAGACCTCCTGCTTTACGAAGAAGACCAGGTTCAAAACCAAGGAGGGTACGGATAGAAGCTGTTAGGTTAGCTCCGTGACCGACAACGAGGACATTTTTAGCATCACTATCTTTAAGTGTTTTGACAAATTCGGCCACACGTTTTGTTGTTTTGTAGACAGATTCCGCTTGGAAGTCCTTAGCACGGAAATTGGCTAGATTGTTACGGAAGGCATCCATTTCTTTTGGATAGATGGCTTGGATAAGGGAAATCTTTTGCCCCTCTAGTTTACCTAGTTGCCATTCACGCAAAGCTTTAGTGTAGGTAACTTTAGCTTTAGGTTTTTGAGACTCCATGATGAGCTCTGTAGTTTTTTTAGCACGTGGTAGGTCACTTGAGAAGACCAAGTCAAAATGAGTGTCACTAAGATAGTGACCTAGCTCACGTACTTGTTCAATAGATTCTTTAAGCAAAGGCGAGTCTCCCTTGGCACCTTGAAGTCGGCCTTCCAAGTTCCACTCAGTTTTACCGTGACGTACAAAATACAGTTTCATGATTACTCCTTAATATCAGCAAATTCAGCATTAACAAAATCAGCAAGTTCTTGACTATTGATACGGATAGAGCGCCCAATTTCCCCTGCTGAGACAATAAGGAAGCCAGCTTCTTGAGCAGACTTATCAATGTAGATAGGGAAATTGTGTTTTTGGCGAATTCCCACAGGATTGTTAGCCCCGTGAACATAGCCAGTTGTTTTTTGGAGATCCTTTTGTGGAATCATTTGAACCTTCTTGTTCCCTGAAATTTTAGCTAATTTCTTTTCAGACAGGTGTTCGGTGATAGGGACAATGCCGATGACAGGCCCTGTCTTATCTCCCTTAAGGGCGAGGGTTTTATAAATGCTTTCACGCGCCACATCTTCTGGAAGCTCCCCCTCTAAACCATTGAAGGATAAGCTATCATGGTCAATCTTAGCTTTATCAAGAATTTGGTCAACCAGGGTCTTCTTGACTTTGCCTTTCTTAGCCATTGTCATATCTCCTTTTAAAGTTATTCATTTCTACCATCCATTATAACATATTCGTCCGAACACGCCTAAACCAATTTGACAAGAAGAAAACCAGTGCTTTAGACACTGGTTTTTACTGACTACTAGATGAACTTGTCGAAGTAGTCTTCTTATTTTTAGTTGGTTTTTGCTTAATCTTACCAAAGAGTTTTTCAAAGGTTTTACGTTTGTTTTTCTCGGGATTGATTTGGCTAAGATCTAGAATATTATCGAATCCAGGAAGACTTCCTTGTGAGGTATACTGATGTAGATCATAGTCAATATCAGTGTTTGGCAAAGTCTCATAGTAACCAGAGTCAGTACCGTAGGCGGGAATCCAAACAGCATCGAAGTTTCTGGTTGAAACCTCTTGCTCAAGCATGAAATAAGCACCAATATAGAGACCGACTTTATCAGCTCCTAGACGTTTGAGCTCAGCTAGAAAAGCTTGGACACCTTCCTCCATATTAGGCATGGTTTCCTCTTCCACGTCAATCCAGTAATAGGTAGGTTTGTATGGAGAAGCATTTTTGTAGAAAATACGAGCCTCCTCCTTCATCTCCTTGACAGAAGCACCCTGAGCGTAGGAATAGACGGCAACTGGAACGTCACGTTTTTTGAGTTCTTTGATATGTGTTTTAAAAGATTTGTCGACCCCATTCGAACTAGCGGCATTGCTATCCTTACTAATCTGTGATCCACCGAAGACGCGGATAATAGCACCAGAAATATGATTTGACAAGACATCGTAATCGATATCCTGAGGTAGTTGCCACCCCGAAAGGTCGATAATGGGATTGAGTATCAGCTCCTCGTCGGAACTGCTAGATGTACTACTGGTTGTTGTTTTTGGTGTAGTAGCATAAGGAATAGCAGATTTCACGTTTTGAAGATGCGCCTGTTGTTTGGACGTATTGTGAATATTTGCAATAACTAATGCTAATCCTAAAAGAGCTAGAACCACGTAAACAACGATCGGTTTTATTCTTTTTCTCATTACTCCCATTCTACCTTAAATAGCGCAAAAATGCAAAATAGAGTGTTTATAAATTCTGTGAGAGATATTAAAGTGACTGATTTCCAAAAAGCCTTTGTAGTGCTGACTTAGGCACATTTTATGAATAAGGGTGTTTTGAGCTAGTCTTGAATTAAGTGAATTTTTCATTTATTAAAGCAAGAAATTTAGCTTAAAAGTCAGTTTCTTCCTTGAAACTAGCGCCACTAGTGGCATCAGACCAGGCGACAAGAGCTTGAGCAGAGTTATCTAGATAGGTCTTGAGAGGTTGCTTCAAATCATAAATGGTCTCCCAAAATCCTAGGACCTTTCCTTCGTTGTCGATAGCAGCTTGGTAGGTTTGGATGAGGACTTGATCAAAACTGTCAGTTGGAATCTGATAACTTCTTTCTTTGGTAGGAGATGCTAGAACTTCAGACATGATCCAATCAGGCAGATTTTCAGGCTCACGGGGGAAGAAACTACCGTCAGCGCCACCGTTGTCGTAGAGAAAGTTTCCTTGGGCATCATAGGCTGCTAATTTATAAGGCAGGTGATTCAGTAAAGTTTTTAAATCGTTCATACTTTCATGATAGCTTCTTTCATGGGAAATGGCAATGTATTGGATTGGAGACAAGACTATCATAGGATAGTATCAGTTTGTCCGAGGATAGTAGTATCTCTTACAACCGTATCAGGGTATAATAAAATAAAAGAAGACTCGAGGTGAAAACATGTCAAAACTTATTTTTTTAGATGTTGATGGGACATTGGTGGATTATCATAACCGCATTCCAGAGTCAGCAGTAAAGGCAATTCGTCAGGCGCGTGAAAAGGGGCATCTGGTCTATGTTTGTACCGGACGTAGCAAGGCAGAAATGCAACCAGAATTATGGGAAATTGGCTTAGATGGGATGATTGGTGGCAATGGTTCTTATGTGGAGCATCATGGCCAGGTCCTCATGCATCAGCTGATTTCCAAGGAAGATGCAGCAAAGATTGTGGATTGGCTGACAGAGCGCCATCTGGCCTTTTATCTGGAGAGCAATAATGGTCTCTTTGCTAGTCCTGATTTTCGGGAAAGGGCGCGTGAGACACTTAAGACTTACGCTATTCAAAAGGGGCAATCTGCAGAGTCTGTTGAGGGTAAGGAACCAGAAGATTTCATTCATGGCCTCCAGTATGGTGGGGAACTCTACCGTGACGACCTAAACAAGGTCAGTTTCGTTTTGGAGTCCTATCAGGATCACTTGGATTCCAAAGAAGCTTTTCCACAGCTTGAAGCCCATACTTGGGGAGGACGAGGTGAAACAGCCTTATTTGGTGACTTGGGTGTTAAGGATATTAACAAGGCCCATGCCATTGATGTCCTTTTGGAACATTTAGGGGCTAAGCGTTCGGACACCATTGCTTTCGGAGATGCCAAGATTGATATCCCTATGTTGGAATACTGTGAGATTGGTGTTGCCATGGGAAATGGTGGTCCAGAAATCTTGGCTATGGCAGACCTAGTCACAGACGATGTTGAAGCTGATGGCTTGTACAAAGCTTTTGATAAATTGGGCTTGTTGAAATAGAAAAAACTGAGTTCCATTTGGTAGCTCAGTTTGTGTTTTATGCTGGTTTACGACCGATAAATTTTTTCAAGAGATATAAGAGATAGCCAACAGCGATATACCCAGCACTGATGACTAGGACATTTACCAAGACCTTGTTCCAACCAAATTTATTGACATTGATAAAGAAGTAGGCGAAGGGGCTATCTTTGGCACCTGGAATTGGGAGTTTTAGTACCAAGCCATTTAGAAGGGCAAAGGCAAAGTAAGACAGAGGGACCACGGACCAGTAAATTGGCTCACGTAGACGGTAGGCCTTCTTAGCATCGAAAATGAGGGTATCAAGCACCAATCCCCAAGGCACAATATAGTGGACCAAGAAGTTACGGAGGGTCCAGAATTTCTCAGGCTCTGTAATAGGTGCCAAGAGGATATGATAGATGACTCCAGTGATGAGGATAGCCATGGTTACGCCACCCTTGTAACGCAAGAGTTTGGTGTTAGTCGTCGCATCCCCTTTTTTAAAGTCATAGATGATAAAGAAAATCAAACTAGAGAAGACCAGGATATTGGACAAAACAGTGTAATAGAGCAACATGCCCCAACCATCATCATGGATTTGGATAGAAACTCCTACTAGTCCACAGAGAGCTAGTAAGATACGGTAAAATCGTGAAATAGTCATAAGCTTCCTTTTCCTAATAAATAATCTCTCTTATCATATCACATTTTTCACTAACAATTTATTGAAAATTCTAGTAAAATCAAAGTAAGAAAGACTTTAAGGAGTAATGATGTCCAATTTAATCGATTATCTTGAAAAGGTTAAGGATTTGCCTTTCGACCAAGAGCCTCTTAATATTTTGGATAAGGTTTGTATTAATGAAATTGGCTACCTGACTTATGAAAAATGGCTCTCAGCAAGTGATTTGAAGGAAACCATCAATTTACATGACTATGCTGAAGGGAAGGACTTAAATCCAGACTACAGCTTCATGGTGACTAAGGAACGGGTAGATTTGGCTGAAGCCATGGTCAGGTCTAGGCGTTTCGCTGGACTTAATCTAAGTGACTACTGTAGTGTCTTGGACAAGGAAGTGGAAAAGCAGTTTGCGGCTATGATTTTCAGCTTGCCTGAATTGGACTACCAGCAGATTGTCTTTCGTGGGACAGATGATAGCGTTATTGGTTGGAAGGAGGATTTTCAGCTGACCTACAGTCGGGAAATTCCTGCGCATCGCTCAGCCATGGCCTTTCTGGAGAAGCACTTGCCAAACCTCAGTGGTCATATCGTTGTTTCTGGACACTCCAAGGGTGGCAATCTTGCCCTCTATTCGGCTGTTCAGAGTTCGACTGTCTTGCGTGAGCAAATAGCAGAGCTCTTGCTTCTTGATTCTCCGGGCTTGATGAAGTTCCTCTTAGAGAAGCCTTCTTACCAAGAGTTGAAACCCAAGATGACGGTTATCAGACCTCAAGAATCAGTTGTGGGAGTTATGCTCTACTGGGACAAAACCGCAAAGCTCGTAGCAGCAGATGGCATAGGCATCGCTCAACACAATGTCTTGCTTTGGCAGGTTGACTTGGAAACAAATGATTTTGTTTATGAGGACCAGCCGACGGACTTGAGTCAACGCTTAAAAGAGACCTTCCAAGAATGGATTGAGACCTTGCCTAATCAAGAACTCAAGCAGGTTTGTGACTTGTTCTTTGATACCATTCTTGATTCTGGAATTGAAAGTCTGGATGATATTGGTATCAAAACCCTTCCTAAGCTAGGTCAACTCTTGCAAGAATTCGGCAATCTCTCGGACCAACAAAAGAAGGTCCTTCAAGACGGTTTCAACCAGTTACTCTGGATATTTTGGAAGTCGGGAAATAAGAAATCTAGTCTGCCCAAGCTAGAACTTCCTGATTTTATCAAGAAGTTGAGTGAATTAACCAACAACGATTAGAGACAGCAGATTATAGAAGTGGAGAATTTTATGCCTAAAAACGTATTGATTACAGGAGCAACATCAGGAATTGGGGAAGCAACTGCGCGTGCCTTTGCCGAAGAAGGAGAAAATCTCATCCTAACAGGTCGCCGTGTGGAGCGCTTAGAAGCTCTAAAAGAAGAGCTCCAAGCAACCTATCCAAATCAAAAAGTTTGGACCTTTGCCCTGGATGTCACTGATATGGCCATGGTCAAGGATGTTTGCCAAGCCATTCTCAAAAGCGTGGGGCAAGTCCATGTCTTGGTCAATAATGCAGGTTTAGCACTCGGTCTAACAGCCTACCAAGACTATGAGGAGTGGGACATGCTGACCATGCTCGATACCAATGTCAAGGGCTTGATGATGGTGACACGTCAGATTTTGCCAAATATGGTTGCTGCCAATGAGGGTCATATCATCAATATGGGCTCTACGGCGGGCATCTATGCCTACGCAGGTGCTGCCGTTTACTCAGCAACCAAGGCTGCAGTGAAAACTTTCAGTGATGGCCTTCGTATCGATACCATTGCCACAGATATCAAGGTGACAACCATTCAGCCTGGTATCGTTGAGACCGACTTTTCTCAAGTTCGCTTTCACGGTGACAAGGACAAGGCAGCCAAAGTCTATCAAGGTTTGGAAGCCTTGCAAGCTCAAGATATTGCGGACGCAGTTCTCTACGTCACCAAGCAACCACGACGCGTCCAAATTTCAGACATGACCATCATGGCTAACCAGCAAGCCACAGGGTTTACGATTTATAGGGGAGAAGACTAGGAGAAGCTTATGAAGAATCACACTAATCCAGCCATCGGCAGTAGCTGGGAAGACTTGCAATCAAAACTGTTTAGCAAGGAAGAAATTGAAGCTAGTTACCAAAGAGTGGAAAAACTCATTCAGGAAAAGGGTTGTAAATACTAGATAAAAACACGGCACTAAGCTGTGTTTTTTTGTTCGAATTTTACCAAAACTATGAAAGAACCCGTGAAAATGCTATAATGTAAGGGATTACGACAGTTTCGAGGTAACAAGATGAAGGAATTAATGAATAAAATCAATCAATTTAGAGATGATAGAGATTGGCGTAAATTTCATAATGAAAAGGATTTAGCTATCTCCATATCACTAGAAGCAAGTGAACTTCTTGAGTTGTTCCAATGGAAAAACTCAGAGGAAGTTGTAGAGAGCTCACTTAATGAAATTAAGGAAGAACTTGCTGATGTATTGATTTACTCTTTGATGATGGCAGATAATTTAAATTTGGATGTTGAGGATATTATAAAAGAAAAAATTGAAATAAATACAAAAAAATATCCTATAGAATTAAGTAAGGGTAACAATAAAAAATATACTGAATTGGAGAAATAATGGTTAAAGTAAAAAGTCCAATTGTAAGAGAAATAGAGTATGCAAGCGACTCTCTCGTAAATCTTAAAAATCAACTTAAATATAGTGAGCACAAAAATGAAAGAAAATTACTATTTGATTATCCGGTAGTTTACATTGTTAATGATGAAAACAAGAATCAATTTAGTGTATATGTTGGAGAAACAACTGATATAATTCGGAGAACTAGCCAACACTTAATTGATGATATAAAAAAAGACGATAGAGATGATTGGAGAGATTTTGCGACATCTTCTACAACGAAGATGTTTGTAATTGGTCACAATCATTTTAATAAGTCGTTAACTCTAGATATAGAAAATCGTTTGATGCTTTATTTATCAAGTGTTGAAAATGTCAAAAGAGTACATAATAGAAAAGAAAATCCTCAAAATGAGTATTATACATCTGATGAGTTAGATTCAATTTTTCTTAAAATTTGGTATTCGTTAAGAAAGAGAAATAAGTATTTATTTCCTGCTGAGAGTATTGTTCGAAATTCAGCAATTTTCAAAGCATCTCCGTTTCATAAATTGACAGAAGAACAAATTGAAGCTAAAAATAGTATTATTAATAAAATAAGTGCCTCAATTAGTAAAAATGAAGAGGGGACACTTATTCTAGTTAAAGGAGAAGCAGGTGCAGGGAAGACGGTTTTAATGAGTTCTTTGGTAGATGATTTATTGAATTCTGATGATATTTCATTTATTAAAGATAATAATTACATTAATCTTATTGTAAACCATAACAACCAATTAAGTGTATATAAAGAAATTGAAAGAAAATTAAATTGGAATAGTGGTTCAAGCTTGGAAGTAGCGATGAAGCCTACTCAATTTTTAAACGCTTTGAGAAAAGAGAAAATCAAGGCTGGAGTAGTCATAGTTGACGAAGGGCATCTGCTTCTTACTGCGAAAAATCAAGCATATCTCGGCGGAAATCATTTAAAAGATTTATTAGCGCAGTCAAAAGTAGTTGTTTTGGTTTATGATGATAAACAAATTATGAATAAATCTCAAATGTGGACTGATAATACATTTTTAGAATTAGAACATGAGGCAAACCTAGAAGGAAATTTAATTCAATTACGTAATCAAATGAGAATAAAGGCTAATCCTGAAACTGTTAATTGGATTCGTAATATTATTGATGAAGGTGAAATTAAGGAATTAAAAAAAGACAATCAATATGATATTAAGTGTTTTGATTCTCCGTTGGAATTGCAAAATGCTATTAAATTAAAGGATAGTGATCAAAAATTAGGTATTTCTAGATTAGTGGCTACATATGATTGGCCATTTGTTGAAGAGAAAAAGAAACAGGCGACTCCGAAATGGTTTGTAGAGATTGATGATTGGAAAGCTCCTTGGAATCAACAATTAAAGGCAGATAAGAAATATGCAAAATTGTCTTGGATAGAACAACCTCAAACAATTAATGAAATAGGTTCTACGTTTACAGTTCAAGGATTTGACTTGAACTATGTTGGTGTTATTATCGGACCATCCGTGAAATATAGAAACGGCAAAATCGTATTTGATATTACTAAGAGTAAAAATAAAGGCGCTGTTCAAAACAGAAAACTTGAAACAGGTGAAATGATAAACTATGGAGAAACATTATTAAAAAATGAGTTAAATGTTTTGTTGACACGTGGCGTAAATGGCCTATACGTCTATGCAGTTGATGAAGAACTTCAAAAAGCATTAAAAAATGCGATAAAATAAGATAACTTACATATTCCAAAACTTTTTCCGAATAATAGAAGTAGAGGGGACAACCCTCTATTTTTAGTTGAGGAGATGTAAATGGAAAAAAGACATAAGCATGTCTCACCGACCTTGGATATTATGGCTAAGAAGATTTTTAGCCTGCCTGAGGTTACGGTGGCATTTATTCGAGATATTTTGGATTTGGATGTTGTGGATGCTCAGATTTTGGAGGGGACACAGCTTCATAAAAAGGACTTTGATGAGGATGAGCTCTTTTCAACCTCGGTGGATGTTCGAGCCAAGTTGAATGATGGAACCGAGGTTATCATTGAGATTCAGGTGCGTAAGCAGCATTATTTTCTCAATCGTTTTCATTATTATTTGGCTAACCAGCTGGTAGAAAATGTGCAACAATTACGCCAACAAGGGCAGACGCATAAGATGTATGAGCAGATGGAGCCGGTCTATGGTATTGCTATCTTGGAGAAGACCTTGTTGCCAGATGAGGAGTCCCCGATTAATACTTATTGGATGGCCAATAGTCGGACGGGGAGGCCTTTGAATGCTTACTATAAGGATGGGAAACAGCAGAACCTTCTTCAGATTGCCTTTTTAGAGTTGGATAAGTATAATAAAGATAAGCATATCAGGGATGAAGGGCGGCAGTGGCTAGAGTTCTTTGGAAATCTCCCATTTTCTAAGGAACCTAGTCAAGCGGTCACGCATGCCGATTCATTACTGGATTCATCCAGCTGGACACAGGAGGAAAAGGCGATGATTGATGAACGCATACGTATTCAAGAAAATTATGACATGACTATGGAAACAGCTATCGATGAAGCACGTGAAGAAGGCTTGGAACAAGGGTTAGAGCAAGGACTAGAGCGTGGACTTAAACAAGGGTTGGAACGAGGTCGTCATGAGGAGCGCTTAGAGTTGATTCGTAAGATGCTGTCAAAAGGTCTATCTCTAGAAGTAGTATCAGATGTGACTGGTCTGTCGCTTGAAGAACTAGAGGCAATGTTATCGTAAAATCTAGTTAGGTTAGTTATTTTTTTGAAAAATCAGAGACAGATTATTGTCTCTTTTTTTATTTTTGGGTGTTTAACATTTGTAATACTAAAACATTCGGAAAATAATACTTTGAAGCGTAAAATTAAAAAAGACTGTCAAACGTTTGACAGAAATCTGAGAAAACAGATTTAAAACATTTTGATTGTTTTGGCTGATAACTCTTGCTAAATAAGCCTTTATGGAAATTCATAGTTTTTTCTTTCTTACACGTGAAAGAAATCACCTTTTTGTGCGACATTTTTAGACTATAATTTAGAGATGAATGACTGAACTTTCTAATATGACAATTTTGTTAAGGCCTTGTTAAAATGGATAGCCTAGCCTTTTTTTTTACTTTTTCATCCCTTATAATTTACTTTGGTTTGTTTTTAATAAGAAAAACAACAGCATTATTAACAATCTTTAATTATGAGGGAATCTTTATTTTCTTTCCAAGGACGGCTTGGTCCTAAGATAGAGAGATTGTGAGAAAAAGTATCAGGAGAATAGACTTGTTTAAAGAAAGAAAAACGAAACCGAAGTACAGCATTCGTAAGTATTCCATTGGAGCAGCATCAGCTTTGATTGGCTTCATGGCTCTTGCTAATGGGCAAGCAGCTCAGGCTGATGAGGCACAATCGATTAGTGATTTGACTGATGCCTCAAATCAGGCACAGACACCTCAAACAGCCTCAACGGCACAATTGGCGACTTCCGAACCAGCATCAGTTGAGCCAGTACAAGCGTCACAGCCTGCCAATATTATGCCAGCTCAGCCACAGGTTACCACTGTTCAAGCAGCTGAACAGACTCCGACCATTGATCGATTGGTTGAGACAAGCAACCCTCAAACTCAAGAAATTTCAGCAAATGTCTTAACCAATGCGACTGAGGACCAAGGTCAAGTCAAGGAGTACAGCACAGATGGTTACGGTGCAAAAATGCCTTATACGACTCATGAGGCAGAAAATGCAAGTGTTGAAAATGGTGCTACAATCCAGCAGTCAACGGACATGGAATCTACGGCTGTGGAAGCGACTAACCAAACTTATGTTGAACTTCCTAAAAAGGATGCGGCAGTTACTTTCAATGTCACTGAGCCAGCCAATGCTTTGAATGTCCGTTATACAATACCTGATGGTGCATCAGGTCAGTTGGATGTGCAGGTCAATGGTTCAAGCGTTGGTAATCTTGATTTGTCATCTCACTCAGCATGGCAGTACCTTAAAGGGGACCATGAGTATGATCAAGCCATTGATGGTTCCAGTGCACGTTTTCGTTTTGATGAGACACGTCTCCTCCTCAAGGATATTCAATTGAAATCTGGTGATAAGATTTCTCTAGTTAAGAAGAAAGATGACAATGTCCCTTACGGTATTGACTTTATTGAGCTTGAACAGGCTCCAGCGCCTGTTGCCCAAGGTGAAAATAGTATCAGTATCGTGGATAAGGGTGCATCTGCCAATGATGATAGTGATGACACTGCTGCCCTACTTGCGGCTGTGGAAGAAGCTAAAGCCAGCGGAAAATCTGTCTATATTCCAGAAGGACGTTTCAATTTTGATAAACAAGTTAATATCGAAGCTGATAATCTAAAAATCTCAGGTGCCGGTGTTTGGCATACGCAACTACACTTTACAAGTGACAAACGCTATGGTGGTGGTATTGTCTTCGGTCATAATAGTAATGGCATTGAGTTGAGCAATCTTTACATGGATTCCAACTTGACGTCTCGTTATAACGAGGATGCACAGTACAAGGCTATTTCGGGAACACTTGGTAAGGATTCGAAAATTCACGACATCTGGGTTCAGCATTTTGAAGTCGGTATGTGGATTGGAGACTACGACCAGACGGGAAATATGAAGTATACGGATGGTCTTGTCGTTGAAAATGCTCGTATCCGTAATAACTTGGCTGATGGTATTAACTTTGCCCAAGGAACCAAGAATTCAACAGTTAAAAACTCTAATATCCGTGGGAATGGTGATGATGGTTTAGCTATCTGGTCAAGTATTTCAGATGGTACAAATGCCGCAGCTGAGGAAAATAATAAATTCCTCAACAATACCATTGAATCAGGCTGGCGTGCGGCTGGTATCGGTATTTTTGGTGGTAAGGGGCATGAAATTTCAGGAAACCTCATCAAGGACGTCTTTGCTGGAGCAGGTATCCGTGTAAACACTGTCTTTGCAGGTCACAATTTTGACCTCAATGATTCTGGAATTAAGATTCATGACAATACCATTCTACGTTCAGGGACAACTAATGACCTCTATAACCTCCATCGTGGTGCCATTGATTTCCAACAAGTTCGTGGAACAATCAAGAATGTCGATGTCTACGATAATAAGCTATTGAATACCTTGGCTGATCCAGTGATTACCAAAAACTTTGAGATGGGTGACAATGGTAATGGCGAAATCCGTTTATCCAATAATACGATTGACAATAAGGCGACGATTGTTGGAGCTGTCTCAACGGTTTCTCCAACAAAACCTGAACCAAAACCTGTCAATAATCCAGTCTCAGAGACTTCAGTTTCCGAGTCACCAAAGAGTGAGGCAGGTTCAAGCACTCCAGTTTCTGAGACATCAACTAGTGAAGTAGTTTCTGAAACTTCAGCATCAGAAACACCAAATAGTGAGGCAAGTTCAAGCACTCCGGTTTCCGAAGCATCAACTAGTGAAGTAATTTCCGAGACATCAGCATCAGAAACACCAAAGAGTGAGGCAAGTTCAAGCACTCCAGTTTCCGAAGTATCTAACAGTGAGGTAATTTCCGAGACATCAGTTTCAGAAACACCAAAGAGTGAGGAAAGCTCAAGCGCCCCAGTTTCCGAGACTTCTAACAGTGAAGTGATCTCAGAGTCTTCAGTTTCAGAAACACCAAAGAGTGAGGCAGGTTCAAGCACTCCAGTTTCCGAAGCATCAACTAGTGAAGTAGTTTCTGAGACTTCAACATCAGAAACACCAAAGAGTGAGGAAAGTTCAAGCACTCCAGTTTCTGAATCCTCAACAAGTGAAGTGGCTTCCGAAACTTCAGCATCAGAAACACCAAAGAGTGAGGCAAGCTCAACTGCTCCAGTCTCTGAGTCACCAAAGAATGAGGAAACTTCAGTAGCTTCATCTACTAGTCAGGTTGACGTAGCAATTACTTCTGACAGCCCAGAGAAATCTCCAACTTCAGAAAGTACACAAAAGGATCCGATTAGCGAGGTTTCTTCAGAAGTTATTGAAAAAGGTTCAACAAGTCAGGTCGATGTCAAAGTTTCTGAAGCTCCAACAACAGCACGTACATCTGAAGTTGTCAGCATCTCGCCAAATAGTCAGGTCGCTTATAACAATGACCTAAAAATCTCTGTAACAAGCAGTCAGCTCGCCTCAGAAGCTATTCGCTTTAATTCTCTTTTGAATGAGAAGTCTGTGGATGTGATTGCAAGTAAAGTCATGGCGGTTATGGCCTATGAAACATTAGCTTCAGAAGTGGCATCACTTACAAGCTCTGAAGGTGTTGCCAAAGAGATTAGCAGTGATTTGTCAGAATTGGCGGAAAGCAAGAAGGATGACACACCTAAGAATGTCGCTCGTATTGATAAAGCAACTGAGGCAAAACAGGTGGCCAAGAGTTCTGAAAGCCAAGCTAGCACTTCAAAAGAAAAAGGTAAGTCTAATACGACAACGGTCTTCCTACTTGTCGGAGTTGCTGCAGCACTAAGTATATCTACAGTTTATCTTACAAAACAAGGTAAAAAAGCAGGTAAGTAATAGATAAGAAGCATCCATTAAATTGGGTGTTTTTGTTTTTAAGCAAGATCTAAGATACCTAATGTCATTATTCTTTATTTTTAATCATCCACTTTGATTTGGTTCTGTATAATTAAAGTGATAAGAAAAATTAAGGAGTTAAGATGATGAAAGAAAAAAGAAATAGTAGGATTTGTTTATTTGCTCTCCTTGTTTTAGTATTTACTTTAGGATTCGGATTTTCATTAGATACTAGCAAACAATCTTTGGCTGTGAGTTCTCAAGTGGTTCAAGCGGATGAGAATAATGGTATCTTGGCTTTTAATGGTCAAAAGCAGTTTGTCATGGAGGAGAAGGACCAGCTAGGACGTGCCCACAGTGCTCATATACAGTTACAAGATAAGGACGAGCCGAAGAATAAGCGTCCCGGTAAAATAAAATATGATCCTGTAGGATGGCATAACTATAAGTTTTATTATGGTGACGGTAAATCAAAATCTTGGCTAATGAATCGAGGGCATTTGATTGGCTATCAGTTTTCTGGTGTCAATGACGAGGGCAAGAATTTAGTACCTATGACTGCCTGGTTGAATTCTGGAAATTATAAAGGAACCGACGAAGGTAATCAGTCAGGTATGCTTTATTATGAGAATCGCTTGGATAACTGGCTAGCACTCCACCCTAACTATTGGTTAGACTATAAGGTAACAGCTATCTACAGTGGAGACGAGTTGTTGCCTCGTCAAGTAGAACTTCAGTATGTTGGTATTGATGGTTCTGGAAATCTCTTGGAAATTAAACTTGGTGGAGATAAGGAGACTCTTGACAGTCAGGGAGTTACGCATGTTATCTTGGATAACCAATCACCAAATGCAGAAATCAATTATGCAGATGGGACAGCGACAAATACGGTTACTGAATTTACTGAAGCACCATCTGAGCCTAGTTCTGAGAGTTCACAGGTGACTGAACAACCAAGTTCTGAGCTAGAGCCTGTGCAACCTGCACAAGAAGAAAGTCGAACAGTTTATGTGGCGCGTCATGGAACAGCAGATGTTTATTGGTATGACATTAACAGTATGCCTAGCAATACCAACAAAGCAAATGTCGTTACAATGACAGAAGCAGATGCCCTAGCCCAAGGTAAACGACACACGTCTAAAGAGTAATACAAAAGCTGGACATCTTGTCCAGTTTTTTTGTAAAACGACTCACATTTTACCACTTTTATCTGAAAATTTGATATACTGAGACTATCAAAGATACTTGAAAGAGAGGTTAATTGACTCTTTTTCAGTACAAGAAAGGAATAAAAATATGATTTGGATTATTATTGCCATTATCGTTGTTCTTGTAATTTTTGTTATTGCAAGTTATAACGGCTTGGTTAAAAGCCGTATGCAGACTAAGGAGGCATGGAGTCAAATTGATGTTCAATTGAAACGTCGTAATGACCTTCTTCCTAACTTGATTGAGACTGTAAAGGGATATGCAAAATACGAAGGTTCAACGCTTGAAAAAGTAGCAGAACTTCGTAATCAAGTAGCAGCTGCGACTTCACCAGCAGAAGCGATGCGTGCTAGTGATGAATTGACACGCCAGGTTTCTGGAATCTTTGCGGTTGCTGAAAGTTACCCTGACCTTAAGGCTAGTGCAAACTTCAGCCAGCTTCAAGAAGAGTTGACGAACACTGAAAACAAAATTGCCTATTCACGTCAACTTTATAACAGTGTGACAAGTAACTACAATGTGAAATTGGAAACATTCCCAAGCAATGTTATTGCTAAGATGTTTAGCTTTAAGGCTGCTGAATTCCTTGAAACACCTGAAGAAGAAAAAGCTGTTCCTAAGGTTGATTTCAGTGGACTAGGTAACTAATATGTTATTTGATCAGATTGCTCGAAATAAGAGAAAGACTTGGCTTTTGCTCCTGGTCTTTTTCCTCTTGTTGGGCCTTGTTGGTTATGGTGTCGGCTATCTTTGGTTAGGTTCAGGCTTCGGTGGTTTGATTCTTGCTCTAGTTATCGGTTTTATCTATGCCGTTACCATGATTTTCCAATCAACCAATGTCGTTATGGCTATGAATGGTGCACGAGAGGTTGACGAACAAAGCGCTCCAAACCTTTATCATGTGGTTGAGGATATGGCTATGGTGGCACAAATACCGATGCCACGTGTCTTTATTGTCAATGATCCTTCTATGAATGCTTTTGCGACTGGATCAAGCCCTAAGAATGCTGCAGTAGCTGCTACAACCGGTCTTCTTGCAGTTATGAATCGTGAGGAGCTTGAAGGGGTTATCGGACATGAAGTGAGTCATATTCGCAACTACGATATCCGAATCTCTACCATAGCAGTTGCCTTAGCATCTGCCATTACCATGCTAGCTGGGATGGCTCGTAATATGATGTTCTGGGGTGGAGGCCGTCGTAGAAATGATGATGACCGTAATGGAAGTAGCGGTTTGGAAATTATTCTTCTCATTATTTCTTTGATTGCCATTATCCTGGCGCCTTTGGCGGCTACCTTGGTTCAGTTGGCTATTTCACGCCAACGTGAATTTCTAGCTGATGCTTCTAGCGTCGAATTGACACGTAACCCACAAGGTATGATTAATGCTCTGCTTAAACTTGATCATAGTGAACCGATGCAACATCACGTAGATGATGCTAGCGCAGCTCTCTATATCAATGATCCCAAAAAGGAATCTGGTTTACAGAAGCTCTTTTATACGCACCCACCAATTTCAGAACGGGTGGAACGCTTGAAACAAATGTAAAAAAAGTGAGACTGATGACACTTCTAAGGGTGTTTATCAGCCTCGCTTTTTTAGTTTGATTCAATATAAAGGTTGCTAGCAACAGTTTCTGGAATTTGAATTTCTTTTCCATCAATATTCAGGCGGTAGAGTTGTGTAAAAGGGTCAAAGCCTTTCAAGGTAAAAGTTACTCCAATTTTAAGACCGACAGTTTCCAAATAATGGAGTAAATCAATTTGATCCTGAACTCGACGAAGTACATAGTCTCCAGGAGTTAGGTCTTGTGTAAAAGTCTGGTTGTAGATTTCCTCTATGAGCTGGCCTGACTTGGGGATTTGCCCACCGTGTGGACAGGTTTGGGGGTAATTGAGTAGGCGGTCAAGGGCATTGATAAAGTGATCAGAGACAGTATGCTCTAAAATTTCAGCCTCTTGATGAATTAGGTCACAAGTATATTGCAAGTGGTCCACCAAAAAGACTTCGATGAGGCGATGTTTCCGATAGAGTTCAGCAACATTGATTTTACCAGTTTTCGTTAGAAGATAGCCCTTGACTTTGTCTTTGATGATGAGGTCTTCTGAAATCAATTTCTTAATCATTTCCGTCACAGCAGGTGGAGACACCTGCATACGGTTTGCGATTTCCTTATTGCTTATTTTACCTTCTTCAGTACCAATCTCATAGATACATTTGAGG
>ERZ1699238.157-NODE-157-length-20418-cov-6.655562_pt1 | contig 20418 bp, 19 predicted proteins | sample MGYA00581518_ERZ1699238 | MGnify/ENA primary metagenome ERZ1699238 (study PRJEB42319, sample SAMD00040325) | human oral metagenome | material: saliva | host: Homo sapiens | study: EMG produced TPA metagenomics assembly of PRJDB4115 data set (Metgenomic analysis of... | reverse complement strand
TTATTAGCTGCGGCAGCATATAACTTCAAAAGAGCTATGAGAGTTCTTTTGGACCTTATAAAAAGAATCAGCATAGAGCTTGTTAGTACAGGCTTTATGCTGAAATATAGTTTTTAAGGGATGACTATGTACATTCTGGCTCAACAAATGTAAAGTATTTTTACGAACTTACTATTTTGTCGAGAAATAGTAAACAGAAGATTGGGTAATATCTTCCCTTTTTGTCTCGAACGTTTAGAGATTAATTCGTAACTATCAAAAACACAATAGTTTATAAGATAAAATAAAGAATACAAAGTTCAGAAAATAATAAGTTTATTTATGGAAGAAGCACAGGAAAAGAAATAAAAGAAAGGAAGAATCTTTATAAATATAAAGAATTTGTTTATATTTTTCATAACAAAGCCTTATTCCTTCCCTATTCGTCGCACCTAACCTCCTAACTTGTCGACTACCCCACCCCAATAGCTACTAAAGTGTCGCACCATAGTTACTAATTTGTCGCAACCTACTTACTAATCTGTCGCCGCTAAGTTACTAATTTGTCGTCGATTAGTCGTGTAACTATTTAAGTTTCAATGGCTTTGAGGGCCTCTACTAATATCTAATAAAGAATATATAACGATATTCTAAGTTAAGAAGAGGTGTTTTGTTTTGAGAAAATATATATTTTTTCGCTGGGGGAAGAAGACTTTAAACAAAGGTTTGGGACGCAACCTCCCTTTTTGTCGCACATACGTTTTGGGAGCGTTGTAGGCGTTTTCTGTTTTGCTGTAGGCTTGTAGGACGAACGTTTTGAGTCGGGTTTTCATTTCCGTTTCATGGTTTTGTGGGTTTTTAGTCGGTGGTTTCGGGTAGGAAATTTTGGTGAGATTCATGTCGGTTTGGTAGTAGGTTTTGTTTCGTTTTCTTATTTTTATTACCGTTGATCTTTGCTTTATTCGGTTGTTTTTTAGGCGGTTACACAGGATTCTTATTATCTTCAAATATGTTTTTATATATTTGTGTATCAGTATATTATCGGCTTTTAATTATCTCAAAGGCTGTTCTTTACTTCCTCGTTTTCAATGATTAAAGGGCGGAGATGTGCCAGGACGTTTGTATGTTTTTCTTTGTCATCAGCTTGTCGGTATTCGTATCGAGTTTAGTAGGATTATTTCTTCTTTTCATTGTTCAAACTTTTCGGTTTTTATGTTCACATTTTAGGAAGGTTATTCGCTTTGAGTTTTCTCTTTTTCAAGACTTTGTCGACATCCTTTTTATAGGTTTTGGCATGAGAGTTTTTCCTCCTTTTTTGTCGCACCTAAGTCCTTTTCCGTTCTTAATCATTCGCAAAATGCTGTTTTATCGCTTAAAGATAGCGGAGACAAATAGGGAAGCTATTTTCGATACTCCCCTACTCTATTTATGCGATAAAGCATTAATATTAAGTAAGTTATGGATGTTTTCTTTCTCTTTTACGTTCAAAAAGTACAAAAACTTGTCACTTTTTTGTCGCACTTTACTTTTATCAATATTCGTACTTATGATGATAATCAGTGAGTTATACTGTTTTATTGCGTCTTTAAAAAATATTCCCATTTTGTCGCTTTATGCTCTCAAAGTATGTTATTTTTGATTCACGACACGGTTATCTTTAGTCTATTTCCATCTATTTAATCTATAAGAAGGAAATATGTTCCTATTTTGTCGACTCTCACGAATGCTTTATCTTGAGTTTTCTCTCCCTATATGTCGCACCATTCACCACACACCTGCTGAGGTTTTTCCTATTCTTTTTATTTTATAAGTCCTCCGCACATGTCGTGCTAAGCCTTCGCACCATGTGTGCGGAGCGTTAGCACGATATATTTGATTAGTTTGTGGTTTATTATATAAAGATTTAGTGCAGTGGTAAACTCATGTTTTACAGTCTTACCTTTTTTGAAATGTTATAATAGCTTTTTTATTCGTGAGTTTATTGTTTATTCCTTAACTTTGTGGACATAATAATTAAAAACTAATTCTTTATGAAGCATTTAGCAATTTTGCTATTAGGTTTACTTGCCCTTACGGCTTGTTCAAAAGATAATGAGGAGGGTATGAGCCCTACCCTATCCGAGAAGAAGAAAGATTATATTGCTAAAATAGAATTTTTCTATAAACCATTGGGTAATAATGTAAAAGATTATGAAAAAGCAGGTGAGTATACTTTTACGTATGATAAACAGAAACGGCTTGTAGGCTGTACGTATTATTATAATGAGTTTGACGATGGTCATAAGAGTAATTGTAAGATGTCATACTCTGAGAATCAGATAGAGTTTCATAAATTGGAATCTACTTATAATGGTAAGCGTCGTTATCCCGAAGACTTTTTTATTATATTAGACAAGCAGGGAAAGGCTTTACAGGTAAATACCTATATTTATGGATCGTATCTTCATTCATCTAACAGGGAATACTTTAAATATATTGACGCTTTCTTTAAACATGATAGCTTAGGGCATTGCACATCATTCGCTCAGCAAGGTTTTCCAAGTATTATCCCTTTGGTATGGAAGAATGGCAATATTGAGTCGATACTTTACCATACTAAGGGGGGAGTATCGAAAATTAATCCGAAGCCTTCTGGGATTGACGAAAACTATATTTATACGAACATTCCAAATAGGAGTTACCCTGATCTCAACTTATTCTTTGCAGATTATCACTCGGATGGTCGCTGGTGGTCTCTTTGGTCAGATGTTGTTGGATTCCGTTCTGCACACATGCTAAGTAGGATTCTTTTAAAAGAAAGAGTGTATAGAACCTTTTCACATAAGTTGGATTCTAAAGGTAGAGTTTCTGAGACAATAGTAGATACTGGTATATCTCGTTTGACAAAATATATTATCACCTACGCAAACATTTAATAGTTCTCCGATTATCGTATTAGGGCGCATCATACTTTTTTTGGTTATGATGCGCCCTAAGTTTTATGTCAAATTTTTAATTTTGTAGGTTATAAGTAAACTTAAAGTTTCAGGGTTAAGCTACATGTATACTTTTTTCTAATGCTTTTCTTTTTGAAACAGAGTATAACTTTTTTTGTTATTGGAAGTTATGATTAATTCTTAACTTTGCGGCATAATCATTAAAAACAAAACTTATATGAAGTATTTAGCCCTATTACTTGTTGGTGCGCTCGCCTTTACAGCTTGCTCGAAGGATGAATCGGAGGTGACGGAAGGGGATAATATTGTTAATGTTGACAATAGTCGTCCGGATGACAAGAATAATTTGAACCCCGTTGTTCCTAAAAAGAAGGTACTTGATTATATCTCAAAAATAGAGACATACTATGGACCGGATGAAGAACCTATTAAGACGGAGATTTTCAGTTATGATAATCAGATGCGCCTTGTTGGAATTTCGAGTACCGTACCAAAGTATTTTACGCAACCTGCAATGATTGGTAAGGGTACTTATTCTCAGTCTGAGTATGTGCTTCAGCAAGAGGGACACGAATCAAAAGAAACGATTATTCCTGAATGGAAGGCTACTCTCTCTTTGGATGGTCAGGGACGAGCAGCTAAGTTTTTCTATGAGTCGTTTATTGCTTACGAGCCAGATAGAATTAGAACGCCCCATACAGTTCTTTATGATCAGTTTGTTTATGATAGGGATGGGCGTCTGACTTCTTATTATAATCATAATCGTAGAAAGTTAATGAATTTTACTTGGACGAATGGTAATCTGTCGGAAGTACGATTTAAAGAGCATGAGAGGCCTGCTATCCAATTGTACATGACAAGTAGTTACTCTACCATTCCAAATAAGTCTTTTCCAGACTTGAATTTGTATATCATTACGTCTTATCTCTTTGAACATTGTGCTCACTTTTGGCCAGATCAGTTTGGTCTTCGTTCAGATTATTTGGTTAGTAAGATGACTGTTTATTTTTATAAAGAAGCTCTTCCTCCTGAGAATATTACCTATAAGTTAGATGCAAAGGGGCGTCCTATAGAGGTGCTTTATTATGGTACTTCGCGCTATAAGTATGTTATTACTTATGTAAACAATTAATGTTTTTCCCTTCGTAAACTTCGAATATTTAGGGCATATCATAACTTCTGTTTATGGTGTGCCCTACTCTTTTGAGTTTTCAGTAATATGAAGCCAATCGGTCATTAGACCACAATATGTATAATTCTTATTACTATGGTATTGTTTCCTAACATCTTTTATTTTCTTATCGGCATCTTGTCTGTCTTTGTAACTTGACGTAGCCCGCTACGCCTGCGTTACAAAGCCAAACAATCTGCTCGATAATAAAACAAAATATGTTTAGGCTCTAATGACCGATTGGGGTTAAAGGGATTCCTTACGGTTGGACTTTTGTGATAAGAGTATAAAGGTGGGGAAATCTTTTCCGTTTTCTGGAACCAATACATATAAGAATAATAATACGCACGTAAAGAATAAAATCATTTCAGTTCAATTACGTTATGAACGCCAAGGTGTAGGCGACGAAGATTCATTAGCCTTATTTGTTATGCCCTCAGATTTCATTATGTGTAATGACAAAAGAGTACTCACTGATTCGTTGAGAATAGTATTGAGGAAGGTAAAGAGAAAATAGTTCTTTTGAAACTCAGTCTGGCTTATTGTGTAATAGATTCAGATTATCACTCCCTATTGCTGAAGAGCCCAACTTATGGGAATGATATTGCGTATTGCCTCAAGTCACATTGTGGGGTAAGGGGATATTGTAGGCAAAAGTGGGTGCTTCAAGTTCAAATTATCTGCAAATACTGTAATGAGAGGATGTGTACACGCAAGAAGGACGTTGAAAGGCTTAGTTGCGGATTTGAGGTTTTCTATTTGTTATTATATGAAACATCGCAATCTTTGCACTTGTAAGTGCCATTCTCATTTGTTATAGGTTTGCCACACCTATAGCAGAAAAACTCGTGTTTTTCCCAGTGGCCTAAGTCATTTTCAACAAACAATCTTAGCCTATCCGAAATATAGCCGCCGGTCATATGCAGATTACTTATTCTAAGACGAAAGTTCTCCGTAGAGCAGCATGCACCGCATTCCGGGCAGATATACTGCCCATTGGGACATTGCCTTGAATCACGGCTGTCAATAGTTGCATTACACTTTTGTTTATTGAAACAATGATTAAGATAAACAACGAATCCATTCTTAACGCAATTTTCATTAACACAAGCGAATTCGGTAACTGCCCGTGACGTGAAATTGGTTATATCTTTTGGTTTCATTAGTTTATCGCATTCACGACACTTTAAATGCTCATAGAATTTGGCAAAACTCTTTAAATAGGAAGACAAAATAATATAATGTCCAAATTTCGTTTTTTTGCCATTCTTATTTGTATAATCTGGTGATATACCGAGAATGCGCATAAAATCGAGGATAGTATAAGACTCCCATTCGCTGTCAATTCTATATCTAACTGGAGGTCGGAAGCAGGGTTTGTTTCCACACCAGTAAAAAGCAATACGATGAAAGTAGCTCACCTTATCAGACAGACGACATTCGCAGAATTCTTCTTGATCTTCTTCTTTGGTTTCAAATCCGACAAAATTGTTCAGACCATTAAATTTAAAATTGAATGGTCTTGCTATAGCAAAAAGTTCTGCCTCGTAAGCTTCGTCAAAATAGTAGGAAACCCCATTTGGTTCATTTACAATTTGGTATTCATCCTCCTTGTATGTTATTTGTATCTGCTGGATGGTGCGGGCATAGTGCTTATTATTGTATTCTTTTATATTGCCATATTCATCAACCATCTTCTGAGGAATGAAAACCTTCAGTCTGCCATCTTGTATCTTGCTTATAATGCCATTGAAATAACTGTTACGCCTCCAATTGCTTCTATTGTTAGGGAGTTCATTTGCCACCCATCTGCCAGAACATTGAGTAACAATACTTCTAATGCCAATCCACTCGTCCGTATCTTCTCTACCTTCAAGTAACTGAAGCATAATATTGTTATCCAGTGTCTTTGTCTGGTCATTCTCTCGCAATTTCAAATATGTAAAAGCAATTTCCAGAGGGAAACATATCGGTCTCTCTCCATTGGAAATAAGACTATAAAAGGATTCTGCCGTGTGATGGATTTTTCCCTCACTCATGGACTTGAAAAGCTTCTTGACGATCTTTATCTGGAGGTATGGTGGCAGAATTGCAAAGACTTCAGTCAAAGAAGCCTTTGATGTAGTGGTCTTAGAATGAACAGCCCACCATATCACGGCAAGTCTTTGATCGATGCTATTTGTCTTCTTGAAATTCTGTATCTGACTTGTAAAACTTGTTTCCCAATCACTATCGCTATCTGGCATGTTGGCTGTCATAAGTTCTGTCAAAAGAACAGCAAGCGCAACATTTTCGTCAGTCATTTCCATTGATTGCAATCTCTGTGCAATCAATGGAAACAAGTTTGCATTGGTAGTTTCCAGAACCTTGGAATGTGTTCTGTTTTTGAGCATCGGCTTACTATACCATCGTTCCTTGTCTGCATACACTCCATTAAGGGAGATTGCGTTAATGATAATCTCTACAATATTCTCTGGCAATGACGTGATAACATCATGCTCAAATAAAACCAGTAGGTCGTCAACCGACCTGCTGTTGATATAGTTATCCCATTCTGAAGAATGTTGGCCATTAGGTATCAGCTTCTTCAAATCTTTTAGGAAAGCACAATTCTCCCTTTCTGGATAGCGATTGTAATACTCTTTCTTTCCTTTCTCCAAAGGAGTGCCGTCAAAGAAATGACTGAGCGGGATGGTCTTCACTATCTCTCTGGCTCTCGCAATTATTAGGTCAGCAATTTGGATGCTATGGTCAAACAAATTAGGCTCATCTTTTACAAATTCTTTTATTTCCGCATAGCCCCATTGCGAAACGATTTGTTTAGACAAGGCTATTGCTTCGTCTGTCGTAAGCCATGTATGAAAACCTGTTGACACCTCAGAAAGCACATCTATAGACCGTGTTTCTCTCAATATTGGAATAAGTTCTTGTTTAATTTCCACTTTCTCAGCCTTTTCATAGATTGAGCTATAATGCTCATACGCAGAAAAGAAATCTGACTTTATTCTGTAGGGAGAATTCAGGTTGGTGCGCAACGACTCCTTTAGAGTTTCCTTTATCAAAGGCAGCATTTTTTGCATATATGGGTTAAGGAATTCTTCCCCCATAACCGAAAGTTGTCCAATGTCACCAACCACTTGCCAGTATTTTTTCTCCTCAATAGCTTTATCAAGGATAGGCGAGATTGACGATGCTAAATCCTCTCTAATAGACTGGAATTCCTCTGTAGATAGGTTGTTGAGATAGGTAAAGAAATCGTTCCGCCCATAGGCATTATGTTGTCTTCCAACGAATTCCGTCAGTTCTTTCTTGAAACGGTTTGCCTTCACCGAAGCCAAACATTTAGCTTTTTCCTCTTCATACTGCTTGGAAGTCAAGCGGAGATATGACCATAGTTTGCTGACGGCATTTTGTTTATCGTAATCAACATACATCCCCATAGCCTTTCTCTGGCGGTAATCACTTGACACTTTTAAGACATCTTCGGATATATCTGAACGTGTTGATAGTTCTTCAAACACTTTAAAAATTTTACCATCTACCAGAGTCTCGATACGCTGTTTGGCATACCCCGCACATTCTTTTGGAATATATTCAAAAATCCTCTCCACCTCTTGCCAGTCAGAAAGTTCACTATCATTATTCAGTTTCTGTCCCAGCCATGTCTGAATGAGGTCTGAATCGTCAAAATATCTAACAATGGTTGGATATCTTTTCAGTACAGCAATCCGTTCTTCATCTGTAAATATCGAGAGAAGTGAACGCCAGATAGATTTCTCTTCTGTTGAGAACTGTCGGTCAAAGATATATCGTTCTTTGGAGTATTCGTTCTGTTTGTAATGGTCTACAAAAAACTTAAAGTGTTCAGACGTTTTTTCAGGGGAACGCCCAGCATCCTCCTCAATTATACGTCTCACCTTATCTGCAACCATCCCTAAAGGTTTGAATGTATGCGTATAGAGGTTTATTTTTCGATTGTCTTTATATTCAATATACTCATGGTCTCCGTAATAGGACAATGCTAACAGTGAATCCTCTTCTGATTTGGTAATGCGCCTGACATTCACAGCTCGTTTTTTGCCGTTGTTCTGCTTGTCCACCTGAAAAACCACAATCTGCTCTTCTTTCTTTGCTTCATTCTCAATGAAACTCGCAGAACTGACATAAAAGTCTTGGTTATACTTTGGTGTTGGCATATTACAGTTGTTAGACGCAATGAAGCCGAAGTCCTTGTTTGTGTCAAAGAACTTCACCGCACCTATAAAGTATTTGTTTGCTCCGTATATCAGGTTCATTTTACCACTACTTATTTCTCTTTCAAGTATTTTCTTAATTCCGCAGCATAAACTCTTGTGAGAACTCCAAGTGCCTGAGAAACAAAGTTCTCAAAACACTTAGATACGTCAGAATTTTCACCTATTTTGGTGCTGCAAACATAACAAGTAAGCAAAAAACTGACATGACAAAGGTAGCAATAAAAAACGTGAATATCACTTCTTTCGGTGGAATTTATCACATTATGGACGTTTTCTCAAAGTTGGGCTTTGAAAAACTTACCGAATCTGTATTGGGTAAACGTGGAAGTAGCGGCAAAGCATTCTGTTATGGAAGTGTTTTTTGTGGTTATCATACTTCCCCATTGGTTTGGGTGGGGGATTTTATGCTTAGAAAAGAGCCAAGAAACACCGAAGCACCTCATATCAACATATAGAGCCCCAAAAAGACGTCTCAACATATAAAATTTTCTCACAAGAAAAAATACTGCGGAATTAAGGATATAAGCGTTTTGTTTTATTCCTCTATATTTCAGATGATCATTGTCTTTCCTTTCATTGTTTTGAAGTATTTTTCGTTTTGCTGTCACTCCTCTCACTCAGTTTTATGTTGTAACCGTTTGGTTTATAGTTGTTTTATTTTAATTATTAAAAGTGACAGCAAATTAAATCAAAACTCTTCTTGTTAGTTATCTATTCTTTTTAATTTGTTTGTTACTCACCTCTGTTTATAGCCTGTTTTTTTTCATTTTTATAACCTTACTTCTCTTATTTCAGATTGTATTTTGTTTTTTGTGCATTCTGTTTTTCCTGTTACTCTGTCTTTTTTATTACTTTGTCTTTCCTCTTATTTTGTCTTTATGTTACTCTGTCTCTTTCATTACTTTGTCTTTTCTCATTCTGTTTTTCCTGTTACTTTGTCTTTATGTCATTCTGTCTCTTTTCATCTTTTTGTCGCACTTCCTTTCCCCTTTTTCCCCCTCATTTTGGCTTCATTTTTACCCTTTCATCTGTTTATTTTTTTGATATTTTTGCCTGAATATTTAAGTATATAAAAATACTTTTATCGTTTTATCTCTTTGTTTGTTTATTTACTTTGTTTTTATTTTCGTTTTTTATTTATGTAATTGACTTTTTAATTTAATGCGTTATAACATAAATCTATATTTATATAACCATGTAATATTATTTTTGTGTGTTTATGTTTAATAAATATATAAATATGTTTTAGTATACATAATTACATGATTAATCAAATATTGAAATATATAAAAGATGCAATGTTGCGTTTTAATAAGCTCTTTAATATGTAAATATATAAATGTATTTAGTTTTTCTTTCTGTCTTTTATTTTACTCTCTCTGTATTCTTTAATAGCTTCCCTTACTTTTGTTTATCTTATCAGTTTTCTTGCTTTGCTTTTTAGATTCTTCTTTGTGGTTCCTTCTTTGTTTGTTTATTTTGTTGCTTTCAATTTCTATTTGCCAAGCGTTTTCTTTTTTTTCTGTGTGTTTTCTTATTTATGTCTTTGTATTAATCGGTCATTATATTTTTATTTTGCATTATTTTCTTCCTAATGCGTTGTAAATATTAGAATGTCAGTATTATATATATTTACTTAAACGTGTATTTATGTTTTTATTTTTCTGTTTCTTTTGCTTTTCCTCTTTTGCTTCAATGGATATTCTTTTCTTGTTTGTCTAAAGTTTTTTTGTGGCTTTTTTCTCGATGAAATCGTTGTTTTTCTTATGTTTATATATTTATTGATTCTATATGATAGGCTTTCTTTGTGCTTTGTTGTTTGCTTTTCCTCTTGATTATTAGGATTCTATGTTTTTATATATTTGATTAAATATGTTTATGCGTTTTTATTCGGATTCATCGTGTTTTGGCTTTTAGTTTTTCTCTTTTATCGTTTGCAAATACTTCCTTTTTTCTCTTCAAATGTAGTTTTCTGATCCTATATGTTTGTTCCTTTTTACGCTCACTTTTTTCTTTTGTCTTGCTCTTTATTTGTTTGTGTTATTATTTAAATGTTCAAATCGTTAATTGCAAAGATATATAATAACGTAAATATATATTGGATTTATTTTGTTTGAAGTTGTATTAAGAATATAAATATATAAATATGGATTATGCTTTCATCTTACTCTTTATGTTTTTCTTTTCTAATTGATGATTTTTCTTCTTTTCTTTATCTCTTTTGTGTATATGTATCTACGTAAATATATATAAAGATTAAAAAGCAAAAGAATAAATATTTTATTGCATTTTTGCTTTCTTATCTTTTTATTTTTCTCATTAAAAATGTTTAGATGTATTTGCTTGTTTCGATAAATAGATGTATATTTGCAAGTATAAAAATATAACCACATCAATATGTGCGTATTTATTTAATTCAACCTTTATATAAATATATATGAAATTAAAGGCTTTTTCTATTACACCTAAAGAGGGTCAAGTTTTAAATTGGAGCTTAGGCTTGTTCGTCGCTTTTAGTGTTTTCAATCTGATCGATGGATGGACATCAGTGCCCAATGCTGGGCAGGGAGTTCTTACGAATGCTTTTGCGACAGTGCAGTCGAATAGCTTTATTCGTGCTATTGAGTATTTTGTCATTGTTGCGACAAAGTTATTGATGTTGGAAGTATTTCGTAGATGCTTAAATAAGAATGGTGACAAGGCAGCACAGTTGACCGTCACTATCATGATGTCACTTATCTTTTGCTTGTTATTTGCTGGCATTTTACCAAAGTTTCTTTTTACTCAAGAGGAGGAAATGATGGCAATTCTTCATGGTGGATTACCAACATATTTTACAACTTTCTCGAAAGTAGCTTTCCTTGTGTTTGCTCTTATGAAGTTAGTTCTGTGTGTGCAGTTAGTGCGTACTTATGCTGGTAAGATTCGTTTGTTTGGTGCATCTTTGTTTGGCTGTCAAGTTTTGACGTGGTTGATAGATTTCGCATACTTTGTTGTATATACATGGGTTAGTGGTGCGACGATGACAGAGATTACGTATGTTTCTACTATTACCTCTCTGTTAAGCTTCGTTCTTGCTTTGATTCCATTCTGCGTGTTGAAGACGACTATGGTAGTTGATGACTAAAAAAGCAGAATTAAGAAGTTACTCACTAATTGATGCTCTTGCTCGTCTGAACCCTTGACACCAGAAAGATGAGTTTCTCAGACGAGAGGGCAGAAATAAGTAATTTATAACTTGAGAATTTGTGGGTAGAGGGACGAAGAATAAAAAATATTGCAGAAATGAGTCCTGATGAAATGGAGGAGAATTGGCAGATGGAAAGTGTTATACTATGTCTACGTAGTAAAATGTAATCAGCTCTGATGAAAAGGTGGTAGAAAAGATAGGTTTAAGTATCAAAAAGATATTTTTAATACTATCAAACTTGTTGATGAAAGAGAAGGAAATAGCGTTTAAAAGGCGCCAAAAGATAAATTGAAAGGAGAAAACCATTGAAAAGTCCTTTCCTCGCTCAAAGAAAGTGAGAATCGACACAAAGAGCAGAGTGGGGGAGAGGCAGCCAATTTGCAAGGCTCCGAAAGAGGAAACAGCATAGGCGATTAATACGTAAACAAGTGAACGAATGAAAATATAAATATTCGAACACGCAAATACGTAAATAGAGAAAAAGATAAGAAATTAAAAATATAAATATATAAACAATGAAGAATAAGAAGATTGTTTTTGCAAATCAGAAAGGTGGAGTAGGGAAGAGCACGCTGTGCATCCTCTTTGCCAATTATCTCGCTGCAAAGGGTAAGGACGTATGTATCATCGATACCGACTTGCAGAAGACGATTCTGATGCAGCGTCGAAAGGATAAGCTGATCTATGAGGGCGAGGAAGAACCTTATAACGTTCAGGACTTCGACGTGACCGATGTCGAGACAATGCAGACACTGGTTGACTCAGCTTCACAGGTAGAAGGATTCGTGTTGTTTGACTCTCCTGGTAATATCAGTGAGGACGGCCTTGCTCCGCTCTTTGTGGGTGCCGACTACATCGTTTGTCCTTACGAATACGAGGATAAGGCGTTAGACTCAACAGGCGTCTTCGTTCAGGTGCTTAACGTGCTTCGCGAACATAACCCACAGATGACCGCACAACTCTTCTTCGTTCCAAACCGCATCGACCCACGTATCGGTACGGCTGAGGAGCAGGAGATGTGGCGCAGAACCGATGAGGTGTTTGGAAACTTTGGACGTGTCACACCAGTTGTCAACAGCCGTGCGACACTGAAGCGTACAAACACTTTCGAATTGCTCGGTACACAGCGTGATGCGGTGAAGAAGGCGTTTGATTATATGCTGAGGAGGATGAAGTAAAAACCTCCCCCCAGCCCCCTCCGAAAGAGGGGGAGTGCCTAACGGGATGAAGTTGGATAAAAATCAGACAATGTAATTTGGATAAAAGTTAAGCAGATTAGGTTGGACAAACGATGTTAGACGATGCTAACTGGGAAGACTTCGTGAGGGGCAATAGGGGAGAGAGGATGACGAGGGGACACATCAAGTGAAAGGAAATGAGAAGGTCCCACGTTTATATATAATAAAGTAAAAACAAAGAAATAAAGATACAATGGCTAAGAAGAAGAAAACAATGGTTATGATGCCTGGTGCAATGACCGACTTGGCACATAGCGTACAGAAGAGTGCAAGACCAAATCCTACTACTAATTCAGAGGAGACGACGACGGATGAGCAGGAAGCTAATGAACCTGCACAGTATGATACGAACAATGTTGAGCAGGAGGTGCGTACTCAGGTTGAGGAACAGCAGCCAGAGGCATATGCTGAAGCTATTGGAGATGTTGACGAGCCAGTAGTAGCACCAACGACCCCTGCAAGTCCGTTTGGTCGTGTAGAGCCAAAACAAGAGGGCACTGATCGTAAGGATCGTACTGCACCAGCAGCAAAGAAGCTCCCAAAGGCGGAGGGCAGACAGTTAGCACGCGAATATTCTCTTGCAAAGGATAGCGGTGAGGATAGCTGGCAGATTTTCCTCGACTTGGCACGCGACTATAAGGCACGCGACTCTCGTTTGGCTACCGTTTACATCGACTCAGACCTCAAGGGTGTCCTCGACCGTCTGAAGTCTGCTACGAGTGTGAAACTTCCTTCAACAGCCCTATTGAGTGCTATCGTTGCTCGCTTCGTATTCGAACACGAGAAGGATATTAAGAACGCGATATTTGGAGAGAGCTTGTTGTAAAAAGAAAGAAAGCCCCTCCCCCGACCCCTCCCCCATAGGGAGGGGCGTGAAATGCGGGATACCCCTTAGGGGTAGTTGATAAGTTGACAGGTTTATGAGTAGACAAGTTGCTTGTGGCGATAAGCTACAGTTTTCATTAGTTATCATGATTCATAACAGATAAGGAATTATTGAACGAAATGAAATTTAGAAATATCATCTATTTAATTTCTTTTTTACCATTGTGTGCTATGGCGCAAGGGGATGAACCTCATCATGAAATATCTATGAGTGCAGGTCTTATGACAAATCAAGCTTATGACACTCGGCTAACCTATCAGTATTACCTGAACAAAAGTATAGGTGTGGGTGCTTCTTTCGGATATTATAAGCAATGGCATGCTAATCATATCCCGCAGTCAGAACTTCATCATGAGGAGTGGGACTATTGGAGATTATCAGAAAAGGATTGTAAACCACAGAATATCTATTTAGAGCCTACGTTATCACTAAATAGCCCTGCTATAGCTCAAGTGGGAAGGTGGTCTTTCAAACTCGGAGTAGATCTTGGCGTAATGTTCCAGCTTCCGTATACCCTTGTTAATGTAAAGTATATCAATACAACAACACAAGCCTCACAGCAAAAAAGCATACACACAAACGATATGCAGTGGTGCTTTTGGGATATACGTCCTACTATTAAGGTCGAAAGTAAGAATCTTTTCGTAGCTCTTGGTTATGGCCTTTCTGATTTTGATGTTTACTCATCCTATCGGAAAATCTCAGTCCAAGGGAAGGCTTTTGACGATTTCTATCCTAAAAAGAAGTTGAATAATTCCTTCTTCTTAAGAGTTGGTGGTTATTTCTAAATTAAAGTATTGAGAAGTTTACAAGTTTACAAGTATACGAGTAGACCAGTTAATTGTTGTGATAAACTACGGTTAACAGTAGTAATCATGAAGGGGTAGTTGACGAGTTGACAGGTTTACGAGTAGACAAGTTAATTGTAGCGATAAACCACAGTTAACATCGGTACTCATGAGTGGTAGTTTACGAGTTAACGGGTTTACGAGTAGACCAGTTAATTGTTGTGATAAACCACAGTTAACATTGCCAATCATAATTTTAAATTAAAGTAGTAATCATAATTCTGAATTATAAGTTGCTGTTCTTATCGAATAAAGGAATACACAGATGAACTCATTGATTGTAAGTACTGTTCTTTTCTTAGGGCTTTTAGGACTGATCTATACGGTTAATTACCTTTATTATCGTTTTTCTCCTGTTCATTCATTTCCGAGTGTTACCACCCTTTCTGCAAGAGCTCTCTTTGAGATGTTCATAATTGGAGTAGGTTACTTCGGTACGCTTTTTTGTTTGGTGTTTTTTGAAAGCGAATTAGGATTATCCCATTCAGGCTATTTGTACATATATCTATGTATTGGAATATTGTTTCTGTTGATAGCTGCAATAGTAGGTGTTTTTCGATATGATAAAGGTGTTTGGCTTCGTCGTAATCCCAAGCATAGCAGATTGTTGCTTCCTTCATGGAATGAAGGCTCTAAGAATGTGGGTGTGGCAATAAGCAGGATTGATGATATCAATTATGGTCGTCACGTAAGTTTCTCGTGGTTTGATGGACGTTTTATTACTGCAGGAAGACACAGAGTGGCGTTTGAATACTATGAATATTATTTTATGGCACGCCGCTATAACCGTAAGATTATTTATAAAAAGGAGATGGACTTTAATTTCCGAGCAGATACAGTATATGTGATAGAGGTACTTCAAGAAAGACAGACCTTCCGAATCACGGCAGATACGACACGGAAGAATTACCTTTGAGCTTCGAGATTTGAACTTTGAGCATTGATGTTTGGACCTTATAAAAACATCCATCATGTGATAAATTCCTCCGAAAGAAGTGATATTCACGTTTTTAATTGCTACCTTTGTCATGTCAGAATTTTGCTTACTTGTTATGTTTGCAGCACCAAGATAGGTGAAAATCTGACATGTCCAAGCGTTTTGAAAACTTTGTTTCTCAGACACTTGGAGTTCTTACAAGAATTTATGCTGCAGAATTAAGGCCTTATAAATATGGACGCAGGTGCATTCTATGTCTGTTTACTTTTGTGGTGGGGATGCTGCTATTTATATATTTCCTACTTAGTAATGCCATCGCATGTGCATTGGAACAACCCTATAAAGCAAAGTCGTTTTGTAGTTCTTTCGGCTTTAGCAGTGTCTTTTTTAAGTTTTATAGGACATTCTTATGTATATATACAGGAGTATGAAGCGAAGAATAACATAGAATTTAAATCAATATCCCACTTTTTTTCCTATCTTACCAACCCACAGTCGAAGCCCATTTTCGAGGCAGATTACTTCTTAATGTTTCCTGTAATAGTTGGTATTTCTATAATTCCGCTTATCCGACACCTATATTTAATATGGTGGATAAGTAGACACCCACACTATTCAATACTTACTTTCAAGGGGGCACCCGATATGCCGCCTCGCAATTTATTTATACTCACCATAGATAATAAACAATTTTGTGCCGGATACATCTTGTCTTATTATAAATATTTGGTGGTGTCAGGCAAACATAAGTATATATTCTGGGTAGGAACACCACATGGAAAGGGCAGCTGTAGGCATTTGTTCGACCAAGAAATGGAACTTCAGCTCTCTGCAGGCCATCAGTATGTGGTGGAAGAAGACACTATGGTAGACGAATTGCACGTTTATGATAGTTGTTCAGCGCCCAAAACAGATAACGAAAGTAAAGAAACAATTTAAAAAAATAGGTTATGCACATTGATTATTTTTGGCTTGTTAACTTATGGTTGTTATCCTTTTTGGTTGCAATGATGTTATATTTAAAATGGACTGCCCCCATTCTCGATCGTTGGAACAACCTCTTAAGGCGGAGTAAAAGTTTTGTATTACTCAGCGCTGCTGTGTTTTTTATAAGCTTAGGTATGTTCTTTTGCAAATTCTATGTGTACGAACAACCCTCTAATAAAACCGAAATTCAGGATACAAACAGCCCTTCTTCTAAAGCCTCAAAGCCCAGATATATCTTTTCTGAGAAGGGCGATCCCCTCTACCTATTAGTTGTTTTATTTCTGACGTTTGTCTATTTTCTTATCCAATACAAGCGTTTGAAGCGGTGGATAAGCGAACACCCAGACTATGCCATACTGGTTCCCGACCTACTATATAAGGGGTATGTGAAGCAAAAAGCAAGAATATTGAACGATGATTTCCTACCTATTAGCTGCGGACTTGCCTTCCGAACATTCAACGAATACTTGGTTGTGCCAGGCCAACACACATTCCATTTTGAGGTGAAAGAAAGCCGTTTCAAAGGTGGCGATAATGTTTTGTTCACCCAGCACATGGACCTCGACTTAGCGCCAAGCTCGATGTATATTATCAAAAGAGAAGGTAAGGAGGGTAAATTGACCTATAATTTTAAGTGCAAAAGGCCCGAAACAAATAACAACATTTTATAAATAAGAGAATAACACCCCTTATGTATATATATCATTTTTGGGCTTTTGTAACGATTTGGCTACGTCATAATCTCAAATATAGTAGATTGATGCTGCCCTCATGGAATAAAGGTTTAAAGAATTTATGTGTGTCAATAAGTAAGATAGATGATATTGCTTATGGTCGTGGCGTAAGTTTCTCATGGTTTGATGGACGTTTTATTACTGCAGGAAGACACAGAGTGGTGTTTGAATTCTATGAGGATCGTTTTCTTTCAAATCGCAATACACGTAACGTAATCTACCAAAAGGTGATGAGCTTTAATTTCCGACCAGGTATGGCATATGTGATAGAGGCAATTCCAGAGAGAAAAACCTTCCAAATAACACAGGATAAGACTGTTAACGTTGAACTTTGAACTCTTTTACCTTTGAACTTTGAGGTTTGAACTTTGAACTTTATGATATGAACTATTAATGACTACGAATTTCCCTAATTACGCTAATATTTATTGTAATGTAATTCGTGTCATTCGAGAAATTCGTAGTGCTGTATTGGTAGTTGACGAGTAGACAGGTTGACGAGTTAACAAGTTAATTGTAGCGATAAACCACAGTTAACATCGGTAATCATAATTATGAATTGTGAATTATGAATTATGAATTAACAGAGAATTATGAATTGTGAATTAATAAAGGATTCTGAATTCTGAATTAACAGAGGCTTCTGAATTAAATCAGTCTTATTCTTTTGCTAAGGTTTCCAATCTGTGGTCAATAAGTTTCTTGTATTGTTCTTTCTGATTATCAGAGATAAAAGAGTTATCAATACACACCATCCATTTGTCCCTAAACTTAGCAAAACCAGATAATATTCTGTTAGCAACCACTTCGGAGAGTCCTGTCGAAAACATAGCTTCTCGGAAGTCATAGACGAGGAGTGACTTTTTGAAGCCGTTGAGCGATAATGCCACTTCCTCTGTGTCTTCTGGCATAACAATCTTTGTGGAAACCTGATCGTAGGTTGGACAGAGTACATAGTGTCCTTCTCGTATGCTATACAAAGAGAAGTTTTTAAGGTGCATATCCGCATTGCCTATAATCCACGAGAAGACAACTTGCTGCCAATAGTTCACTTTGTCTAACATAGAGACACTGGAATATTGGTCGAGGAAACGGGCTATCATTTCATAACTTCCTTGATATTTCTGTTCCGTCAGTTTACCACTTAGTTGACACATATCCTCCATAGGAAGCTTTCGTCCATCGTCGGTTCTATCAATTCTTTTTGTGATATAGTTTAGTTCACCATCAGCAAAACGGATAAGAGAATGCGGAACTGTTGGAATCTTCGCAATCTCAGCCAGATGCATGGATAAATCCTCTATCTCTGGGAGGCATTCAAACTGCTCTGTTTGGGGTTTAAGGATATATCGTCCCATAACGCCTACTATCGTTAGACGTTGTGGATTTCCTGCTGCGTCATGCTCAAGGTCAATTGATAGTTTTGATTGTACACCTGTCACTGTTGTTCGTTTTTCAACGACAATCTGTGCCAAACGGTTAATATCCTTTCGTGTGTAGGGAAGGATAGGGGCTATTGCGGCTCCAAACATTTTCTTTGCACAATGTGAGTGATAGTCAACTTCCCCAGCCTTTAACGGCTTATAACAACACAGGCAACGTTTCATCTTCTTTCCTCCTCCTTTTCTATGGGTACGATGCTAATATCTCCTATACAGTCACGGCAGCAAGAGAGGAGTAATCCCATGCGGTCTCTACGGTTGATTTTCCAGTTTCGTTCAGCAATATTCAGCATCCAACCTTCTGGAATAAGACCATCGAAGAAAGAAAAAAGTACATTATTATGATAATGTTCTGCACGTAATGGCAAAGTCAGACTTACGGGAGTTGGCTTACTACTATCCAAATACTCTTGAAGATAAGCGAAGCTATATCCCCTCTCGTCTTCTGTGATAATGCCTGCCGGCTTATCTTTTACATATACTTTTCCTTGTCTCATGATGTTGATTTTTTTTGTCACTTAGTCCTTTGGAATGGGTACTGGTCCTAACTGTAGGTTGAACAGCTCGAGTACTTGGTTGACTTTGTCCATGCGTAGTGTAGCTTTTCCTTGTTCCATCTCACGGACAAAGCGGAGTCCTACACCTGCTTTGAAAGCCATATCCTCCTGCGTTAGATGATATTCCTTCCGCAGTTGCTTTAATGTGATTGATAGTTGATTCTTCTCCATGCTGATTATACCTTTACGGGTACAAATGTACGAAATATCTATGAAAAACAAAACAGATAATCCCTAAAGGGTATAATGTTTGGTTTATTTAACGTAAATATACCCTATCGGGGGGGACCTCACCCCCCAACCCCCTCTCCGAGAGAGAGGGGGAGTGCTGGAAACAGTTTGCTGAGGGATGCTTTTTCCTTTGAACTTTGAGCATTGAACTTTGAACTTTATGATATGGGTAGTTGACGAGTAGACAAGTTAACAAGTTGCTTGTGAGGAAGACATAGTAACATAAGAACGAGTGGACGAGTTAACAAGTTGACGAGTTAATAAGTTGCTTGTGAGGAAGACATAGTAACATAAGAACGAGTGGACGAGTTAACAAGTTGACGAGTTAATAAGTTGCTTGTGAGGAAGACATAGTAACATGAGAACGAGTGGATGAGTGAACAAGTGGACGAGTGAACAAGTTGCTTGTGGCAATAAAACACATAATCTTTGTTTTTTATTCTTCTGTCTTCTTTTGTCCCTCTGTATTGTAAAGGAAATTCAAACCTTGAAAAATAATAGGGCGTTAATTCCATTCGAATTAACGCCCTTTTAGCTTGCAAAAGATGCCCTTTAAGACCCTTACTAACGCCCTTTTGAAGCCTTACTAAGCACCTTTTAAACCACACTTCAATAACTATTTGATAACAAAACACTTACAAGGAGGCTTAAAAAGTTCGTTTTTAGCCCTTTTCTCCGCCTTTTCTTTGAGTGTTTTGTAATATAATTTCAATAGAGTAAACGTTTGTTTGCTAATTATATGTGCGTTTTCAATATGTGTCACATAGTCATAAACGATGTGTATATATTCTTTTTCCACCTTTTTAGAGCTATATATAACATTATTATTAAATAATTGTTATAATTAATATAAAATCTATACCTTTGCAAACGGACCAGATTTTACATCTTTTTAAAGGTGTATTTTATACGAGTCCTATATATTTAAAGAGCGTTTGACATTATCCGCCATCTGAAATCTGGACAATTTCATACACTGTGGATAATAGCAATTACGCTCACGCTGGGATTATTATACCCTATACT
>ERZ1699238.146-NODE-146-length-21113-cov-3.130659_pt1 | contig 21113 bp, 19 predicted proteins | sample MGYA00581518_ERZ1699238 | MGnify/ENA primary metagenome ERZ1699238 (study PRJEB42319, sample SAMD00040325) | human oral metagenome | material: saliva | host: Homo sapiens | study: EMG produced TPA metagenomics assembly of PRJDB4115 data set (Metgenomic analysis of... | reverse complement strand
GATAAAGTGTGGTGACGATGGCAAGAAGGATACACCTGTTCCCATCTCGAACACAGAAGTTAAGCTTCTTAGCGCCGATAGTAGTTGGGGGTTTCTCCCTGCGAGGGTAGGACGTTGCCACGCTTTAATATTTTTCCGCCATAGCTCAGTTGGTAGTAGCGCATGACTGTTAATCATGATGTCGTAGGTTCGAGTCCTACTGGCGGAGTTCTTTTTTTTTACCCAAAAACGCTGCTTTAGCTCAGTCGGTAGAGCGTCACCTTGGTAAGGTGGAGGTCGCCGGTTCAATCCCGGCAAGTAGCTTTAAATGAATTTTATAATAATTGAGCAAGCTAGAAATATTTCCGATATTTCTAGCTTTTTTATTTTTCATTTTAATAGAAAAAAATCATTAAAAACACATGATTTAGGGGCTTTTGAATTGCAGTTAGAGAAATAGTAGTTTAGAATAACTATTAGTTTATTTATATTCAAAGTTCTTTCAAATCGAAATCGCTTTTTCGAAAAAATAGTGTTGATTTTAGGATAAAAAATGATTGAGTATGAAAGAATAGAATTTAAATCAAGAAACTAGGAGGATTTTTATGAAAAATAAAGTATTCTTATTACTATCCGCTCTATTTGCTTTAGCAGTATTCTTTGCTCCAAAACAAGCAAGTGCGGCAGAAGTAACAAAAAATGGAACAGCGATTGAAGTGAAGAATCCAACTGTTCAAATTTCGGGAGATGCAGCCGATTTATATGCTCGTTGGGGAATTACATTTAAAGTAGATATTCCTGATAATATTGATATCAATATGAATGACACAATGACATTCAAAGTAAATTCACCTGTGAAAATTCAATCTTCTTACAGCTTCCCAATTTATAATAAAGCGGGAGAAACAGTAGCATATGCTGAAGTGTCACCAGAAAATGGCAATGTCACAGTAACATTTGGTCCATACTTCAAAGACCACAAGTTAAACAAAAACATCGAATTAACAGTTGATGTTAAGTGGGAACCAGACAATCGTTTAGCAGATACTACTCAAGAACTTGATTTTAACGGTACTGTCGTATCACAAAAAATCGATCCACTTGAAGGACCTACTCCAGGAGAAATGGTTACTAAATGGGGTCTTCAACCAACAGAGAACGCTGAACAAGTTCACTGGTGGGCACGTTTAAACGCCGCTAGAAAAACATTAAGTAATGTTGAAATTAAAGATGTTTGGGATTCAAACCAAATATACGTACCTGGTTCATTACGTGTTGAATTAGTAGATTCAGAAAATCCATGGGTTTCAGCTGGATTCCTTTCTGAAAGTGACTATGAAATCACTGATACAGGTATTAAAGTAAAAATCGATACAACAGATAAAATTATTTACGTTGACTATATCGTAAACTTAGTGGATCCTACAAAGAACCCACAAAACAGAATCTCAATTACAGCTGACGGTTTAGATAGTGAACAATCAACAGATGTAACTTACACATTATTGTCTGGTTCTGGTACAGCTGATGGTGAAATGCCTGAAACTACTACTACAACTACTACGACAACAACAACTGAAAGCACAACTGAAAGTACTACAGAAAGCACAACTTCAACAACTACGACTGAATCAACTACTGAAAGTACTACAACAACAGAAGCAACAACAACTACAGCTTCAACGACAACAGAAGCAACAACAACTACTGCTTCAACAACAACAGAAGCAACAACAACAACAGCTTCAACGACAACAGAAGCAACAACAACTACTGCTTCAACGACAACAGAAGCAACAACAACTACTGCTTCAACAACAACAGAAGCAACAACAACTACTGCTTCAACAACAACAGCTTCAACAACTACAGAAGGAACTACAACTGAAGGTTCAACAACAGAAACTCCAGCAGTTCCAACAACAGAAGAACCAAAACGTCCTGAATTACCAAATACAGGTACAGCAAAAGGATTCACTGTTATCATTGGTGGCGTACTTGTGGTTGTAGCGGCAGCGTTATTATTCACTCGTAAAAAAGAAAACCAATAATCTTAAATGACGAAGAAGTCTTACGAAAGTAAGGCTTCTTTTTTTGTAAATTTTTTCATGAGTCAAATCCACTTTCATATTGACGCGAAAGTTTGCTATAATAGACAGTAACAGAGCAATTGAGGTGTAGAAAATGAAAAAAACGTATTTTATTATTGGTGATATTCACGGCGAAGCAGACATGATGGAAGAAATGCTTCAAAACTGGGACGAAGAAACTCAGCAACTTGTCTTCATGGGAGATTTGATTGACCGTGGACCAGACAATAAACGTAGTGTCCTAACAGGGATGAAATATGCGAAAGAGAAAAACGCATGGTATTTGATGGGAAATCATGAAGTGATGTTCCTGGCATTTATCGACGATCCTGAAGGACGTTTTCCACACTACTTCAGAAACAATGGGGATACAACGATTAACGACTTACTAGGTCGCCCACAAGGTACTCCGGTCAATCCTGTGGAAGATGCCGAAGCGATTAAAGCGCAATATCCAGAACTCATCGCGTTTCTAAGAGAACGTCCTCTCTTTATCGATGAAGGCGACTTGCTCTTAGCGCATGCTGGGGTGGATTTACGCTTAGACGACTGGCATGATACTGAGCCAAAAGACTTCTATTGGATTCGCGAACCGTTCCATAAAGGGGTTAACAACACTGGCAAAACGATTATCTTCGGTCACACACCATTACGTGGCTTAAACGAAGATGGCGACTTTATGAAATTATGGCAACATGATGGCAAAATCGGTATCGATGGCGGAGCTGTTTTTGGCGGCGCGCTTCACGGTATCGTATGGCATGATGGCAAAATCGAAAAAATCTATAGCATTAAAAATACAAAACCAGTCCGTTTTACGGATGACTAGAGGTGTTCTATGAAGAAAAATGCGGTTCTATTATGGGTTGTTTACTTTTTAAACTTGATGGTTTTCCCGGTGTTCTTTATTCGTTATACGTCTTCGGGACCAAGTGTTGATACAAATGCCTACCTGATCCTTCAACTGGTTTCAACAGTGATTGGGGTCGCATTGTTCCGCGAGAAGCTTGTGGAAGGGTTCAAAAACTTCATCAAGCGTCCGTTTATTCGAGACTTGGCGATTGGATACGCACTTCGTATCGGATTAGCAATTGCGGTCGCTCAGTTTATTGGAGATGTGACGTCGGATAACCAAGAACAAATCGAGAAAATGATGAGCGCAAATGACGCCGTCTTGATGTTTGTTCTACTATGCGTTGTGGCGCCAATCCTAGAAGAATTGGTGTTTCGTGAAGCGATTATCGGGTCATTTAAGAAATCGCTCAACGTTCACGTATTAACGTTTATTTCAGCGTTTCTATTCGTGCTACTTCACGCACTTTCAAAAGATGCTGCAGGTTTGATTGACTGGACAGCGGCGTTGATGTACGTTCCATTAACGATTCCGATTGTTGGGATGTATCGTTATTATAACGACAATGTTTTTGCATCTATCTCGATGCATTTTCTCAATAATTTTATCGCGTTTTTATTTTTATTAAATCAGTAATGACAAAGGGGTGAAATCATGAAAATCGATCAATGGGTACGATTCATTATTCGGTATGGTTTCATCCTTTTTGCGCTTTTTGAATGGTCGCAACTACCGAATATGAACGCAGGAGACATCGCCTTCTTCTTTGGATTTATCGCGCTTGTGCAAGTTGGCTATTATTCATTGAAATATCAGTGGTATATCCTCATTGAAGGCATCGCGGTCGTCCTCCTCTGTTTATATTTCCATACCATTTTTACAGGACTGATTCTTCTTCTCTGTTTTGAAGTGAGTCTACGATTCTCCTTTAGAAATGCATTGATTCTACAGTTGATATTAGGGGCGGTTGTTATCGTTCCAGCCATTCAAAAAGGCGATAGCATTCAAGTGGTCATGACCGTGTTCTTCCTTTTATTCTTCTCGTATGGAAATCATATTTTGGAAGAGCGAAGAGCGCTGCAAGAAGAGTTGGAAAAAGCCGAACAAAAACTCAGCGAACAGCGCTACGACTTGCAACAAGCCCAATATAAAATGGGGACAATGAAGGAAATCTTCACGCTGCAAGAGCGAAACCGAATTTCTCGTGAGATTCACGATTCGGTGGGACACAGTCTGTCCACAATTATTATTCAGCTAGGGGCAATTTCGCAACTGGCCAAGCAACAAAATTCACCGATTCAAGAAATGAGCGAAGGGCTGCGTGATTTTGCAGTCGAGGGCTTGCAAGAAGTACGTAAAATCGTTCATGACTTGAAGCCAGAACAAATGGATAAGAAGCAGCTGGATATTGCGCTGGAAGAATTTTTCCACGAGGTGCAAGTCAACAGCGGCATCGATATTCAATTTAGAAAAAATGAGCCAACCTTCACGCTCACAAGTGAGGCAGAGCTCAGCATCTTCCGTGGGGTCCAAGAGGCGATTACAAACGCGATGCGACACGGACAAGCGACACGCATTACCGTGCTACTGATGTATAATCCATCGCAATTAGTCGTAACGATTAAAGATAACGGAACAGGAGCGGTCGATTTAGCTCCAAAAGGCGGGCTCAAATCACTCCAAGAACGACTTCGAGGAGAAGGCGGATCTGTGACACTTGAGGCGTCAAATCCTGGCGTGACCGTGCAAATGATCCTACCGAATACAGAAAAACAATAGAAACGAGGAGAACCATGACAAACTCAATCAAACTTATTATTGCCGACGATGAAATGTTGATTCGTACCGGTTTAAAAATCATGCTTGAGGCGAGCGGTAATGTCGAAGTCCTCGCCTTAGCAGAGAGTGGACGCGCGGCCTTTGAAGCCTGCAAGGAGCACCAACCAGATGTGGTCTTGATGGATATTCGCATGCCTGAGAGTAACGGGATTGAAGGGACCAAGCTGATTAAAGAGGCCTTTCCAGAGGTGAAGGTGCTGATTGTGACAACCTTCCAAGATACAGAATATATCGTCGAAGCCGTGCAAAATGGTGCTTCGGGGTATTTATTAAAAGACAGTAGTCCGGAGGCGATTCTTGACGGAATTAAAGTCGCTCTGTCTGGAAAAGTCGTGATGGATACGGTGATTTCAGAGGCATTACTGACGAATACGACTGTTGAGAAGCCTGCAACCTTTGATGCGGAGAAATGGGGACTCACACCGCGTGAAGTGGAACTCATTCAACAAGTGGCGCAAGGCTTAAGCAATAAGGAAATTGCACAAACCCTATTCCTATCAGAAGGAACCGTAAAAAATAATATTAGTACGATTTTATCAAAATTAGAACTTCGTGACCGCACACAGCTTGTGATTTTTGCGTACGAAAACAAACTCAAACAATAATCAAGACTGCTCCGATTCTTTCAGACAAACCACCATGGAGTATAGAATCTGAAAGAGTCGGAGTATTTTTTATAGAAAACATGACTTTAGTCACGATACGTGATGACGTTTTGGACTATAGACTTCGATGGGTGTTTGCTATGATAAGGGTACAAACAAGTAGGAGGATAAACAAATGAACGAATCCAAGAAGACCCCTAAAGATTTAAAACAGGAAAAAATCGTCGCGATTGTTCTTTGTTTATTAATAGCGTTCCTTTCATTTATTCGATAAAGAGGTGTACATATGATTGAAATTAAAGACGTAACCAAATCTTACGGACGACAAAAAGTCCTACAAAATGTTTCCTTTGAAATTATGGAAGGGGAACTATTCGGCTTGCTTGGTCCAAACGGGGCCGGGAAAACTACATTGATTGATATTCTGACAGGGATTCAATCGATGGATAGCGGCGATATTTTCATTAATGGAAAGTCGATTAAAACCGATAAAGTAGAAATTCGAAAACACTTAGGCTTAGTGCCACAAGATATCGCGCTTCTTGAGGAATTGAACGCGGTCGACAACTTAGAATACTTCGGTGGACTTTATGGCTTAGCGGGAGCAGAGTTAAAGAGTCAAATCGAGAAGTTGCTGGAAGTGGCCGGTCTAACCGACAAGAAGAAAGAAAAAGTGAAAAACTACTCTGGCGGGATGAAACGTCGCTTGAATATTGCCGTTGCGATGTTGCATAATCCTTCGATTTTGATTTTAGATGAACCAACTGTTGGGGTTGATGCGCAGTCGCGTCAACATATCTTCGACTATATTCAGTCTCTTGCCGAACAAGGCACGACAATTCTTTACACGTCGCACTATATGGAGGAAATCGAAGCCCTCTGTAAGCGTGTCTTCATTCTCGATTTAGGAGAAGAAGTGGCGTATGGCACGAAAGAAGAAGTGAAAAAACTCGTGGGCCATACACAAACTGTGGCGCTCACATTGGACCGCGTGCCTGCTGGATTCGATGAAGTGTTGAAGAATAGCGAAAACGGCATTCAATTTGTAACAGTGGACGGACAAGAAATAGCCCTCACGATTGACCAAACGATTTTCTCGATGATGAAATTGATTGAGCAAGTCGAACAGGCACAACTCGTGATTAAATCCGTCAACGTAAAAGAAACGACATTAGAAGAGGCGTTCTTACAATTAACAGGAAAGACGCTTCGTGATTAAGGAGGACTTATGAGATACATTCGTTATATTAAAGCCAATTTAATATCCGCTCTGAAGTCTTTTCCGGCGCTGTTGATGCTGGTCTTAATGCCATTTCTATTAATGCTTTTCTTGGCGTTTTCCACAAAGGGTGCCTTCAATCCATCTGATTTAACGATTGAAACGAAGATTTATATCGATAATCAAGACAAAGGGGCTTACGGAGAACAAGTGGTTGCATTGTTTGATAAGCTTACGGAGGAAAAACAAATTGCGCTGACTACTGTTAGAGAAAATGCGAAAATTATTGCGACGATTCCTTCGGATTTCACAGAGTCGATTCAAACGCGTTCGCAAGCAACTCCGATTACCCTTAAGAAATTAGGACGAACATCGAATACGTCATTTGCGGTGTATGAATCGCTCTTGAAAACAATGACTTCGCAATTATTAGAAGCAAGCTCCGTGATGAATAAAGTTGCAGAAAGTCAAAATGCATCCATTACGCCAGAACAAGCAGCGGGGATACTTGCAGCCTTACAACAGGAAATTCTGGCGGGAGCTTTTGAGACAGAACAAGTGGAAGCTGAATCACAAGTGACTGCGAATCAACACTACGCGATTACAGGACTTGGATTTCTGTTTATGATGTTCCTTGAAACTGCGATGGGCTTTGGGGTAAAAAAGGAATTCAGCGGCCTTCGTAAACGCTTGGACGTTTTACCATTTAGTATTTCAGAAAAAAATAGACTCGATTTAGCCGTGAATATGATAATGACGACTCTATTGTCATTTGTGTATATCGGCCTATGGAAAATTCTTGACCCAACAACTTTTGGAGGGAACTTCGTCAGCATTATTATCCTCATCGTTTTCTATAGTTTAGTCTTTAATGAACTTGGAAATTTAATCGGCAATTTCGTGACTGAGAAGAATTTACCAGCATTTTCAACTTCTATAAACTTAATCTATATGTTCTTATCAGGGATGATTCCACTCGACCGTATCAGTTCAAGCTTTAGTTTCCTCAGCGGAAATCCACTTCAAAAATTTATGTATACACCATTTGTCGAGGTAATGAATGGGGTATCGGTGGGAGGAATGATTACAGTTGCTGGCCCTATTATGTTAATCCTAGGGGTAACATTTAACTGGTCATTGAAGAGAAAGGAGGCACGTCAATGATTCTTATCAGAATGACAATCTTTCATTTGAAACGATTATTGAAGATGCCGATGATTCTCTTTATGATGATTGGGATGCCAGCTTTAGTCAATGGAATCATGATTGCATCACAAGGAACAGCGGATACCACAGCACCAAGTACAGTCGCAAAAACGGTTGCCTTTGTGTTTGAAGAGGGAAATGATGAGTACCAAGAATTGATTGCGCCGTATATTCGAGAAGAAAATGTGTATTTCGACTTAGATAGTGCCAAAGAGGCCTTGAAAAAAGGGGAAATGAACGTTATTTACCAAGTGCCTGCGAACTATTTACAGAAGGCGAAAGAAGGCCAGGTGCCGACGATTCGGATCTGGAATACGCAACGCGGCACGAGAGATTTTCTGCTCGATGCGCAGTTGACGAAGGTGCTAAAAGAAGTCATGCTAAATGCGAAGCTACAAGAAGTGGGCGCATTGACGAAAGAAGAGACGTTATCTGTAGATGACAATCAAATGGTGGTTACAAGTGAAGAAACGAAGACGAGTGTAGCAACCGGAGTCGTAATGCTTATGCTTCTGCTTTATGTCATCATGAATGCGGCAGTGATTTCTTCCGACTGGATTAACTTTAAGAAGAGTTATGTATTGAAACGCTCGGTCGTATCTCCACGTTCGAATATGGAAATCATGCTCTCGTTCTTATTGGCATACTTTGTCTTTATCTTTGCCGCGAATATGGCTCTCATGGCATTAATACACCTTTCTGGTTTGGTTCCAGAAATGAACTGGGGAGTATTTACGGGGCTATTAGCTGTAACGATTATTTACAGTCTTTGCTTGAATTTATTCTTCTTTAGAATTTTCAAGATGCCAGGACATGCAACGACATTTGGAATTCTGTTTGTAATGATCATGGCGGGACTTGGAATGCCAGCAGCGTTTGGGGATTTTGGAGGAAGTTGGCTCCATATCGTAGCTTATATCAGCCCAGTTTACTGGTTGTACAAGGCGATTGACCTTCAAACCATCTTCCCAGCAGTTTGGGTTATACTTGCGATGGCAGGGGTCTACCTCACTGCAGGAAGCTACCGCCTTGAACAGTATGTGCAAAATAAATAAATTAAATTGGACAAAACCTACTTCGAACATCTTTGGATGTTTCAATAGTCATCATTATAAGGATACCGCCAAGAGCCTATAGTCTCTTGGCTACCGAGCTTCAAACTGCCGCTAGGAAATGAATTTCCCAGCGGCAGTAATTCACATCGGTTATGATTCCCTACAATGATGACTATTGCATCCAAAGTGTTCTTCGTGGTTTTGTCCTTTTTTGCTTAACAGTTAATAAGTAGCTTTCTGGGTGAGGCGCCTCGCGAGATAAGAAGCTGATGGGAAATGTGTTCTCAGGTTGAAAGGAAACAAAAAAGCAAAATGTAACTTTATATGTTACATTTTGCTTTTTCTATTATTAGTCTTCTAAGTTTACGTTGTGGTACACTTTTTGAACGTCTTCGTTGTCTTCTAGAGCGTTAATCATGCGTTCGAATAAACGTAAGTCGTCGCCTTCAAGTGTTACTTCTGATTGAGGAATCATTTCGATTTCGCTCACTGTGAATTCAGTAATACCTAGGCCTTCTAAAGCTTGGCGAACAGTGTGGAAGTCGTTTGGTTCAGCGTAAACAATCGCTTGGTCGTCTTCTTGAACAACGTCACGAACGTCAACGTCTGCTTCCATTAATTGTTCTAATAATTCGTCAGCATCTTTGTTTGCGATACCGAAGATTGCTGTGTGGTCAAATAAGTAAGTTACAGAACCTGGAGCACCCATGTTTCCGCCGTTTTTGCTGTAAGCGGCACGTACGTCAGCTGCTGTACGGTTTACGTTATTTGTTAAGGCATCTACGATAATCATAGAGCCGTTTGGTCCGAAACCTTCGTAACGGAGTTCTTGGTAGTCGCCATCGCCGCCACCTTTAGCTTTTTCAATCGCACGTTCGATGATATGACGTGGTACATTATAAGTTTTAGCACGGTCAATAACGAATTTTAATTTTTGGTTTGAATGAGGATCTGGTTCCCCTTGTTTTGCAGCTACATAGATTTCAATCCCGAATTTAGCGTAGATTTTACTATTGTTAGCATCTAATTTTGTTTTCTTTTCGACAATATTTGCCCATTTACGTCCCATTGTTTCACTCACTTTCTGATTTTCATCTGGACTTAACTCTTCCATTATACACAATCAAGACGCGGTTTGTTAAGTGTTTTCTACTAAAAAAGGGCCTATGAGCAAAGTTTGCAAGAATTCTTGGGCTATCGGGTATGATAGGAGTGAGGTGAGAAAATGGAAACCGTAAAAATCATCTATATTTCGACTCCGACATGCGGCGTGTGCCATGTGATTCGTCCGCAAGTCATGGAAATCGCAGGAGACTACGGCATTACCGTAGAAGAAATCGACGCCACTCTTCATCCAGAAGTGGCTAGCCGCTATGAAGTATTAACCGTGCCCGCCATTCTCTTGATGGTTGGAGACAAAGAATTCGCGCGCCAAGCACGCTTTATCGACCTGATGGAACTCGAAAAGCGCATCGTTCAAGCAAAGGCGTATGTGGAAGTGGAGGAAACAGAATGAAAACCATGAAAGAACGTATGCTCACTGGAGACTTATATATTCCGTCTCTCACAGAAGGGCTAAGAGACTTATCAATTAAAGGGAAAAAACTAGCGCAACAATACAATCGTTTGGACTTCGATGATTTCGAGGGAAGACGTGCGTTGTTGAAACAGTTATTCGGGAAAACAGGCGAGAAGATTTACATGGAGCAACCCGTCTATGTGGACTACGGAGTTCATACAACGATTGGCGAAGGCTTCTATGCGAATTTTGACTGTACATTATTAGACGTAGCGCCGATTACGATTGGGGACAACTGCATGTTCGGTCCGCACGTGTCGCTTGTGACGCCAGGACATCCAACCGATGCCGAAACGCGTAATGCGGGTCCAGAATTTGGAATGCCTATTACGATTGGCAACAGCGTATGGCTCGGGGCAAATGTGACGGTGAATCCAGGAGTGACGATTGGCGATAATACAGTCATCGGGTCTGGATCTGTGGTGACAAAAGATATTCCAAGTAATGTGATTGCGGTTGGGAATCCATGCCGCGTCCTTCGTGAAATTACCGAAGAAGAGAAGGCAGATTGGCGCCAAAAACACCAAGAACTATTAAAAGAACTTGGAAAATAAACCAGTAAATGAAGAAGGTCGTCCTAATAGGACGACCTTTTCGTTTGATTTATTTTTCAGTACAAGCAATAAAGCTTTCACGTAATTGGTTTTCTGGAAGGTTCTTTCCGATGAAGACCAATGTTGAGCCGCGTTTTGTATCATTCCAATCGCGACCTCTTGAGATATCAAAGCTCATTTGAACCCCTTGGAAGATGATTTGGTAATCTAATCCTTCCACGTTCAAGATTCCTTTGTAACGGTATAATTCTGGCCCGTAAATATAAACAAGCTCGTTCAACCATTCGTTAATGTTTGCGAGAACTAATGGTTTGTCAGTCTCGATAACGAAAGAGTTAATACCGCTATGGTGACTATGACTGTGGTGATGATGATGTTCGTGATCGTGATCGTGGTCATGGTCATGTTCATGCTCATGGTCGTGATCGTGGTGCTCATGGTCGTGGTCATGATGGTGATGCTCGTGATCGTGGTCACCGTGCGCATGTGTATGGCCACATTCTTCGCAATATTCTTCTTCGGCGTGTTCTTGCATTTCTAAGATTTTCTTTTCAGATGCGTAGAACAATTCAAGGCCGAACATATCGCTCATATGAACAGGACGTGCGTCAAGGTCTTGGATTTCCGCAAAGGCATTGATGCTACGAACTTCGTTAATCACTTTCGCGTAAATCGTTTCGTCTACTAAGCTATGTTTTGACATGAAAATTTTATCCGCGAATCCAACTTGTTTTGCTGGTTCAGGTTGATGCGCTGTCTGGTATAGGAAGTTTTTAGAATCCACTACCGTTAATACTGCGTCTAAGATAAAGTGCTCGTTTAAGAATGGCACGTTAATAAATGTTTGTGCGATTGGAGCTGGATCCGCAAGACCTGTTGTTTCGAATAACACGCGGTCCACGCGAATGCCGTTTTGTTCTTTGACCATTAAAATGGATTTCAACATATCGGCAATGTCTGTACGAAGCGTGCAGCAGAGGCAGCCGTTATCCATTTGATAGATTTCTTCTTCAACGTCGAGCACGAATTGATGGTCTACACCGATTTCGCCGAATTCGTTAATGACAACAGCGATATGTTCGCCGTGTTTTTCTTTTAAAACTTTGTTGATTAAAGTCGTTTTCCCAGCGCCAAGGAAGCCGCTGACGATTGTAACTGGAATTTTTTGTGTCATAATTCTTCTCCTTCACCTTTTCCATTTTCTTCAAGTAAATTCATTGTAGCACTCTCTTAAAAATTCTCAAAATAGACTGTTTCCAGCATTTGGTTGTGAATGTGCTATACTGAAACAGAGAAAACGAGAAAGAGTGTATCGAATGACAAAACAGGAAGTACCAAATGCGGCCATTAAGAAAATTGATTGGGCCGAGCAATTTATCAACCAACACTTACAGGCCTTTCGTTGCCCGTATTGCCATGATGCGATGGTTTCTGCCGAGAATCATAGCGTCGTCTGCGAAAAGGGGCACAGGTTTAATATCTCGAAAAAAGGCACCTTGCATCTCATGAAGCAAAATGCGAATACGGATTATGATGCAACACTTTTCCATCATCGCTATGAACTGGCGCAGAGTGGGTTCTTTGAGCCTTTATTAGAGGCAATTTTGCTGCATCTTTCGGCAGACGAAGAGAAGTTTATTGTCGATATCGGATGTGGAGAAGGCAGTCATTTATCGTGGCTCTCTAAGCGCGTGAAGGCACCTTTATGCGGGATGGATATCGCAAAAGAAGGCATTCATCAAGCGTCGGTTCATTTTGGAAACCAGGCGCTATTCTTCTTAGGAGACTTGGCGAACTTGCCATTTGCGGATGAATCTTGTGGGACGCTTTTAAATATTTTAACGCCGTCGAACTATCAAGAGTTTATGCGCGTATTGGCTCCAGGAGGGACGCTCGTGAAAGTCATTCCTGGCAACGATTATTTAGCGGAATTACGCCAACAGCTCTACCGTTCGAATCCGGAAAAACAAACGTATTCGAATGCGGACATTCTAGAACGCGTGCAGTCCGAATGCCCTCAAGTCACGTTTGAAGAGGTATGCTACACGGTGGATTTAACCGAAGAAACCTATCGCCATTTACTCGAAATGACGCCATTATACTGGGGAGCAAGTGCCGAAGATAAGGCCTATAGCACCTCTCATCCGCTCTCGCAAGTAACGGTGCACTATGTTGTGGCCATCTTGAAAAAAGCCGAAAACAAATAGGAAAAGTATGGTATAATAAACTTATTAACAAGCAGGAGGCCTAATAATGGGATTCAAAGATTTATTTTCTCGTAAAAAAGAAGAACCGAAAGTAGAAGAAAAACCGGTTCAACCAGAAGAAGTAAAAGAAGAGAAAAAGGAAGAAAAACAGGCAGTTGAGCCTGCTCCAAAACAAGTAGAAGAACAAAAAGGAACTGAAGAACCACGTGTATTCACTGTGGGGATTGAATATGTATACTCTGTTTCAAAAGACTCACCAGATATGGTCGTTGCCGGACAAGTCAATGGAACGGTGAAAGTCGGGGATGAAGTCCTCCTTACAAAATTAGGTAGCGACGACGATGAACCGTTTAGAACTGCGGTTTACGGAATTCAAGTCGGCGAAGATCGTGTGATGGAAGCAACGAATCAAAAAGCCGTTCTATGGGTGGAAGATGCGACAAAATTCTTCCCATATGTTGGGACAGTGCTTCACTCTGAAGGCGTTACTGAAAAACAATTATACTCTGCATACATTAACGCATTAGGCGAACGCTTTATCGGCGTTGAAGGTGGCGTGCTTACGGATATGGACCGCGCGCATTTAACAGTATCTGACGTGGCCGAAATTTGGCGACTTCTTTTATGGTATTGCAACGCGAATGCGGAAAACGATACGGATGAAACACGTGAAGAAAACTTCAACAAGATTCGTACACTTGTAATGATGGTTCGCGACAAATTATTCCTTTTAGATGGCATTTACGCAGTTTACTCTAAGAAAACGGGCGAGCCGTACTTATTTGCGAAAACAACGACAACCGATAGCGATAACTATGTCACTTCACCGCCAATGGTTCATTTCGTAACGAAGGCGTTTAAAGAAAACTTGAAAGAACAAAATGAAGATACGGAAGACTTAGAACTTCGCTATATCGACAATGGAGAAGATAAAGAAGGTATTCGAAACTTCATTAGAGAAGTCGTTTTACTCGACGGTGCGCAAGGCGTTCGCATCCTTTCTGAATATACTGCGATTGCAGCAGAGGGATTGATTGAGTTTCCAAACTACGAAGGTATGCGTGATGTCGACATTCCTGTAGAAAACCCAGGATTGGTTCGCTGGATGCTACTTCTAGGTCAATTAGGAAAACCAGATACTCCTGAAAAAGAATTTCTACATGAAATGTACTTCCATTTCTTCGGACAAGAATTAGTGAAGTCTACTTTCATCGTGCCAATGCGTACTCATGGTGAAATTCCACAAGCTAACGAAAACGGCGTGACAAGTTTCAAAGAAGGCATGACGTTTGATTTAGCGATGGTCGAAGGAAGAGATAAGGAACAAGCCTTGATGTTCTTCACAGACTGGCTACGATTCCGCCAAAAATTCGGCGAAGAGTGGCAAGGGCTCATGCAACCAATCGATGGCAATCTAGGACTCCATGATGTGATCATCAACGGAACAGGAAACCCAGAAGCAGGTGCCTATATTACAGAAAGCATCTTCAACAAAATTAAAGAAGCGCACAAAAAAGACGCATAATGCATAAGGACTCACAGTGTGGGTCCTTATTTCTTTGATTATTTGGCAATGTTTATAGGCAGCTTTAAGGGTGATTAAATGCTGAAATTTGTCAATTTGTCTCTTGTCCTAAATTTCTTACACTTTTCTTAACTTTTCAGTTGATTTTTTCTGAGAAAAGCGCTATTATACAAATAATCTTTTGCTCTGTAATTCATTTTGCACGGCAAGAGATGTTCGACTAACGTTAACTTTCGCAGTGTTTACACCGAAGGCTAGCGTTCTTTTTTTGCGCAAAATTTAGACACTTTGTGATAAAAGAGAAGTATAGTACAATAGATAGGAAGAAAGAGAGGAGGTTTTTGATGGATACAGCAGTCTTAAAACAGAAAATTATCGCTAAAAGTAAAGAGCTTGGCATCGATAAGATTGGTTTTGCTTCTGCCGAGCCGTTTACGCACTTAGAAGAGAGCATGCGTCGTTCAAAAGAACTCGGCCATACAACGGGATTTGAGCATCCAGTGCTAGAAGAGCGTATTTATCCTGAGAAAATCTTCGACACTCCAAAAACCATTATTTCCATTGCGCTGGCGTATCCGACACTTCCAAAGAATAAGCCGGAACGTGTGAAGGGAGAGCGTCGCGGGGCCTTTGCACGGGCTTCGTGGGGGGAGGATTATCACTTTATTCTTTCAAGATGCATGGAAGCCCTCATTAACTACATCAAGGAAGAAGTTCAAGACGAAGATTCTAGATTTAAGCCGATGGTCGACACGGGTGAATTAATCGATGTCCGCGTGGCTGAGCGTGCAGGAATTGGCTTTGTCGGCAAGAATGGGCTTCTCATTACGAAGGAATTTGGCTCGTATGTCTACTTAGGGGAGCTGATTACGAATATCGAGTTTCCAACCGACGAAATGGTGGACTACGGCTGCGGCGATTGTACGCGCTGTGTGGATTTCTGCCCAACCGGTGCGCTTCTGGGCGACGGGCGTATGAATGCCATGCGCTGCTTGTCGTATCAGACGCAGACGAAGGGCTTTATGCCGCAAGAGTTTCGTAAAAAAATCGGTCATGTGATTTACGGCTGTGATATTTGCCAGCAAGTGTGTCCGTATAATAAGGGGAAAGATTTCCACTTGCATCCTGAAATGGAGCCATCTGTTGAGGAGACGCATCCGCTATTGAAACCGCTCGTGACGATTTCGAATAAGGAATTCAAGGAGCGCTTTGGTCAAATGGCTGGATCGTGGCGTGGGAAGAAGCCGTTGCAGCGAAATGCGATTATCGCCCTGGCCAACTACCGCGATAAAACGGCGGTGCCACTGCTGCTTCGTGTCATGAAAGAAGATATGCGTCCTGTGATGAAGGGAACCGCAGCATGGGCTGTTGCAGAAATCGTAAATGAGTCGAATGAAGAGATGATTCATTATTTTAACGAGCAAAAAGCAGCCGCAACGAAGAAACTCGCTTCGCTCGAAAATCCATCTAAGGAAGATATCGAGTTAATTGAAGAATTAGACAAAGCAATTGTAGTCTTACAAGAAAAATATAGAGAAGAGGCAACCAAATGACGGTAAATCATATCGTATTATTTGAACCACAAATCCCAGCCAATACTGGAAATATCGCAAGAACCTGTGCGGCGACGAATTCGCCACTGCACTTGATTGAACCGCTTGGATTCTCGACAGATGACAAGCACTTAAAACGCGCGGGGCTTGATTATTGGCATGATGTCGATATTACGTATCACAAATCCCTTGAAGCGTTCCTGGAGTATTTAGGAGAACGACCATTATATTTAATTACAAAATTCGCCAACCATACGTATGATGAGGTGGATTTAGCCCGCGATGAGGAGCAATTCTTCATGTTCGGGAAAGAAACAACCGGCCTTCCTGAAGAGTTTATGCGCGAAAACGAAGAGAAATGCTTGCGTCTTCCGATGAACGATACGCATGTGCGTTCATTGAACTTGTCGAATACTGCAGCGATTGTCGTGTACGAAGCGCTTCGCCAACAACGTTTTGCAGGGCTTGAACTCGTGCATACGTATGATCATGATAAATTGAAGTAGGTGACAGGGATGAATCAAAACTTATATCAATGTATTGTGTACGCCATTTGTGCGATTGCCTTTGTGATTTTAGCGGTGATTTCGAAGCCGCTCTATGGAATTTGTGCAGTATTATTTGCCATTTCATCAGTAGTCAATGGGATTCGTTATTTCAAAGAGAAGTAAAATTGCAAAATGAGGCTAGTTATGATACAGTGGATGACAGTTAAATAGCAAAATTGATGAAAAAGAGAGTAGTTTTTAACCGAATGTATTAGCGAGTTGGAAGGGTGAAAGCCAACCATTCATTAAAAATGAACCGCACTTTTGAAATGATTATTTGAAATGTAGGATAATCCGGATTCGCCGTTACCGAGTAAAGTGGCTCAATTTGAGCAAGCAGAGTGGTACCACGGGAATTCTCGTCTCTATATGACTGTCGTCGTATAGGGATTTTTTTGTGCAAATGGATATCCGAGTAAAAACCAAAGAAAAGGAGAACAAAGATGAATTATAAGAAAATTGTTGCAGAACAAATCGCAAAAACAGTCGGCGAGCATTTAAGTGTTGATGAAATCGTATCAATGATTGAAGTGCCTAAATACGCGAACCAAGGGGACCTCGCTTTCCCTGCATTTACACTTGCAAAAGTATTACGTAAAGCACCACAAGCTATCGCGACAGAAATCGTGGAAGCTGTAAGTGATAAGCACATCGAACGCGCAGAGGCAATGGGACCATACGCGAACTTCTTCTTAGAACGTAGCGCTTTTGCCGATGAAGTATTAAAAGAAGTCTTAGAACTTGGCGCGCATTACGGTGACTGGGATTACGGTCAAGGACGTAAAGTCGTGATTGATATGTCTTCACCAAATATCGCAAAACCAATGTCAATGGGACATTTACGTTCAACAGTAATCGGGAACGCGATTGCGAACCTTGAGAAAAAAGTAGGCTACGAGCCAATTCGTATCAACCACTTAGGAGACTGGGGAACACAATTCGGAAAATTGATCGAAGCGTACAAATTATGGGGAAGCGAAGAGCTTGTAAAAGCAGATCCAATCGCAGAACTGATTAAATTATACGTTCGTTTCCACGAAGAAGCAGAACTAGATCCAACGCTCGATGACAAAGGTCGTGCATGGTTCAAGAAACTAGAAGATGGAGACCCAGAAGCCGTTCGTTTATGGGAATGGTTCAGAAGCGAATCATTGAAAGAATTCAACCGCGTGTATGACTTACTCGGCGTGACTTTTGATTCATACAATGGTGAAGCATTCTATAATGACAAGATGGACGTTGTGGTCGATATGCTTGAAGACGCAAACTTACTAAAAGTGGATAACGGCGCTACCATCGTAGACCTTGAGAAATATGATTTACCACCAGCGTTAATTAAAAAATCAGACGGCGCAACATTATACATGACACGTGACTTAGCAGCAGCAAACTACCGTAAGAATACTTACGATTTTGCAAAATGTATTTACGTGGTAGGGATGGAACAATCAAACCACTTCAAACAATTAAAAGCAGTCTTAAAAGAATTAAACTTACCTTGGTCTGAAGATATCGTGCATATTCCATTCGGACTAATTACATTGAACGGTAAGAAATTATCGACACGTAAAGGAAAAATCATCCTTCTTGAAGGCGTGTTAAAAGAAGCGACAGAACTTGCTTTGAAACAAATCGAAGCAAAAAATCCATCGCTTGAAAACAAAGAAGCTGTAGCACACGCTGTTGGGGTGGGTGCGGTGATTTTCCACGACTTGAAGAACGACCGTACAAATAACTTCGACTTTGCGCTTGAAGAAGTCGTACAATTCGAAGGAGAAACAGGGCCATACGTACAATATACGCATGCTCGTGCGATGAGTATTTTACGTAAAGCTAACCATACTGTCGATACAAAAGAGGCGTTCTCATTAACAGACGATGATGCGTGGGAAGTATTGAAACTCATCGAAAACTATCCAAACGTTGTCCGTTTTGCTGAAGAAAAATGCGAACCATCAGCGATTGCGAAATTCGTTATCAATTTAGCCCAAGCGTTCAACAAATATTACGCACATACAAAAGTACTTGTTGAAGATGAAGCTTTCAACAGCCGTATCGCTTTAGTACAAACAACAGCAAGCATCCTAAAACAAGGCCTAGAGCTTCTTGGCGTGGCTGCTCCAGATGAAATGTAGTCATTGACATCAAGTAGGATAAGCCGTATACTAAATGCACATATAGAAGCAATGAACAAGCGCAGTAGTGGTTGTCCACGGGAGAAAGAAGAGAATTGTCGGTTGGTGCAAGACAATCCCCCACATCCGCGAAGTACACTTGGGAGCAATCCGTTAGGACGTCTCATCCGCGATAAGGATGCTCGAGTGGATGATGCCTGGCATCGTCAACAAGGGTGGTAACACGGTGAAAATCGTCCCTAATAGTCTTTTTGGCTATTAGGGATTTTTTTATTTACAAGAAAGAAGGGAAGAAACAAGATGAACATTATCGATGATTTAGAATGGCGCGGTGCCATCAACCAAATGACAGATGAAGAAGGCTTACGTGCCTTAACAAACGAAAAGGCTGTATCGCTCTACTGTGGGGTAGACCCAACTGGGGACAGCATGCACATTGGACACTTAATTCCATTTATGATTCTTCGTCGTTTCCAATTAGCAGGACATAAACCAGTCATCTTAATTGGTGGAGCAACAGGTTCTATCGGGGATCCAAGTGGTCGTACTAGCGAACGTGTGCTTCAATCAATGGAACAAGTTCAACACAATGTAGAAAAATTAACAGCGCAAATGAAGAAATTATTCTTCACAACAGATGAAGACCAAGCAACATTACGCCTTGTAAATAACTACGATTGGACAAAAGATTTATCATTATTAGACTTCTTGCGTGACTATGGTAAACACTTCAACTTAAACACAATGCTTGCTAAAGACGTGGTCGCAAGCCGTCTAGAAGTGGGAATTTCATTTACAGAATTCTCATACCAAATCCTACAATCAATGGACTTCTTACATTTATTCAAGACAGAAGACGTGCAACTTCAAATCGGTGGTGCGGACCAATGGGGAAACATCACTTCAGGTCTTGAATTAATCCGTAAAGTGGAAGGGGCAGAGTCTCGTGCTTACGGTTTAACAATTCCATTGATGTTAAAATCAGACGGTACAAAATTCGGAAAATCAGCTGGTGGCGCTGTATGGCTTGACCCTGAAAAGACAACTCCATACGAATTCTACCAATTCTGGTTAAACCAAGATGACCGCGACGTGATTAAATACATCAAGTACTTCACATTCCTAGAACGCGAAGAAATCGAAGCGCTCGAAGAAAAAGTGGCTACAGAACCACATAAACGTGAAGCGCAAATCCGCCTTGCAGAAGAAGTGACTCGCTTCGTTCACGGCGAAAAAGCCTTAGAAGACGCGAAGAAAATTACAAACGCGCTCTTCACAGGGAACGTACAACAATTAACAGCCGACGAAATCGAACAAGGCTTCAAAAACATGCCAACCTTCGAAAGTTCAAAAGAAAGCCAAAACCTAGCAACATGGCTTGTGGACCTTGGCATCGAACCATCAAGAAGACAATCACGCGAAGACATTCAAAACGGCGCGATTTCTATCAACGGTGAAAAAGTAACGGACCTCGAATTCGAATGGACGAAAGAACAATCCTTCGAAGAACGCTTCGTCATCGTCCGCCGCGGCAAGAAAAAATACTTCTTAGTGGTGTTGAAATAAAAGACTTATGGATGATTCTTTTGAATCCTTGCGGATTTAATTATCATCACTGTAACGTTGCACCAGCGCAAGCCTTGGTCTTGCGCCTTAAAAGCCTCAAAGAGGGCGTAAGACCAAATACAAAACAGGACTCACAGTGTGAGTCCTGTTTCTTTGTGAGCTGACGATAACGAGCAGTTCACAAAGTTTAAAACTAAAAAAGTTTTTTAAATAGATTTTCAAACCCTCTATAAACTCCTACACAATAACATTTCAAAAGCAAATGTAAAAAACACAATATGACATATACGTTATATTGCAAAATAACTTTTTGGTCAAAAGCCCGAATTTGTTGGCTCTAAAAATCAAGATTTTAGGTAGCCCATTTCAAATGCAAAGCTGAGCACCTTCCCATTTAAAACTGCACCCGCTCAATCCATTAAAGCACGACTGCTTTATGACAAGATCCTTTCAATGCGGCAACCTTGATGGAGAAGCTGGAATTGATTTTGGATTTCGGAAAGTGTATGGCTTCAATAGTGACAGTAACGTGTTTCGTATTAAAACGAATAAGAGGGCGTAGGATTGTTAATCCGTACGCCCTCTTTGAGGCTTTAAAGG
>ERZ1699238.117-NODE-117-length-23311-cov-3.255564_pt1 | contig 23311 bp, 17 predicted proteins | sample MGYA00581518_ERZ1699238 | MGnify/ENA primary metagenome ERZ1699238 (study PRJEB42319, sample SAMD00040325) | human oral metagenome | material: saliva | host: Homo sapiens | study: EMG produced TPA metagenomics assembly of PRJDB4115 data set (Metgenomic analysis of... | reverse complement strand
TTTCGGTAGTCACGGGCATCTTCGTGAAGTAACCCGAACCGGCAGCAACCGATTCACCCACTTCCGAGCGGAGCACCTTAGAGTGGTCAGCGTTGAAGACACCGCTGTCCTTGTTCACCTTGGTCGTTTCGAATACCGGAACGAGACCGTTGACAGGCGTTGCGGGCGTGCTCACGGGAGCGAGCGTAGCGAGCGTCTGAGCCTGCGAAACGAGGTTGATCACCGTTTCTTCGTCACCGTCTTCGGGGATGAGCACGTAAGCCTGACCGGCTTCGAGGGTACCCGTGTGCTTCTTGAGTTGGATGCGGTTGTTGGCATCCTGACCGATTACAGTGTAGAAGTTGTTTGCACCGGGATCAGCTGCGATGGGCAGCGTGATGATCTGGGGCACACCCTTCATGATGGGCAGCGTGAAGCCGTCAGCGAGGGCCTCATCGAGATCGTGAGCAGCTTCCTTGAAGGTGAAGGCCGAGTTGTCCTTACCGTTGGCTTCGTTCCAGAGCACGAGGTTCTTCGAACCGGGTTCAGCGTTCAGGTAGACGTACGACTTATCCTGTACGTCGGCCGTGTCAGCCACGAGGTTGAAGCAGCCGGAAGTCTTCGCATAGCGGAGATCGAGCGTGTAGGGGTTCTTGCGGAGGCTCATCACACGCGTACCCTTCTCTTCCTTCGGAGCGAGGTAGAGTCCGGTGTAAACGTTCTGATAAGTGTAACCGCCGGCCACCTTCGTCAGCTTCCAGTAAGCGCCGAGGCGAGAGTTGAAGTCAGCCACATCCTTGTAGGTGCTGCCGTCCTTCACGCGGCCGTCGAGCTTGAGGTAGTTTTGCGTCGAAGCCGTGTTAGCCACTACGCTGTTTTCAGCTACGCTGGCGTCAGACGACTTGCTGATGATGCGATAGATACCGTCGGCGGGCACGTTGAGCTTTTCAGCGAATGCCTTGTTGGCGGCGTCAACTTGAGCGAGGAGGTCGTTCACCTGAGCAACGGTGGGCTGCTTCACATCGGTGATGGCCTTGAGCTTGCCGGCAACCGCTTCGATGGCAGCCTGGTAAGTAGCCTTCGATCCGGCAGCGTAGTAACCCATGTCGGTGCCTTCTTCAGCAGCAGCTTCGAGCGCCTTGGCAGCTTCGAGTGCCTTCGTCACGCGAGAGGGATCAGGATAGTTCTTGAGGAACTTGTCGTAGGCAGCCTGGAGTGCTTCGATCGAAGCCTTCGTAGCCTGCTTGTTGTTCACTTCGTTCTTCAGCGTTGCGATAGCACCGGTGAGGGCGTCGCGGTCAGCCTGAGGAACAGCGTCGATGAGCGAGTTCTGTCCGTCGTAAGCGCCTTTGTAAACGCGGAATTCAGAGCCATAGAAGAACTTGTTGCCGTTGGCTTCGCCGTTACCTACCGTCTTGGTCACCTCCATGCGGAAGTACTTGTAGGTACCCTTGTCAGAGGGGATCACGAAGTGAGCCGTACCGGCGAAGTTCGTCTTCTTCACTTCCGTACCGTTGTTGTCCCACGTTACGGTGTAGGGATAGCTGAACGTAGAAACCGCAAGCGAATCCCAACCTTGGTTCTTCTTCCAAGCGTCGAAGTCAACGACGTTGTTGCCGTTTTCGTCCGTTACCACATTGCCGTCTTGGTCGAGCTTGTCGGCCTTGTTGGCAGCGAGGGCAGCTTCGGTCTTGGCACCCCAGATCGTGATCTTTTCGGGTGCACCGCCGTTGGCGTTGTTGTGGTTACGCTTCACCCACTTGAGGAGGAGTTCGCTCTCGGGGGTGTCGAGCTGGAATTGGAGGTAGTGACCGCCCTTCCAAGCGTCGCCGTCACCGTGCCAGCTGGTGTGGAAGTAGGTTTCGGGGTTGCCGTCGAGAAGCACAGCGGGTTCGTGTTCAGCGCCCACGCCTTCTTCCTTGTCGGCCATGTCGCTCGAAAGCTTCGTGCCGTCGGTGATCAGACCGTCTTTCGTGAGTTTGCCGCTGGTAGCATCTTCGATGCGGTTGCCCGAAGCGTCAACACCCATGTAAGCGAAGCCGTTGTTGTAAGCAGTTTGTGCCTGCTGGAGGAGCTTCTGGGCCTTTTCGTTGTTGATGTCTTGTTCGGCACTCTTCAGGAGGTCAGCCACTTCCTGGTCGGTGATGGTGCGTGCCTTGAAGGTCGAACCGTCAGTCTGCCAGTCCCAAACCACGGTACCGTTGTGGTCACTGCCGGTGTGTACACCGCCGAATTCCCAACGATCGCCGCCGTTGTAACCCCAGTAGTTACCCTTACCGCGCCAGAGGTCGGGCGAGTAGAAGCAGAAGTAGCCGGGATAGTTGCGGCTGGTCACGATGTTGTAGGAAGCCTCGGGAGCATCCGTCATTTCGATACGTGCACTGGGAACGATACTGCCGTTGGACGTGATGTTCTCAGCCGTACCCACATAACGATTGGTAGCCAAGTTTTGGAAGAAGAAGTAACCGGGTTTCGCATCGTTCTTCGTCACCTTCCAGATGTACTTCAAGCTCTTGTAGTCGAGCGGAGCATCCTTCTTGTAGGTGATGTCGCCACCCTTGTAAGTCCAATGCAGTTGCTTGTCCTTATCGTTCACTGCGCCACCGTCGTAAAGTGCACCGTCGTCATAGCCGGTACCCTGCGAGCGGTAGGAAGTGAGGATGTAGTAACCGGGCTCGAGCACCTTACCCGAGGTGGTGAAGGTGGTGTAAGCCTTGGGCAGATCTACCACGAGCTGATCGATCTCGTCGTCGGTAGCCGTTGCGCCACCGTTGAGGATCTCTTGCGACTTGTTGTAGAGTGCCATGAAGGCGTCGTACTTCGCCTGGTTGTACTCACCGATGTTGTTACCGCGGGGGAACTTCTCGGAGAATTCATCCACGTTGAAGTTGGCACCGAGCGATTCGGCGATCACAGCCTGGAGGTCTTCCTTGGCAGTGAGCTCGTTGGCGGCGTACACCAACCACGCGTTGCGGTTGTAGTCCGTGCCCTTGCCGGCATCGCCGTTGAGCGACGTCTTGGGGCAGGTGAGCAAGAAGTTGTACTCGCTGTACTTGTCGTCCTTCTTTTTCGCTTCGGGCGAAACGAGCACGACGGTGTTGTCGCCATTCACAAAGGTGAAGGTGCTCAAGTCGAGATCCTCGTTGTTGGCACGAGCCTCTTCCACGTAAGCGCGAACGCCCTTGATGGTTTCGGTAGTGTCAACACCGTCAGCCTTGGCATGCGTCCACTCGAAGGAGTGTTCGGGATCCTTGGCTCCAGTGACTTGCTTCACTTCGATCTTCCAAGCACGATCCGTAGCGGAGGTGTAGAAGTTTTGGTTCGAAGGATCTGCAAGATACTGGTTTTCGTTCACGCCTTTGCGCTTGAGGTAGAAGGTCTTACCGTCACCCGTTGATTCAAAGACGAAAACGTTGTCGAGCGTCAAGCTGGTCGTTGTGGTGAACTTCTGTCCGGCGAGGAAGCAGTTGCCGTTCGCAGCTTCGGAGAACGCAGGCTGAAGCACATACGATTGTCCGGCTACGATGTTGGTCACTGCACCATCGTTGACGTTAGCACCCCAATGGCGAGCAGACGCACTTGTCGCTCCGGCCACCAGGAGGGCGGTCAAAGCAAACAAATTGCAAACCTTTTTCATTGAAGATTTAACATTAAAGTTAGACATAGAGATAATTCGATGGGACACGATGCGACTTCCATGTACCTCCCCCATCGAAAACAGAAGGGTCACGGAAGTTTAGTGCAGGGTGTTCGTGCGACAAAGATAGAGAAAAAAAACTACACATGGCAGATTCGCATCTAAAAAACGACGAGTTTCTGCCCGACAGCACTGCATTTTATACTTTGTGGCCCCTTGTGTTTTTTGAAAAATCTAAATGATTTCCGCTGGTCCCGTTGACGGATTAACCGAAAAGTGTTGAATCTGTCCTTGTGTTTTTCCGGTTTCGTGTGGGAGAAGGGGATGCTTCGGCGCGCTGTTTGTGCCGTTCGTCAGGTCTGTTCGGTAAACGACGGAAAGGGGTGCCGATGCTCGGTGGGAGACAGCACGTCGATGTAAACCGAGTGCCGCCGGAGCGGAGAAAAAACGGACGATGTTGCTCAGCAGCGCCGCATCGTCGGCTCCCCCCTTCCACTTTGTGGTCACGCTGCGCTGAGCGGTGTTTCTCATGCGCGCACGTGTTGCACGATCGCACGCGCACCCCACTCGAAGTTGCTTTTTTTGCCTTCACTTCTTCACCCATGTGACGTAAACGTTTGTGCTTCATGTGATTAGGGGTGAAGATCTTTGCGCAAAGCCTTCACCCCCTCGGCAGGTCGACCGCGTGAGCGGAAGTTCACGCGCCGTTATTCCATTTTTCCTCGCGGAGATGCCTTATTTCGCGCGCGTTTTCGAGGAAAAACAGGCTGTTTTCCAAAGTCGATTGCGGTGAAGGGTGAAGCACCAAAGTCTTCACCCTTATTGAATTGCCATTCAGTGCATTATGCAATGTGGGTGAAGCGGTGAAGGCAAAAAACGAAAAAGCGTGGACGCGCGCGCGTTATGCGCGCGCGAGGGCGCTCTGTCTTCACCCTCGCGATCGGTGTACTCCTTTCGGTGCGCCCGTGAGGGTGCGCGCATCGGTCGAAGGGCAGTGGGCTTATCGGCGTTGGGCCTCGAGCGACAACGAATCGTGGTGCTCACGCAGTGCACGCAGTGCCGTCTCGATCATGCTGTCCCTGCCGCGCTGTCGGTCGTCGGCCGAAAGGTGGGCGCGCACATCCGGTGCGATGCCGAACTCCGTGTGCTCGCCGTGCACGTCGAGTGCGGGACTCGCCGAGAAGCGAATGCTCCACCCGCCCGGCAGTTCCGAACTGAAGGGCATGCCCGATCCGCCACCGGTGCGGTCGCCCACCAGCAACACGCCGGGCAGGGTTTTCATGTACATGGCAAAGGAATTGGCGGCGCTGAAGGTGCGGCGGTTGATGAGCACCGCCACAGGTTTCTGCCACCGCAACCCCTTGAGGGGGCTGAGGCGCACGGGTTTCGGTGTGGAGAACGCGTCGTGTGCGGGGCCTGTTTTGTGCATGATGTAGCCCACCGTGACCGTGCGATTGGTGAAGATCGAAGCCAGCGTCTCGGCCGAGGTGAGTTGGCCGCCGCCGTTGCTGCGCACATCGACGATGAGGGCGTCGCAGAGGGCAAAATGCCGCATGACTTCGTGCAGATTGCCCGCGCCGATCGCCACGTTGAAGGAGCTGCAGCGGATGTAGCCCACATTGCCCGGCAGCACCTTGTATTGGAGTCCCGACGCAGTGCGATATTCGTCGGCCGTGCCGAGCACCACGCGCTGCAAGGAGTCATCGAAGTCGGTGGGGTAGGCCTCGTACCAATTCGTGTAGCGGGCCGTGTTGAAAGGAGTCCAGAGGTTGACATGCCCGTCGCGCAGTTCGTCGCAGAGGTTGGCCAGCACTTGATAGAGCGCTTGCGACGACATGGAGTCGGACACCTGCGGGGCGTAGCGGCGGTGCACCTCGTTCCAGTCCAGTCCGTATTCCTTGTGCTTGTAGTCGAAGAAGCAGTAGTGCTCATCGATGATTTTCCACAGCGCTTCGAAGTCGCCGCGCGGTGTGGAGGGCAGGTCGTCGGCCTGCACGCAGGCGGTGAGCGCGGTGAGCAGCAGCGGAAGCGAGAGGAGGAGGCGGAAGAGATGTTTCATCGGGGAAGAAATTGGACCAGGCGCGAATAGCCGATCACGAAGGTGTGATTCCAGGCATGGCGCTCCAGTCGGTTGACGCAACTCTGACGGATGTCGGCTTTGTAGCCCAGGGTGATGCACGCGCGGCGCAGGGGAATGCTCACGGTGGAGAGGAAGCGCAGCGAGGGGGCGGAAAAGGGCGTGGTGGGCACGACATTGCGGTCGGTGTGTCCGAGCGAGAAAATTTCGTAGTAGGACTGTCCGTAGTTGGGCGTGAACATGAGTCCCAAGAGGGGCACTTCGAGTTGCGAGCGCCACACCCAGCGGCGTCCCCACAGGGTGAAGGGGTGGACGAGCGCGCCGGAGAAGGCCACGTCGACAGCGGCGCGCGCCTGTGCCGGGTTGTTGCCGTTGCGCTGGTTGTAGGTGCCGCCCAGGTGCAGCGCGCCCATGGCACCCACGCTCCACTGCCAGGCTGCACGGGGCGCGGTGAGGCGGCGGCGCCAACCGGCGTCCATTTGCAGCTCGATGTCCAGCGCGGTGCCGTTGCCGGCCGGATTGGTGGCCGAGGTGCCGTTGAGGTCGAAGAGCGTGACGAAGGCATTGCGCCCGCCGCGCCCGCTGTGGCGCTCGCCGATGCGGGTGAAAGAGAGGGTGGTGCCACTGTAATTCAGCGGCGAGAGGTAGCTGTCATAGAGGTTGTTGTGCCCCACGCCGAACAGGTAGGTGCGTTCCACGCGGCCGGTGAGTGTATCGGCATCGGCGGTGTGCTGTGGCGATTCAGCGCGGGCGAAAAGCGGAAGGATAACCCACCACGCGAGGAGGAGTGCTTTGCGTGTCATGCGTGAAATGTAAGGGGGATTCATTGCCATAGGCGTCCATGGCCGTGAGGGCATAGTCGGCATCGAGCAGCGAAGGCAATGCCGGGCTGTAGGTGAAATCGGTGTCGCTCAGGCGAAGGGCCACGGCCACAGGGCCGGTGGGGGTGAGCCGGTAGAGGTTGTAGTGCACGGGGGTGGCATCGGCCACGGCGTTCCAGGTGAAGCGGAGCGCGTGGTCAGTGCGCCGACACTGCCACTGCGGTGCGGCGGGCGCAATGCTGTCGAGCCAGGTCATGGCCGGCGGGAGCTGAGGTTGCGCGTAGTGGTCGTGCACAAAGTCGAGTAAGCCTTTCACGTTGTTGAGCAGGAATTGACTGCGGAAATAGGCTTCACCGGCAAACCCTTCGGCGTGAATGAAGCGGAGTTGTCGCACGATTTGCAACAGCGACCAGTTGCGCTCTTCGGGGGCGAGCTGGTAGGCGCCCAGACCCGGCGCCACAGGGCGGCCGTAGGTGTGTTCCTGCCAGTTGACGGCGAAGGGGTAGAAGTGTTGCCCGTCGAAATACATCATCGGAAAGAGCCCGTCCATCCAACCGCGGCGCAACCACAGTTGGGCATCCTGCGACACGGCGTCGCGGGCATTCCAGCCCTTGGAGGATTGGGCGGGCAGGTCGGCGTATTTGCCGATGGGAGCACAGGTGATCTTGACCCACGGACGAATGGCGCGCACGGTTTCGCTGATGAGTTGCACGGTGCGGTTCACGTTCTCGCGACGCCATTCGGCTTTGGGGCGGTGATGGCCGTAGCGGGCGTAGGTGCGGCGATCGTCGAAGGGAATGGAGGGTTCGGGATAGCGAATGTAGTCGAGATGAATGCCGTCGACGTCATAGCGACTGATGATTTCGCGAACCAATTCGGCCAGATATTCGGCTGTGCCGGGAACGCCGGGATCGAGTTGCCATTTGTCGCCGGCGCGGGTGCAGAGTTTGGGCATGCGCGCGGGGAGAGACTGGCGTCCGAGGCGTTTGGCTTCGGCCAGCGTATTGCCCGGAAAGGTGACGAGATAGGCATGCAACTCCATGCCGCGGCGGTGCGCTTCGTCGATGGCGAAACGCAGCACGTCGTAGGGCGGTGCCACGCCGGGCGTGCCGGAAAAGGCGCCGTCCCACGGCTCGATGTGCGAGGGATAGGCCACGGTGGCTCGAATGCGGGTTTGGAACAGTACCGTGTTGATGCCGGCGGCTTGCAAACCATCGAAAATGCGCGAGAGCTGTGCTTTCTGCTCGAGGGCTTCGGCTGCTGTGCGGGCATAGTGGCCGGCGGGCCAGTCGAGTCCGCTGTAGGTGCAGAGCCACACGGCGTGCACGCCGCGGGCCGGAGTGGGAACCGCGGGGGCAGTGGGCGTTTGTGCTGTGGCCGAAAGGGAGAGGAGGAGAAACAGCAGGGAGAAAAGAAAACGCATGGGGTGGGAGAATGGAAAGGGGGAGGTGGGCGTTTAGCGCAGGCGGTGATAGAGCGGGAGAAGCTGCTCGGCGAGCTCATCGCCGCCGGCAGCACGCAGACTGTCGAGCTGACGACGGGCTTCGTTGCGGCGCCCGAGGTCGAGGAGCAAGGTGGCGCGGTGCACTTGCAGCGGGCGGTCGTCGGGACGCAAACGGAGCAGGTGCTCGAGGCGTTCGAGTGCGGTGACTTTGTCACCCTCGCGCTCTGCAAGCTCGGCACCGACGGCCAGCGCGGTCTCGTCATCGGGATGCCGAAGCAAGGCGGTGCCGAGATGGAGCAGCGCTTCGTCGCGGTGGCCCTCGGTGTAAAGTTGCAGGGCAATGAGGCTGTGGGCGCGCGCATTGTAGCGGTCGGTTTTCAACACGCGGCGCAGGGCAGTCAGGGCGCGCTCGTCTTGGTGCAGGCGCCGGCAGGCTTCGCTTTGAAGGAAGAGCAGGGTGAGGACCTCGTCGGTCGTGCGCTCACGACGGTCGACGAGGAGGGTGTCGACCCATTGGGCCAATTCGCTGTCCTTGCCTGCTTCGCTCAGACATTGGGCCAGCGCAATCTGCGCTTCGCCGTAGTCGGGACGGTGGGCAAGGAGGTCGCGAAGTCGTTGTTCGGCATCGTGCCACTGTCGGCGTGCCATGAGAATTTTGGCGATGTTGAAACGCAGCACGTCGTTGCCCGCCGCGTCGGGATCGTGCCCTAGGGCTGCTTCGAGGGCGCGCTGTGCTTGAGAGAGGGAGTCAGCGCGCAGGGCGGCGAAGGCTTTGCGCACCTCGCGGCGGTAGGCGGCGGTGTCGCGCGGTGCAGTGGTTTCGACCGGGCTCGACAACGTCTCTGCGCTCCGCGCGAAGGTGGGCACTAGAGCGGTGAGGATGCCGCCGGCAGTGAAGAGAGCGGGAAACAAAAGGCGGGGGAGGATCATAGGGCACTGAGGTGATCGATTTCGCTGAACACGGCTTCCGCTTCGAATCCGCGAGAGGCAGCGAAGCGGGCCAGCTTCTGTGCGGCTAGGTAGGTGGCGCGCCGATCGGTGGGATCGAATTTGAGCGTGCGCAGTTTGGCGGCGAGCAGGTCGCGGAGGGTTTGCCGATACGTTTTTTCGTCGATTTCTTCCTCGAGGGCGATGGCGATGTTTTCTCGACTGATTCCTTTGAGCCGCAGTGCGTTGCGAATTTTGATTCGCCCCCAACGGGCGAAGGCGGCCTTGTCGTGCACGAAGGCGCGGGCGTAGCGTTGCTCGTCGATGAACTTTTCGTCCTCGAGGCGTTGGAGTACCCGATCGATGAGGTCGGGGTCGATGTCGGCGGCGCGGAATTTCTTCTCGAGATCTCCCCGACAGGTTTCGCGTCGAGCGCAGTAGGCACTGGCACGGCGATAGAGTGATTCGAAGTCGTTGGATTTCATCGTTTGATCAGTGCGCGGATCACAAACCAAGCATGGTGGGCGAGGGCGGAGAAGAGACCGTAGTGGTGGGCCATGATGCGAAAACGCTCGCGCAGGGAGGCTTTGTGATGGCGGGTGGTGAGGCCTTCGCTGAGGTAGTCGGCGACGACCGTATGGGTGTTGAACAGCGGGAGCCGGCGGCGCTCGGCTTGTTGCATGAGGCGAATGCACCAATCGTAATCGGCCGAGAACCGATAGCGCAGGTCGTAGGGGGTGGCACGTGCCAGGTCGGTGCGGGCGAAAAAGGCTTGGTGGCACACGAGCATGCCGTTGACAAAATCGTGTCGGCGAAGTTGTTCGGGCGGGCTGAGGCGCCGGGCGCGGAGAAAGGTGCCGCTGTCGTCGACCAAGTGGGTGTCTCCATAGAGCACGGCCGGAAGTTGGGCGGGATCGGCGAAGGCGGAGAGTTGCGAGGCGATGTCGGCCAGGGTGGTGGTGGCGTGAAATTTGTCGCCGGCGTTGAGAAACAGGATGTAGTCGCCGCCGGCTTGCCGCAAGGCTTTGTTCATCGCGTCGTAGAGTCCTTTGTCCGGTTCGGAACGAAACACGAGACTCCGTCCGTCTGTGATGCCGCGGTAAAGGGCGGCGTATTCGTCGACCATCCGGCGGGTGTCGTCGGTCGAGGCCCCGTCGATGATGAGGTGCTCAATGTGAGGATATTGTTGGACGAGTACGCTGTCGAGGGTGCGCCGCAAGGTGGTGGCAGCGTTGAAGCATACGGTGGCGACGGTAAAACGGATCATAAGCAAGAGGAAGAGGGCGAAGAAGGAGACGAAGTGTGGGCGAGGGCTTGCCGGTAGAGGGCAAGATAGCGCCGGCCGACGCGGTCGAACGAATAGTGATCGAGCACTTTGGTACGTGCCGCCTGCGCCAGTTGGTCGTGATTGGACGCATCGAGCATTTGGTGCAAACCTTCGCAAAGGTCGTTCGCGTCTTTGGCGGCGGCCACATAGCCGTTTTTGCCGTGATCGATCATTTCCGGAATTCCCCCCACGCGGAAACCCAAACAGGGGATGCCGCAGGAGAGTGCTTCCATGATGGTGTTGGGCAGGTTCTCGGAAACGGAGGGGAGCACAAAAAGTTGGGCCGCGTTGTAAATATTGACGATGGTGTCGACCTCGTAGGTGTAGGGGGTGGTGAACACGGGGATGTCGAAGGCGGCTCGAAACTCTTCTGCTTCGCCGCCGAGAATGAAGAGTGCAGTGTCTCGGCGGCGTTCCGGATAGGTGGTGAGGTATTGCCGGAAGGCTTCCACCAAGTAGGGCATGCCTTTGTTGAGATTCGTGATGCGCTGGGCGACAAAGAGCACGATGCGCAGGGAAGGGTCGGCGGGCAGGCCGAGTTGTGCGCGGGCTTTCGCACGATCGCGGGGAGCGAACACGGTGGTGTCGATGGGATTGGGGATGTCGACCACCGTTTTCCCGTGAGTGAGCGACGCACTGCGCGCCTCGCCGGCGAGCCATCGGCTGCATGCCACGAAAGTCATGGGGGCTGTGGCATAGACCGCTTGTTTCTTCGACCAAATGCGGTGCGACAGGTCGTGGGGCGAACCGCCGTGCGGGAGGTAGGGACATTGTCCACATTCCTTGCGGTAACGGGTGCAAGACAGAGCCAGATGACAAATGCCGGTGACGGGCCAGATGTCGTGCATCGTCCAAACCACAGCTTTCCCGTCGCGAAGTATGCGTTGTAACTCGTTGAGCGAAAGGAGGCCTTGGTTGACCCAATGCAGATGGATCACGTCTGCGCGTCGATAGGCATCGGTTTCGGTGATGTTTCCTCCTGCAACGGCGGTGTCGATGGCGAAAAGTCCCCGCCGTTGACCGCGCAGATGGAAGAAAATGCCCAACCGTTCTCTGATAAACGCCCACTTCATGCGCCACCGCCCGCGGAACGTATGGATTTTCGGGGAAGACGTTTGCCGATCGCGCACCAGCATTTCAGCCTCGACACCGATATGGGTCAAGGCCGCTTGCAGACGAGACGCGGCAACGGCCGCTCCGCCGGTTCGTTCGCTGGTGTTGATGATCAGAACGCGCATGGGGATAGGGTTATTTGGACAAAAGTAGGAAGAAAGCCCGATATGACCAAATTTAGAATCGAGTAGTGGCGCCTTCATCTTGCGTTGAAGGCGCCACAGGTTTCGGGGCGAAGACGGCGTCGCGTTTATTTCCGGAGAAAGAGCAGTGCGTAGGGTTCCGTTCCCACGTTGTAGCGCTGTAGAAAATCGCCATTGTCGTTGTAGACACTGACCGTTCCGGGTTCGGTGAAGCGTGTTTTCGGATCGAGTGTGCCGCGAGAGGCCACATAAATGTTTTTTGTGCGGGGATCGACTGCCAATGCTGTCGGATCCAGGGGAGGTTGCACTTGTCCGAAGTGTGAAGCGATGGCCGTACCCGAACGGGTGTCGCGCACTTCATATTGCACGGTGGTTTTCCCTGTGGACCAATCGGTGGTGGAGCGAACGAGATAAATGCGGTGTCCGTCGACGGCCGCGAGATTGGCCGAGGCGAAGACAGCGGCTTGATCCTTTTGGTCGATACGCCAGATTTCTGCTGCGTGAGTGGCGTAATCTCCCTGACAGGCTACGAAGAGATGACCGAAATCGTCCTTATAAATCCGGGTGGGGTTCATGCCGACGCGGATTGCTCCGACCTGTTCGAGCGTATTGGGGTGAAGTTTCACCACTTTGAAACCTTGCTTATACCCCTCCTTGTAATTATAGCCGTCGCTGATCGCTACATATATATAATTGTCTTGTGTCGATACGCCAACGGGGTTCGGGCCGACGGCGACTGTCCGGTCGACGGTGAGCGAAAGGGTATCGATACGTGAAACATTCCCGTCGTTGTTCGAGACGAAAACGTATTTTCCCCATGCTGCCACCCCTTCCGGCGTCGACGTGGGAATCGATCGGAGCAAGCGGTGAGTGGCGGCATCGACGACCTGCACTAAATTACTGCCGTAGCAGGGAATGTAGATCTTAGCTCCGTGTTGGATCGCCTCCTGCGGCGCGTCGCCGAGCAATTTCCCATTGACGGAAAGAAAAGCATCGTGGTTCACCGTTTGGTGTTCGGTGTCGATCAGCGTGTAGCCGCCCGGCAAACGCGTTGCCTGGTTGCCTTGGCACAACACCAGGACTTGCGAGGACGTCCCTTCGCCGGCAGGAGAGGTCGGCGGAAGTTTACGCTCCTCGTCGGCGCAAGCATTCAGCAGCAGCACACCCAGGAAGAAAAGTAGGCATGCAGAAATTCGATGGAAGAAGGATGAGCGTGTCATGGAGGAAATATAGAAATAAAAGATGAAAATTGCAGATCAATCATCGCCGGTCACCATTCGAAAGTGGCATCGACGATCCAAGTTCTTCCCGGCAAGGGATAACCGCGAATACTTTCGCGCTGTGTGTCGGTGAGGTTCATCCAGGTGGCGCGCAGCGTCAGAGTCGAAAAGCCGATGCGGCATTTCCAGCGTGCCGCCGCATTCCATTCTGCGTAGGGCGGCAGGCGCGAGGCGGCAAGATGTTGTGGAGTCGCCCACCTTTCTCCGCAGTAAACCACCGAAGTCGAGACTCCGAAGTCACGATGTGCGAAGTCCAGCGCGAGAAAAGCTTCTTGCGTCGGGCGATAGGGGAGGGTGAGGTTGAAGCTGCGTGACGCAGCGTCCGATCGGTCGCGTGTCGCCGCCCATTGTCCGTGTCCCGATAGATTTACCTCTGTCTGTGCAGCGCAAACGCAACGTGCACTCGCGGTCAAATCAACGCCTTGCGCCAGCACACGGTCCAAATTCTGCGTGCGCCACACCGCCGGGGTGATCGGTACGGCCACGATGCCGTCGGTGATGCGGTCGACAAAGGCATCTACCGAAGCTTGCCATTGCCACCGACCGAAATATCCCCTGGCGTGTCCGCCTATATTCAGGCGAAAGGCACGTTCGTTGCGCAGCTGCGTGTTGCCATAGCGAAAATAATAACTTTCGGCGAAAGTCGGCGGCCGAAACGTCGTTTGTATCATTGCGCGCCCCCCCATTTCGATTCGCCGTCTCTTCAAAAGAGTGGCCTGCGCCCCTCCTTGCAGCGTGAAGCAGCCCGCGTCGGCCGCCGTGCCCGGGTTGGTCGGGTCGTTCTGTCGTGCCGAGTTGAACAGATCGTGGCGTAAGAGCCGCAGCGTGGCAGTCCACTTCTGATCGCGGAAGCGCAGCGAAAGGGCTTGCTGCACCATCGTTCGTTCCGCCTCGCGTTCGTTCTCGCCATGCTGCTGCAGCACCGAGCGCGTCGCATCCATCACATAAGCCCATTGCCAATGCGACGACAAAGTGTGTGCCGTTCCCACCGAAATCCAACCTTCTTGTTGTCGGTAGCGGTCTGTTCGTCCGCCGTTGGGATATTGCGGATCGCGCGTTGCGTAGAATTTGTTTTTCGTGCTCCATTGTGCCGCCGCCGTCCACTGCCATGCGCCGCGTCGCCTCGACCACCGCCCGTGCAGTGCCGCCTCGTCGTCGTCCATGCGCTCCCCCTCTTGCACTGCATAGAGCAGAACGGCACCGGGCAGTTGGCGTCGAGCAAAATTCCCCCTGAATCCCCCTTCGGCGTTTCCCCATTTCGCAGTGGAGGGCGCCGACCAGTGCACCGTCGGAGTCCATCGCCGGGTTTCTGCAGCGTGGCGTCGACGAGTTTCGCGCAGGGTTCCATTGTCGAAGACAAAAGGAAAATCGTTGTCCGCCTTTTCGCCGTCGAGTTGCAGTTGCAGTTGTCCCGCGGGCGTGGAGAAAGACGTGATTGCTCCCGCAGCCCGATAGCCGAAGGCGCCCACCGTCGACCAGATGCGCAGCGGCCGCCGCAGGGTGGTGAAGTGCAGGGTGCTCGCCCCCAAAGCACGAACCGGCACCGGAAGTTCGGGAGCTTCGCCCACATCGATCGTCACCGTGTTGAGGCGATGAAGGGAGAAAGGCGACACATCGATCGTGGCGTTCTCCGCGTCGCCCATCGGAAAACCGTCGACGAACACGGCGGTGTGGGCGGCGCCGAGTCCGCGAGTTCCCACAGTCGCCGAAGTACCGAATCCACCCAACGAGCGCACCCATACGGCCGGCAGCGTGTGGAGCACGTCGACCACGTCACCCGTGGGCATCCGCCGAAACGTCTCACCGTTTTGCGAAAAACCGGCGACGCGCACACGCTCCTGCTCATTGCGGGGCGCCTGTACTTTCACTTCCGGAAGGGCGCGCAGCGAATCGTTGCACGTTGTGGCGCCGAACGCATCGCATGCCACTGCCGAAAGTCGGCCGCGCGCAGCGTGTCCGGACAGCGCCGAACCCGCAACGGCCCCAGCGAGTGCGGCCGCTGCAAACATCCGCTGCATGCGCCGCGAGAAGATTTGAGGGAAAGGATAGTCGGTCAATACACGAAAGTTGCTAACTTTGTGGAGAACAAAATAGAGAATCTATGGAACTTCAATCCGCACTTTCGGCGCTTCATGTCGCCACCGATCGCTCGGCTGTGGTCGCAGCTTTGCAAGACATCACCGCCCGCTTGTTGCGTCGCGGCGTGTTCGAAGTCAGCGGCGTGGAATGCCGCCCACTCGAATTGGAAAGTTATTTCTACCGCACCGGTCTTTTCGAAGACGCCTATGTGCACGAAAACGAACGCCAGCGCAACCATTTCGGCGAACTCTATGTGCATCGCATCGGGCCGTTGGCCTCGTCGCACTACAAGATGGACAACCGCGTGTGCGTCGGGCTCAGTTTGTCGGACAGCACCGATTTCTATTACAGCGCCTTGATTCGCAGTGCCCGCTTCTCCGACGGGAGCGAAGTGTTCGGGCCGAACAACGTGCTCACGGCGTGGGCACGTCGCATCAACGAGCAGACACACACCTTGTCGCCCGCCGTACTGGACCACCTGCGTCCCGGCGGACATGATCTCGTACCCCTGTTTCCGCTCATGGAAGCGAAGGCGGCGTTGCATTTCATTCCGGCTTCCGAAGCCGACGACGACACCACGGCTCCGCTCATCTTCTCGCGTCGAGAGGGACTGGGCGACAAAGATCCGGACTATCGCGATCTGCCGTTGCGCGGGGTGGTCGGTCCGCTGCATGCCGACCGGAAATATAAGGACAAAACCACACTTTTGCGTGATTATCTCGAAGCGCATGCCCTCACCGGCGAAGCGGCTTGCGCGGCGGCCCGCAGTTTGGCGGGCAGTGTCCCGTCGTGGGTCAAATCGCTTTGACCGGGCGTATGGATCGCCACCGTGAATCTCCGCCGGGTTCCCGCCGCGCGCGCCGGATTTGGATTTTCGACCCGGTGCAGACCGCATGGATGTTGCGTTGCCCCACCCGGCAGTGGTTCGGCCTCTCGTGTCCCCTCTGCGGGACGCAGCGCGCTGTTCATGCTGCACTGCACGGGCAGTGGCAATTGGCCTGGACCTACAATCGCTTGCTGCCGCCGGTCTTGGTCTGGTGCGCACTCGTTTGGTGCGCGCAATATCACGCCGCCACACGTCGTTGGCACGAGCGGTTCACTTCTCTGCGCGCCTGGATCGTCTATGCCGTTTTGCTGCTCGTGTGGTTTGTTGTGCGCAATCTTTTCGGTTGTTGACGCACGGCCCGACGAAGCACGCACCATTATATTTTTTACCCCGCCCACTGCACATCGGTGTTACAGTGGGCGGGGTAATTGTTATGCATTGAGCGGCGTGTCAGACGTAGAGATCGTCACGTCCGAAACGCACGAATTGCTCTTCATTCGCATGCTCCTCTCCGTCCTGCCAGAGCAGACGGTAGGTGATCACTTGTGCGATGTAGAGAATCGTCAGGGTGAAGAAATAGCCCACGCAGCAAACCACCAAACCGGCTCCGGCGATGAGGCCGGTCACGATGCCCAAGCCCAGGAGCGGCCAGAAGTGGTCTGCAGTCTTGTCCCACGAAGCACGCAGTGCTTCGCCGATGCCGGCTTCGGGATGATCGATCAAATAGATCGGGGCGAATACCCAACGCACGGCGAAAAAGATACCCGGAGCAATGAGAAAAATCAATCCAACGTAAATCGCAAGCCCGTAAACAAATTGACAGCCCACCACTTTCAGGTAAACGATAGGCGACAGTCCATGATCGAAGCGGTAGCGTCCGCCGTTGTTGCGAAGAATCTCAAGAATAGAAGCAAAGATGCTCACGCCAACCACACTGTTGATGATGAGTTGTAAGAACGAGGAGGCGAGAATTTGGCTGATGACAGCGAGCTGAAACAGGTCCTCATGTTGAGAAACTCCAACACCTGGAATGTTTGAAATGATTCCACAGAATACTCCGGCAGCGAACAACATCGCCGCCATGGGGAGTCCATACTTCTTTGCGAATTCAAAGGCCTTGCCAATAATGTCGCCGATACTAATGATTATCATGAAATGGTTGAATAGGTTTGCCTGCAAATGTACGTATTTATAAAAAACAATCGCTCCGACAGCCGATATTTTTTTGGCGTTCGGAGCAAAAAAAAGGAAGCTCGTCAGAACTTCTTCATCTGGGTGTCCGGAGACACGTTGCTAAAAGGTAGGCCGCAGCCCGTTCTCGACTTCCCCATTTGGGAAGTGAGAGGTCGATGTGTGTCGGCCGGTTTACTGCTGTGCTTTGAGTGCACGGAGTTGGTTGTAGAGCGATTGGCACATCACACCGTTGCCCATCGAACGATATCGAGCAATGCGATACTTCAGTTCGTCGATCATAGTTTTTTGCTTAGTCATATTGTTGAGTTTTAGTTGAACATAGAGGCGCTTCGCACCTCGTTGAAGTTGGTTACGTCCGCGAGACGTAGGGAACTGTAGTTTATCTCTCTATGTCTTTTAGTAGTCCCTTTGTCTCGTTTTCGTAGTGCAAAGGTAGAGTCGTAAGCGACGAAAAACAAGAAAAAAGCAGAGAAAATGCACTTTCGGCGATGCGTTGGGGCGGCTTTGAAAATCGGAGTTGACAAGCTTTCGAGTCTGGTGCAATGAATCGGTGCATCCCCATCCGGAGCGCTGTGCTGACAGGGTGGAAAGGATCGAAAAAATCAAGCGTTTTGGGTTGTCATCTCGAGTTGTCAAACTTATTTTAAAGCCTTTCCTCTCTTCTCTCGAGAACGAGTGCGCAGCCCTAAGTGCGGTGAAGGTTCGGCGCGATAGAAAATCACGCTATATAGGATCGCGCGCGCATGCGCGCACATCCTGTTGTTTGTTTTTTTGCCTTCACCTCTTCACCCGCATGCTGTAATGTGGTGTGCAACAGATGATTAGGTGTGAAGGATTTGCTAATTTGCCTTCACCTTTTGGGTGAATAGTTGTCGGGTATCTCCGATGGCTCGAAAAAGGTAGGTGAAGAACGTGAACTTGGTGCTCGCGTGGGTGAAGGCGGTGAAGATGCAAAAGCCTTCACCTCTACGTATCTGCCTATCAGGAGAATAGGGTAGGGTGGTGAAGGGTGAAGGTCTTCTCCCGAAATCGACTGACGTGCGCGTACGTACGCGCGCGTGAAAGAGGGCGAGTTCAGACTGAAAACGCCCAATGATTTTTCAAAAGTCGGCCGGTGTTTTGTGCTTTCTCCCGAAAGCGAAGAAAGGTAAGGAGGAGCAACGAGAAAGAGGGCGACGGAAGGGAGAAAACGCGCACGAGGTTTTCTGTCGGTGCACGACAATCGGGATGTCCATGCCGAATGCTTTCGCAGCTTCCCCGAGCATGCACAAAAAATCCCTTTCGATGTGCACCGAAAGGGAAATCCGCAAGAAAAGTGCGCCTGATAGGACTCGAACCTACACGTCTCGCGACACCAGATCCTAAGTCTGGCGCGTCTACCAATTTCGCCACAAGCGCTTTTCTTCTGCAAAAATACATCATGTGCCACGATCGCCAAAGAAAAGGGCGCACTTTTTTTGTTCAGTGGTGCCGAATTGGTATTTTTGCAAATCAAACGCTTTGAAGATATGAACTTTGTCCTTTCCTCTCATCTTGCAGCACATCGCCTTGCCTCGCCCCGTCTCAACAGCGGCGGATGGTGGACGGTTTTGCTATGTGCCCTGCTCTGTGCACTCCCGCTCAGTGCCCGGAATAGGGTTGCGGATGCGATGGAATCGGGCAAAATGGAAGTTTTGCTGTCGAAAAACGCAGCTTGGACGAGTACGCCCGTTGGGCAGATGGCCGACCCGGCAGTGCCGACGGCCCAGCCTGCGATGGTGGTCATCGCTGCCGACGGCAAAGAAACCGAAGAAACGGGATATGACGGGAGCGCGCCGCTACGGGTTCGTTTCGAAGCCCGTGCCACCGACTACGGTACGCGCACACCCCTCTACGAATGGCAGTTTCACCGCGAGGGGAGTTCCACACCCTTCCTCGTGCGCTACGACGCCAACACCGGTTACGAATTCACCGAGAGCGGCACGTTCACCGTCCGGCTGTTGGTCTCGTTTGTCGAAAACGGCGACACGGTGACCTACACGCAGAACGATGCATTCCGCATAGCCATCTCCGAAAGTAAACTCGAATTTCCCAATGCCTTCACCCCCAACGGCGACGGGATCAACGACGTGTTCAAAGCCAAGGAGGGCTACAAAAGCATTGTGCGCTTCCGCGCATTGATTTTCAACCGCTGGGGGCGCAAAGTCTATGAATGGAGCGATCCGGCCGGCGGTTGGGACGGCCGCATCGGATCGGCCGAAGCGCCCGACGGAGCCTATTACCTCAATGTTGAGGCGCGAGGTGCCGACGGCCGCAACTACCACATCAAAAAAACGATCAACCTCCTGCGCCGCTTCGACGAACAGCAGTCCGGCGGCACGCATTGATGGGACGGACAACATGACAGCACAAGACAAGACTTTTCAACACGGTAAAATTGAGGTGCTCGGTGCCCGCGTGCACAACCTCAAGAATATCGATGTAGACATTCCGCGGCATGCGCTCACGGTGATCACCGGACTGAGCGGGAGCGGAAAGTCGTCGTTGGCCTTCGACACCATCTATGCCGAAGGTCAGCGCCGATACATCGAGACCTTTTCGGCCTATGCGCGTAATTTTCTCGACAACCTCGAACGTCCCGACGTGGACAAGATCAGCGGGCTCTCGCCCGTGATCAGCATTGAGCAAAAGACCACCAACAAAAATCCCCGTTCCACCGTCGGCACGGTCACCGAAATCTACGACTTCCTCCGCCTGCTCTATGCCAGAGCCGGCGAAGCCTATTCTTATGCCAGCGGTGAGAAAATGGTGAAATATACCGAGGAGCAAATCATAGAATTGCTGCTCAGTCACTATGCCGACCACCGTGTCTACCTGTTGGCTCCCCTGGTGCAGCAGCGCAAGGGACACTACAAGGAGCTTTTTGAGAGTGTGCGCAAAAAAGGCTTCATCAATGTGCGAGTAGACGGCGAATTGCGCTCACTGGAAACCGGGATGCGCGTGGACCGCTACAAGAACCACGACATCGAATTGGTGATCGACAAACTCAAGGTGCAGGCCAAGGACGAAGAGCGCCTCAAAAAGAGCGTGCAACAAGCCCTTTCGCAGGGCGACGGCCTGATGCTTGTGCTCGATGCCGACGATGAAACCGTGCGATATTACTCCAAACGGCTCATGTGCCCCGTGACGGGGCTGGCCTATCGCGAACCGGCGCCACACAATTTCTCGTTCAACTCCTCGCAAGGAGCTTGTCCCAAGTGCAAAGGGCTGGGCGTGGTCAATGTGATCGATCGTGAGAAGGTGTGTCCCGATCCGAAACTCAGCATCAAGAAAGGGGCACTCGTTCCACTCGGCAAGTACACGAAGACACTGATCTTTTGGGAAATCGAAACCGTGCTCGAACAATATGGTTTCACGCTCGACACGCCTGTGGCCGATTTGTCGGACGAAGCACTCGACGCCGTGTTCAACGGAACGCCCGAGTTGCTGCGCATTCCCGCAGCACGCATGGGGCGAACCGACGATTATTACGCCGATTTCGGCGGCGTGGTGAAATACATTCGCCAAATGGCCGATGCCGAGATGACAGCCGCTTCGCAGCGATGGGCCGAACAATTCAACACCACGGCTTGCTGTCCGGCATGCCACGGCGCACGACTCAATCGCGAGGCGCTTTCCTATAAATTCGGCGATAAGAACATTGCCCAGTTGGCGGCGATGGATGTGGCCGAACTGAAGGAATGGCTCGATGGAATCGGCGATAAACTCACCGGCAAGCAACAAACCATCGCCACGGAGATATTGAAAGAGATCCGTTCGCGCCTTTCGTTCCTCCTCGATGTGGGCCTCGATTACCTCTCGCTCGACCGCACAGCCATGACGCTTTCGGGCGGTGAGAGCCAACGCATACGATTGGCCACCCAAATCGGTTCGCAGCTGGTGAATGTGCTCTATATTCTCGACGAACCCTCGATCGGTCTTCACCAGCGAGACAATGTGCGACTGATCCACTCGCTCGAACAGTTGCGCGATACCGGCAACACGGTGATCGTGGTGGAACACGACAAGGACATGATGCTGGCCGCCGACTACGTGGTGGACATCGGTCCCCGCGCCGGTCGCAAAGGCGGCGAAGTGGTGTTTCAGGGCACACCGGCCGAGATGCTCAAAAGCAAAACCCTCACGGCAGAATACCTCAATGGGAAGCGGCGCATAGCCGTTCCCACCGTGCGCCGCGAAGGCAACGGAAAGGTGCTGCGCATCGTGGGGGCGAAAGGCAACAACCTGAAAAACGTCACGGTCGATTTCCCACTGGGAACGCTCATCGGCGTGACGGGCGTTTCGGGATCGGGCAAATCGACTCTTATCAACGATACCCTTTATCCCATCCTTTCGCAACACGTCTACCATTCGCTGCGAGAACCGCTGGCGTATGAGCGTGTGGAGGGACTGGAACATATTGACAAGGTGGTGGCCGTCGATCAAAGTCCGCTCGGTCGCACGCCGCGTTCGAATCCGGCCACATACACCGGTGTTTTCGACGACATACGGCAGCTCTTTGTCAACCTGCCCGAATCGAAAATGCGCGCTTACAAGCCCGGTCGCTTCTCATTCAATGTGCGTGGCGGTCGCTGCGAAACCTGCAAAGGCAGTGGCTACAAAACCATCGAGATGAATTTCTTGCCCGATGTGTACGTGCCTTGCGAAACCTGCCACGGTAAACGCTATAACCGCGAGACACTTGAGGTGCGTTTCAAAGGGAAGAGCATCGCCGACGTACTGGACATGACAATCAACCGCGCGGTGGAGTTTTTTGAAAACGTGCCCAATATCTTGCACAAAATCAAAGTGTTGCAGGACGTGGGACTCGGTTATTTGAAACTCGGCCAATCGTGCACCACACTCTCGGGCGGCGAAAGCCAGCGAGTGAAGTTGGCTACTGAACTTTCCAAGCGTGACACCGGCAGCACGGTGTATATTCGCGACGAACCCACTACCGGATTGCATTTCGAGGACATTCGTGCACTCATCGACGTGCTCAATCGCTTGGTGGAGAAGGGAAACACCGTAATTGTCATCGAACACAACCTCGACGTGATCAAGGTGGCCGACTATCTCATCGATATGGGGCCGGAAGGTGGTCGCGGCGGCGGTACGGTGGTGGCAGCCGGCACACCCGAACAAGTGGTGGCGGCCGGAAAGGGCGACACGGCACGTTTTCTCAAAGACGAACTCGAGTAAGCCCATACTACTTTTCCCGGCTTCGCCGGAAGTGAGCGGACGGAAGAGGCGCTTCCGCCGATTTCCTGCCTATTTTCTCGGCGAAGAACGTAGAATCCTCGATTTCATCGAATGATTCCGCACGCTGAGACGGACTTCGCTTATCTCCTCCCCCTCTTTCCCTACGAAATAAAAATCTCCCATTCATTAACCCCTAAATTCTTTCCCATGTTCGAAGGACAACCCAAAGGGCTATTTGCTCTGGCTCTCGCCAACACCGGCGAGCGATTCGGCTACTACACGATGTTGGCCGTTTTCGTGCTGTTCCTCCAGGATAACTTTGGATGGAGTGCCGCTCTCGCCGGGTCGTACTATTCCACATTCCTGATGTTCGTTTATTTCCTCCCCTTCATCGGAGGTATTCTCGCCGATAAATTCGGTTACGGTCGCATGGTGACGATCGGCATCTCGATCATGTTCCTGGGCTACCTTTTGTTGTCCTTCCCCTTGGGCAACGGTACACCGGCTGTGATCGCCATCATCGGTGCGCTGGCACTGATTTGTATGGGAACGGGACTTTTCAAAGGAAATCTCCAAGTCATGGTGGGCGACCTGTACAAAAGTCCGGAATTGGCCGGTAAACGCGACGCGGCCTTCTCCATTTTCTACATGGCCATCAATATCGGTGCACTCTTCGCTCCGAGCGCAGCTGTGAAAATCATGGAGTACGCCCAAAATATCGGTTTCTCCAAGGCCGACAGCTACCACTTCGCTTTTGCAGTGGCCTGTGTTTCGCTGATCATCTCGATGCTCATCTATTTTGCATCGCGCTCCACCTTCCGTCACGTCGAAGGAAAGCAAGAAAAAGCCGATTCCACCGAAGAAAACAAGGCAAAAGAAGAAACTGTGGAACTTTCGCCGGCCGACACGCGGGCTCGCATCGTTGCGCTCTGCCTCGTTTTCGCCGTGGTTATCTTCTTCTGGATGGCATTCCACCAAAACGGGCTTACCTTGACCTATTTCGCTGCTGAGTTCACGCAGAAGACGTCGACCGGTATCCCCTCGATGCTTTTCGATGTGCGCACTTTGCTCCTTTGCATCGTGTCGATTTATGCGGCTTTCGCTGTGGTGCAGAGCAAAACCACGCAAGGTCGTGTCATTGCCACCGCGGTGGTGCTCGTTTGTGCCGCTTTGCTGATCGTCCTTGGACTGAACGTTCCGGCCGAAACAAAGGTGGCAGCTCCCATCTTCCAGCAATTCAATCC
>ERZ1699238.97-NODE-97-length-26392-cov-3.312659_pt1 | contig 26392 bp, 27 predicted proteins | sample MGYA00581518_ERZ1699238 | MGnify/ENA primary metagenome ERZ1699238 (study PRJEB42319, sample SAMD00040325) | human oral metagenome | material: saliva | host: Homo sapiens | study: EMG produced TPA metagenomics assembly of PRJDB4115 data set (Metgenomic analysis of... | reverse complement strand
ATATCACCCTATGGGAGGATTGACGGTAGAAATGGTGATTAACGAGGATAAGAATTTAACCATTACGACAACTCTAACCCAGGAGGCTGGTGGGCATCTGGAACAGAATGGAGTAGTCATTTCAGGGGAATTATCCAAGAAATTAGTAAATGCTAAATAAGGACTTGCTAGAGAATGAAAAAAAGATACAGCTTGGTTGTGATCATGATTCTATTGAGCCTACTTCTAGGTGGCTGTAGTCTCATGACAGACCAATCCACTGAAAAACAAGAAATGATTCAAATCGCAGAGAGTCAGAAGATGAAAGTGGCAATTGAAAGCTATTTAAAAAATCTGGATCCAGAGGCATTAACTCCAAATGGGAAAATAAAGTCTTATAGAATTTTAAAAGATAAATTAAAATATAGAGTAGAAGGTGAGGATTTTATTCACTATACTTCACTAAATACCTTAAAATTTTTGCTTTATAAAATTGATGATAGAGATAATTATCCTAGATTACGACTTAGTAATGCCAGACAAATGAATGATCCAAATGAAGGGTATACATTTCTTAATCTCATAGGAATTAAGAAAGAGGAATTACCTCAAACTGATTATGATACGTCGCCATTCTTTTTTGCTTCTATGACACAAACTGGAAGTGAAACAAATCTAGATGATAGTCTTCCAATGTGGAAGCAGTATGGTGATGATGCAAAAGGGATTAATCTAACATATCATTCTGAGTACATTGAAAGCTTAATAGAAGAAGGAATAGAAATTTATAAAGTTTGTTATAATCCTGCAAAAGATTCATTAGATGAAGTAATAAAATCAATAGAATCAGCATTTAACGAAATTAAAAATTATGGCGATGATAAAGAAAAAGAAGCTATGTTTTTATCAGCATTAAACCTAATTGATGATATTCGTTATTTATTTAAAGATGTAGATTATAGTTATGAGAATGAATATAGAATTATTAAATCTTATGAAGGAAAGGAAGATGTTATTTTTTCTAGCGAAAGTTCTAACAGTGTGATTCCTGGTTTATATGCTTATATTGATAAAGAACTAAAATATTCAAAAATTAAACTTGGTCCTAAATGTGATGATATTGATTTTGTTGCTCCCTATATAAAATTTGTTGATCGAAATATTGAAGTAACTAAGTCGCAAATATCTTATCGTTAATTAAAAGTGTTAAATTTTTTTATAATGGAATAAATAATGGACGATCTTGGAAAAGTTTTTCGTGAATTTCGAACTAGTAAAAATTATTCGTTAAAAGAAGCTGCAGGAGAAGCCTGCTCGACCTCCCAATTATCCCGTTTTGAATTGGGGGAGTCGGATCTGGCTGCGTCGCGCTTCTTTGACATTTTGGACAATATCCATGTGACGATTGAGAATTTTATGGATAAGGCCAGAAATTTTCAACACCATGAGCATGTCGCTTTGATGGCTCAGATTATTCCACTTTACTATTCAAATGATATTGCAGGTTTTCAAAAGCTTCAAAGAGAACAACTTGAAAAAGCCAAACATTCCACCAATCCCCTCTATTTTGAGCTGAACTGGATCCTGCTACAAGGCCTGATTTGCCAGAGAGATGCCAGCTACACGATGAAGCAGCGTGATCTGGATAAGGTGGCAGATTACCTCTTTCAAACGGAAGAGTGGACCATGTATGAGTTGATCCTCTTTGGCAATCTCTACAGCTTTTATGAGGTGGACTATGTCACACGGCTTGGGAGAGAAGTGATGGAGCGTGAAGATTTCTACAAAGAAATTGGTCGCCATCGAAAACTGGTCTTGATTCTGGCTCTGAATTGTTACCAGCATTGTTTAGAACACTGTTCTTTTGAAAATGCCAGCTATTTTGAAGCCTATGTAGAAAAGATTATCGGCAAGAGCATCAAGCTCTACGAACGCAATGTCTTTCATTATCTCAAGGGATTTGCCCTCTATCAAAAGGGGCAAACAGAAGAAGGGCGGCAGCAAATGCAGGAAGCCATGCATATTTTTGACGTGCTGGGACTGCCAGAGCAGGTGGCCTATTATCAAGAACACTTTGATAAATTTGTAAAAAATGAATGTTCTAAATAGGACAGTGATAAAGGAGATTTTATGAACCGACATGCGGTCCAATTAATTAGTCGTGGAGCGATTAACAAAATTGGAAATATGCTCTATGATTATGGGAATAGTGTCTGGCTGGCCTCGATGGGGACTATAGGAAAGACGGTATTAGGGATCTATCAGATTTCTGAGTTAGTGACAGGGATTCTCGTGAATCCTTTTGGAGGAGTGATTTCAGACCGTTTTTCTCGTCGCAAGATTTTGATGACGACCGACTTGGTTTGTGGGCTCCTTTGTTTGGCGATTTCTTTTATCACAAATGATAGCTTGATGATTGCGGCTCTTATTTTTGCCAATATTGTTCAGGCCATTGCCTTTGGTTTTTCTTGACCTGCCAATAAAGCCATTATTACCGAGGTAGTAGAGAAAGAAGAGATTGTGACCTATAACGCTCACTTGGAGTTAGTCTTACAGGTTGTTAGTGTCTGTTCACCTGTTTTTTCTTTCCTAGTTCTACAATTTGCCAGTCTTCATATGACCCTCTTATTAGATGCGCTGACCTTTTTCATTGCCTTTGTCCTAGTGGCTTTCCTTCCGAAAGAAGAAGCTAAGGTGCAAGAGAGGAAACAGTTTACCGGGAAAGATATTTTTTCTGATATCAAGGATGGGTTAGACTATATCTGGCATCAGAAAGAGATTTTCTTTCTCTTATTAGTGGCTTCTAGCGTCAATTTCTTTTTTGCGGCTTTTGAGTTTTTACTTCCCTTCTCGAATCGTCTATACGGGGTTAAAGGAGCTTATGCGACCATTTTAACGCTGGGAGCTATTGGATCTATTCTAGGAGCACTTGTTGCCAATAAAATGAAATCAAGTATGAAAATTCTCCTGTTTTTACTGATCATGGCAGGGGTCGGAGTGTTCATAATGGGCTTGCCCCTTCCGCCTTATCTTTCCTTTTCAGGAAATTTGGTCTGTGAATTTTTTGTGACCATTTTCGACATCCACGTTTTTACCCAAGTACAAACCAAGGTGGAAGATGATTATCTAGGTAGAGTATTGAGCACAATTTATACCTTGGCTGTTCTCTTTATGCCCATCGCCAAAGGGTTGATGACTTGGTTGCCAAGCGTCCGTATGGAATCATTTCTCTTGATTGGAGCTGGGATTATTCTCTTTTCACTCTTGGCTCAGCTAGTAGCTAAGCAGCTTCAATCAAAAGAACAGTAGGGATCCTTTGATAAATTTGTAAACCATTATTTTTCCCAAATAGGGGACAAAATGAAAACCTCTTTCATGAACTGATACAATAGTTTCAGAAAATGAAGGAGGTTTTTTATGAATCGACATGCAGTCCAATTAATTGCTCGTGGGGCGATCAATCGAATGGGAAATATGCTCTATGATTATGGGAATAGTGTCTGGCTGGCCTCGATGGGGACGGTAGGAAAGACAGTGTTGGGGATTTATCAGATTTCTGAACTCGTCACCTCCATTCTAGTCAATCCATTTGGAGGCGTGATCTCAGACCGTTTTTCCCGTCGCAAGATTTTGATGACGACCGACTTGGTTTGTGGTCTCCTTTGTTTGGGAATTTCTTTTATCACAAATGATAGCTTGATGATTGCAGGCCTGATTGTTGCCAATATTGTCCAGGCCATTGCTTTTGCTTTCTCTCGTACGGCTAATAAAGCCATTATCACAGAAGTTGTAGAAAAGGATGAGATTGTGACCTATAATGCCCGCTTGGAGTTGGTCTTACAAGTAGTTGGTGTTAGCTCACCTGTGTTCTCTTTCCTTGTTTTACAATTTGCCAGTCTCCATGCGACCCTCTTACTGGATGCACTGACCTTTTTCATCGCCTTTGTCCTAGTGGCATTCCTTCCGAAAGAAGAAGCCAAGATTCAGGAAAAGAAACGGTTTACGGGAAAAGATATTTTTTCGGATATGAAAGATGGACTAGACTATATCTGGCATCAGAAAGAGATTTTCTTTCTCTTGTTGGTGGCTTCCAGCGTCAATTTCTTTTTTGCAGCTTTTGAGTTTTTACTCCCATTTTCCAATCGCCTTTACGGGGTCAAAGGAGCCTATGCGACCATCTTAACATTGGGGACTATCGGCTCCATCATCGGAGCTTTGATCGCCAATAAATTTAAATCAAGCATGGAGATGCTTCTTTTCTTATTGATTTTAACAGGAGTAGGAGTCTTCATGATGGGCTTGCCCCTTCCGCCTCTTCTTACCTATTCTGGAAATTTAGTCTGTGAACTCTTTATGACAATTTTCAATATTCACTTTTTTACCCAGGTTCAAACCAAGGTAGAAGGAGACTATCTGGGCAGGGTCTTAAGCACCATTTTTACCCTAGCCATTCTCTTTATGCCGGTGGCTAAAGGTTTGATGACCTGGTTACCAAGTGTTCGAGTAGAATCCTTTCTCCTGATAGGAGCTGGCGTCATCCTCTTTTCACTCTTAGCACAAGTAGTCGCCAAGAAATTACAAGCAAAAGAAGGTACATCAGCATAAAAAAAGCACCGATCGGTGCTTTTTTAGTTGTTATTTTTTTCTTCTATTTTAACTTCTTTCTTTTCTTCCTCCAGTTGCTTTTGAGTGCTCTTGAGTTCTTTTTTTAGGGAGAAGCCCTTTGAAAAATTAACCAAGGTCATGACAAATGCACCCAAGAGGACACAGAGCAAGATCAGAATGATCAAGGGCAATTTAAATTGGACCAAGAGGAAATTCACAGTGACTGATTGCATGTTTGCAAGGGAAATACCAGCAATCAATAAAATTAAAAGTAATAAAGCAATGTAGTGTAGATTATTTTTGTTCATCATTATCTCCTTATTGTTCAGCAGGGGCCTTGCTTTTCACATCAGCGTACTCTTCCGGCTGCTCTAGGCTTAGAATCTCCTCATAAGCCGGTAGGGAAAGGTCCTTGCCATATTTATTTTTTAAAGCAGTGCTCACTAGTCGATAGGCCAAATTGGCATTTCGGGACAAGATAGGACCGTGGAAGTAGCTGCCAAAGACGTTTTTGTAATGAACCCCTTCGCCCCCATCTTCTTTATTGTTCCCATTTCCGTAGATGACCTTACCTAGCGGTTTTTCATCCTCTGCCAAGATGGTCCGACCTTGGTGGTTTTCAAAACCATAGTAGGTCTCGTTGAACTCTTCATTATGGATTTTGATGTCGCCAATGTAGCGATTATTTTCTTGGTTGAGGGTATAGTGTCCCATAATACCAAGTCCCTCAATGCGCTTGCCAGAAGCTTCAATGTAGTATTGGCCTAGAAGCTGAAAGCCACCACAGATAGCTAGGACCACGCCATTGTCATGAATGAAGCGTTCGAGGTCTTCTTTTTTATCTGGTAGATCCTCAGATACAATGGTCTGCTCGTAGTCTTGTCCGCCGCCGAAAAAGGCGATATCGTAGGCATCAGGATCGAACCGGTCTTTGAGAGAGACGATATCGACTGTGACATGGGCTCCAAGTTTTTCCGCAACGTACTTGAGCATGAGGATATTCCCATTGTCCCCGTAGGTATTCATTAAGTTGCCGTAGAGATGGGCAATACGCAGGCTGTAGGGATACTGTGCCTGATCAGAAGATTCTAGGGAAGTATAAGTCATTAGTGCATCTCCTTTTCAATCAGGTGTTCTTGGGCCAAAAGTTCACGGAATTCTAGCATGGCTGTATAGGTAGCTAAAATGTAAGCGTGAGGGGTTTCCTGTTGCTGGATGCGTTGGAAGACCTCTTTTAAATCAGCCATTTCTGTGATCTTTTCTGCAGGATAGCCAGTGACCCGAAGTCGTCGAGCAATCTCAGAGTGGCGCACTCCGCCAGCGTTGATCTCTGGAATGTCCATTTGGGTGATTTGCTCGAAATCTGCATCCCAAATCCAGCTCGTATCGATTCCGTCTGCATAATTGGCATTGAGGAGGACCGACAAGCTAAAGGAATAAGGGGCTAGTTTGATCATTTCAATGGCTTGGGTCGCACCAACTGGATTCTTAATCAGAACCAAGGTACATTCCTTATCCCCAATCTTAAAGGTTTCCTGGCGACCAAAGACAGCGCGACTGCGATCAAATCCTTGCTTAATCACTTCAGGTTGAACCCCAAAGAATCCAGCAACGGAAACAGCTGCTAAGGCATTATAGATGTTGTAGAGACCACCGATATTGATGTGGTAATCTTGCCCTTGGATCCGGAATTGGGAAGAGCGATGGGTTAAAGAGAGGAGGTCCGATACGGCATAGGTCAGAGGGGGCCGGTGGAAACCACAGTGCTCACAGATATAATCTCCCAGGTTAGCATAGGTATTGAGCTTGTACTTGAGGATGTTGTGGCAATGCGGGCACAGGATTCCTTCCGTATTGTAATGGGCTAGTTGTGGCTCTGATTTTTCTGTATCAAATCCATAATATTGGATCGGATTGGATAAGGTCTGACTATTAAATAGCGGACTATCTCCATTTAACAGAACCGTCGCAGTTGGGACCTTGTGAATGGCATCCAAAATCATTTGGTAGGTCGTATAGATCTCTCCATAGCGGTCCATCTGATCCCGGAAAATATTGGTGACCACAAAAAGGCTGGGCTGGATATAATCACAAATCCGAGAGAGGCTGGCCTCGTCAATTTCAAGTACCGCGATCGGTCGATTTGATTTCGAACGCTTAGCCCGTAAGAAGGTCGTTGTAATCCCAGAGATCATATTGGCCCCGCTTGGATTGGTTAAAATCGGTCCGAAAGCTTCTTGGAGAATACCTACGGTCAGCGCAGTGGTCAGGGTTTTCCCATTTGTCCCTGTAATCACAACAATCTCATAGTTTTTTGCCAGTTGACTGAGAATATCTTTATCAAATTTGAGGGCTACTTTACCTGGTAGGGTTGATCCCCGCCCCATTTTTTCTAGAATAGAGCCGGAAAGCTTTCCTGCCAGAAGGCCCAAGGTTGTATTTATCTTCATAAATCATATTTTATCATAAAAAGCATCAGAAGGTTACAGAAAAATCTGTTGAAACGTGTTATAATAAGATGATGTCTTTTAGAGAAGTGGTAGGTATGAGAATATGAATATTCAACAGTTTTCAAATCCACAATTTTGGACCAGTTTGTTCCCAAATTGGTGGAGTGTTATTATCAATATCATCGATATTGCCCTGGTGTCTTGGTTGCTGTATTTTTTGATCAAGGCCATCGTCGGGACCAAGATCATGATTTTGGTGCGTGGAGTTATTATCTTTTTCTTGGCTCAATTTTTAGCCAATTTTTTTGGTTTAACGACTATTTCTTGGCTGATCAATCAAGTGATTACCTATGGGGTTATCGCCCTGGTTGTGATTTTCTCCCCTGAAATTCGGATTGGCTTAGAGCGTCTAGGTCGGGCGACAGAATTTTTTACGACGAGTGAAGTCAGTCAGGAAGAGAAAATGGTACAGGCCTATGTTAAGGCAGTGGCTTATATGAGCCCACGTAAGATTGGTGCTTTGGTAGCTATTCAAGGGGCCAGAACCCTTCAGGAATACATTTCCACAGGGATTCCTCTGGATGCAGATATTTCAGGAGAATTGCTGATTAATATCTTCATTCCTAATACTCCCTTACACGATGGTGCCGTCATTGTTCGCAATGATAAAATCGCTGTTTCTTGTGCCTACCTGCCCTTGACGGAAAACACTGAGATTTCAAAAGAGTTTGGAACGCGTCACCGTGCAGCTATTGGCTTATCTGAAGTTTCTGATGCCTTTACCTTTGTGGTATCAGAAGAAACGGGTGGCATCTCTATGACCTACAACGGAACTTTTCGTCATGATTTAACTTTAGAAGAGTTTGAGTCGGAATTGAGAGCCTTCTTGGTTCCTGAAGAGAATAAAACGATTAGTTGGAAAGAGCGTCTATTTGGGAGGGTAACAAAATGAGATCGAAAAAAGAATTTCTTTATGTTTTTGCCTCCGTCTTATTGTCCTTTATCTTGTTTATCAATGCGTCATCCTTTAATTTTCAAAATAATAGTAGCGCTAGACAAGTGAGTTCAGAGACCTACACCAATACCTTGACCAATATTCCAATTGATGCCAAGTACAATGACAAGACATACTTTGTCAGTGGGTTGACATCAGAGGTAACGGTCTTTCTGAAAGGTTCAAACCGGGTTGCTCTTGCTAGTGAGATGCAACCGGGCACTCGGAAGTTTCGTGTGGTAGCAGATCTTCGTAAGGCCAAGGAAGGCACCGTAGAAGTTCCGTTGATTGTAGAAGATCTTCCGTCTGGTTTGACAGCAACCGTAGAACCTCAGAAAGTTTCTGTAAAAATCGGGAAGAAAGCGAAAAAATCGTTTGCGGTCAGGGCCACAATCCCGGACAATCAAATTGTGGATGGAATAACGGTATCGGATATTACTCTTGAAACCACCAAGGTAGAAGTGACCAGCGATCAAGAAACCTTGAGTCGCATTGATCATGTCCAAGCGGTCTTCCCATCCAGTGAGATCATTAGTGGAAATTATAGCGGAACTATTTCCTTAAATGCAGTAGATGCTCAAGGAAATGTTCTACCAGGTCTGGTAAATCCGAGTGAAACACGGATTCAAGTGACCACAAAGAGTAGCTCGTCTACGTCAAGCTCTAGCAGTTCGTCGTCGACCTCTTCCAGTTCAAGTAATTAGAAAGTAAAAAAGGTAATGAAGAATGGGTAAATATTTTGGAACGGACGGTGTCCGTGGAGAAGCAAATGTAGAATTAACGCCAGAATTGGCTTTTAAACTAGGCCGTTTCGGTGGCTATGTGTTGAGCCAACATGAAGAAGAAACACCCTTGGTATTTGTTGGACGTGATACGCGTATTTCTGGTGAAATGTTAGAGCATGCCTTAATTGCTGGCCTCTTATCTGTTGGAATTCGCGTCTACAAGTTGGGTGTGATTGCAACACCAGGTGTCGCTTATCTAGTTCGTACGGAAAAAGCCAGCGCCGGAGTGATGATTTCTGCCAGCCACAATCCAGCCTTGGATAATGGCATCAAATTCTTTGGTGGTGATGGCTTCAAATTGGATGACGATCGCGAGCTTGAAATTGAAGCCTTGCTTGATGCTGCTGAAGATACCCTTCCACGTCCAAGTGCCCAAGGTTTAGGAACGGTCATGGAATATCCAGAAGGCTTGCGTAAGTATCAAGAATTCCTTGTATCGACAGGCGTTCAACTCGAGGGCATGCACGTAGTCTTAGATACAGCAAATGGTGCAGCCTCTACTAGTGCCCGCCAAATCTTTGCAGATTTGGGAGCTCAATTGACTGTCATCGGTGAAAACCCAGATGGTTTGAACATCAATGATGGGGTTGGTTCTACTCACCCAGAGCATTTGCAAGAGAAAGTCAAAGAAGTAGGTGCAGCGATTGGTCTTGCCTTTGACGGAGACAGCGATCGCTTGATTGCTGTGGATGAAAATGGAGAGATCGTAGACGGCGATAAGATCATGTACATCATCGGTTCTTATCTTTCAAGCAAGGGCTTGCTCGAAAAAAATACGATCGTCACAACCGTCATGTCCAATCTCGGCTTCCACAAGGCATTAGATGCGAAGGGAATTCAAAAAGAAATCACAGCTGTTGGAGACCGTTATGTGGTCGAAGAAATGCGCAAATCAGGATACAATCTTGGTGGTGAACAATCTGGTCACGTAGTCATCATGGATTACAACACAACAGGTGATGGTCAATTAACAGGCGTTCAATTGACAAAAATCATGCAAGAAACCGGCAAGAAATTATCTGAATTGGCTGCTGAAGTAACCATTTATCCACAAAAACTGGTCAATATCCGGGTTGAAAATAGCATGAAAGACAAGGCGATGGAAGTACCCGCTATCCGTGAAATCATTGAAAAAATGGAAGCGGAAATGGCAGGAAATGGCCGCATCCTCGTGCGTCCAAGTGGAACTGAACCCCTCCTTCGTGTGATGGCAGAAGCTCCAACCCATGAAGAAGTGGACTACTATGTAGATACCATTGCTGCAGTTGTTCAAGCAGAAATCGGACTTTAACCTTGTAAAAAACATGGCTCGCAAATGGGCGAGCAGAGGAGGTATATATGAAACAGGTTCGTCAAATTGTATGGGCACTTGCCTTAGTGCTAACGATTCTATTCACAGTTGGTTTGACTAAAACAATTCATGCTGCAGAAGTCTCATCATATACACAGACAGCACGTCTAACGAAAGATGGTAACACGCTAACAAATGGGAGCAAGGTGTTGACAAATGAAAAATTGTCAGCAAGTATTTATTTAGCCTTTCCAGATTCGCAAACTATTCAAGCTGGGGATACCTTAACTCTTAGTTTGCCAAAAGAATTAGCCCTCTACACAGCACTGGAATTCAATGTTCTTGAGGAAGGTCAATCAAATGGTCAGACGGTGGGGAAAGCTGTCGTTGATACAGCTAAGAAAACAGTGACCGTTACCTTTAATGATTATTTCGCATCTCATCCACTCAACAAACGAGTTGCTCTTCATTTTGATGTAAAAGTAGACTCAGAAGTAGTTACAAAAACTTCTCCAATCCAGTTTAAACTAGGAAATACAGATTTTTCATTGAATTATGAAAAAACAGCTGGAGAAGCTGGAGACTATGAGATGAAATACGGCTACCAAGATAAGTCTGATCCAACCATTATCAAATGGCGGATTCTCTTAAATGCTCGCCAAGATATGCTTCGTGGAATGGTCATTAAAGACCAATTCGGAGATGGCTTAACATTGATTGAAGGGAGCTTACGCGCCGTTCGTTATGCTCCTGTACAAGGTGGGATTAAGAACGAAGCTCACATCCTAAGTCTTCCAGTTCTGGATAACTTTACTAAAAAAGCTGTTTTCGATAAGAATGCAGATGGCAAGATCACTGGTTTTACGATTGAATTTGGTGATAATTACAATTGGCCAATGTATATTGAATATTCTACAAAAGTGGCACCTGGAACGAAAGTCGGTGATGTTGTCCATAATACATTAACATGGACAGCAACCAATTTCCCAGCACCGCGTAGTTTAACCCGTGAATTGAGATTGGAATCAGGAACCGGAGAGGGATTAGGTGAGAAAGAACAAACACCACCGACACCTAGCTCAACCTCCTCATCAAGTTCTAGTTCTTCATCAAGCTCTAGTTCTTCATCAAGCTCTAGTTCTTCATCAAGCTCTAGTTCTTCATCAAGCTCATCATCTTCAACGAGTTCCAGTTCTACATCGAACTCAACATCCACATCAAGTTCTTCATTGAAATCATCTTCATCTTCTGTTAAAGAAGAAGCCCCAAAACCTGGTAAGAAAAAAGTTCTTCCAAGTACAGGTGAAAAGATGACACCGGTAGTTCTTGTCATGGGTGTCTTCCTAGCAATTCTATCGGTTGGTATTTTACGTGTAAGAAAAGATTCTTAATATGATCAATGAAAGATCAGACTTCTGTCTGGTCTTTTTGTGTAGGCTCGATTTGAAAAATCCCCTATTTCGTGGTAAAATAGGGCTAATGAATTTATAGTAATCGAGGTATTAGAAGTGGCTTTTGGAGATAACGGAAAACGTAAAAAAACACCATTTGAAATGATCACGATGGTGGTCATTGTGATTATGTTGATTGTAACGGTTGGTGCAATATTTGCAACCGCAATTGGTGCTCTTTCTTACTAAGACGCACACAGAAATAAAGGAAATCATCTATTTATGAGTATGTTTTTAGATACAGCCAAGATTAAGGTCAAGGCTGGAAATGGCGGCGATGGCATGGTGGCCTTTCGCCGTGAAAAATATGTCCCTAATGGCGGACCTTGGGGTGGTGATGGAGGTCGTGGAGGCAACGTCATCTTCGTAGTAGACGAAGGCTTGCGCACCTTGATGGACTTCCGTTATAACCGACATTTCAAAGCCCAAAATGGGGAAAAAGGAATGACCAAAGGGATGCACGGACGGGGAGCAGAAGATCTCTATGTACGAGTCCCTCAAGGAACGACAGTCCGAGATGCTGAGACTGGCAAGGTCATTACGGACCTAGTCGAGAATGGACAAGAGTACATTGTTGCCCACGGTGGCCGTGGCGGACGTGGAAACATTCGTTTTGCCACTCCTAAAAATCCAGCCCCAGAGATTTCTGAGAATGGGGAACCTGGTCAGGAACGCGAACTCGAATTAGAACTCAAGGTCTTGGCAGACGTTGGTTTGGTTGGCTTTCCTTCTGTTGGGAAATCAACCCTTCTTAGTGTCATCACTTCAGCCAAACCAAAGATTGGAGCTTATCATTTCACTACCATCGTTCCAAATTTGGGCATGGTTCGGACGCCATCAGGTGAATCCTTTGCAGTCGCAGACCTTCCTGGATTGATTGAAGGGGCTAGCCAAGGGGTTGGACTAGGAACCCAGTTCCTTCGTCACATCGAGCGCACGCGTGTCATCTTGCATGTTATTGATATGTCAGCCAGTGAAGGACGCGACCCTTATGAAGATTACGTTCAAATTAATAAAGAGCTTGAAACCTATAATCTTCGTTTGATGGAGCGGCCTCAGATTATTGTGGCAAATAAGATGGATATGCCAGAGAGCCAAGAAAACTTGAAAGAGTTCAAGAAGAAATTGGCGGCCAATTATGATGAGTTTGATGAACTTCCACAGATCTTCCCGATCTCTAGTTTGGCGCATCAAGGTTTGGACAACTTGTTAGAAGCAACGGCAGAATTGTTAGACAAAACACCAGAATTCCTCTTGTATTCAGAAGACGAAATGGCCCAAGAAGAAGTCTACTATGGCTTTGATGAAGACCAGCCAGCCTTTGACATCAGTCGGGATGACGATGCCGCTTGGGTCTTGTCTGGTGAAAAACTTGAAAAACTCTTTAATATGACGAATTTCGATCGTGATGAAGCGGTCATGAAATTTGCTCGTCAATTGCGTGGCATGGGTGTTGATGAAGCTCTCCGTGCGCGTGGGGCAAAAGATGGCGATATCGTCCGGATCGGTAAATTTGAATTTGAGTTTGTAGATTAAGATAGATCCCCAGTGGATCAAGGATTCCAAATAAGAAGTGAGGCTTTTTCAGTGGGAGATAAACCAATATCTTTTCGAGATGAAAATGGAAATTTTGTTTCAGCAGCCGATGTTTGGAATGCTGAAAAACTAGAAGAACTCTTTAATACGCTAAATCCTAAGCGCAAATTGCGCTTACAAAGGGAAAAATTAGCAAAAGAAAACCAGCAGAAGTAAATAGACTTGGAGAATACTATGGCAAAAACAATTCATACAGATAAAGCACCCGCAGCAATTGGACCTTATGTTCAAGGGAAAATCGTAGGCAATCTTCTCTTTGCAAGCGGACAAGTTCCCTTGTCACCTGAAACAGGCGAAATCATTGGCGAAACCATCCAAGAACAAACAGAGCAAGTCTTAAAGAACATTGGGGCTATTTTGGAAGAGGCTGGGACAGACTTTGACCATGTGGTGAAAACCACTTGTTTCTTAAGTGATATGAATGACTTTGTACCTTTTAATGAGGTCTATAAAACAGTCTTTACTACAGAGTTTCCAGCTCGATCTGCTGTTGAAGTAGCACGCCTGCCACGTGATGTGAAGGTTGAAATTGAAGTTATTGCGGAAATCAAAGCCTAATAACCATTCAAAGACAAAAAGACAGAGTGGAGAGCAGGAAACTGTAGGCCACTCTGTTTTATTTATGGGAGGAGAAAATGACAGAAAGTAAGATTCAACTGGTCATGGTAACAGGGATGAGCGGTGCGGGCAAGACCGTCGCCATCCAATCGTTTGAGGATTTGGGTTACTTTACCATCGATAATATGCCACCGGCGCTCTTGCTGAAATTTATTGAGCTCATGCGCCACAGTCCCGATAACAATAAATTAGCCGTTGTTGTGGATATGCGGAGCCGTTCTTTTTTCAATGAAATTCGCACCATTTTGGATGAATTGGACAACCAAGAAGACCTCGATTTCAAGGTCTTGTTCTTGGATGCCACTGATAGTGAGTTGGTAGCACGATACAAGGAAACCCGTCGTAGCCATCCATTAGCGGCAGATGGCCGTGTCTTAGATGGGATTACCCTAGAGCGCGAACTCTTGTCCCCTTTAAAAAATATCAGTCAAAATGTGGTGGATACGACTGAGTTGACACCTCGTAATTTGAGAAAAACGATCGCAGAACAATTTGCCAGTCAAGATAATCAGCCAGATTTTCGGGTTGAGGTCATGTCATTTGGGTTTAAATATGGCCTTCCGATCGATGCTGACCTTGTCTTTGACGTGCGTTTCCTTCCAAACCCCTACTACAAATTGGAACTTCGGAATTTAACCGGTCAAGATCTAGCTGTCTATGATTACGTCATGGATCACCCTGAATCAGAGGACTTTTATCGTCACCTCCATGACTTGATCGTTCCTATTTTACCGTCTTATAAACGGGAGGGTAAATCCGTTCTCACCATCGCTATGGGCTGTACCGGTGGGCAACACCGTTCAGTAGCCTTTGCAGAGCGCTTAGCGCATGATTTAGAAAAAAATTGGCAGGTCAATTGCAGTCATAGAGACAAGGACAGACGGAAAGAAACGGTGAATCGCTCATGAGAAAACCTAAAGTAACCGTTATTGGAGGAGGAACAGGGATTTCTGTTATTCTCGATAGTCTGAGAAAGAAACCGGTCGATATCACTGCCATTGTAACCGTTGCAGATGATGGCGGGAGTTCAGGTGAATTGCGGAAGAACATCCAAAAATTGACACCACCTGGGGATCTTCGAAATGTGCTGGTTGCCATGTCAGATATGCCTCGTTTTTATGAGAAGGTCTTTCAATACCGCTTTGCTGACGATGATGGCCCTTTGGCCGGTCACCCTTTGGGAAACTTGATCATTGCAGGGATTTCAGAGATGCAAGGCTCGACCTATAATGCCATGCAATTGTTAACCAAGTTCTTTCATACGACCGGCAAGATCTATCCTTCCAGTGATAGTCCCTTGACCCTTCATGCCGTCTTTCAAGATGGAAAAGAAGTGGTAGGAGAAAGCCACATTGCTAACTACACTGGCATGATTGATCATGTCTATGTGACCAATACCTTTGATCAAGAGCGCCCAAAAGCTAGTAAGAAAGTGGTGGAAGCTATTCTTGAAAGTGATATGGTCGTCTTAGGTCCTGGTTCGCTCTTTACCTCGATCCTTCCTAATTTGATGATCGATGAGATTGGGAAAGCCATCCTTGAAACCAAGGCTCAGGTAGCCTATGTTTGTAACATCATGACCCAAAGAGGAGAAACCGAGCATTTCACAGACAGTGACCACGTTGCCGTTCTTCATAAACATTTGGGAGAGAAGTTCATCGATACCGTCCTTGTCAATATCAATCAGGTTCCCGCAGCTTATATGAACAGTAACAAATTTGATGAATACTTGGTGCAGGTAGAGCACGATTTTAAGGGGTTGCACTCGCAAGTTCCTCAAGTGATTTCTTCCGATTTCTTGAAGTTGGTCAATGGAGGAGCTTTTCATGATGGCGAAAAAGTGGTCGAAGAGTTGATGCAGATCGTGCAGGTGAGAAAATGAGTTTTACGGTTCGTGTCAAAGAAGAATTATTGTCTCTCAAGCGATTTGAAAAGAGTGAATTGGCTGCCATTATCAAGATGTCTGGAAGTCTTGGGATTTCAATGGGGGGCTTGACGCTCTCGGTAACAACAGAAAATGCCAAGATCGCTCGCCATATCTATGAATTGTTGCATCATTTTTATGAGGCCAAATCGGATATTCGCCACCACCAAAAAACCAATTTGAAAAAAAATCGTGTTTACACAGTATTCTTGGATGAAAAGGTGGAAGAGATTCTAGCTGACTTGCATTTGGCAGATGCCTTCTTTGGGATTGAGACAGGCATTGATGCTAGTGTTTTAGAAGATGAAGTAGCCAGTCGTGCTTATCTTCGGGGGGCCTTTCTGTCGAGTGGTTCCATCAAGGATCCTGAAAAAGGGAAGTACCAGTTGGAAATTCATTCTGTTTATACAGACCACGCGGAAGGAATTGCCCTTCTCATGCAAGGATTTTTACTAGATGCGAAAACCATCGAGCGGAAAAAAGGAGTGGTAACCTATTTGCAAAGAGCGGAAGATATTATTGATTTTCTCATTGTAGTAGAGGCCATGCAAGCCATGCAGGAATTTGAATCTATCAAGGTCATGAGAGAGACGCGCAATGACCTCAATCGGGCCAATAATGCCGAGATGGCCAACATTCAGCGCACAGTCACAGCTAGCATGAAAACCATTAATAATATTAGTAAAATTGTGGATACGGTCGGTCTAGGGAGTTTACCAAGTGACCTGCAAGAAGTTGCCTATATCCGGATGAACCATCCAGATTATTCCATCCAGCAGATCGCAGATAGCTTGCAACAACCTATTTCAAAAAGCGGCGTCAATCACCGCTTGCGTAAGATCAATAAGATCGCAGACGATTTAGAAAAATAAAAAAGGCTAAAGGCCTTTTTTATTATAAACTGGTTGAGTGGGTTGGTTGGACTTTTTTATCTGGATAGATGTAGTTGATGGCATTGTTTACAGCTGTTGGAGCTTCCCCCAGACCTGTAGCGATGAGATCGATCTTTCCTTCATAGAAGCAGCAGTCTCCACAGGCATAAATTCCGGGAAGACTGGTTTCTTGTTTTTGGTTCACCTTGATTTTATGGCGTTGCAATTCTACACCCCATTCTTTCAAGTTTCCGATAGAAGATTTAAAACCATAGTTGACAAATAAGTGATCAATCGGGATAAGTTCGGTTTCATCGGATTTGACTTTTGTGATTTCAAGATGAGTGGCATGACCATTTTCGCCAATCAAGCGGCTAGGAACAAATGGTGTTTTGATGCTGACAGAAGATTGTTTGAGTTCTTCTACGCTATGTTCCAAGGCACGGAAGTTGTCCCGACGGTGAACGATTGTAGTTGGAGCAATCTTGTCAAAAGCAAGAGCCCAGTCCACAGCAGAGTCCCCCCCACCAAGGACGGTCACCTGCTGTCCTTCATATTGTTGGATATTTGATACGTGGTAGTGGACGTTATCAAAGTCTTCAGCCCCCTCGATATCAAGAGCACGTGGTTTAAAGGCACCGCCACCCATGGCAATGATGACGGCTTTAGACTGATGCACTTGGCGAGAAGTAGTGATAGTGAAGAGGTCGCCCTCTTTTTGAATATCCTCTACAGTTTCATTGAGGAAGATCGGTGTATCGAATCGTTTGACTTGCTCGATCAAGCGGTTGCTCAATTCTTCACCTGTTAAATTGGTAAATCCGGGTACATCGAGGATACTTTTTTCTGGATAGAGAATGGCTGGTTGTCCTCCAAGTTGAGGTAAGGAATCAATCAGTTTGACTTTAACTTGGCGCATATTGCCATAAAAAGCAGCAAACAGACCAACTGGTCCGCCCCCAACAATCGTAATATCATAAATTTCTGACATGGTATCTCCTTCAGGGTTTTCTTTGTTTCCATTGTATCATAAAATAGGAAGAATGAAAAAGTCGGAAAAAAGAAATGGCATGAAGGTTAGGAAGGTTAGAAAAGTTTTAAAAGATCTTGACAGCACCTTTAAAGTGTGATAAAATGATTAAGATTTTAGGCTTGAAGGGAGTGAAAAACATGTCAAAAACAGTAGTACGTAAGAATGAATCTCTTGACGATGCTCTTCGTCGTTTCAAACGTGCGGTTACTAAAGCTGGTACTCTTCAAGAAACACGCAAACGTGAATTCTATGAAAAACCTTCTGTAAAACGTAAACGTAAATCAGAAGCAGCTCGTAAACGTAAAAAATTCTAATTGAATACAGAAACAGACTTCGGTCTGTTTTTTGTTTTTTCTCATCCATCAAAGACAAAAAAACCGACCTTCCAGCTAGAAGATCGGATCTTTTTATCTGATTATTTGTTTGCAAGCAAGTCGCGGATTTCAGTAAGCAACTCTTCTTGAGTAGGAGCAGGAGCTTCTTCTTCGACAGCTTCTTCTTTTTTACCAAGGTTTTGAGCTTTTTCAGCAGCTTTCACTACGAAGAAAAGAACAGTACCAACAACAAGGAAGTTGATCACAGCGCTCAAGAAGCTACCGTATGCAACACCGTTCCATGACAAATTAGCAATCTTATCAACACCAGCAGCTTTCATAGCTGGTTTCAAAATAAGTGGAGTGATGATATCGTTAACAAGTGATGTTACGATAGCTCCAAATGCAGCTCCGATAACGACTGCTACAGCAAGGTCAACAATATTCCCACGAAGGAGAAAAGCTTTCAAATCTTTTAACATATCCTAAATATGTCCTTTCATAATAATTTTTTACTATGATAGTATAACGGAAAAATATTCGACTGACAAGGAATATGCCTCATTTTTTAAAATTAGTGATAAAGGTTGAAAATCTTTTCTTTTATGTGTGAAATCGGTAGGAAAAAATTTACTTTTACTAACTTTTAGTATAAAATATAAAGTGATAATCTATGGTAAAATGGAGGCACTGTTTATGGTTGATAAAGAGCTAATTGCAGAAATTAAAAACAGTGTAAACATTGTTGAAGTTATTGGAGAAGTTGTTTCTTTGACCAAGGCTGGCCGTAACTTTTTAGGCCTATGTCCTTTTCATGGTGAAAAGACTCCTTCCTTTAATGTCGTTGAAGACAAGCAGTTTTACCATTGTTTCGGATGTGGTCGCTCTGGAGATGTTTTTAAGTTTATTGAAGACTACCGTGGAGTCGCCTTTATGGATGCGGTCCAGATCGTAGCAGACAAGGCTGGCATTGCGCTTCAGTACCAGGCAAGGCCGGCCCAACCAGCGTCTGTCAATCCAAACCAAGAACTTTATGAGATTCATCAGGAAGCTAGTAAGTTTTATCAGGCGATTTTGATGACGACCAAGATGGGGGAAGAAGCGCGAAACTATCTGCATGAACGGGGTCTGACGGATGAGGTGATCCGACATTTTCAATTGGGCTTAGCACCTGCAGAAGGAAATTATCTCTATCGAAATCTCTCTGAGAAATTCTCTGAGAAAGTCATTACCGATTCAGGTTTGTTTACAATCTCAGATGCTGGAACGGTTTTTGATGCCTTTCAGGATCGGATCATGTTTCCCCTGACGGATGATAGTGGACGGGTCATTGCCTTTTCTGGTAGGCTGTGGAAAATGACGGAGGATGGTAGTCATCAAGCCAAGTACAAGAATAGTCGTAGTACCCGTCTATTTAATAAAAGTTATGAACTCTATCATTTGGATCAAGCCAAAACGAGCGCCAAAAAGAAACATGAAATGTATATCATGGAAGGCTTTATGGATGTCATTGCAGCTTATCGAGCTGGGATAGAAAATGCAGTCGCCTCTATGGGGACAGCCTTGACACCAGAGCATGTCCAGCACCTGTCTCATTTTACTAAAAAGGTCATCTTGACCTATGATGGAGATAAGGCAGGGCTTGAAGCAACAGCTAAGGCCTTGGATGTCTTGCAGGATCTGGAGTTGGAGATCGTCCGTATCCCAGATCAGATGGACCCTGATGAGTACCTCAAAAAGACGTCCCCAGAAGATCTAGCTACCCTCTTGAAGAATTCTCGGATCAGTAAGGTTGAATTCTTGATGCACTACTGGAAACCCCAGTATATTGAGAACTTGCAAGCCCAAATTGAGTTTGTCGAAAAGCTGGCACCGATGATCGCCCAGACGCGCTCCATTACAGCGCAAAACACCTATATTTATAAGTTGGCCGATTTATTGCCGGACTTTGATTACTTGCAGATTGAGCAGATTGTCAATAATAGTCGTTTGCAACAACGGCAGGAGGCTCAAAGTGGTGGACGATCTAAAACATCGCATTTTTCAGTAGAGCTCTTGCCGAATCGTGGGATGACGCGCTTGATCAAGGCAGAAAATCATTTGTTAAGTAGGATGAAGGATTTTCCAATGGTGCTCAATGATTACCGTTTGCGACCTGATTTTGCCTTTGACACGCCGGAGTTACAGATCTTGTATCAATTGCTCTGTCAAAATGGAGAAGTCACCTCTCAGGATTTATCTGAGCAGCCTGAAGGGGTCCAGCACGCCTGGTACCGCATGTTAGAAGAAGATTTACCAGATGAGATAGCAGATGGTGAGTTAGAAGAAGTAGAAGCGACACGGAATCGTGAGCTTCTTCGCAAAGAAAGTCAACAAATTGGAAATAAAGTGAAGGAAGCTTCCTCGACAGGGGATGCGGAAAAAGCTTTATTGGAACTCGAGCGTTTGATCGCTCAAAAAAGAAGAATGGAGTAGGAATGGCTAAAGAACAAAAAGATATTACAACATTGGACGTTCAAATTGCAGAATTTATTCGCAGCCACAAGAAAAGCGGAACTGCAACAGATGATGAAATTAATGACCAATTGGTTATTCCATTCACGCTAGATGCAGATGGGATTGAAGATCTTTTGCAACGCATTCAAGATGCAGGGATTTCGATCACTGATAAAGACGGCAACCCAAGTGCGCGTGTGTTGAACAATGAGGAAGAGCCAGAGTTGTCAGATGAGGAATTGCTTGGAAGCAACTCTGCAAAGGTCAATGACCCAGTACGGATGTACTTGAAAGAAATTGGGGTTGTTCCTCTTTTGACCAATGAAGAAGAACAAGAATTGGCTATCTTGGTGGAACAAGGTGACTTGGAAGCTAAGCAACGTCTCGCAGAAGCCAACCTTCGTTTGGTTGTATCCATTGCGAAACGTTACGTTGGTCGTGGAATGCAATTTTTGGATTTGATCCAAGAAGGAAACATGGGCTTGATGAAGGCGGTTGATAAGTTTGACTACACCAAAGGGTTCAAGTTCTCTACTTATGCCACTTGGTGGATCCGTCAGGCCATCACTCGTGCCATTGCAGACCAAGCCCGTACCATTCGGATCCCTGTTCACATGGTGGAAACCATTAACAAGTTGGTTCGTGAACAACGCAATCTCTTGCAAGAATTGGGACAAGACCCAACACCAGAACAAATCGCTGAACGTATGGATATGACACCAGACAAGGTGCGTGAAATCTTGAAGATTGCTCAAGAGCCTGTTTCTCTTGAAACTCCAATCGGGGAAGAAGACGATAGCCACTTGGGCGATTTCATCGAAGATGAAGTGATTGAAAATCCAGTAGACTACACCACTCGTGTGGTACTACGCGAACAATTGGATGAAGTCCTCGATACTTTAACAGATCGGGAAGAAAATGTTTTGCGTCTTCGTTTTGGTCTCGATGATGGAAAAATGCGGACCTTGGAAGATGTGGGCAAAGTCTTCAACGTGACCCGTGAACGGATCCGTCAGATCGAAGCCAAAGCCCTTCGCAAACTCCGCCACCCAAGCAGAAGCAAACCATTGCGTGATTTTATTGAGGATTAAAAATGTCCGGGGGACATTTTTAACGGTCGCCTAGAAATAAAAAAGCGACCTAGGTCCGGGGGACATTTTTAACGGTCGCCAAGAAATGAAAAAGCGACCTATGTCCGTGGGACCTTTTTAACCCGAGCTAAGCAATTCTATCGAGAGTAACATAACAAAAAAAGGAAGTGTCATATGGCATATACAACTGAGCAAATTGAAGAAATTAAAAATAAAATCTTAAATGCTTTGGAAGAGGTAATCGATCCTGAGCTTGGGATTGATATTGTCAATTTAGGTCTTGTCTACGAGATTCATTTTGACGGTGAAACTGGAGCAACCATCATTGATATGACCCTAACGACCATGGGATGTCCATTGGCAGATCTTCTGACAGATCAAATTCATGATGTTTTAGCAGAAGTAGAAGAAGTGACATCGGTGGAGGTGAAGGTGGTCTGGTACCCTGCTTGGACGGTTGAAAAAATGAGCCGCTATGCACGGATTGCACTTGGAATTAGTTAAAAATTCTATTCATGAAAACAAGAGGTTAGGGGCTTCCCTAACCTCTGATTTGTTTACACCTGTATTTTTGAACAACCATTTTCAAATTCTTAGCAAATTTTCAGATAAAGTTGCAATCATCAAGAGGACAAGGTATAATAGCATAAATAGAAAATAAAGGAGATTTACATGAATCAGTATCCTTTGGTCTACTTGGACCATGTGACAAAGAATTATGGGCATGAAGTTGCTCTCATGGATGTTAGTTTGAACATCCAACCTGGCCGTATTATTGGCCTTTTGGGTCCCAATGGTAGTGGGAAAACAACCATCATTAAATTGATTAATGGTTTGTTGCAACCAAGCCTTGGAAATATCTATATTCATGGGCAATTACCATCCCCAGCTTCTAAAAAAGTGGTTTCCTATTTGCCAGATACAACTTATCTGAATGAAAATATGAAAATTATTGATGCTATTAACTATTTCCAAGATTTTTATGCAGATTTTAATGTCCAACGAGCTTACCAATTGCTCAACGATTTGCATTTGCATCCAAATCAAAAATTGAACAGCCTTTCAAAAGGGAACAAGGAAAAAGTGCAATTGATTTTGGTGATGAGCCGTGAAGCTGACTTGTATGTTCTTGATGAACCAATCGGTGGGGTTGACCCAGCGGCGCGTGATTATATTTTGCGGACCATTATTCAAAACAGACGTCCAAACTCTTCTGTCTTGATTTCTACTCACTTGATTGCGGATATTGAGCAAGTTTTGGATGAGGCCATTTTCATCAACCAAGGAAGAATCCTCTTGCATGAAAATACGACTGTTTTGCGCAATCAACACGGAAAATCAATCGATGAGATCTTCCGTGATCAATTCCGTGTTTATTAGGAGGAACCCATGTTTGGTAAATTATTAAAATATGAATTTAAATCGACAGCTAAGTGGTATTTATTGATCACCCTGATTGCACTAGGTTTGTCAGTGATTACAGGTGTTATTGGTGGAAGTGCTACAAACGGTTTTGTGGATATGGAAACCAATAGTATGCAAATCATAACGGGGACTCTTGGGATTCTCATTTTTGGAGGAGTCATTGGTCTTTATCTTAGCAACTACTATATTATTATCCGTCGTTTCTATTCCAACTTATACGGACGTGAAGGTTACTTGACCTGGACTCTTCCAGCTAGCCCCCATGCGATCATTTTGTCAAAATTTGTGGGAGCTTTAGTAGCGAGTCTTTACTGCCTATTCCTTCTATTTTTTAGTGGTTTTATCACAATACTTGTGATGGGTGCTGTCATTGGACAAGACCTCTCTCCTGTATTTAGTATTATCGCTGAGGCTTTTAGTCATTCTATTGCTTATTGGATTATCGTTTGGTGGATTTTTACCACAGCTTCAGGAATCTTACTATTTTATGTATCGATCGCACTTGGCCAACTCTTCCAAAATCGTCGTGGATTTAAGGCTATTCTGTTTTTCTTTCTCTTGTGCATTGTTTTAAGTATCATTGGTACAGCATTTAATCCATTAAAAGATTCATATGCTGTCGGGTCTGCATTGGTTTATGGAAATATTGATGATTTTGGACCTAACTTTATCCCAGGTCTTATCTATGAAGTCATCAAGATTGTTTCTATGTACTTCACGATTCACTATATCAGCAAATATAAGTTGAATCTTCAATAATAACAGTAAATTGAGCAAGGAGCTTCCCGGTGGAAGCCTTCTTGTTCAATTTTTTTCTTTTGCATTTTTAGCTAGATTTTGATATACTAAATGTATTCGTTTTGGGGTCGTTACGGATTCGACAGGCATTATGAGGCATATTTTGCAACTCATCTAGCGGATGTAAAACGCCAGTTAAATATAACTGCAAAAAATAATAATTCTTACGCTTTAGCTGCCTAAACACCAGCAGGCGTGACCCGATTCGAATCGCTCGTGTTTGATGACAGGTCTTAATTTTAGCGAGATACGATCTAACTTTGTCTAGGAGTTAGATAAGAGATTGATAGACTCGCAACTACAGGGCTTGAGTTATGTGTCATGTAGCTGTTAAACTAAGACATAACCTATGGTTGTAGACAAATATGTTGGCAGGTGTTTGGACGTGGGTTCGACTCCCACCGGCTCCATATTTTTATTCATGGAAGATTACTCAAGAGGCTTAAGAGGCCGTGTTGGAAACGCGGTAGGCGTGTAAAAGCGTGCGTGGGTTCGAATCCCATGTCTTCCGTTGTTGAGACATCATTGTGTAGCAGTGGTGTTTTTTTGTACAAAAAAGAGTCCCAAAAATAGACAAGTGAGGGAGGAGAAAAAGTGATTGCACAGCTGGATACAAAAACAGTCTATACTTTTATGGAAAGCCTTGTGACCATAAAAGATTATGTCCACGTGGCTAAAAGCATGGGGTATGGCGCTTTGGGAATCATGGATGTAGATAATTTGTATGGTGCCTATGAATTTATCGAAGCCTGTCAGGCCCAAAAGCTCAGCCCCTTGGTCGGTTTAGAAATTGGACTAGAGGTAGACAATGTAACAATTTCGTTTCGAATGATCGCCCTGTCAACGAAGGGCTACCAGAATCTGATGAAGATGTCGACCGTCAAAATGATGGGGAAGAGCAATTGGGAGGATGTGAAGCACCTAACAGAAGGAGTAGCAGTCATTGTCCCAGCGCCTTTTGCCAGTGAAGACTTGCCGCTTGGTCTAGATTACTTCATCGGAGTTTTTGCGGATACGCCGGTCCAAGAGTTTAGCCACCCTGTGCTCCCTCTTCATACTGTTCGATTTTTTGAGGCTGGGGATGTGGAAGCCATGCAGATGCTGGCAGCCATCAAGGACAATCAAAGCTTGACAGAAACAGGGCCAATTGATCCGACAACAGTCCTAAAAACTCCTCAGGATTTAAAGAATGATTTTGCAGAGCGATTTCCGCAAGCTATCACAAATCTGGAAAACCTTGTCCAAGGGATTCAATATGATATTGACACCCAGTTGAAATTGCCTCGCTTCAATCCCCAGAAACCAGCTGTTGAGGAACTAAGAGAATTAGCCCAAGCGGGTCTCCTTCGAAAGAACTTGACCAGTCCGGTCTATCAAGAACGTCTGGAGCATGAATTAGACATTATTCACCAAATGGGCTTTGATGATTATTTCTTGATTGTCTGGGACCTTCTTCGTTTCGGACGGAGTCAAGGCTATTATATGGGAATGGGACGTGGGTCTGCTGTAGGCTCACTGGTAGCCTATTCCCTAGGGATTACAGGGATTGATCCTGTGGAGAAGAACCTCCTCTTTGAGCGCTTTTTAAATGTGGAGCGCTACACCATGCCGGATATTGATATTGATATTCCTGATATCTATCGTCCAGAATTTATCCGCTATGTGCGAGACCGTTACGGGAGTTACCATGCAGCTCAGATCGTGACCTTTTCAACCTTTGGGGCCAAACAAGCCATTCGAGATGTCTTCAAACGTTTTGGGGTACCAGAGTACGAATTGACCTCCATTACCAAGCGGATTGGCTTTAGGGATACACTGACGACTGCTTATGAACAGAATCTAGCTTTTCGACAAGTGATTCATAGCCGAGCAGAATTTGAGCGTGGCTTTGAAATTGCTAAAAGAATTGAAGGCCAACCAAGACAGACCTCTATCCACGCGGCTGGGGTTGTGATGAGTGACCAGGATTTGACGGATCACATTCCTCTCAAGTACGGAGAAGACATGTTTGTCACCCAGTACGATGCTCATGCGGTTGAAGCCAATGGTCTGTTGAAGATGGACTTTTTGGGTCTGCGAAATTTAACCTTTGTTCAGAAAATGAAGGAAGCGGTCTATGAAAAGTACCAAGAAGAGATCGTGATTGAAGCCATTGATTTAGAAGATCCAGAAACCTTGGCCTTGTTTGCTGCTGGGGATACCAAGGGGATTTTCCAATTTGAACAGGCTGGAGCCATTCGCCTCTTGAGACGAGTGAGACCCAATCATTTCGAAGAAGTAGTAGCGACCACCTCTCTCAATCGTCCAGGGGCTAGTGATTACATTGATAATTTCGTCAAAAGAAAGCACGGCCAAGAAAAAGTTGAGATTTTAGATCCAGCTATTGAAGAAATCTTAAGGCCCACTTATGGGATCATGCTCTATCAAGAGCAGGTTATGCAGGTTGCCCAGCGTTTTGCAGGCTTTAGCCTGGGGAAAGCCGATATTTTACGTCGGGCTATGGGTAAAAAAAATGCAGCTGAAATGCATCAGATGGAAGATGATTTTGTCTCAGGTGCTCTTAAACTTGGTCATACGGAAGAAAAAGCCAAAGAGGTCTTTGCAATCATGGAAAAATTCGCAGGCTATGGGTTTAACCGTTCCCATGCCTATGCCTATTCTGCCTTGGCT
>ERZ1699238.16-NODE-16-length-80635-cov-5.958364_pt1 | contig 80635 bp, 66 predicted proteins | sample MGYA00581518_ERZ1699238 | MGnify/ENA primary metagenome ERZ1699238 (study PRJEB42319, sample SAMD00040325) | human oral metagenome | material: saliva | host: Homo sapiens | study: EMG produced TPA metagenomics assembly of PRJDB4115 data set (Metgenomic analysis of... | reverse complement strand
CTGTGTATGCAGTCCGGCTGCGTGCCACGGTGGCACGCGGTCCTGTACGACTATTGATAAGCATCATGCATTGAGCGGAATGGGGTTATAGATGACCGGCGGAGATATTGCGGGCCTGATTGCAGCAGGAGTTTTTGCGATTCTGGTGGCTCTGCTTGCGCTACCCATTATTCGCCTGACCAAGGTGTTTGATGAGCTTATCGTGACGATTCGTTCGCTCAACCAGAGCACCGGCCCTCTCATTGAAGAGGTGACCCGTACTGTGGTGACCACCAATGAGCAGCTGGAGAAGGTTGACGACATCACCTCGAACGTTTCGGATGCGTCCGCGAACGTTTCTGCGCTGTCCTCGCTGGTGACTTCGACTGTGGGTCAGCCGCTGATTAAGGTTGCGTCCTTCTCGTACGGTGTGCGTCAGGCGTTCCGCGGCGGTAAGTCCGGCGATGCACACGGCACCGCCAACACTGGTAGCACTGGCGGTCAGTACGGTTCGGCACAGTCCTCTTACTCTGCAGGCGGTGAGAACTAATGGGTCTGCTTCGTTCAGCTCTTCTGCTTGGCGCCGGCGCGGCGGTTGGTTACTTCGCTTCCAGGCGTGCCGCCTCCGAACCTGCTCAGCGTACCCCCGGCAGCGCCCTGCTCATGCGTGAGCATGGTGAGCTTGCCCTCAACCCGGAGTCTCAGATGGGAAAGTTCTTCGATTCGCCGATTGGCAAGCCCCTGCAGCCGTATGCGTTGCGTGCTGTTGAGTTCGCCGCCCGCGTGCGTGAAGGCATGCAGGAGAAGGAGATGGAGCTCAACGCTAAGGTGGAGCGCCAGAAGCAGGATCTGCGTCCTGGCTCCCTGGATACGTGGGACCGCCAGATGAGCTCGGCTGAGATTGAATCCACGAACCGCCGCCTGGCTGAGCGTGAACTCATTGAGGTGGAGGCTGAGATTGCCTCCTTGGAAGAGGCTCAGAAGCGAGCGCGTGAGCAGCGTATTGCGCGTGACCGTCAGCTCGGTGACGGCTTCTTCAACTAGGTTTTAAAAGGTGGTGTCTTCGCCCGTAAACCACGGTACGAGGGTGGCTCGATTAGCCATTTTGCTCTCGGGCAGGCACCATAGGTCAGTAGACTAATATAGAATTTCGCACAGATTACTCTAAGGAACGAGATGCTCTCACAGGAGATTTCCAAGCGCTGGATTGATTTCTTCGCTTCCCGCGGCCATACTGTGGTGCCTTCGGCATCGCTGATTTCGAACGAGCCCGGCGCTATGTTCACCATCGCCGGTATGGTGCCGTTCATTCCCTACTTCCTGGGCCGTGAGACCCCTCCGTTCTCCCGCGCGACCAGCGTGCAGAAGTGCATCCGCACCCTGGACATTGAAGAGGTCGGTAAGACTGCGCGTCACGGTACCTTCTTCCAGATGGCTGGTAACTTCTCCTTCGGTGATTACTTCAAGGAGCAGGCGATTCCGTTTGCTTACGAGCTGCTGACCACCCCTCAGGATAAGGGCGGTTTCGGTCTGGATCCGGAGCGCCTGTGGGTCACCATTTATGAGGGTGACGATGAGGCCTTCGACATTTGGCACAACAAGGTGGGCTTCCCGGCTGAGCGTATTCAGCGTATGGGCATGAAGGAAAACTACTGGTCCACCGGTCAGCCCGGCCCCGCAGGCCCCGACTCGGAGATCTTCTACGACCGTGGCCCCGCCTACGGTAAGGAAGGCGGCCCGGCGGCTGACGATGACCGTTACATTGAGATTTGGAACCTCGTGTTCATGCAGTACCAGCGTGGCGAGGGCATCGGTAAGGATGACTTCGAGATTCTGGGTGATCTGCCGAAGAAGAACATCGATACCGGTCTGGGCGTTGAGCGTCTTGCCATGCTGCTGCAGGGTGTTGAGAACTTCTACGAGACCGACCAGGTTCGCCCCGTTCTGGACGCTGCTTCTAAGCTATCCGGTAAGAAGTACCACGGCTCTGAGTCCGCTGAGGACGAGGGCTACGAGGACGACGTGCGTATGCGCGTGGTGGCTGACCACATCCGTTCCTCGCTGATGCTGATTGCTGACGGCGTGACCCCCTCCAACGAGGGTCGCGGCTACATTCTGCGCCGTCTGATGCGCCGTGCGATTCGTGCGATGCGTCTGCTGGGCGTGACTGAGCCCTGCCTGCCCGTGCTGTTCCCGGCTTCGCGTGACGCGATGAAGGGTGCTTTCCCGTACGTTGCTGACGACTTCGAGCGTATTTCCCGCATTGCGTACGCTGAGGAGAAGGCGTTCCTGCACACCATTGAGACCGGTACTGAGCGCCTGGAAGAGGCTGTTGCTGCCGCTAAGAAGGACGGCTCCAACGCTGTTTCTGGTGCTGAGGCGTTTGCTCTGCACGACACCTACGGCTTCCCGATTGACCTGACCCTGGAGATGGCTGCTGAGGCTGGCGTGAAGGTTGACGAGAAGGCTTTCCGTGAGCTGATGGCTGAGCAGCGTCACCGCGCGCAGGCTGACGCTAAGGCGAAGAAGGGTGCGTTCGCTGACCTGTCCGAGCTGCGTAAGCTCGTGGATGAGCGTGGCTCCATCTTCACCGGTTACACCGAGCTGCGTACTGAGACTAAGCTGCGCGCAATCCTGGTGGACGGTGTTTCCGTGCCCGCCGCTAAGGCTGGCGACAAGATTGAGGTTGTCCTGGACGAGACCCCGTTCTACGCGGAGGCTGGTGGCCAGGCAGCTGATACCGGTGTTATTACCGGCAACGGCTTCGTCATTGACGTTCAGGACGTTCAGCAGCCCGTGAAGGGTCTGAGCGTTCACCGCGCCGTTGTGCGTGAGGGCGAGGTTCACACCGGTGCCGATGTTGTGGCACAGGTTGATGTTCAGCGCCGCCGCGACGGTGAGAAGGCACACTCCGGTACCCACATCATTCACGCTGCCCTGCACCAGGTGCTCGGCAACGAGGCTACTCAGCGTGGCTCTTTCAACAAGGAAGGCTACCTGCGTTTCGACTTCGCGTGGGGCGAGGGCCTGTCTGAGTCCGCTAAGCGTGAGGTTGAAGAGGTTGCTAACCTCGCGATCCGCGATAACCACGAGGTGATTACTCGTGAGATGCCGCTGGCTGAGGCTAAGGCTCTGGGCGCTATGAGCCTCTTCGGTGAGAAGTACGGCGACGTGGTGCGTGTTGTTGAAATCGGCGGTGAGTTCTCCCGCGAGCTGTGCGGTGGTACCCACGTTGGTTCGTCCGCTGAGATTGGTTCGCTGACCCTGCTGACCGAGGGCTCTGTTGGCTCCGGTAACCGCCGTGTTGAGGCTCTGGTGGGTCTGGACTCCTTCAACCACCTGGCTGCTGAGCGTACCCTGGTGAACCAGCTGACCGGCCTGATGAAGGTTCAGTCCTCCGCTGATCTGCCCGAGAAGATTAACCAGACTCTGTCTAAGCTGAAGGCCGCTGAGAAGGAACTGGCTCAGCTGCGCCGCGAGAAGCTGCAGGCTGAGGCTGGCAAGCTGCTGGAGAACGCACAGACCATCGGTTCCGTGCGCGTTCTGGCGCATGACGCTGGCGAACTGGACGCTAACGGCGTTCGTGAGCTGGCTCTGGATCTGCGTTCGCGCTTCGGCTCCGAGGCCGCTGTTGTCGCCGTGGTGGGTGTGGCTAATGGCCGCCCCGTCGTCCTGGTGGCAACCAACGAGGGTGCTCGCGAGGCTGGCGTAAAGGCTGGCGCTCTGGTCCGCGTCGCTGCCGGTGTTCTCGGCGGCGGTGGCGGCGGTAAGGACGATGTCGCTCAGGGTGGTGGCCAGGACGCATCCAAGATTGGTGCTGCACTGGACGCTGTCCGCGACGCTATCGCACAGGCTCAGGCCTAAACATGGCGGAATTCCAGCGCGGAGTGCGGATGGGTGTCGATGTGGGGAACGCCCGCGTCGGCACCGCCCTCAGCGACCCCGACGGTATTCTCGCTACCCCGCTCAAGACGCTGCGCCGCGACGCAAAGAAGAACTCTGACCGCCGTGTTTTGCGCAAGCTCATTGAGGTGAACGAGGTGGTGGAGGTTTTCGTCGGGCTTCCGAAGACCATGCGTGGTGGGGATTCTCCCTCCACGGAGATGGCTCGGGAGTACGCTCAGGCTCTGCGCTCCGAGCTGGATGCCGAAGAGAAAACACACATTAACATTTGGCTGGTGGATGAGCGACTCACCACCGTGAGCGCTCACCGTGCACTGCACGAGGCTGGGGTTTCCAGCCGAGATTTCAAGACTATGGTTGACCAGGTGGCGGCTGTGAACATTTTGCAGTACAGCCTGGATGCCCTCAAGGCGGGGCAGTCCGTAGCCGGGTACAAGGTGAGCGATCCGGCCCACGAAGAAAACCGACCGTCCGAGTCAGAAGGGACCACGGTCGGTGCCGTCAACGAAACGGAGAACCTTCAGTGACCGAACAGAATAAACATCCCGAAGAGAGCGGGCTCGACCTCTTTAGGCCGACAGCCGAGGATGAACGTAAGGGCATCACCGGCATCACGATGGAACAGGAAATCGTGTCGGTGGCTACGTTGCGTGCGCGTAAGCGCCGCCGCCGCGCCATCATGCTGAGCGCTATTTCCTTGTTTGTGGTGGCTCTGGTCATCATTTCGGGTGCCCTGATTACTCGCTATGACCCATTCAAGACTCGTGACTACTCGGGTGGCGGCAATGGTACGACCGTGACCTTCACGATTCGTTCTGGCCAGTCCACCGCGCAGGTGGCGCAGGAGCTTGAGGCGGCGGGCGTGGTTGCTGATGCTGATAAGTTTGTTGAGGTGTACACCAAGGAGAGCAAGGGCAAGTACCTGCAGCCTGGCACCTACGAACTGCAGCAGCACATGAGCAGCTCGAGCGCGATTACGACCATTATCGAGGCGAACAGCAACGTACTGTACCTGGCGATTCCGCAGGGTAAGCGCGTGAGCGAAACCATCGACCTGATTGTTTCTGGCTCCGATGGCGCGTTCACCCGCAAGCAGGTTGAGGACGCGGTCAGCAACTACACCCAGTACGGTGTGCCGAGCAACTTCCCCTCGATTGAGGGTTGGCTGCACCCGGGTGAGTACCGCTTCCCGAAGGACACCGACATCAAGAAGGTCATTCAGACCATGGTTGATAAGACCAAGGCTGACCTGAAGGAAGCCGGCGTGAGCGGCGACCAGAAGACCTTCGAGGTGCTGACCATCGCCTCCATCGTGGAGCTTGAGGCTCAGCCGAAGGACTACGTGGCGGTTGCAGGCATCATTGAGAACCGCCTGAACAACCCCGATGGTGAGACCTCGGGTCTGATTCAGTCGGATGCGACCGTGACCTACGGTCTGGGTGTCCGCTCGTACCACCTGACTGAAGAGCAGAAGGCCGATAAGAGCAATAAGTACAACACTTATGCGAATAAGGGTCTTCCGAAGGGTCCGATTGGTTCCCCGCAGCTGGCTTCGATTAAGGCTGCTGCGGCTCCTGAGAAGAACCCGTACTACTACTGGGTGACTGTGGACCTGGACTCCGGTGAGACTAAGTACTCCCGCACTTACGCTGAGCACCAGCGTTACGTTGAAGAGTACAACCAGTGGTGTTCTAAGCACCCGAACCGCTGTAGCTAAGTTGTAGCTCATTGGTTTAGCTGGTAGCTACGATTTGGTAGCTTCGGCGTGAAGGTTCCTTGCTGAGGCGGGTGCCGCCTCCACGAGAGTGGGGGAGGTGCCCGCCTTTGCTATACCTGAATATTGGTTTGTCCCTTAAAATGGGTAGAGTGCGCCTATGAACTTGGGTTCGTGGCGTGCGTGTCCGCAAGCCCGCAAGCCCCAAGTGTTGAGAGCGTTCCCCAGCGTTGAGAGCGAAAGAGTATCGATGAAGACTGAACCGTACCGTGAGGCCCCGTATCTTCGCCGCGCCTACGTGCTGGGGCACCCTATTGCGCATTCGCTGTCGCCTGCGCTGCATCGTGCCGCGTATGACTTTTTAGGTGAGCAGAATTTGGGTTATGATCGCCGCGATACTCTGCCTGATGATTTGCCGGCGATTATGCACGGTGTGCGTCACCCGGACGGCACGGAGGACGCCCCGTATATTGCGGGTCTGTCGGTGACGATGCCGTTGAAGACCGCAGTTATCCAGTATTGCGATGAGCTGAGTGAGACTGCCCGAGTGACCGGTGCGGTGAATACGGTGTATCCGCGCGGTGAGAAGGTGCTGGGCGATAACACGGATGTGATTGGCATTGTGAACGCGCTGCGCCACGCCGGTTTGGAGCCGCAGCCGCTCAAGGATTCTGCCGCGATTGTGGGCGGGGGAGCGACCGCTATTTCCGCCCTGACCGCACTGCATCAGCTGGGGTATTCCCGTGTGAGCGTGTACGCCCGTTCGCTGCATAAGCTCGGTAGCGTGCAGGAGGCGGCGGACCGCCTAGGCGTTCAGCTGGAGCAGGTTTCCCTGGCTGATTTGCCGCAGAACCTTGCGGAGCGCGGCCATCACCCGGTGGTGTCTACTCTTCCTGCCCATGCGGCGGATGAGTGGGCGAACCAGCTGAGCGGGCTGAAGGGCGCCTCCGCGACGCACCGGCCGGTACTGCTCGATGTTGCGTATAACCCGTGGCCTTCGGTGCTGGCGAGCGCTTGGGAGGCGAACGGTGGCACGGTGGTTTCTGGCCTGGAGATGCTGCTGTATCAGGCGGTGGAGCAGGTGCTGCTGTTTACCGACCGCACCCTGTCTGAGGGTGAGCTGCTGGGCTTGGTGAATGCGATGTGCGCGGCGGTTGATCTTGCGCCTCGCGCTTCCGTTTCGTGAAAAAAGCGTGCTTCCACTCGCTCAGTAAACGGGCATTTTATACACTATTTATACACGTGAAGAATTATTATTCCTTCCTCCTGCGCTTCGGTGCGGGTGCGATGAAAAGAGGTTAACCTATGGCCCTGCGTTGGCTCACTGCCGGAGAATCCCACGGCGAGGCGCTCGTCGGCATTATTGAGGGCGTACCCGCCGGTGTGGAACTCACCAGCGACATGGTGCGTGACGCCCTGGCTCGCCGCCGCCTCGGCTACGGCCGCGGTGCCCGCATGAAGTTCGAGGAGGACCGCGTGCGCATCCTGGGCGGTGTGCGTCACGGCCTGACTCAGGGCGGCCCGGTTGCGATTGAGATTGCGAACACCGAGTGGCCCAAGTGGACTGACGTGATGAGCTCCGACCCGGTGGATCCGAAGCTGATTGAGGGTCGTGCGCGTAACGCTGCGCTGACTCGTCCGCGCCCCGGCCACGCTGACTTTACCGGCATGCAGAAGTACAACTTCTCTGAGGCTCGCCCGGTGCTGGAGCGCGCCTCCGCACGTGAGACTGCGACCCGTGTGGCTCTTGGCGTGGTTGCCGCGCAGATTTTGAAGGCTCTGGGTGTTGAGCTGGTTTCTCACACCGTGGCTGTGGGTGGCGTGCACGCCCCCGAGGGTGCCCCGGTGCCTTCGCCTCGCAACGTTGAGCAGCTGGACGCTGACCCGCTGCGCTGCTTCGATAAGGCAACCTCCGACGCGATGGTTCAGCGCGTGGATGAGGCGCACAAGGACGGCGAGACTCTCGGCGGCGTGGTTGAGGTGCTCGCGTACGGTATGCCTCCCGGACTGGGTTCGTACGTGCACTGGGACCGCCGCCTGGACGCGCGCCTTGCCGCAGCCCTGATGGGTATTCAGGCGATTAAGGGCGTTGAGGTTGGCGACGGTTTCGCGACCGCTGACCGCCCGGGCACTGCCGCTCACGACGAGATTTCCATTGGTGAACACGGCGTTACCCGCGATACCAACCGTGCAGGTGGTATTGAGGGCGGCATGAGCATTGGTGACCTGCTGCGCGTGCGCGCGGCAATGAAGCCCATTGCGACCGTGCCGAAGGCTCTGAAGACCATTGATACTTCCACCGGTGAAGAGGCTCGCGCCCACCACCAGCGTTCGGACGTGTGTGCTGTTCCCGCCGCCGGCGTGGTGGCGGAGGCTATGGTCGCCCTGGTGCTCGCTGAGGCTGCACTGGAGAAGTTTGGCGGCGACTCGATTGGTGAGACTCGCCGCAACATGGATTCCTACCTGGACGCCATTCCGGCGTCTCTGGCGTGGGAGTCTAACGTGGCTGGTTGGGACGCGTAGTGCCCCTTCCGGCGGAGTCTGAGGGCCGCGGCGCGAAGGGTCGCGGTTCCGGGGAGGTTTCTGTGGAGCAGGGTGTTCGCCCGGTCGCTTCGAGCCCCCTTGCGCGTATTGCTGCGGCAACGCAGCGTGCGCGAGGGGGCGCTTCGCCGCACCCGGAAACCGGCGCAGAATCCGGTGCGGAACCCGGCGTACCTGCTGCGGCTGAGCAGAGTGTTGAGGGCGCTGGGGCTCGTGAGGCTGTTGCGCGTGAGGATTCTTCCCGCCCGGCTTCTCGCGTGCCCACCCCCGCTGATCTGATGCGTTCTGGCGCCCGGCCCCTGCCTGCCGCCGCTCCCGTGAGCGCGCGGGGCGTGCGTCTGTACGCCTCCTCGGCCTCCGAGGATGCCGACCCGGCTGCGGGCCTGGATGAGGACCTGCGTCTGAAGCTGCTCAGCGCCCTGCAGGGTATGGGCACCGCTGAAGAGGAATCCCGCAAGGAACCCGCGAAGGCGGAAGCACCCAAGCCGACTGTGCCTAAGCCTGCCGCGCCCAAGCCGGCACCTCCGAAGCAGGCTCAGCCTGCAGAGGCGGCGGGGGAGAGCGCTTCTGCACCCGTGCAGAAGGCTGAACCCAAGCCTGTACCGGTCACGCCCGCAGCCCCTGTAGGTGTGACCGCGGCTGAACCCGCCAAGCCGGTCCGTCCGACCCCGGCGCTGTTCGGCAAGGTTCAGGTTGCTGCGCCCGCAGCGCCCGCAGTACCCGCCGCGGAAGAAGAGAACCATGCGGGGGAGAAGCCCCTCGACGCTTCCGAGCTGCCCGCAACCCCGGCTAAATCTGTGGCACCCACAGAGCTTGCTGTCCCCGCAGAGGCGCTCGCAGAAGACGAGTCCGCCGGCGCTCGCATCCACCCGCAGCAGGTGCGTGAAATGCACGAGAACTTCGCGGAACGCTCCCGCCCCATTGTGCTCATTGGCCCCATGGCGGCAGGTAAGACCTACATTGGTACGCACCTGGCGCGTTTCTACGGCTACGAGTTCCTCGATGCCGACCAGCTCATCGTCGAACGCTACGGCGAAGTCTCCGAAATTTTCGAGATTTTTGGTGAGGCGTATTTCCGCGAGCTCGAACGCAAAACCATCGAAGAGGTCCTCACCTCGCCCGTGTACCGCAACACGGTGTTCTCTCTGGGTGGCGGCGCGCCCATGACCGACTCGGTCGCGGAGCTGCTCAAGGACGAATGCGTGGTGTACATCCTCGTTGATGCTGACACCGTCACCCCGCGCATTACCGGCAATAAGACCCGCCCGCTGCTGCAGCCGAACCCGGTCGAGCGGTGGACCGAAATTTTTGAGCGCCGCCGCAGCCGATACGAAGAGCTGGCGCACTTCACCCTGGACGCACGAGGCGGCCGCCCCATCACCGAGATGACCGCCGAAATCCAGGCGTACGTGACCGCAACCCGCGCCTCCCGCGCGCAGCGCCCCCAAGCATAACCCCTCACCTGTGAAAGGACACATGATGAGCACTCAGCCCACCCCCACTTTCGGTGCCTCCGGCGCGGAAGATATCACCCGCATCCCGGTGACCGGCAGCTCCCCGCGTGAGAACTATGAGGTTCTCATCGGCCACAACCTGCTCGGTAAAATCCCCGAAATTCTGGGCAACCGCACCAAGAAGGTGCTCGTGATTCACCCGCGTGCCCTGCGTTCCACCGGTGAGCTGGTCATGGAAGACCTGCGCGCCATGGGCTACGAATCGTTCAGCGCCGAAATCCCGGACGCTGAAGAGGCGAAGCACTACCAGGTGGCGGCGTTCTGCTGGCAGGTGCTCGGTCAGAACGACTTCACCCGCACCGACGCGATCATCTCCGTGGGCGGCGGCGCCATTACCGACGTTGCCGGCTTCGTCGCGGCAACCTGGCTGCGCGGCGTGCGCGTCATTCACATTCCGACCACCCTGCTCGGCATGGTGGACGCCGCCGTGGGCGGTAAGACCGGCATCAACACCGCCGAGGGTAAAAACCTGGTCGGCGCGTTCTGGCCGCCCGCCGCGGTGCTCTGCGAGATTGGCACCCTGCGCACTCTGCCCGAGCATGAGCTGCTGACCGGCATGGGTGAGGTCGTCAAGTGCGGCTTCATCGCAGACCCCGAAATTCTCGACCTGATCGAGGCGAACCCGAACGCCGTACGCGACTCGCAGTCCGCCGTGATGCGTGAACTCATTGAACGTAGCGTGCGCGTGAAGGCTGAGGTCGTCTCCGAGGATCTGCGCGAATCCGGCCGCCGCGAAATCCTGAACTACGGCCACACCCTCGCCCACGCCATCGAGCGCAACGAACGCTACCAGTGGCGTCACGGCGCGGCAGTGTCCGTCGGCATGGTCTACGCCGCCGAACTGGCGCTGGCAACCGGCCACGCCGACGAAGAACTCGTGGCACGCACCCGCCGCATCCTTGAATCCCTGGGCCTGCCCACCTCCTACAAGGCAGACGCATGGCCCCAGCTGCTCGAAGCGATGCGCCGCGATAAGAAGGCACGCGGCAACCTGCTGCGCTTCATCATTCTTGACGGTTTGGCTCGCCCGCGCGTCTATGAGGTGCCGGACGACTCGATTCTGTACATGACCTACCAGGAGATTATCTCCGAGTAGGTGCAAGTCCCGTATATTCACCGGATGCACCCGGCGCGTGTTTGCTAATACGCGCCAGCCGGGCGGGGTGCCACAGAAACTGTGGCGCCCCTGCTAGGCAAATTCGTGCGCATCCTGTAGAATGTACGGGACATATTTTTGCTCATTGAAAACTTAGCGCCTCGCCGGGTACCACTACGGCGTGGGCGTCGATGACACGAAGGAGAGCCCCATGGCATCCACTACCGATATTAAGAACGGCGCCGTCCTGAAGATTGACGGCAACCTCTGGTCCGTCGTAGAGTTCCAGCACGTTAAGCCCGGCAAGGGTGGCGCATTCGTCCGCACCAAGCTGCGCAACGTTACCTCCGGCAAGGTCGTCGACCGTACCTTCAACGCTGGCGCTAAGATCGAAACCGCAACCGTTGACCGCTCCGACTACCAGTACCTGTACCAGGACGGCGACGACTACGTCTTCATGGACATGAAGACCTACGACCAGATCAACGTTCCCGCAACCGTTGTTGGCGACGCAGCAAACTACATGCTCGAGTCCCAGACCGCAACCATCGCAATGCACGAGGGTAGCCCCCTGTACATCGAGCTGCCCGCATCCGTGGTCCTCGAAATCACCTACACCGAGCCCGGCCTGCAGGGTGACCGCTCCACCGGCGGCACCAAGCCTGCAACCGTTGAGACCGGCTACGAGATCCAGGTTCCCCTGTTCCTGGAGACCGGCACCAAGGTCAAGGTTGACACCCGCACCGGTGAGTACCTCGGTCGCGTGAACGACTAATGAATTCGCGTACGAAAGCCCGATTGCGCGCCCTCGAAGTGCTCTTCGAGGCGGATCAGCGCAACGAAGATTATATTGAGGTACTCCGCCGCCGCCGACTGTACACGGTAGCGCAGATCTCTGCTTACTCTGAGGAAATCATTCGTGGCGTTCGCGACCACGACGAAGAGATCCGCGAGTTTGTGGAGACTTACGCCCGTGACTGGTCCTTCGAGCGTATGCCCGCCGTGGACCGTGCCGTGCTGCGTATTGGCACTTGGGAGCTTCTGTACAATGATGAAGTTCCGGATGCTGTCGCAATTTCTGAGGCTGTCGGTCTGGCGCGTGTGCTGTCCACGAATGAATCTCCGAAGTTCGTGAACGGTCTGCTGGATAAGCTCCGTCAGGTGAAGCCGACCCTGCTCGCGTAAGACGTCCCACCGCGGCCTGCCCGCTAGCCCGTAGCTGGTTGGTTTGCTGCCGTTGAGGATGCACCCGCAGGGAGCGTACGTGAAACCCCCGCCGTACTGTAGTTCGCTACAGGACGGCGGGGGTTTTCTGTGTCTACGCTGAATGACCGATTCGTTGGCTAATGAGCCGTAAACTCGGTAGAGTGCTATATGAATGATGATTTAACGGGCCTGACGGGTGTTGTTAGCTGAATGGCACTAATGCTCTGACGGAGAACTACAAGGAAGGTAGTATGCCGGAACTGACTTGGGTTGGTAAGAACAAGGTTGTTACCCACCATCTTGATGTGCCGTATCGTGTTCTCGAAAAGCAGTACACCTACGGCAAGAACGCAGATGGCACTGATGTTTCTTCCTCCGAGAATATGGTTATTCACGGAGATAACTTGGAGGCTCTTAAATCCTTGCTTTCCATGTATGAGGGGCGTGTGGATTGTATTTATATCGATCCTCCCTACAACACTGGTAATGAGAGCTGGGTCTACAACGACAATGTGAAGGACCCGCAGATTTTGAAGTGGTTGGGTGAGGTCGTTGGTAAGGAGGGTGAGGACCTATCTCGTCACGACAAGTGGCTGTGCATGATGTACCCTCGTTTGCGTTTGCTTCAGCGTTTGCTTGCACCGACCGGAGCTATCTTTATTTCGATTGATGACAACGAAGCAGCTCATCTACGCCTAATCTGCAACGAGATTTTTGGTGCTCGTTGCTTCGTTGCGGATATTTCTTGGCAGCGTACATACTCTCCCCGTAACGATTCCAAGGGGATTCCCGCGGAAGTAGAGCATCTGCTGGTCTTCTCTAAGGAACCTGGATGGCAGCCTCGTAAGCTGGAGCGTACTGCAGAAGCAGATACGAAGTACAAGAATCCGGATAATGACTATTGCTCATGGGCTAGCGGCGATGCTTTCGCTCCCGGAGCCGCTACCCACCAAGGGATGGTGTACGCGGTCCAGCATCCGTTTACGGGTGAGCTAATCTATCCGACGGCTGGTAGGCACTGGTCGTTAGGTCAAGAGGAAGTCCTGAGTTCTTTCTCTGAATGGACCGAATATGAGCTTCGAGATATAGACGATGCTGAGAAGCGAGCTGAACTCTGCGGTATTCCCGTGGATGAAGTGCGTACGGGGGTTCAGGCGTTGATGCTGGTTAAGTCCCCCGAAGAGGTACGGGCTGATGCTCAGGCAGTGTACGAACGTGGTCGTTGGCCTCGGTTTAATTTTACGAAAAACGGATATGGCGGTGTGCGTCGTAAGATTTATCGGGATAGTGTCGGAGGTATCCTGCCCTCTAACTTCTGGGACCACCAGGCAGCTGGGCACACCGATGCCGCCAAGAAAGAAATTCGCGCTGTTTTTGGGGGGCGTGTGGCCTTTGATACTCCCAAGCCTACGCGTCTGGTCGAACGTGTTCTAGCTATTGCCACCGATAGCGACTCCATCGTTCTCGACTCCTTTGCAGGGTCTGGTACGACCGCTCATGCGGTACTGAACGCCAACGTCAAGGACCGTGGTAACCGCAAATTTATCCTTGTTGAACTGGGTGATTACGCGGAGACTGTGACGGCAGAACGTGTACGTCGCGTGATTGACGGATATGTCGAGACTACTGCGGAGGAATCAGTCCTTTTCGACCAGAAGATTAACCTTACCTCTCTGAAGAAGGGTGCCCAGGTCTTTGAAGAAGCAAACGCCGTAGCTACGGAGGCTACACAGAGCGGTGCCTACACGAAGGTCTCAAAGCCTAAGCTCTATACCGAAGTAACAGGTAAGAATAACGCCAGCGTATCTCTGCGTGTGACTGCCACCGTGGAACATGAAAAGAAAGCAGCCGGTGTCCCTGGCTCCTTTGCATATTATGAGCTGGGTGCTCCGCTCTTTGTACAGGATGGGCTGAACTCCGAAGTTCCATACGAGAAGATGGCGGAATACATCTGGTATTCAGAAACTTCGACCCCGTTGGACCCGCGAGGATACAACGAAGCCCGTAAGTTGTACCCGCACTACCTGGGTAAGTATGACGACACGAGCTACTTCTTCGCATACGACCCTGAATCGGCAACTAGCCTGGACAGGAAGTATCTCGGCACTATACCTACGGAATGTGCCGCCGGATCCTACGTTATCTATGCCGAGACATGTTTGTTGGATGAGAAGGATCTTCTCGCTCATAACGTTACTTTCAAAAAGATTGCCCGCGATATCTCGCGTGTCTAGGGCCTAACGACTACTTATTTTAGATTGGAGGACGATAGCACTATGGAACTCAAAAAGTACCAGAAGCGGGTCATCGATGACCTCAACGACTATCTGGAGTTTCTGACGAGCACGCAGTCTCTCTCGCGAGCCTACTCCGAATACTGGGAGGCTAGGCATGTCACCGTGGGGTCTAAAACCTCGCATGTACAGGAATACCAGAACACCATCACGAATGTTCCAAACATTTGCTACAAGGTTCCGACGGGTGGCGGCAAGACTTTTCTGGCTGCTGCATCGGTCAAACCGATTTTCGATTACCTGCCGAGCACTGCCCCACGTGTGCTCGTATGGCTCGTGCCGTCTGAGGCAATCCTGACCCAGACTCTGCGAGCACTTAAAGACCCACACCATCCCTATCGGCGCCGACTCAACACAGATTTCGGAGGCAGGGTAGAGGTGTACTCTAAGGATGAGCTCCTGGCAGGTCAGTCCTTTAGCCCCACCATTATTGCTGACCAGCTCTCGGTGATGGTGCTTTCTTACGACTCTCTGCGTTCCAATAAGAAAGACAGTCGTAAGGTCTATCAGGAGAACGGTAACCTTACGAGTTTCTCCACCTTTCTGGGGAATCCTGACCGTCCCATTGAGAACGCAGCTGAAGGCTCTCTCGCGCAGTACATTAACCAGCTCAACCCCGTAGTAATCGTCGATGAGTCTCACCACGCTAAGAGCTCGTTGAGCAAGGAGATGCTGAGTAACCTCAACCCTTCCTTTATTCTCGACTTGACTGCTACCCCGCAGGAGGACGCCAACGTTATTTCCTATGTGAGTGCTTCGGAGCTCAAACTTGAGCACATGGTTAAACTGCCGGTTGTGGCTTACAACCGAACTTCTAAAGAGGAAGTGATTACGGACGCTATTGATTTGCGCTGCTCCCTGGAGAAAGTTGCGCTTGAAGCGCAGAAACAGGGCGGTCGGTATATTCGTCCTATCGTCCTCTTTCAAGCGGAACCTCGACATAAGGAAGAGGTCACTTCATTCAAAAAGCTACGTGAAAAGTTAATTGCAGCTGGCATTCCGAAGGAAGAGATTGCCATTAAAACTGCGCAGAAGGACGAGCTGAAGAACGTTAACCTGCTGAGCGAAGAGTGCCCGATTCGCTACATCATCACGGTGAATGCGTTGAAGGAAGGTTGGGACTGTTCCTTTGCATACATCCTTGCTTCGGTGGCTAACAGGACGAGCCGCGTAGACGTGGAGCAGATTCTAGGCCGAGTCTTGCGTCAGCCTTACGCTAAGGTCCAGAGCAGGGGTGTGCTCAATATGAGTTATGTGCTCACCTCTTCCAATAATTTCTCGGAAACTATCCGTCAGATTATTGCAGGTCTTAACGCCGCCGGATTTTCGAAGCGTGATTACCGCCTTGCTGACGACGAAGGACAGCTCGACCTGGAGAACAGCACCGATAAAATGTCTGCTGAAGGATCAGAAATGCCCGAGCAATCCTCCCTTCTGCCGGTCTCTGATTCCGGGGAAGATGCTACAACGGAGGAATTCCTGGACTTTGACGAATCCCTGGTCTCTGCTGCCGTAGAAGTAAGGGATATCGAGACCTCCTCGAGTAATATCGATACGCACAAGGCGGAGGAAGACTCATATTCTCTGTCCTCAAAAAATGCGCTAGAGATGCTGAATCAGGCCGAGGAACAGGAATCTTCGTATCAGCAAGATATCCAAAAGATTGCTAACAACGTGGAGGTGTCTTTTATGGAGTACTCCGGAGAAGACTCAGTGAAGTCCTACCCTGTAATTGAGGAATTTAGGGATGAAATTTCGTTGTTGAGGATTCCGCAGTTCTTTATCAAGTCAGAGGAATCAGACCTGTTTAATCTTGGTAACGGTGACTACGACTTGTTGCAGAAAGAATCTCTCAATGCGGGATTCAACCTTCTGACAAAGGATACGAGTATTAACCTCGGCGCTGTCGATGAAGAAATGTATCTGATTGACGTCAAAGATCAGGCTGACACTCCTGTAACTTCTCGTCTCAGCAGAGAAGCCCAGCAGAAGATGCGCGAACATTTCATGAATATGAGCGATGAAGGTAAACGCTACGAAGCTATCGAGCAGATTTATCAGAGAGTCATTAAACGCATTAATGAAATTCCCGACAGTCAGCTCAAAAAATATATTGAACGGATTGTAGAGGGGTTCAGCGCAGAAGATATGCTCTTCTACCATGAGAACTCTCATAAAGTCGCAGAGCAGGTTCACACAAAGATCAAGCATCTACTGGAAGAACACCGAATCGAAAAATTCAATACGGATCTCGAAACCGAATCCATTTCGGTTAGGGAGTCGTATGCCTTGCCTGACCTCATCTTCCCGAAGGAAACTGTCACGTACAGCATCTCTAAATCTCTGTATGAGGAAGAAGGAAAGATGAACAGCCTGGAGACGAGGTGCGCAGAGCGCTTCTCCGGTCTGGATAGCATCAAATGGTGGCATCGAAATATCGAGCGTAAGGGGTTCTGCATTAACGGGCCCATTGGTAACCATTATCCTGACTTTATTGTGGAGACGAATAATGGTCACATCGTTATGGTTGAAACAAAGGGCACCCACTTGAAGAACGAAGAATCTGCTCAGAAGCTCAAGTTGGGAAAGCGATGGGCAGATAAAGCGGGCGATAGGTACCGCTACTACATGGTGTTTGATGAAGGAGATGTTCCACTGGAAGGAGCTTATGAAATGAGTAAGTTCCTGGAGATTCTTCAGCGCCTGTAAACCAGATTAGGTAGCGGATAGAGGCTCCATAGGGGTTTCCCAAGCTGCCGTTGCTGAGGATGCACCCGCAGGGGAGCGTACGTGAAACCCCCGCCGTACTGTAGTTCGCTACAGGACGGCGGGGGTTTTCTGTGTCTAGGTTGCGTTTGGTTGGTGCAGTTCTGCGTGGGGTTCCGTATTGGCTGCGGATGCGCTCGCAGGGTTTGGGGTGCGCTGGTTAAGGTGCTTCGGCGGAGGCTTCACCGGACAACGCAGGCGGGGGAGTGCCCCCTCTGCGGCACCCTAGCTTATAAACAACATAGGCGCCTCGAAGACGGAGCCCCCGCCCCGCTCCATACCAGCTCCGTCCCCGCCGTGAGCGGTCTCTCGCCGAACCTGAACGTAGCCTGTGAACTGTGGTACCCTACTAGAAGCACAAAACCTTTAAATCCGTCCCGTGAGGCGGGGAAGGAGACGGCTATGCCTGGGTCAACTGTACCCACATCCGGCGCGAACCAGGGGCGAAATGTAACCGCAGCCCCCCATTCGGCAACCCCTCAAAGCACCTCCGAGGACGCGACCACCGTCGGCCGCACCATCCTCAGCGAGGACGAAATCCGCCGCGCCCTCACCCGCATCGCCTACGAAATTATTGAAACCAATAAAGGCGTAGAAAACCTCGTACTCATCGGCATCCGCTCCCGCGGCGTGCCCCTCGCCGTACGACTCGCAGCCCGCATCCAAGCCATTGAGCCGAACTTCAACGCAGAAACACGAATCGGCGCCCTGGACATCACCGCCTACCGCGACGACCAGCGAACCGGCGGCACCACCTCCCCAGACACCGCAGGGGAAAGCATCATGCCCACCATCGGCATTGAAGGTAAAACCGTAGTCCTCGTTGACGACGTCCTCTACTCCGGCCGCACCGTACGCGCCGCCCTCGACGCACTCAACGCCCACGGACGACCAGCCCTCGTACGCCTGGCAGTCCTCGTAGACCGCGGACACCGGCAACTACCCATCCGCGCCGACCACGTGGGCAAAAACCTGCCCACCAGCGCCAGCGAAACCGTGCGCGTCGTACTGACTGAAACCGACAACGCAACAGACCGAGTTGACATTATCCAGCTGGGAGGGCTCTCATGAAGCATCTGCTCGACACCCGCGAACTAACCCGCGAAGAAGCCATCGAAATCCTTGACGTCGCCGACTACATGGCGCAGGTCAAAGCCGAAAACCGCACCCTCAACGTGCTCAACGGCAAGACCGTCGTCAACCTCTTCTTCGAGGACTCCACCCGAACCCGCCTCTCCTTCGAAGCCGCAGAGAAGCGCCTGGGCGCCGCCGTCACCAACTTCTCCGCTTCTGGCTCCTCCCTGTCTAAGGGCGAGTCGCTCAAGGACACCGCGCAGACCCTCAAGGCGATTGCCGCGGATGCGTTCGTGATCCGCCACTCGGCATCCGGCGCACCGCAGCGCCTCGCCGAGGCAGGCTGGACCGACATCCCCGTACTCAACGCGGGCGACGGCACCCACGCACACCCCACCCAGGCACTGCTCGACGCCGTATCCCTGCGCCAGTACAAGGCAGAACGCGACGGCCTCGACAGCCCCCGCGGCACCGACCTGTCCGGCATGCGCGTGCTCATCGTCGGCGACATCCTGCACTCGCGTGTGGCACGCTCCAACCTCTGGCTGCTGCACACCCTCGGCGCACAGGTCGTCTTCGTCGCACCGCCGACCCTGCTGCCGCTGAACACCGCCTCCTGGGTTGAAGAAGCCGGCCTGGAAATCTTCCACGACTTCGACGAAGCCATCGCCACCAACCCCGACGCCGTGATGCTGCTGCGCATCCAGAAGGAACGCATGAACGCCGCGTACTTCCCCTCCGCCGAGGAGTACACCGAGCTGTGGGGCCTGACCGCTGAGCGTTTCGCAACCCTGCAGGCGCAGCCGCAGCCGGTCGCCATCCTGCACCCGGGCCCCATGAACCGCGGCCTGGAAATCTGCACCGAAGCCGCCGACGCCACCAACTCCTGGGTCCTGCGCCAGGTCAGCAACGGCGTGGCGCTGCGCATGGCGGTGCTCTACCTGCTTCTGACCGACGGCTCCAGCGCCAAGCTCTACGCCGGCGACGAATCCTAAACGACCTTCCTAACGAGAGGAACCAACACCATGAGCAAGTACCTGATCAAGGGCGCAAGCCTCTACGGCGAAAAGGTCGCCGACATCCTCATCGAGGACGGCGTGATTAGCCGCATCGCAGAGAACATTGACGCCGCAGACGCACAGGTCGTCGAGGCGGCAGGCCAGGTGGCGCTGCCCGGCCTGGTCGACATTCACACCCACCTGCGTCAGCCCGGCTACGAGGCATCCGAAACCGTCGAGACCGGCACCCGCGCAGCAGCCCTGGGCGGCTACACCGCAGTGTTCGCCATGGCAAACTCCATGCCCGTGGCAGACACCGCCGCAGTCGTTGAGCAGGTTGACCGCCTCGGCAAGGAATCCGCATGGTGCCGCGTGCAGCCCATCGGCGCAGTGACCGTGGGTCTGAAGGGCGAGCGCCTCTCCGACATTGGGGGCATGGCGAACTCCACCGCGAATGTGCGCGTGTTCTCTGACGACGGCATGTGCGTGTACGACCCCGCCGTGATGCGTCGCGCCCTCGAATACGTCAAGACCTTCGACGGCGTTATTGCGCAGCACGCGCAGGAGCCGCGCCTGACCGAAGGCGCCCAGATGAACGAAGGTAAGGTGTCCGCTGATCTGGGTCTGACCGGTTGGCCCGCCGTCGCTGAAGAGGCAATCATTGCCCGCGACGTGCTGCTGGCTGAGCACCTGGACTCCAAGCTGCACATCTGCCACCTGTCCACCAAGGGCTCCATTGAGGTTGTGCGCTGGGCTAAGTCCCGCGGCGTGAAGGTGACCGCGGAGGCAACCCCGCACCACCTGCTGCTCACCGACGAGACCGCACGCACCTACGACCCGATTTTCAAGGTGAACCCGCCGCTGCGCACCGAAGAGGACGTCATGGCGTTGCGTCAGGCTGTTGCTGACGGCATCATTGACGTGATTGGTACCGACCACGCACCGCACCCGGCAGAGACCAAGGAATGCGAGTGGGCGTGCGCCGCGAACGGTATGACCGGCCTGGAGCAGGCACTGTCCATCATCCAGATGACCCTGGTTGACACCGGCATGATTACCTGGCGCGATGTGGCACGCATCCTCTCCGAGGAGCCCGCGAAGATTGGTCGCCTAGATCACGAGCAGGGCCGCCCGCTTGCCGAAGGAGAACCGGCAAACATTGTGCTGGTCGACCCGAAGGCAACCCGCGTCATCAAGCCGGAGGAGCAGGCAACCAAGGGTAAGAACAACCCCTACCGCGACATGGAGGTGCCCGGCTCGATTCGTGCAACCTTCTACGCTGGCCACCCGACCGTGCTGAACGGCGAGCTGGCAACCCCGCGCCGCTAACCCGCGAAGCGAATGTACGTGGTGACCGTGCCTGGCGGTGGTAGGTTTACGCCTGCCACCGCCTCGCCGGGAGCACCGCCTCCAACCTCACCAACCCAGGCCGAGATCATCGACCGAGACCCCAACCGAAAGAGAGAACCTTCGTGGGAAAGTTCCTGACCGCCGTCATCTGCATTGCCCTGGTCGCCCTGTGCATCTACGGCATGTGGCACGGATGGCGCTCGCGCCTGGTACGCCAGGCGAACATGTTCGGCTCCCTCAAGGAAGTTCCCGAACGCTACGAGGGCATGACCGCTGACGCCGCTTTCGAGGGCGAGTACGTCAGCACCACGATCTTCGGTAACTGGCTGGACCGTGTGGGTTTCGATTCGCTCGGCTTCAAGAGCAAGTCCACCCTGCTGATTTACCCGGACAGCATCATCTTCACCCGTAACGGCGCGAAGGACCTGTGGATTCCGGCGAAGAAGCTCGCTGTCATCACCACTGACCGCGGTATGGCGGGCAAGGTTGTGGAGAAGAACGGCCTGGTTGTGATTGGTTGGACCCTGGACGGTCACCGCGTGCAGACCGGCTTCCGTACCCGCTACGCCGAGGACAAGCAGGCGGTACTGCGGGAGCTGCGCCGCATCGCCCCGAACGCGGTGGATGCGCCCGAGAAGTGGGCGGCAGAACCGGAAGCCTAAATCCCGGCGCAATACCCGGTGCAATGTCCCTGCGCACCCACCCCCAAGATTTTGCCCCACGGCAGGCGAACACCCGCCGAAGGCACCATAGACTACCCCGGAACCTGCACGGTAGAGGCCGTACAGGAAGCGGGGGAGAACACCAGAGAAAAGGAAGAAGAGCATGACTGACATGACACGATCCGGCGCCCTGCGTACGGACCGCGCGCTGCTCGTCCTGGAGGACGGCACCGTCTACCGCGGCTATGGCTACGGCGCAACCGGCGCGTCCCTGGGCGAGGCGGTTTTCTCGACCGGTATGACCGGCTACCAGGAAACCCTGACCGACCCCTCCTACGCGGGTCAGATTGTGGTTCAGACCGCTCCCCATATCGGCAACACCGGCGTGAACACCACCGACGCTGAGTCCCGCAAGATTTGGGTTGCCGGCTACGTGGTTCGCGACGCAGCACGCGTGGCATCCAACTGGCGTTCTGAGCGCACTCTCGACGAAGAGCTCATCGAGCAGGGCATCGTCGGTATTCAGGGCATTGACACTCGCGCCCTGACCCGCCGCCTGCGTTCGAGCGGTTCGATGCGTGCGGGCGTGTTCTCCGGTGAGCACGCAGAACGCCCCGAAGCTGAACTGCTGGAGGAGGTGCGCGCCTCCGAGCCGATGGCTGGCCGTAAGCTCGCTGACTCCGTTTCGGTTGACACCGCCTACACCGTTGAGCCGCACCAGTTCAACTGGTTCGCACCCCCGGTCGCAACCATCGTCGCCCTGGACCTGGGCATCAAGTCGATGACCCCGCAGCGTTTCGCTGAGCGTGGCGTGCGCGTGCACGTGCTGCCCGCAAGCGCAACCCTCGAGGACATCTACTCCCACAACCCCGACGGCGTGTTCTTCTCCAACGGCCCCGGTGACCCGGCAACCGCTGACGAGCAGGTTGAGCTGCTACAGGGCGTGCTGCGTAAGGGCACCCCGTTCTTCGGCATCTGCTTCGGTAACCAGCTGCTCGGCCGCGCCCTGGGCTTCGGCACCTACAAGCTGCCCTTCGGTCACCGCGGCATCAACCAGCCGGTCATGGACAAGACCACCGGCAAGGTTGAAATCACCGCGCAGAACCACGGCTTCGCTGTGGACGCGCCGATTGGCGACTACGTGACCGCACCGAACGCCGAGTTCGGTCAGGTCATGGTCTCCCACGTGGGTCTGAACGACAACGTGGTTGAGGGCCTGACCTGTAAGGACATCCCTGCGTTCTCCGTGCAGTACCACCCCGAGGCTGCTGCGGGCCCGCACGATTCCGCCTACCTCTTTGACCGTTTCATCGACCTGATGGTTGCAACCAAGACTGCAAAGGAAGCATAAATGCCTCGTCGTACTGACCTTAATAGCGTCCTCGTCATCGGTTCCGGCCCCATCGTCATCGGTCAGGCAGCGGAATTTGACTACTCCGGCACTCAGGCGCTGCGCGTGCTGAAGGAGGAGGGCGTGCGCGTCATCCTCGTGAACTCGAACCCGGCAACCATCATGACCGACCCCGAGTTCGCGGACGCCACCTACATTGAACCCATCACCCCCGAGGTGATTGAGAAGATCATCGAGAAGGAAAAGCCGGACGCAATCCTGCCGACCCTGGGTGGTCAGACCGCACTGAACGCGGCTATCTCCCTGGATGAGCGCGGCGTGCTCGCCAAGTACAATGTTGAGCTGATCGGCGCGAACATTGAGGCGATTAACCTCGGTGAGGACCGTGAAGCATTCAAGGGCGTGGTGGAGCGCGCCGGTGGCGAGTCTGCACGCTCGGTGATTGTTCACTCCATGCCGGAGGCGCTGGAAGCCGCTAAGGAGCTGGGCTACCCGATGGTGGTCCGCCCCTCCTTCACCATGGGTGGTCTCGGCTCGGGTATGGCGTACAACGAGGAAGACCTCTACCGTATTGCCGGCGCCGGTATTCAGTACTCGCCGACCAGCGAGGTCCTGCTGGAGGAGTCCATCCTCGGCTGGAAGGAATACGAGCTGGAGATGATGCGTGACACCAACGACAACGTCGTGGTCGTCTGCTCCATCGAAAACTTCGACCCCGTGGGCGTGCACACCGGTGACTCCATCACCGTGGCACCCGCACTGACCCTGACCGACCGTGAGTTCCAGAAGCTGCGCGACATCGCGATCAACGTGATTCGTGAGGTTGGCGTGGACACCGGTGGTTGTAACATCCAGTTCGCGATTGACCCGAAGACTGGTCGCATCATCGTCATTGAGATGAACCCGCGTGTGTCTCGTTCCTCGGCGCTCGCGTCGAAGGCTACCGGCTTCCCGATTGCGAAGATTGCGACCAAGCTGTCCCTGGGTTACACCCTGGATGAGATTCCGAACGATATCACCCAGAAGACCCCGGCGTCCTTCGAGCCGACCCTCGACTACGTGGTTGTGAAGGTTCCGCGCTTCGCGTTTGAGAAGTTCCCGGCTGCTGACCCGACTCTGACCACCACCATGAAGAGTGTTGGTGAGGCTATGGCTCTGGGCCGTAACTTCACTGAGGCTCTGCAGAAGGCGATGCGTTCGCTGGAGCAGAAGGGTGCGTCCTTCTCGTTCAAGCCGCTGTCCCTGTCTGAGGCTGAGCTGGCTGAGCTGATCGAGAAGACTAAGGTTCCGACCACTCAGCGTATTTACCAGGTTCAGCAGGCTCTGCTGGCTGGCGCTACCGTGGAGCAGCTGCACGAGGCTACCAAGATTGACCCGTGGTTCCTGGATCAGCTGGTGCTGCTGAATGAGGTTGCCGGCGTGGTTCACGCTAAGCGTGACAACCTTGACCCGGAGACCCTGAAGCTGGCTAAGCGTCACGGTTTCTCGGACGCTCAGATTGCTGAGATTATCGGCTCTTCTGAGGATGTTGTGCGCGGTGTTCGCCACGCTCTGGGTATCCGCCCGGTCTTCAAGACTGTTGACACCTGTGCAGCCGAGTTTGAGGCGTTCACTCCGTACCACTACTCCTCCTACGACCTGGAGGATGAGGTTGCGCACCACGAGAAGCCCTCGATTATGATTCTGGGTTCGGGCCCGAACCGTATCGGTCAGGGTATCGAGTTCGACTACTCCTGTGTGCACGCTTCGCTGGTGTTGCGTTCGCTCGGTTACGAGACTGTCATGGTCAACTGCAACCCTGAGACGGTTTCGACTGACTACGATATTTCGACTCGCCTGTACTTTGAGCCGCTCACCCTTGAGGATGTGCTTGAGATTGTTGAGTCGGAGCGTCGTACCGGCGGTCTGATGGGCGTGTTCGTGCAGCTGGGCGGTCAGACTCCGCTGAAGCTGGCTCGTGCCCTGAAGGATGCGGGCGTGCCGATTCTGGGCACCACCCCCGAGGCTATTGACCTGGCTGAGGACCGCGGCGAGTTCTCCCGCGTGCTGGAGGAGGGCGGCCTGATTTCGCCCAAGAACGGTACCGCGTTCACTTTCGAGGGTGCTAAGCGCATCGCTGATGAGATTGGTTACCCGGTTCTGGTTCGTCCTTCGTACGTGCTGGGTGGCCGTGGCATGGAGATCGTCTACGATGAGGCGAACCTGGCACGCTACCTGGAGAACGCTACCGAGGTTTCGCCTTCGCAGCCTGCTCTGATTGATAAGTTCCTTGAGGACGCTATCGAGATTGACGTTGACGCCCTGTTCGACGGCGAGGAGCTGTACTTGGGCGGCGTCATGGAGCACATTGAGGAAGCCGGTATTCACTCGGGTGACTCTTCCTGTACTCTGCCTCCGATTACTCTCGGCCCGGACATCATCGCGAAGGTGAAGGACGCTACCGAGAAGATTGCTCGCGGCACCGGTGTGCGCGGCCTGATTAACATTCAGTTCGCGTACGTGTCTGAGAACCTGTACGTGATTGAGGCGAACCCGCGTGCGTCTCGTACTGTTCCGTTCGTGTCGAAGGCTACCGGCGTGCAGATGGCTAAGGCTGCTGTGCTGATTGGTCTGGGTAAGAGCATTGCTGAGCTGAAGGCTGAGGGCTACCTGCCGTCGAACATGGATGGCGCATCCCTGCCTGAGGAGACCGCGATTGCTGTGAAGGCTGCGGTTCTGCCGTTCGCTCGTTTCCGCACTCCCGAGGGTGTTGTGGTGGATTCGCTGCTGAGCCCGGAGATGCGTTCGACCGGTGAGGTCATGGGTCTGGATAAGCACTATGACACCGCGTTCGCGAAGGCTCAGGCTGGTGCTGGTTCGCCGTTGCCGACCTCCGGTAAGGTGTTCATTTCGGTGGCTAACCACGATAAGCGTAACGTCATTATTTACGCGAAGATGCTGGAGTCGCTGGGCTTTGAGATCGTTTCGACCGGTGGTACCGCTGAGATTCTGCGCCGTAACGGCTTGAACTCGGTGATTGTGGCTTCGAAGTTCGCTGAGGCGAATGGCGACCACTCGATTGTGGATATGGTCCGCAATGGTGATATTGACCTGATTCTGAACACCCCTGCCGGTGGTGCTGCTCGTAGCGATGGTTACGAGATTCGTGCCGCTGCGGTTTCGGTGGGATGCCCGGTCATGACCACTATCTCTGAGTTCGCTGCGGCTGTTCAGGCGATTAATGCTCTGCGTGAGCACAGCTGGGACATCATGAGCCTGCAGGAGCACGGCGTTCAGCTGGCTGCCGCTGTGGATGCTCGTTCTGAGGGTGGCGAGGCGTAATGTCCGCTGCTTTTGGTGATCGTCTGGCGAAGGCGATGGCGGAGCGCGGCCCGCTGTGTGTGGGTATTGACCCGCATCCGAACCTGCTGGAGCAGTGGGGTCTTGAGGATTCTGCTGCCGGTCTGGCTGCTTTTACTGAGGCGGTCTATGAGGGTTGCGCCCCGTTTGCGGCGGCGTTGAAGCCTCAGGTGGCGCTGTTTGAGCGTCACGGTTCGGCTGGTCTTGCTGTGCTGGAGGCGCTGTTTGCCCGCGCTGCCGCTGATGGTGTGCTGATTGTTGCTGACGCTAAGCGCGGCGATATTGGTTCGACCATGAAGGCGTACGCGGATGCGTGGCTCGGCTCGTCTTCGCCGCTGGGTACCGATTCGGTGACTTTGAGCCCGTATCTGGGTTTTGAGTCGCTGCGTCCGGCGCTGGATTTGGCTGATGAGAATGACCGCGGCACGTTCGTGTTGGCGTTGACCTCGAACCCTGAGGGTAAGAGCGTTCAGCACGTGGGCGCGTCGGAGTCTGATCATTCCGGCGAGGCTGGGGGCGCTGTGGCTAAGCGTATTATCGCTGCGGCTACCGCTGAGAATGCTTCCCGCCAGTGGGAGCAGATGGGCCCGTGCGGCCTGGTGGTTGGCGCGACTGTTGGTCAGGCGCTGGTCGATTTGGGTATTGACCTGAGCGTGTTCAACGGCCCGATTCTGTCGCCGGGTTATGGTGCGCAGGGCGCTTCGGCGGCTGACCTGTACCGCGTGTTTGCGGGCGTTGAGTCGCAGGTGCTGGTGAATTCCAGCCGTGGCGTGCTTGCTGCTGGCCCGTCGGTTGAGGGTTTGGCGCAGGCTGCGCAGGCGGCTCGTGATGACCTGTTGGCGGCTCGCGGCGCATAGTTCGCGTGTTGTGTGAGAGGGGCGTGTGCTCCGGGTGGATTCTGTTGAGGATCTGCTCGGGGTGCACGCCCTTTGTGCGTACCTGGTTTTTCTATTGGTGGTTTGTGCCGGTAGTGCGGCAGTTTTGGGTGTTTTATCGCATTTTTTCGGTACATCCGCATGCATAATTTTGCCGCCGCCCGCTCGCGCCGATGCGAGTTTGCTCACCTCTGTAGCGGGGGAGTGTGCCTGCTCTTTGAGGTGCGTCCGCGGTTCCGCTTTTGATAGGGCGAATACTCCGCTATGCTATAGGGGTACTCCCTGATATTTACGTGCTGACGTGCGTAGACGCATTGTTGGTGCGAGGGTGAGTGCCGCGGGGTGGAACGAGGGTTCTCGTGCTATCCGTGTTACATTAGTTGATAAGTAAAATTCTATAACTCGCAGAAATGGGGGACCCAACCATGCCGCTGACTCCGCTAACTGAGGATGCGCGCGCCTCCGCCCGCGAGAAGGCAGTACTTGCCCGAGCACACCGCCAGGAAATTAAGCGTGCACTGAGTGAACGCGAACTTTCCGTGCGTCAGGTGCTCGATATGGTCGATTCCGACCCTGCACTGGCTAAAATGCCGGTGGGGCAGATGCTGCGCGCACTTCCGGGCATTGGTGCCGTTCGCGCTGAACGCATCATTGAAGAACTTCATATTGCACCGACTCGCCGCCTTGGCGGCCTTGGTGTACACCAGCGTCGCAAGATGGTGGAGTACTTCAACCGTAATTCGCGGTATTTGAACCGTGCACGTCGTAAGACTGCTGGTCAGTCTTCCGAGTCTTCTCAGTCCTAACACATCGTGCCTTCAGCCGATGAAGGCGCAGTAAGGAAGCTATGTCTCAGCCGACTCTCACCGTACTGGCTGGCCCCACTGCTGTTGGCAAGGGTACGGTGTGCCAGTACATTCGTGAGAACTACCCGAACGTGTGGTTCTCTGTTTCCGCTACTACTCGTGATCCTCGCCCCGGTGAGGTTGACGGTACTCACTACTATTTCGTTTCGATGGAAGAGTTTGACCAGATGATTGCTGACGGTCAGATGCTTGAGTACGCTGTGGTGCACGGTAAGAACAAGTACGGTACTCCGCGCGCTAAGGTCCAGGAGGCCCTGGATGCTGGCCGCCCGGTGATTCTTGAGATTGACCTGCAGGGTGCTCGCCAGATTCGCGAGACCATGCCTGATGCTCGCCTGGTTTTCTTGGCTCCTCCGAGCTGGGATGAGCTGGTGTCGCGTCTGGTGGGTCGAGGTACCGAGAGTGAGCAGGAGCAAGCTCGTCGCCTTGAAACCGCGAAGGTTGAGTTGGCTGCTGAGAAGGAATTTGACGTCACGGTCGTCAACGACTCTGTTGAGCGTGCAGCGAAGGAGATTGCTGAGCTGATTGGCGCCGCCTAATCTGCATGCTTTGCGTTCGCGGTGGGGCTAGAGTTTCTTCCGACCTGTAGTTCTGCCGTGAGGCGTTGTGAAGGGTGGGGGTTTCGAAGAGTTTTCTTCGGGCCCCTACCTTTTTTGGCTGGGCTGACACCTTTTGTCTGGGCTGGTACGTGCGTTTTAGCCGTTGAGAGGGTAGAATAGTTCTTTAGTTTTGACCGTGCCCTCAGTGCGCCCGGTTTGCGCCATTGCGCGAACGGTGCGCGGGGGTGTTCGGTACGTACATTCCATCAAGCTATTTGGAGTTTTTAGTGGCAAACGAAATCAAGGAACACGAGGACTACAACTTCGTTGACGGTGTCGCTCCCGAGGGCATCGTGAGCCCCAGCGCTGACGCGCTGATTGAGAAGGCGGAGTCCAAGTACGGCCTGGTGATTTTCGGTGCCCGCCGTGCACGCCAGATTAACGCGTACTACGCTAACCTGCAGGACAATACTGCTGCGCACGTTGGCCCGCTGGTTGACGCTGAGTCGAACGAGAAGTCCCTGTCGGTGGCAATGCGTGAAATCATTGCTGACCGTGTTGTGGCGGAGCACCGCCCGGACGCTAAGTTCGATGAGGACGGCTACCCGGTTCCCGAGGATCTGTCCGCTGTGATTGATTTCAGCGCGGCTGAGTTCTCCGGTGCTATCGAGGAGGAGTACATCCCCGCAGGTAGCGAAGAGGTTATTGCTATCGAAGAGGTTATCCTCGACGAGTCCGCTGAGTAATCTGCTTTTTACAAGGATTCTTTGACGTACCATGCGCATTATCGTTGGTATTGGAGGGGGCATTGCTGCGTATAAGGCGGCGATGCTCCTTCGTCTTTTTGCGAAGAATGGCGACGAGGTAATCGCCATGCCCACCCCGAACGCGACGAAGTTCGTGGGTGTTCCCACCCTGGAGGCGCTGAGCGGCAACCCCGTCTCAACGGACGTGTTTGACCGTGTGCCGGAGGTGAACCACGTGCGTCAGGCTGAGCAGGCTGATGCTGTGGTGATTGCCCCGGCGACCGCTGATTTGCTGGCTCGTTTGGCGGCTGGTCGTGCTGATGATCTGCTGTCCTCTACGGTGTTGACGACGCACGCTCCGGTGATTTTGGCGCCGGCGATGCACACCCAGATGTGGGAGCATCCGGCGACTCAGGCGAATGTGCAGACGCTGCGTTCGTGGGGTTATCACGTGATTGAGCCTGCGATTGGGCGTTTGACGGGTCCGGATTCTGGTCCGGGTCGTATGCCAGAGCCGGAGGATATTTTCGCGGTGGCGCTGGATGTGATTGCTCGCTTCCCGAAGGGGCAGGTGCACCCGGTGTACACGCCCGGTTACGCGCCGACTGAGCCCCTGTACACGGGCACGGAGCAGGAGCGTATGGCGGCGGCGCGTGCGGCGACGCTGACTTCGGCGTTGCTGGGTCAGGGTGATTCGAGCCAGGTTGAGCCTGGTCAGGTTGATTCGGGCCAGGCAACTGGCGCATCCGAATCGCTGCGTGGTCCTCTGGCCGGTCGCCTCGTGGTCATTACCGCTGGCGGCACCCGTGAGGCACTGGACCCGGTACGCTTCCTCGGCAACCGTTCGACCGGCAAGCAGGGCGTGGCGCTCGCGGAGGCGGCACGCGACCTGGGCGCGACCGTGCACCTGATTGGTGCGAACCTTGAGGTTCCCGCGCCGGAGGGCGTGCAGGTGACCCGCGTGGTCAGCGCTCTGGAGCTGCGTGAGGCGACCCTTGAGGCGAGCGCGGCGGTGGATGTGCTGATTATGTCCGCTGCGGTGGCTGATTTTAGGCCCGCCGAGTTTGCCAAGTTCAAGATTAAGAAGAGCGCTGATTCTGAGGATGCGCCGGTGATTCAGCTGGTGCGTAACCCGGATATTCTGCGTGAGGTCGTGGTGCGCCGCCAGCAGGCTCGTGAGGCGGGGGAGAGCACCCTCGGTCCGAAGCTCATTGTTGGTTTTGCGGCGGAGACCGGTTCGGCGGAGAAGACTCCGTTGGAGCTGGGTCGTGAGAAGCTGCAGCGTAAGGGCACGGACTTCTTGGCGGTCAATACGGTGGGTGTGAATCGTGGTTTCGGCACGGACGATAACACGATTACGCTGCTGTCGACTCTGAATGATGAGGCGCCGGTGTTCTCCGGTTCGAAGAAGGAGTTGTCGGTGCGTCTGTTGGAGCATGTGGCGGCTTTCTTGCCGGAGCTTTCTGCCTAATGTAACCTGCGTTTCCGCGTAAAATTTCGGAACGTTCATAGTGTGGAGCCCGTGCGGTATTTCCTGCGAGGAGGTATCGTGCGGGCTTTGCTGTACCCTCCGTAGCTCAGCCGCGACCCCCTTCTGTGGACCCCCTTGGAGAGCATTATGCGCAGGGATTTGTGACCGGGATTTCTTTCCTTTCGGCTTCCGCCGGGGGAGCATCTCATATTTCTGTCATAGTGGTGAAATTTCTGACCGTACCCCTGAACCGTCAGATAAAGGTCTTGTATCATGGCATAGAGAGTATTTCGCGTCGAAGGGGAAGAAGCACCATGCCCGAGAATCAGAGCAAGCCCGCCACGGTACAGCCCGCCCAGAGTGAGGAGCGTCCTCAGATTCTGGTCATTACCGGTATTTCTGGTGCAGGCCGCAGCACTGTCGCAAATGTGCTGGAGGATGAGGGCTGGTACGTTATCGACAACATCCCGCCGCAGATGCTCGGTTCCCTGGCTGAACTGGTGACCCGCGACGGTGCACGAGTGCCGAAGGTGGCGCTCGGTATTGACGTTCGCGCCCGCGCCCTGTTCTCCGATCTGCCCGCAGCGATTGAGACTCTGCGCAAGTCCGATATTGACTTCTCCATGCTCTTCCTTGACGCCAAGGACGAGACCATCATTGCCCGCTACGAGGCTCAGCGCCGCCCGCACCCGCTGCAGGGTGAGGGTCGCGTCCTCGACGGCATCCGCGCTGAGCGCACTCTCTTTGAGGGCCTGCGCCTCGCTTCTGACCGCACCATTGACACCACCGGCATGAACGTTCACGAGCTGGCTCGTACCGTGCGTGAAATGTTCGCTGAGGGTGCGGATAAGAAGCTGAACCTGACCGTGATGAGCTTTGGCTTCAAGTACGGTGCACCTTCGGACGCCAACTACATGGCTGATATGCGTTTCATCCCGAACCCGCACTGGGTTCCGGAGCTGCGCCCCCTGACCGGTCAGGACGCCCCGGTGCGTGATTACGTGCTGGAGCACGCCGGCACCGAGGAGTTCATCAGCAACTACCTTGCGGCTCTTCGCCCCGTGCTTGAGGGCTACCGCCGTGAGGGTAAGTACTACGCCACCATCGCAATTGGCTGCACCGGTGGTAAGCATCGTTCCGTGGCTGTGACGGAGGAACTGGCTCGTCGTCTCTCTGCTTTCGGTGAGCTGAACGTGAATGTTCAGCACCGTGACAAGGGCCGCGAGTAAGTTTTTCCCGGCGCGTCCCAACCACCGCGCCGTGTTTCATTAGCCGCCGTCCGGCCCCGCACCCGTGGGGCCGGCATACCATTCCTTCCGGGTATGTGAGGTATTACTATGTCCACCCATTCGACCAGTTATGACACTCAGGGTATTCCGCGCCTGCCGGCTCTGCCGACTCAGGCGTTGCGCCTGTTGAAGACCACGCACCGTTCGCCGAAGGTCACGGCGATGGGCGGTGGCCACGGGCTGTACGGTTCCCTGTCTGCGCTTCGCCACGTCACGCCTGATTTGACGGCTGTTGTGACGGTTGCTGACGATGGCGGTTCGTCGGGTCGTTTGCGTGAGGAGATGGGTATTCTCCCTCCGGGGGACTTGCGTATGGCGCTTTCTGCGCTGTGTGATGACACCGATTGGGGTCGCACGTGGCGTGATGTGATGCAGCATCGTTTTAGCGCGCCCGAGGGGTACGAGGGCGAGTTCCCGCTGGATTATCACGCGCTCGGTAACCTGCTGATTGCTACTCTCTGGCAGCTGCTGGATGACCCGGTTGCGGGTCTGGACTGGGCGGGTGCGCTGCTGAATGCGCGCGGCCGCGTGCTGCCGATGGCGTTGGATCCGATGGTCATTTACGGCACCGTGCTGCGTGAGCATAACGGCGGCGGTATTGAGCGCGTGAAGGTGGTCGGCCAGGTGAACCTCTCTAAGGAGGAGCGCGTTCACGATATCGGTTTGACCCCTGAGAATGCTCGCCCCTGCCCGGAGGCGCTCTCCGCCATTGAGGAGTCCGACTGGATTGTTTTGGGTCCGGGTTCGTGGCGTACGTCGGTTCTGCCGCATCTGCTGCTGGACGCTCAGCGTGAGGCGATTATTCGCACGGAGGCGCGCCGTTGCGTGGTCATGAACCTCTCCGACGATAAGGAGACGGTCGGCTTCACCCCGGCAACGCACTTGGATTTGTTGCGCCAGTACGCCCCGAAGCTTCACCTTGACGCGGTGATTGCTGACGCTGACATGCAGGCTGATCACCGTTCCGAGCTGGAGCGTGAGGCTTCCGCGATGGGTGCGAAGGTTGTGTGGGCACACCTGCGCTCTTCCGCTCAGCCGAATGTGCACGACCCGCTGAAGCTTGCGGCTGCGTATAACGAAGCGTTTGAGCTGAGCGCATAGAATCACCGTTGCGGCTGCTATTTTGGCGCGCCCTTTTCCCGAATTTATAGACTCTTAGACACTACGCCCAGAAGGACCTGTTCATGGCATTAACCACGCTCGTCAAGGACGAACTTGCCAACTACGAGGCAACGAAAGTCTCTGCACGTAAGGCAGAAATCTCTACGATTCTGCGTTTTACCGGAGGTCTGCACATTGTCTCGGGGCGAATCGTGGTGGAGTCTGAGGTCGACCACGAGGCAACCGCCCACCGCATGCGCCGCACCATCGCGGAGATTTACGGCCACGACTCCGAGCTGACCAGCGTCAGCGGTGGTGGTCTGCGTCGAGGCGGCAGGTACATCGTGCGCGTGGATCACGGCGGTGAGGCGCTGGCTCGCCAGACCGGTCTGCTGGATTTGCGCGGCCGCCCGGTGCGTGGCCTGCCGCCGGCCGTGGTGAACGGTTCCCTGCAGGACGCCGAAGCGGTCATGCGCGGTGCGTTCCTGGCGCACGGTTCGCTGACTGAGCCGGGTCGTTCCTCCTCGCTGGAGATTACCTGCCCCGGCCCGGAGGCGGCGCTCGCGCTGGTGGGTGCGGCTCGTCGCCTGGACATTATCGCGAAGGCGCGCGAGGTGCGCGGTACCGACCGCGTGGTGGTCCGTGACGGCGAGACGATTTCGCAGCTGCTGGAGCGCATGGGCGCGACCGGCACCCTGACCACGTGGCGTGAGGCGCGCACCCGCAAGGAGGTTCGTGCGACCGCGAACCGTCTGGCGAATTTTGATGACGCGAACCTGCGCCGTAGCGCGCAGGCGGCTGTTGCGGCGAGCGCCCGCGTGGAGCGTGCCCTGCAGATTCTGGGTCATGAGGCGCCGGATCACCTGCGTTATGCCGGTGAGCTGCGTGTGCTGCATAAGCACGCTTCGCTGGATGAGTTGGGTCGTCTGGCTGATCCGCCGATGACGAAGGACGCGATTGCGGGCCGTATTCGCCGTCTGTTGGTGATGGCTGATAAGCGTGCTTCGGAGCTGGGCGTTCCGGGTACTGAGCTGCCGCGTGAGGACTAGGCAAGGGCTAGATTCTGGTCTTGCGCGGGGCTGACTGCCCGTGTGGCTAGGCATGTGTCTGCGCGTGTGGCTGAGGTGTTTGTGACGGTTTTATGACAAACCCGAACCCGCCGTTTTTAAACAAAAACCGCATATTTTTCAAAAATGAGCCTGTGGATGGCTCCTTTCTCGTTGCGAGAGGGGAGTTATCCACAGGTTCTTTGTTTGCGCTCGTGCGTTCGCGCGCGTGAGCCTAGGGTAGGGGTATGACGAGCATGACCCCCAACCACGAGCAGAACCACCTGCAGAGCCTGAGCCCTGAACAGGACAACGGTGCTGTGCAAGACAACGTATCCCAGCAGAGCGGCGCGCAGCGTAGCGCCCGCTCCCTGATGAACAGCCTCTACCGCAGCCCGCGCGCCCGCAAGAACGGTGCGCCGGATGCCGAGGACACCGTGCCGCTGGCTATTTCCACTGAGGTAACGCCGGTGGAGACAGATACCGAGGCGTCGCAGGGTGAAACCTCTCAGCCCAAGACTAACCAGCCCGCACCTACCAGCCAGTCCGGCACTAGCCAGCCCGAGGCATCCCGCCCGGAGTCGAACGGCTGGGCTGACTGGGACCAGCAGCCCGACTGGAACGAAGTGGACGACTGGGCGGAATGGGAGCAGGCCGATCAGCCCGGCACCACCCGCAGTACCCGTTGGGGCTTGTCGCCGCGCGTGCTGCTTCTCGTGGCGGTGTTGGCGCTGGTTGCCGTGGTGTGGGGTGTGACCCAGTTTTCGGCGGCGCCGCGTGCCGAGCAGGTCGCCTCCCCGAGCGCTTCCGCCGAGTCGGTGCAGGCGGTGGGCGCCCAGCAGAGCCCCGGTGCTCAGCCCGGCACCCAGTCCGCTGCTCAATCTACTGTCCAGCCGGGCGCTCATCCGAGTGAATCTGCGCAGGGTGGCGCCTCCGGTGAGGCTACCGTGCGGGTGCACGTGGCGGGTGCCGTGAACAACCCCGGCGTGTACACGCTGCCCGCGCAGGGTCGTGCCGTGGATGCGATTGCCGCCGCCTCCGGTGCCGCCGCGGATGCTGACCTGGACCGCGTGAATCTTGCCGGTGCGCTCAGTGACGGGGTGCAGATTTATGTGCCCCATCGTGGTGAGACGGCTGCTCCGGCGCAGATTCAGCCCAATGGTGGAACGGCAAATGCGGGTCAGGGTAACGCGGCGAATGGTGCAGCGCAGAACGGCGCTTCTCAGGGTGGCACTCAGCCTCAGCCTGCGCGCACGCTAACTCCTGCGGGCAGCGCGCAGAAGGGTTCAACCCCGGTGAACATTAACACCGCCACCGCTGAGGAGCTACAGACCCTGCCGCGTATTGGTCCGGCGATGGCTCAGCGCATTATTGCCTGGCGTGAGGCGCACGGCGGTTTCCGTAGCGTGGATGAGCTGGATGCGGTGCCTGGCATTGGTCCGTCGATGCTGGAGAATCTGCGTCCGCTGGTGACGGTCTAATGCCCCGGCAAAACCGCAGGCCGAACCGCCCGCAGGCAGGGGAGCAGGAACTCTTTCCCGGTTCCTTGCGCCTCACCCGGCGCCTCATCCGGTCCGCGGCTACGGCGTATGACCGCGTCCGCTACCGCTGGAGCATCGGCGCTGAACGGTGGCGTACCCGCCGTGATGAGCAGGAGCTGCGCGCCCAGGGAAGCCTCATTCACCTGGACTTTCGCCTGAGTTTTACGGTGCTGGCGCTGTGGGCTTTTACCGCGGCGGCGCTGACCGTGGGCACGTGGCGGGTGGTGCATCCGCTGGCGTGCGTGCTCATTGCCCTGCTGGGGTGCCTGGCGATTCTGTTGTTCTTTCCGCCGCGTGCGGTGATGTCCTACAGCCTGCTCTTTCGCACGACCGGTCAGCTGGTTTTTCTGGCGTGTATCGTGACGGTTCAGGCGGTGCTTTTGTGCGCTACGGGGGTGGATGCATCCCGCGCCACGCTGCAGCAGGCGCAGGGTGCTTCGCTTCGTCTAAATGGCACGGTGGAGCAGGTTCGCCGCGTGGATCCGCGCACTACTTTGGTGGTTATTAAGCTGGAGGAAATTCAGGGGCGGAGCGTGCGTGCGCTGGTGAATGAGCGGGTGCGCGTGTACCGGCGTGACGGTTCGGCAAAGAGCGCCGCGCACCGTCTGGAGGCAAGTTCGGCGGCGAGCTCGGCAGCTCAGCAGCAGGGGAGCGGTACCGCGCGCTCGCAGGCAATTTATCCGGGTATGAAGGTGACCGCCCTCGGTACGGTGGAATTCAACGGTTCCACGGCGAAGCTGAGCGGCGCAACTATTTTTCCTGCGCCCGCCTCCGGTGCCGGATCGAACGCTGTCACCCGGACGGCGGCGGAGCCGTACCTGTCCACGGTCAAGGAGCAGCTGCGCACCCGCGCCCTGGACACCCTCGGCACGGAGTCGGCGGCGCTAGTTTTGGGCACCGCCTACGGGGACGATTCGCTGATGAGTTCCACCGCGCGGGAGGAGTATAAGCTCAGCGGGCTCAGCCATATTACAGCGGTGTCCGGGGCGAATATTGCCATTGTGTTTCTGGGTGCGTACCGGCTGGTGTTGGCGGTTCGCCCGTACCGTTTCGCCAGCGCATACCTGCTGTTCCGTTCCTGGATGCAGTGGTTGCGGGGGAGAGGCACGGCTCGTTCTCGCCGCCCCGCGTACCCCCGGAATCCCGCCCAGCCTCATCAACTTGCCCGCCCTCAGCTACCTGCTCCTCCAAACGCCCAACCCCTGCCGCCGCTCGTGCACCGGCTGAGCACCCTCGCCATTCCGCACCGCGTCATGGTGCTGTGCGGGGTTACGGCGGTGCTCGCCTACGCCATGCTGCTGGACTCTGAGGGTTCCGTGATTCGTTCCCTCGCCATGGGTCTGCTCGGTGCTTACGCGATGCTGCGCGGTTCGGGTCGCCAGTCTTTGGCGGCGCTTCAAACCACGGTGCTGATGTGTCTGCTTGCCGCCCCGCACCTCGCCGTGGATATGGGGTTCGCCCTGTCGGTGACGGCAACCTCCGCGCTGATTCTGCTGGGCCCGCCGCTGATTCGTCTGCTCATGCGCGTCATGCCGGTGTTCTGCGCGGAAATGCTCGCCACGCCGATTGTGGCGTCCCTGTGGTGCACCCCGCTGATTTTGGCGATGAGCGGTAAGGTGCCGCTCTACTCGGTTCCGGCGAACCTGATTGCGGCTCCTTTGGCGCCGCTGAGTATGCTCGCCGGGCTGGCGGCGCTCGGATTCATGCTCCTGGGTCTGCCCACTGCGGCGGATCTGTGCCTGCGTGCCGGTGGCCTTGCCTCGCAGGGCATCGAGTGGGCGGCACACACTGCCGCGCACGCGCCGGGTAACCCCTGGGAGCCAGGTTCGAGTGTCCCGGCGGTGGTGTGTAGCGCCCTCTGCGTGCTGGCGTTGAGCGTTGCCCTGTGGTGGGTGGATGCGCGCCGCTACCGCGCGGTCACACACCGGCAGTATTTGCGGGTGGTACCGCACACCGCGCCCTCCCATCAGCGCCCCAATCAGCCCGCCCGTTCCTGACCGACTAACCCTGGGTATCTAACCGCAAGCATCTACCTCTGACCGACTGACCCTGACCAACTAACCCTAACCAACGCTAGGAGGCATCTGAGAAGAAAACGCTATGATGGATACTCAAGACTCTACCCGCGCAGCACCCCCGTGCGCAGCGGGGCCGAGTTCAGCCCGTACCCTGCAGATAAAGGCGAGTGATAAGCGTGTCCGAGCGTAAGCGTTCAACCCAGCGTGGTGGTTCCCGAGGCTACGCCCGCCGAGGCGGCCCCGCCCTCGACACCGCGTGGCGTACCGTCACCCCGGCACCCGCCGTCATGCTCTACGGCCCGGAGGAGTACTTCGCCTCCCGCGCTGCGGCGCGCCTGCGTGAGCTGTTCCGCGAGGCGCACCCCGAGGTGGATCGCGTTCAGATTAACGCCGCCACCTACACGGCGGGGGAGCTGACCCTGCACGCTTCGCCCTCCCTTTTCGGTTCGGCGAAGATCATCGAGGTTGAGAACGTCGCCTCCATGAGCGACGAGTTTTTGACCGATACGCTCGCCTACCTGAACGCCCCCGAGCCGGACATCATGCTCATTCTGAACCACTCGGGCGGTAACCGCGGCAAGAAGCTCATCGACCTGGTGCGTTCCCAGTTCGTGCTCGTTAACTGCAAGGCGCTCAAGACCGACCGTGAGAAGAGCGAGTTCTTGGCGGGGGAGTTTGCCGCCGCTCAGCGCCCGATTACCGGCGGCGCTCTGGCGTTGCTGACGGCTGCCGCCTCCGACACTGCGGAGCTTGCCGCCGCATGCCAGCAGCTGCTCTCAGACGTGCCCGGCGAAATCACCGAGGAGGCGGTGAACCGCTACTACGGCGGCCGCACCGAAGTCACCGCGTTCCGTGTGAGTGACGCCGCGATTTCCGGTAACGCCCCGGAGGCACTGCGTCTGCTCCGCCACTCCCTTGCCACCGGCACGGAGCCGATTCCGATGCTGGGTGCGCTCGCCATGCGTATCCGCAATATTGCGCGCGTGCACCACGTGCGCATGAGCGCTAACGAGCTGGCGCGTGAGGTGGGCATGTCACCGTGGCAGGTTGAGCAGGCTCAGCGTGACGGCCGCCGTTTTACCGGCGCCCAGTTGGCGCATATTGTGCAGCTTCTGGCTGATGCGGACGCCCAGCTGAAGGGCGAGTCGCAGGACGCGGTGTATGCGGTGGAGCAGGCTGTTTTGGCGATTGCTCTACCTCCGCGCCTGTAGTGCATAATAGAGCCCATGCTCGAAATTCTGAAGAAAATTTTCTTTGCCCTGCTGCCCTTCTTGCAGAAGGCGGCAGAGGATGCCCTCAACGACGCTACTGCGTCTAAGGGCAGCTCCGAGTCCTCCCAGAAGAGCGAGTCCCGCAAGGATGAATCTCGTCAGCGTGAGGCTCGTACCTCCGGCTCTTCGGCGCCTAAGCCGAGCGCCTCGAAGTCTTCCTCGGCAAATTCCTCGGCACCTAAGCCTTCCGCACCGGCTTCGACCGGCGCATCGAACGGTTCGGATTACCCGGGCGATTACCGCGACATGATCAACTTTGAGTACTCGCCCTCCCTGGACGGCGACGCTGACCCGGGTGAAATCGTGTGGACGTGGGTTCCCTTCGAGGAGGACCACTCGCAGGGTAAGGACCGCCCGGTGATCCTGGTGGGTCGTGACGGTGAGTACCTGCTGGCGCTGATGATGACCAGCAAGGACCACAATAACCGTGAGCACGCTGATCCGAACTACCTTGATATTGGTTCGGGTCCGTGGGATCCGCAGGGCCGCGCTTCTGAGGTGAAGCTGAACCGTGTGATTCGTGTTCGCCCGGATGCGATGCGCCGTGAGGGTGCCATTATGCCGGAGGATACGTTCCGCCTGATTGAGCGTGCGTGGACTCGCCATAACGGCTAACATCCTGTGCCGGTAGTTTCACCGGCGACCGGTGCGGATTATCTGCGCCGGATGTGGAGGCTGCGTGTAGTGGTTTTCACAGTATTTTTCTCTCCGCGGGGGTCTGTCGTGGAGGCTGTTCATCTGGTATTATGTGTGGTTGAGTGTCCGATGGTCATCGGGCACTGCTGGCCGGTTGCCATAGGCATCCCCACGCCGCTCAGTCGATGATCGGCCAGCGTCGCCCTCACCGACCAATAAGACAAAACAGAAAGTTTAATTGTGGCTAACATTAAGTCTCAGAAGAAGCGTATCCTCACCAACGAGAAGGCTCGCCTGCGCAACAACATTGTAAAGTCCGAGCTGAAGACCGCGACCCGCAAGGTCAAGGCTGCTGTTGAGGCACAGAACCAGGAAGCTGCTGTTGAGGCTCTGCGTTTTGTGAACCGTAAGCTGGACAAGGCTGTTTCCAAGGGTGTTCTGCACAAGAAGACCGCTGCAAACAAGAAGTCCGGTCTTGCTGCGCTGGTAAACAAGGCTTTCTAAAACTTGCGGGGTACCTAAGTACCTCTCTGGTTTAAGGGCAGAGACCCCCTGTGTTCCCCCTCCTCTAGGGGGAACGCAGGGGGTCTCTTTTTCGTGTATACTGGGGCTCAAGGAGTTAGACGATTCCTCTGTAACCCTGAGCCTCACCTGTTGGTGTGGCAATAATGCTTGGGCGGCCGCGGCTTTATGCTTCGGTCTAGAAGACCGTCGGGGGCGTCACCGGCTAACTCCTTATAACTTTTGTGAAAGGCATCCTGCTGAGTGTGGGGTGCCTTTTGCTATGCCCGCACGCTGTGGTTTTATGACGCCCAGATTCTTTGGAGGCGCCCGCCCGGTGACGAAACCGCTTGCGGGTTGCGCGGGAGATGTATAACCGTGGTCGGGGTGAGAGTGTTCAGATGCCTAAGGTGCTGCGGGACTATTCGTCTGGGTGGCCTGAGTTTTTGGAGTTGTTGAGGCCTGGGCAGTGGCAACATATTTTGGCTCGTCATGGTGAAGGTGGGAATGCTCCTACTACATTTGGCACATTAGATCCTGAGGATATAGCTTTGTTGCTTCTTGCTTCGGTTCAAACCGATAGAAAAAGCTGGGAACCAGGTATTTATCCAGATACATATCAAGGCCATACGGATGTACCTGGTATTGGTATAGTGCGATGCGTGTACCAAATGAAAAATGATAGAGTGTCTGTGCGGAGTTTTTATCCGATTGAGAATGAAGAAGCTGAAGACTATGTTGGATTGGGAAAAAGCTAAGGTTCTTTCTGGGTACATGGTTTCTCTTCCTATTGTGCGCAAAGATAAGTGGGCTACTCACTTTGATGCCGTGGGGGAGTGGGAAATGTCTTTGTCGTGCTCCGCTGCTGATTGTGTAGAAGCTGGGTTGTCGATGCCGAAAGATGTTTTAGAGAAGGCAGACTTAGAGATTATCCCGGAGGACATTTTAACTTCCATTCAGAAACTGGCTACTGAAGACTTCGACTACGAGGAACATATAGACTTTCTCGACCGCTAGATTTTAGGTGTGGCAAGGCCCTGTGCACGGCGTGCGTGTGAGGGGATTTTGTGTACCCATTTTTGAGTTTTCCCCTGTACGGAGCTTTTATCCGATTGAGAATGAAGAAGCTGAAGACTATGTTGGATTGGGAAAAAGCTAAGATTCTATCTGCTGTTATGCGAACCCGTGCCCTGGAGGAGCGGACACGACCTTTTGTCGAAGAATTTGATAATGTGGGTGAGTGGGAGTTGGCTCTTGCTAGCGTTATTGGTGATTTTGTGAAGCAAAAGGTTACTTTTCCGTATGATGTTGCGGTGCTGGCGGATCATGAATTTATGCCTGATGATTTGGTAGAGAGTATGTGGACTTACGCTACTGAAGAGTTCGACTATGAGGCTCATCTAGACCTCCTAGAGCGTTAGATTTATATCATTAGAAGCCCTGTGCACGGTGTACGTGTGAGGGGCTTTTGTGTACCCATTTTGAGTTTTCCACTGTACGGGCGGTGGTGAAATGCCCGGTGATGATCCATTGACAAAGCCCCGTGCGCGGTTCTCGTGTGCGGGGTTTCTTTGTACCCAGATTCTTTGGAGGCGCCCGCCCGGTGACGAAACCGCTTGCGGGTCGCGTGGAAGCCCGTATAGTGGGAACTATCGGCGGTACCGCACACCGCCTGTACCTACCAGAGCGCCCTAAACGGCGTCGCACATAGCGCCGGTGTGGGCACACATTTTTTGCATATTATCAGGAGGCTCCCCATGAGTAACGAGACCGCAGAAAAAGCTTACGATTATCGTGAAGACCCTGAGTATTGGCGTGCCCCGTTCGATTTTACGAAGCCCATATCTGATGCAAATACTCCGGAGGGGTGGATGCGTGCTGAGTTGAAGGGGCGTTATTTTAATGCTCCGGTGGCACGCCCCGGTGCCGAATATGAGTGGGGTTTAGCAGAGATTAAGCGTAGGTATGAAGCTAAGGAATTCCCCTTCAGAGATAGCGAAGTAACCAGATTGTATCGTGAGAAGGTAGCTAATGGTGAGTTGCCGGATGTTTATGCCGGCACTCCATACGATTTGGCGCTTCTGCCTTTCTAACATAGTTTTCCCTTCCCGTCCGGGGTTTTGGGCGGCATAACCGAATATAGAACATATTTTTACAACACCACCCACCACACAACCACCGATGGTTCACCGGCGACTTTCCATACGCCCCACACCCGGTGAACCGACCACGAGCTAAGGACAACGATGAGCCAGCCGAACTTCCCTCCCGCCCGACTCTTTGATGCTTTCGCCAAGCCCGCCTCCACAGAACAGCCCGCGAAGAAGGGACTGCTCGGCAAGCTAGGCCTGGGCGAATCCTCCGAAGAGGACAACTACACGACCGTCATGCTGGTCGGCTTCAACTCCGCGAAGGAACCCCCGGGCAACGGCGAGGACGCCCTCGACGTGATTCACCGCGCGTTCGACCCATGTGATGAGAGCCCCGGCTTCGACATGGATGACTTCTACGACTATGGTTCCGTCGCCCCGCAGCTGCAGAACAGCGACGACTCCGAATCCACGGTTCTGGTGTGGCCCAAGATGTTCTACAACATGGTCACCATCCCGGAGCGCCGCCTGCGCCTGCTCGTGGTGACCGGCCCCGCACCCAGCCTGTGCCTGCGGCGGTTCATGACCCGCTTCTTCAAGTACGTAAAGAAACTCCACGTGGACCACGCAATCTTCGTTGAGACCTTCGAGGATCAGGTGGCGCACACCCGCCCGTACCCGTACACGCTGACCACTCACGACGAGAAGCTGGCGGCAATCCCCGGTATTCTGCACGAGTATTTCACCGGTTCTACCTCGGTGACGATGGCAATGTCTGCGCTCGCCGCCGAGCACGGCCTGCGTTCCTCGGTCATGCTGCGTATGAGCATCCCGGGGTATCTGAGTTTTGACCAGCAGAACCCGCGCGCGGTTGTGAGCCTGATCGAGGCGCTGGAAGTCATCCTCGGTATCAAGGTCGAGTCGGAGGAGTACGACCGCCTGCGCACCCACGCTGATGAGTGGGAGGCGGAGCTCGCCGAAGAAATGGCGAAGGACTACGAGAAGGTTGAGCTGGTGCGTGAGATTGAGCAGAAGATGGATTCGACTCTGCGCACTGTCTCCGGCGAGGTGATTGCCGAGGATATTGAGGGCTACCTGGATTCCCTCAGCGGCGCCTCCGAGGGCGTAAACCCTGCCGATGATGGTGCGGATTCCGCGGAGGATTCTTCGGAACGTTAGGTCCGTTCGCACATATGGCGCGGGTATGGGAAAATGATAGGTAACTATGCCCATACCCGCAGCCAGCATCTCGAAAGGATGATGTGATTGGCACCCATGTCGAAGAACCCGCCCGTTCCGGCGGCGACCGACCCCGCGATTATTCGCAACTTCTGCATTATCGCCCACATTGACCACGGTAAGTCCACCCTCGCAGACCGTATGCTGCAGGCCACCGGCGTGGTTGCCCCGCGCGATATGAAGGCGCAGTACCTGGACCGCATGGACATTGAACGTGAACGCGGTATCACCATTAAGTCTCAGGCTGTGCGCATGCCCTGGGATGTTGACGGTACCTCCTACGCGCTGAACATGATTGACACCCCCGGCCACGTGGACTTCACCTATGAGGTGTCCCGCTCCCTGGCTGCGTGTGAGGGTGCGCTTCTGCTCGTGGACGCCGCCCAGGGTATTGAGGCTCAGACCCTGGCGAACCTGTACCTGGCGATGGAGAACGATCTGACCATCATCCCGGTGCTGAACAAGATTGACCTTCCCGCGGCTCAGCCGGATAAGTACGCTGAGGAGCTGGCGAACCTGATTGGTTGCGAGCCGGACGAGGTTCTGCGCGTATCGGGTAAGACCGGTGAGGGTGTTGAGGCTCTGCTGGACCGTATTGTGGAGGAGATTCCCGCCCCGCAGGGTGACGCATCCGCCCCGGCGCGTGCCATGATTTTTGACTCGGTGTACGACTCGTACCGCGGCGTGGTCACCTATGTGCGTGTTGTGGACGGTAGCCTGCAGCCGCGTCAGAAGATTAAGATGATGTCCACCGGCGCTGAGCATGATCTGCTCGAAATCGGCGTGATTTCCCCTGAGCCTGTCCCGTCGAAGGGCCTGGGCGTGGGCGAGGTGGGTTACCTCATTACCGGCGTGAAGGACGTCCGTCAGTCCCGTGTGGGTGATACTGTCACCTCCGCCGCGAAGCCTGCGCAGGAGTCCCTGGGTGGCTACGAGGACCCCAAGCCGATGGTGTTCTCGGGCCTGTTCCCGATTGATGGTTCGGACTACCCGGCGCTGCGTGACGCGCTGGATAAGCTGAAGCTCAACGACGCCGCACTGATTTACGAGCCGGAAACCTCTGCCGCTCTGGGCTTCGGTTTCCGCTGTGGCTTCCTGGGTCTGCTGCACCTGGAGATTGTGCGTGAGCGCCTGGAACGCGAGTTCAACCTGGACCTGATTTCGACCGCGCCGAACGTTATTTACGACGTGGTGGACGAGGCTGGCAACGCTAAGCGCGTGACCAACCCGAGCGAATTCCCCGAGGGTAAGGTCGCGACGATTCGCGAGCCCATGGTGGCGTGTACGATTATTGCCCCGAGCGAGTACATTGGCGCGATTATGGAGCTGTGCCAGGCTCGCCGCGGCCAGATCGGCGGCATGGATTACCTGTCCGAGGATCGTGTGGAGATGCGTTACCGCCTGCCCCTGGCGGAGATCGTGTTCGACTTCTTCGATCAGTTGAAGTCCCGTACCCGCGGTTATGCGTCGCTGGACTGGAAGTTCGACGGTGAGGAAGAGGCTGACCTGGTGAAGGTCGACATCCTGCTGCAGGGTGAGAAGGTGGATGCGTTCAGCGCCATTACTCACCGCGATAAGGCGTACTCGTACGGCCTGATGATGACTTCTAAGCTGCGTGAGCTGATTCCTCGCCAGCAGTTTGAGGTGCCGATTCAGGCGGCTATCGGTTCGCGTATTATTGCCCGCGAGAATATTCGTGCGATGCGTAAGGACGTTCTTTCGAAGTGTTACGGTGGCGATATTTCGCGTAAGCGTAAGCTGCTGGAGAAGCAGAAGGAAGGCAAGAAGCGCATGAAGATGGTCGGTCGTGTGGAGGTTCCTCAGGAAGCCTTCATTGCGGCACTGTCTTCGAGCGAGGAGAAGGAAAAGAAGAAGTAGCCTTTCGCTGCTGTAGCTTTTCCGGCTGTGTGCTGACCTGTTGATTGTGGAGAACCCGGCTGGTGCCTCGTGTACCGCCGGGTTCTCTGCACGCTGTCTGTTGATACTACCCGTCCGTTGATGCCATCCGCCTGCTGATACTACCCGCGTAGCCGCATGCGCGGTGCCCATATTTGATCCCCCCGACCTCTACACCTAGTTCCAGGAGGCAGAATGCCCGCCCAACCCACCGGCGACCCCGCACCCCGCGACGGGCGCATCCCCGCCACCAGCGCGGCAGGATGCGAAACCCGCGACTTCAGCCTCTACGTACACATCCCCTTCTGCTCCGTACGCTGCGGCTACTGCGACTTCAACACCTACGCCACCGAAGACTTCGGCGACGGCATCGGCCTCGGCACCTACGCCGCCGACGCCATCGCAGAAATCCTCTTCGCCGCCCGCACCCTCGAAGCCTCCGGCGTCGCAAAACGCCCCATGCACACCGTCTTCTTCGGAGGTGGCACCCCCACCAAACTGCCCGCCCGCGACCTCGTACGCATCCTGCAGGCAGCCATCGACGTATTCGGCCTCGTCGAAGGGGCAGAAGTCACCACCGAAGCGAACCCCGACTCCGTCACCCGCGAAGACCTGCAGACCCTCAAGGACGGCGGCTTCACCCGCGTCTCCTTCGGCATGCAGTCCGTCGTCCCCGAGGTGCTACAGGTACTCGACCGCACCCACACGCCGTCGAACGTACCGAAGGTCGTCGCCTGGGCTAAGGAGGTCGGCCTGCAGGTGTCCGTGGACCTGATTTACGGTTCGCCGGGGGAGAGCCTGCACCAGTGGGAGCGCAGTGTTCGCGCCGCAATCTCATACGAACCCGACCACATTTCCGCGTACTCGCTCATTGTAGAGGACGGCACCAAGCTCGCCGCACAGATCCGCCGCGGCGAATACACCATGCCCGACGAAGACCTCATGGCGGACATGTACCTGCTCGCCGAGGAGCTACTCACCGAAGCCGGATACAACTGGTACGAGGTCTCCAACTACTCGCGTAGCGAGGACACCCGCAGTGACCACAACCTCGCCTACTGGCGCAACCAGGACTGGTGGGGCATCGGCCCCGGCGCGCACTCGCACGTGAACGGTACCCGCTGGTGGAACGTGAAGCACCCGGTGCCGTACGCGCAGAAGGTGCGTGCGGGGGAGTCCCCGGCGGCGGCACGTGAGGTGCTGGACACCGCCACTCGTGCTTTTGAGACGATTATGCTCATGATCCGTGTGCGTGAGGGCTTGGCGATGCGCGAGCTGCTCGCCGTGCACGATGAGGCGCAGCTGGGCGCCTCCCTGCGCTGGTTGGTTTCTCAAGCTCTGATTGAGCCTGATGCTTTGAGTCCTCAAGCTGAACCTGACCCTGAAGCCCACGTGCGACTAACCCTCAAGGGCCGCCTACTGGGCGATGCTGTCACCCGCGAGCTGCTCCCGGAGGTCTCTGAAGAGCACGAAGGGCGCTAAGAAGCATTGGCCTGACAAGGGGCTTTTCAATCGAGGCGACGTTCCGGTTCTGGCCTGTCGCAGCTTCACTTGATGCTTTTCTCTGACGCTGCCTGCGAAGGGCGTGCACCCCGGTATTGCCGTAATATTTCGGTGATTTCGGGGTGTTTTTACGGGTCTCAAAAAACTTTTAAAAAATTTTTCGGGGCTGTTTGGAGGGACTTTGGGGGAGCACCACACCTTACACCGGCGTGCTAATTGTTCGCATTTGTGCTGGACTAGCCGAAAGAATTTTCCACTCTTTCATGCCACTTTTGGAGTGCGTATTTTTCGATTACTTTCCTGTGAAAAAATTTTCCCAAAACACCCAATTTCAAGTTGTGGTTGAAGGTTACGCTGTGCCATAATAGGTCATGGCAGGACGGTATATGTCTAACAGCGTGTTCTCGTCTTTGCTGAAGTTGAGTGAATACGGTTGTGGGCTCCTGGTAACAGGGGCCCACGATCGTTTAACAACGATTATCTACAGCGCCATTCGGTAGAGTTTGCAGCAATTCACGCGCACTAGGCAAAGAAGCCCCACTTAAACGTAGAACGCCCCGCACACAACGTGCGGGGCGTTCATCGTAAAAGTTATCAGCGCGGTTTAGGACTCTGCAGACTCAGCGTTATCAGTGGAGTAGAAGTGGTCCAGCAGGCGCGGGTTCAGTCGGTAGCTGTACGGCTCGCCGCGGTTCACCTCAATGCCGGCGCGCAGCGACGCAATAGCCATGAACAGCCACACGAGCGCACCCAGGACCATGGCAATGTTGCCCATGCCGGGCAGGAACGACACAACCCACAGCACCACCAGAGCGATGGAGGGCAGGAGGGTGAAGTTCATTGCCTCGCGAGCTTCCTGCTCAGCGAAGGGCGCGTTATTGCGGCTGACGTAGAAAACCGCAGCGGAGGGGATGATGCCGAGAATACCGCCGAAATGCGCGAGAGTCGCGCGGTTGCGGTCCTGAATCACGCTAATCTTACGGGTTTTCTGAGGCCCGGTTGCCGGGCGAACATCGTTAGTCACGAAAATCCTGGTTCGATAGAAGTTTCTTGTGGTGATCACCGAGGCCGGTGGATCTACCCTCCGAGGAGGTGAGTCGTTTGAGCGGTGGTGACCGGAGTGTAGTGATGGTGCAACATAAACCCACAGGGTCAATGCCACATGCTCAACTATTGTACCGCTTTAGCGGGTAAAACCCACAGGATAATGCCCTGGAGGGAAAGGTTCTGAGCAAATTCACACCCTAGCCCGCAGACGGGGGCGAATTGATGGGTTTGAGCGGATCTACGCGCCCGGTTCGGTCAGAAAATCAATGAGCGATTCGACCGGGCCGAGCAGGGTCGGGTCGAGGTCGGCGTACGAATCAACCCGCGAAAGGATGTGCTTCCACGCCTGAGCAACGTCTGCCTGCGTTTCGTGCGGCTGACCCAGATGACGTAGCGTACCCTTCTTGAAGTCCTCACCGCGCGGTACCTGCGGCCACGCCTTCAAACCCAGCACCGACGGCTTGACCGCCTGCCAAATATCAATGAACGGGTGGCCCACAATCTTCACGTGCCCGGCGGCACCCGGCACGGCAAGCGCCTCCGCAACGATGCGCTGCTCCTTCGTGCCCTCAATCAGGTGGTCGACCAGAATGCCCAGGCGGCGGCCAGGGCCCGGTGCGAACTCACGAATCGCACCGGCGAGGTCATCCACGCCGTGCAGCGGCTCCACCACGATACCCTCAACACGCAGGTCGTGACCCCACACTTTCTCCACGAGCTCGGCGTCGTGCAGACCCTCAACCCAGATGCGGGAGGCGCGCGCCACCCGAGCCGGGGCGTTCTTCACCGCAATAGAACCGGAACGAGAAATCGTGCGCTTGGGCTCCTTCGCCGCCACCGGGGCAACAATCTCAACGGGCTCACCCTCAATCAGGTAGCCTGGACCCAGCGGAAAATTCTTTACGCGGCCCTTCGCGTCCTCCAGGCCGAAGAACAGGGCACCACCGATGCGCTCAGCCTTCACGACCTCGCCCACCCAGCCGTTAATATCCTCAATGAGCAGGCCGCGGCGCAGTGGCACCTTACGCGGAGGCGGCGCCTGGCGGCTCATGCGGGCGGCGTTTAGATCCTGGGCACCCCAGCCGTAGGGGGAGTGGTGGGTACTCAACGTATTCTCCTTCGGGGCAATCTTCGCAGGCGGTAGGGGCACAGATACGGTAAGGCTGCGGAGCCGATTTCAGGGGCACACGCACCGCAGATTAAGCGGATAGCGGGAGCGGCCCCCTTTCAGCCTAGCCATTGTATCGGGTCGGGGGTAGTATCCCCTAGAATTGATACGACCATTGTTGGCGGTGCACTCATCGAGCACCGCCATCGTCTCGAGAGGAAGGAAACGCATGAGCCACTACGATACTCTCGGCGTATCGAAAGACGCCAGCCCCGAAGAGATCAAGAAAGCGTACCGAAAGAAGGCACGCCAGCTGCACCCCGACGTGAACCCCTCCGAGGACGCAGCCGAAGAATTCAAGCGCGTCACCCTCGCCTACGAGGTGCTCTCCGACCCTGAAAAGCGCCGCAACTACGACACCACCGGCGACGAACAGGGCCGCGCAGGCTACCCCGGAGGCGGCGGCTACCCGGGCGGCGGATTCAGCGGCTTCGGCGGTTTCGAGGACCTGCTGAATATGTTCACCGGCGGCGCGGCAGGTGCCCGCGGCCCCGCATCCCGCACCCGCCAGGGCCAGGACGACCTGATTACCGTCTCCATCACCCTGGAAGAAGCCGTCTTCGGTGTTGAGAAGACCATTGAGCGTCGCTCCGCCGTGACCTGTAAGTCCTGTAACGGCGAAGGCACCGCAGAGGGCACCCAGCCCGAAACCTGCACCACCTGCTCCGGCCACGGCTTCATGCAGCGTCGTGTGCAGTCCATCCTCGGTACCGTCATGCAGCAGGTCGAGTGCCCCGACTGCCACGGCTACGGCACCGTCATCAAGACCCCCTGCGCCGAATGCCACGGCCAGGGCCGCGTACGCGAAGACGTTCCGCTGACCTTCAACGTTCCCGCCGGCGTGCACGACCAGGCGCGTATCCGCCTGCGCGGCAAGGGCGAGGCAGGCCTGTACGGTGGCCCCAACGGCGACCTGTACATTGACCTGAACGTCAAGCGTGACAAGTACTTCAGCCGCGAGGGCGACAACCTGGTCACCACCGTCAACATCCCCATGGCCGCGGCGGCACTGGGCACCACCATTCCGCTGAAGACCTTCGACGGCGACCAGGAAGTCAGCATCCCCGCCGGCACTCAGAGCGGCGACGTGATCACCCTCAACGGCCTGGGCGCAACCGTGCTCGGCACCGAACGACGCGGCGACCTGCTCGTACGCGTTCAGGTGGTCACCCCGACCGACCTGACCGAAGAGCAGCGCGAGCTGCTGCGTCAGTTCGCGGCACTGCGCAACGAGCCGCTGAATGAAGGCGCGCAGGTTAAGCAGCGCGGCGGTCTCTTCTCCCGCCTGAAGGACCAGTTCAAGTAGGATTCCTACACCAAGCTGAGGATGCGGCGGGTGCGGTACTCAACCCGCACCCGCCGCATTCCTGTCAGCACTGCGCTGTACGCGCCCGCGCTAAACTGCACACCTATTTCACATGCCACCCGCACACTACCCACGCTTTCAAACCGCACCTCAAGGAGAACCATGAGCGCCCCCATCTTCTACATCAGCACGGAAGAATACGACGCACTCACCCCCGGCGCCGTCCACGCGCTCGGCGGCTCCGAAGGCAAGCACGCCCTCGTCAAGCGCCTTGAGCTCGGCGAACGCATCGACCTGGGCGACGGCACCGGCCGCCGCGCACTCGGTACGGTCGCCTCCATCAACACGGACGGCGTGAGCGTGCAGGTACAGGAGCTGAGCGAAGAACGTAGCGTGCCTTCCATCTACCTGGTGCAGGCGCTTGCAAAGGACGGCCGCGACCTGCTCGCCATTGAGACGGCAACTGAGCTGGGTGTGTACGGCGTGCTTCCGTGGAGTGCGGACCGTTCGATTGTGCGCTGGAAGGGGGAGCGCGCCTCCAAGGCACACACCAAGTGGCAGAACACCGTCACCGCCGCCGCGAAGCAGTCGCGCCGCGCGCTCATTCCCGAAGTGTACGACCTGTACAGCACCGCCGACCTGGTTGAACTCATCGAAGAAGTCGCCGGTGAAAGCTCCGATCAGTCTGCCGCCGTGTTCATCCTGCATGAGCAGGCGACCGAACGCCTCAGCGCCCTGGCACGCAAGCTTGTCGAGGCAGAGAACCTGCCCGAAGAAATCTACCTGCTCGTCGGCCCCGAAGGCGGCATCAGCAACCGCGAAGTGCAGCTCTTCACCGACGCCGGCGCGCAGCTGGCACTACTCGGTGACGAGGTGCTGCGTTCCTCCACCGCTGGCTCTGCCGCCATGTGCACCCTGAACGTGGTGCTGGGCCGCTGGTAGAGCGCCCGCTACTGGATTCCCTCCGGTAGAACCTAGCTGACAGGAATCCACCGGTGCGTGGTGCATCACGCGCATCTATACTTGTAAATACATCACTAGCCAAGGAGCCCATATGACTACCTCCCGACCTCTCTCGACCGCGCGCACCGTATCCTTCAAGAGCGCCGCAGAAATGATCGCCGTGCTCGGCCCGCAGGACGCGCACCTGGCAATTATCGAGGACTACTTCGAGCAGATTAGCCTGCGCCCCAAGGACCTGGACGTGCTCATCACCGGCCCCTCCGAGGCCGTCAACACCGCCGCAAAGCTGCTGAACGAGCTGCGCGTGCTCTCCAGCCACGACACACAGATTACCGTGCAGGTCATTCACCGCCTCATGGGCATGCTCGGCGACGAACTGAGCAACCCGGCGCACTCGCTGTCCACCAGCATCCTGTCCACCCGCGGCACCACGATTCGCCCCAAGACCATTAACCAGAAGAAGTACGTGGACGCTATCGACGCGAACACCGTCATCTTCGGTATCGGCCCGGCGGGTACCGGTAAGACCTACCTCGCCATGGCGAAGGCTGTGCAGGCGCTGCAGACCCACGAAGTGAACCGCATTATCCTCACCCGCCCCGCCGTGGAGGCTGGCGAGCGTCTGGGCTTCCTGCCCGGCACCCTCAACGAGAAGATCGACCCGTACCTGCGCCCGCTCTACGACGCGCTGCACGACATGCTCGAACCCGAAACCATCCCCAAGCTCATGGAGGCGGGCACCATCGAGGTCGCACCGCTGGCGTACATGCGCGGCCGCACCCTCAACGACGCATTCATCATCCTTGACGAGGCGCAGAACACCACCGCCGAGCAGATGAAAATGTTCCTGACCCGCCTGGGCTTCGGCTCGAAGATGGTCATTACCGGTGACATCACCCAGATCGACCTGCCCGGTGGCGCCGCCTCCGGCCTGAAGCAGGTGCGCAACATTCTGCAGGGCGTGGAGGACATTCACTTCAGCATCCTCGAATCCTCCGACGTGGTTCGCCACACCCTGGTGTCGAACATTGTGTCCGCCTACGATCAGTGGGGCGAAGACCAGAAGGCAATGGAACGCAAGCGTAACCGCAAGGTCAAGCGCGCCACCATCGAGGCCGCAGCCGAGAAGCTGCTGGACCGCGCCGGCATCAACGGCGGCTCCGAAAAGAACGCCGAGCAGAACCCCAACAACGCACAGACTACCCCGGAAGGACGCTAAACGGTGGCAGAGATCGAATTCGACTGTGAAGAACCCGCAACCGGTGCCGACCCGGCAACCGACGCCTTCATCCGCGAATCTTTCGAAGCGGTAGACACCGAGGTGCTCACCCGCCTCGTCGAGCACGCCTTCAAACGCATGCACCTTGCCGATGACACCTACCTGTCCATCGCCATCGTGAACGAAGACGAAATGGAACGCGTGCACATCGAATGGATGGACCTGCCCGGCGCAACCGACGTGATGAGCTTCCCCATGGACGAGCTGGAACCGGGAACCCCCGAAAACCCCTCCAGCGGCATGCTCGGCGACATTATCCTCTGCCCGCCCGTCGCCGCACGTCAGGGCGCGGACGCGGGTCACAGCACCATCGACGAGCTGTGCCTGCTCACCACCCACGGCATCCTGCACTGCCTCGGCTACGACCACGGCACCGCCGAAGAGGAAGCTGAAATGTTCGGCATTCAGCGTTCCATCCTCGAAGAGTTCCTGGGCCGCCCGGCACCGGTCGAAACCCGACACTAGGGGAGCGGCGTGGACATTCTACTCACAGCCCTCCTCGCCGTTCTCGCGCTCTGCCTGACCGTGGTCGCGGCAATCGCCGAAACCGCGTTCACCTACCTGCCGCACAACGAGGCAGAAGAAGCCGTGGAGGCACACCCGGACACGCTCGGTGCGCGCGTCCTGCAGCGCACCCTCGACGGCGACTCCGAGGCGTACACGCACCCGCTGCGCCTGACCCGCCTCATTGCGGCAGCTACCGCAGTGCTCGCCACCATGACCTGCCTGCTGAACCTGGTCGAGGTGCACGCGCTCGCCGCCGTGCTGACCCTCGTGATTGTTGCACTGGTGGGTTACCCGATTCTGCACGTGCTGGCGCGTGCTCTGGGTCGTAACCGCCCGGTCGCGTCGATTCGTGTGCTGGCTCGCCCGGTGCACTACCTGTCGGTTCTGCTGACTCCGGTGACCGGTCTGCTCGATAAGTTCAGTGTGCGCCTGGCGCCGGAACGTTCGGCGGAAGCCCCGGTCGGCGTGTTCGATGAGGAGGAGCTGCGCGAGTTCCTGGACCGCGCCTCCGACGCTGAGACCATTGAGGACGACGAGGCGCAGATGGTGCAGTCCGTCTTTGAGATGGACGATACCCGCATCCGTTCGCTCATGGTTCCGCGTACCGACATGCTCACCGCCAGCCGTGACACCACTTTGCGTGAGGCGCTGAGCCTGTTCCTGCGTTCGGGCTACTCCCGCATGCCGGTGATTGGTGATTCGAGCGATGAGATTCTGGGTGTGCTCTACCTGAAGGATGCGATGCGCGCCTTCATCCTGCACGGTGAGGCTCCCGCGGGTACCGCCCTGCCGACCGTGGTTGAGTTGATGCGTCCGGCTCGTTTTGAGCCTGAGTCGAAGCGCGCTATGGACCTGTTGCGTGAGATGCAGCGCGAGTCCACGCACGTGGCGATTGTGGTTGATGAGTACGGCGGAACCGCCGGTCTGATTACCCTTGAGGACCTGATCGAGGAGCTGGTCGGTGACATCTCTGACGAGTATGACCATGAGCGCCCCGAGTACACGCTGAATGATGACGGCACGTTCCGTCTGTCGGCTCGTCTGGGTATTGATGAGCTGGGCGAGATTTTCGGTCGAGAGCTCGACGATGAAGATGTTGATACGGTGGGTGGTCTGCTCGCTAAGCATCTGGGCATGGTGCCGATTGTTGGTTCTGAGATTGAGATTGACGGCATTCATATTCGTGCGATTGGTTCGTCGGGCCGCCGCCACCAGGTGGATATGTTGCAGGCGTGGTACGAGCCGCCTCGTGATGAGCAGGAGAACGCTGAGGGTTCCTCGGAGGCTCATTCTGCGGAGGTTGCCGACATTCTCACCGTGGATACGGAGCCGCCTGCGGTGTCTGAGCCGCATGCGCATCCGGACCTTCCGGGAGATACCGCTGAGGCTGAACCTGCCACCGATAAGCACGGCAACCGCTAGACATCGAACATAGACGCCGCACAAATACTTTGAGCCAGCCCGCCGCCGCCCCCGAAGGCGCACGGTAGATGAGTCTGGCACCCCACCACCCCGCACGGGGTTTGACCCCGGGATTTAACAAGGAGAAACACAATGGACCAGGAGTACACCCCGCTCGATTTGAGCACTCTGGACTTGAGCACCCCGCTGCCGACCTACCCGGCGGATTTCCGTTCGGGTTTCGCGTCGCTGGTGGGCCGCCCGAATGCGGGTAAGTCTACTCTGACGAACGCTATGGTCGGTCAGAAGGTGGCTATCACCTCGAACCGTCCGCAGACGACCCGCCACACGATCCGCGGTATTGTGCACAAGGACGAGTACCAGCTGATTCTGGTGGACACCCCGGGTATTCACCGCCCCCGCACTCTGCTGGGTGAGCGTCTTAACGACCTGGTGGCAAGCACCCTTTCGCAGGTGGATGTGCTGGGCTTCTGCATTCCGGCGAATGAGAAGATCGGTCCGGGTGACCGTTACATTGCCTCGCAGCTGGTGGCGTCGAGCAATAAGCCGGTGGTTGCGATTGTGACGAAGGCTGACACCGTGAGCTCTGACGAGCTGCGTGAGCAGCTGCTGGCTGTTGAGGCACTCGGCGAGGAGGTCATGAGCGCTGAGCGTGCGGCTCGTGCTAAGCGTGCCGCGCATCGTACGAAGCAGAAGGGTAAGGGCCCCAAGGGTAAGGGTGGCAAGAATGATGCTGTGCCTTTCGCGAAGGGTTCGGGTCCTGCGGCTAAGCGCCGTGCGGGTGAGGTGTCTGAGCCGATGCCGGTTGACGGTAAGGGCGGCTGGGCTGCGATTATCCCGGTGTCTGCTGTGAAGCATTTCCAGGTGGATGCGGTCGCTGACCTGCTGGCGCAGTACACTCCGCTGTCGCCGCCGCTGTACCCGGAGGGTGAGCTGACCGATGAGCCGGAGGCAACCCTCATTGCGGAGCTGGTGCGTGAGGCTGCCCTGGAGGGTGCGCGCGAGGAGCTGCCCCACTCGATTGCTGTGACGGTTGAGGAGATGCAGTTCCGCGAGGGCCGCCCGGCGGATAACCCGCTGCTGGATGTGCACGTGAACCTGTTTGTGGAGCGTGAGTCGCAGAAGTACATCATTATCGGTAAGGGCGGCTCGAATCTGCGCAAGATTGGTACGAAGGCTCGTGAGCAGATTGAGGCGATGCTCGGTACCCGCATTTACCTGAATATTCATGTGAAGGTTGCGAAGGAGTGGCAGTCTGACGCTCGTGCGTTGAACCGCCTGGGATTCTAGGCAGCTTTCCTGAGCGGCTCGTCCTAAGGGACGGCTCTGAGAGGCAACCCTGAGCGGTTGCCCTTGGGGGCGGTCGCGCATCCCTAGTTTTCACCCGGTGGCTTGCAGAAATATGTGCATGCCTCCGGGTGAAACTTTTCACTCTCATTCGGCGCTCATAGGGAAGAGTGTTACTCTGAGAAAGCACTTGCTCACCGGCAGAAAGAGAAAAGGTATGCCCCAGGCACCTCGTTTACGAAGCACCGGTCGTCATATGCGCACGACGGTGCTGACTTCAAACCGCAATAAGTGGATTGCTCTGCTTACCGCGTGCATGCTCGTCATTGTTGTTGGCTTCGGTGGCGTGTTGGCTCTGCGTATGCGCAATAATCTGCATACTCAGGAGCTGAACATCAGCAATTACAAGGACGGCCTGGAGAACGGCGCCTTGGACATTCTCGTGATTGGTTCCGATACCCGTAAGGGCAATAACGGTGCGTACGGTAATGAGGATGACCGTAATTCTGAGGCTCGCGCGGACGTGATGATGCTGCTGCAGATCAGCAAGGACCGTAAGAACGTGAGCGTGCTGTCGTTCCCGCGTGACTTGATGGTTGACGTGCCGCAGTGTACTGACCCTGAGAGCGGCACCGTGTACCCGGCTGAGGAGAACGTTCAGATTAACGAGTCTCTGTCTCGCGGTGGTGCCGGTTGTACTGTGGCGACCATTAGCAAGCTGACCGGTGTAAACATTGACCACTTTATGTTGGTGGACTTTAACGCTGTGAAGGAGCTGTCGAAGGTTGTTGGCGGCGTTCAGGTCTGTGTGGATGCTCCGATTGATGACGAGTACAGCGGTCTGAAGCTTCCTGCGGGTACTTCCACTGTTGAGGGTGAGCAGGCTCTTGCGTTCTTGCGTAGCCGCCACGGCTTCTCGGATGGTTCCGATATTGGTCGTATTCAGGCTCAGCAGGGCTTCTTGTCTTCGCTGCTGCGTAAGGTGAAGAACGAGGGTACTCTGTCGAATCCGGGCCGTCTGATTAACATTGCTGAGGCGATTACTCAGAACGTGACGGTGGATAAGAACCTGGGTAATATCAGCACTCTGGTGGGTGTTGGTGCGACTCTCGGTGGCGTGGACCTGTCGAACGTTGTGTTTGCGACGGTGCCGACTGAGCCGTGGAGCCAGGATGAGAACCGCCTGCAGGTTTCTGCGGATGCTGCGAATGTGTTCCAGCGTCTGCGTGACGATAAGTCGCTGAAGGAGGAGAAGGCTCCGGCAGCTGAGGCTACTTCTGCCGCTCCGGTTCAGCTGGATCGTACGGTTCCGGTGAACGTGTACAACGCGACCGGTCTGGATGGTCGCTCGGCTACGATCGCTTCGGTGATTGAGGGCCTGGGCTACACGAATGTTACCCCGGGTACTTCGGCTAACCCGACGAACTTCACCACGGTCTTCTACTCGTCCGGTTACGAAGCGGAGGCGAAGGAGATCGCCGCGAAGCTGAACGTGACCCGCGTGGTGGCGACTGAAGAGGTTCTGGGCGTGGCGGTGACGATCGGTACTGACTTCCCGTCCGGTGAGGCGATGGAGAAGCAGGAGGCTGCGATTGCGGGTAACGCGACCGGTCAGACTGCTGATCAGCACAAGTGCCAGACTGCTTTCGCCTACTAGGCCCGAACTGCTGGGTGGCTGGTAGCGCAGTTGCGTGAATAACGAATAGAAGGGGCGTAGCGCCAGTAATGCTGGCTACGTCCCTTCGTCGTTAATGCTCGCCGTTAATTCTTTCCAGATGATGGACGGCGCCCCGTGCGCTGTGCCACCGCCTCCGGGCGCTGTGATAGCGTGGAGGTATGACTATTCACGGTGAGAGCATGCGCGGGGTTACCCGCCCGGCAGTGAACCTGCTGCTTATTCGCCGGAACGGGGCACGCTAGAATCTGCCGCAACCGTTCCGGCTTTTTGACGCGGCATCTCACCTTCGCATCCTTTACGATGCACCGCCTTGAACACGGCAGCCGGGGGACCGATATCCCGGCAGGTACGAGCCCCGGAACTGGGGTAGAGCGAGACGGACCAACCCACAGGAATTCATCATGAAAAACCACCAGAAGCCCAGCCCCATGCCGGTACACAAGTACCGCCCTTTCCACGAACAGATTGTTGTTGACCTGCCGGACCGCACCTGGCCGGATAAGGTCATTGAGAAGGCTCCGCGCTGGTGCGCAGTGGATCTGCGTGACGGCAACCAGGCGCTGATTGACCCCATGGACACCGACCGTAAGCTTGCGATGTTCAAGCTGCTGGTGAAGATGGGTTACAAGGAAATTGAGGTGGGTTTCCCTTCGGCGTCGCAGACTGACTTTGATTTTGTGCGCACTCTGATTGAGGACGGCCACATTCCTTCGGATGTGACCATTCAGGTTCTGGTGCAGGCGCGTGAGCACCTGATTGCCCGTACTTTTGAGGCGATTGAGGGCGCACCGCAGGCGATTGTGCACTTCTACAACTCGACTTCCGTGCTGCAGCGCCGCGTGGTGTTCCAGCAGGATCAGGAGGGCGTGCTGGACATCGCCCTGCAGGGTGCGCGCCTGTGCCGCAAGTACGAAGAGCAGATGATTTCTGATACTAAGGTCATCTATGAGTACTCGCCTGAGTCTTTCACCGGCACTGAGCTGGAGTATGCGGCTCGCGTGGTGAACGCTGTGGCTGAGGAGCTGGAGGTTGGCCAGAACGGCCGCGAGCTGATTGTGAACCTGCCCGCTACCGTCGAGATGGCTACCCCGAACGTGTACGCCGACTCGGTCGAGTGGATGGACCGCCACCTGAACCACCGCGAGCACATCGTGCTGTCGCTGCACCCGCACAATGACCGCGGTACCGGCGTGGCTGCTGCTGAGCTGGGTTACCTGGCGGGCGCTGACCGTATTGAGGGTTGCCTCTTCGGTAATGGCGAGCGCACCGGTAACGTTGACCTGGTGACCCTGGGTCTGAACATGTACACCCAGGGTATTGATCCGCAGATTGATTTCTCTGATATTGACGGTATCCGTAAGACTGTTGAGTACTGCAACCAGCTGAAGGTTCACGAGCGTTCGCCGTACGGTGGCGACCTGGTGTTCACCGCGTTCTCTGGTTCTCACCAGGACGCTATTAAGAAGGGCTTTGAGGCCCTGGAGCGTACCGCTGCTGAGGCGGGTAAGACCGTGGATGAGGTGTACTGGGAGGTGCCGTACCTGCCGATTGATCCTCGCGACCTGGGTCGTACCTATGAGGCGATTATTCGTGTGAACTCGCAGTCCGGTAAGGGCGGTATGGCGTACCTGCTGAAGCAGGATCACGGTCTGGATCTGCCGCGTCGTGCGCAGGTTGAGTTCTCGAAGATTGTTCAGGCTCGTACTGACGCTGAGGGCGGCGAGATGACCAGCGAGAAGCTGTGGAACATCTTTGCGGATGAGTACCTGCCGGCTCCGGATCCGCAGAACCGTTGGGGTAAGTACCGTATTGAGTCGATTAACATTGATTCGGCTGATACCGGTGCGACTACTCTGCGTGTTGGTCTGAACATTGATGGCCACACTTATACTCGTTCTGCTTCGGGTACCGGTCCGGTGGATGCTCTGCAGAACATCCTGTCGGGCGAGGGCGTGGATATTCGCGTGATGGATTACTCGGAGCACACCATGTCGTCTTCGTCGACTGCTAACGCGGCTTGCTATGTTGAGGCTGCTGTTGGTTCTCGCGTGCTGTGGGGTATCGGCGTGGACAACTCGACGACTCGTGCGGCGTTGAAGGCGATGATTTCGGCTGTGAACCGTGCGCTGCGTGATGAGCGCCAGGCATAGGCGATAGCGTACATGCTTTGTGCAAGGTTTTCGGGTGACCGCTGGTGGGTGACCGTTAGCCGTGCATGATGTGGGGGCGGGATGCATACTGGGAGTATGTATCCCGCCCTTATGCGTTAATGTGCGCAGGTGTTGTGTGCATCGGCGTGCTGTGGGGCGAATAGTCTGCAGGGAGGAACTCTCATGAAAAGCTACGCGATGGTGTTTAGCCCCGTTGATGCGGCGGGCACCGATTCTTCTGTTCGTGCTTGGAATTATGAGCTGCGCGGTGGTGATGATACTGCTCTGCCTGCAGGTTCCACCGAGGCGTGGGAGGCTGGCTGGGTGGGTTCGACTGGTCCCGGTATTGAGCAGGATCAGTGGCCGCGCAGTACGTTTACTGGTTTGCCGATGCAGCATATTTTTACGGTGAGGTTGCCGGGGGAGTACCTGCCGGATGCGCAGAAGTATCCGGGCGTTGTGGCGTTCTCTTTCTTCGCCGGTGATGGCCAGTTCGCTGAGGATGAGGCGACTGAGGGTGTTGCTAATGCTGCAAGTGATGACCCGTTTGAGGTGCAGTATGCGCAGGCGCGGGTGCATCCGTATCAGTTGTTGTTGCGCGATATTTTGGATGCCGAGTTTGCGGTGCTGTACCTGAGTGAGGAGGAGTTCTCGTCCCGTACGGAGCCGCCGCAGGATGTGCGCCGTCCCGGTGAGCATCGTGGTGAGGAGGAGAGCTTCAGCGCCTGGGCTTTGGCGGATCGTCAGCAGCCGCTGGATCGTAAGCCTGCTCTGCTGGGGTGGGTTCCGACGGATGACCCGAATGCCGGTAAGGTCCCCAGTGATGTGTTTGAGAATGTTGACCCGCAGACCGGTTATCTGAGTCCTTTCGATTGGGATGCGGAGGATTCGGCGTGGTTTGAGTGGGCGGAGCCGCTGATTGCAGTGAATACTCACCTGGGTGGCACTCATTTTTATGCGCAGGCTCTGCCGGAGGGTCTGACGGCTCGTTATATTGAGTTCGACGAGTTTGATGTGCTGAATTTTGGGTGCGGTAGCGCTGTTTTTGATTTTGAGACCGGGGTTTTTGACTGGTCGTGCGGCTAGTACGCTCACATATTTGACGCACTTTTGACACGCAGCTGAGCCGTGGATGCACCGCGGTGTACCGCCCAAAACGGCACCCCGAGCGTTTCACAGTGTGGACGGGGCGGTTTGCGGAAGTTCCACATCACCCTCGGCGAACCGCTCCGGGCGGGCGCGCCTCCTGTATCCTTGAATGCGTGGAATGGATTCAAGCAATTATTTTGGGCTTCGTTCAGGGCCTGACCGAATTTCTGCCGATTTCATCATCGGCGCATCTGAACATTGTTGGCCAGATCCTGCCGGAGAAGGCTGACCCGGGCGCCGCGTTCACCGCAATCACCCAGCTGGGTACTGAGACTGCGGTTCTGATTTTCTTCTGGCGCGATATTGTTCGCATCCTGAAGGCGTGGTTTGGCGCTCTTGCCGGCCGCGTGCCGCGTAACGACCCGGACGCCCGCATGGGTTGGCTGATTATTATTGGCTCCCTGCCTATCGGTGTTCTGGGTCTGCTACTGGAAGACTACATTGACACCCAGTTCCGTAGCCTGTGGATTGTGGCAACCATGCTGATTGTCTTCGCAGTGTTCCTGGGTCTTGCGGACCGTTTTGGCCGCGAGCAGCGTGAGCTGAAGGATCTGACTTTCCGTCACGGTCTGCTGTACGGTTGCGCGCAGGCGCTGGCGCTGATTCCGGGTGTTTCTCGTTCGGGCGGTACCATTACCGCGGGTCTGTTCATGGGTTACACCCGTGAGGCTGCGGCACGTTACTCGTTCCTTCTGGCGATGCCCGCCGTGTTCATGTCCGGTCTGTACAAGACCTTTAAGGTGGTCACCGGCGAGGAGGCGACCGGCTACTACGGTATCCCGTCGACCATCGTTGCGACTCTGGTTGCGTTCGTGGTGGGTTACCTGATGATTGGCTGGTTCTTGAAGTACGTGTCTACGAAGTCCTACGGCATTTTCATTTGGTACCGCATTGCGCTCGGTATCCTGATTTTCGTTGGTCTGGGCACTGGCGTTCTGAACGCTACTTCTTCGGCGTTCTAAGGCTTTAGCCCTCAGCGTGATATGACATACCCGTCCGTGAGTTTCTCGCGGGCGGGTATTCTTATTGGAGTAGATTTTTTGGCATCCGCATGCCCGTAGGTTGGGCGGCGGGTGTGGCGCGTCCACCGGGTGTGGGCGTTTTTACGGAAAGGAAACCCATGCGAGCTTGGGATGCCCCGGCCTCTCTGACTCTGCCCGGTCAGGCTGCGCTGCCGCGTATTTTTGATACTGCGGCTGGTGAGATTGTTCAGGTTCAGGAGGATAAGGCGGCGAGCCTGTACGTTTGCGGTATCACCCCGTACGACGCGACGCATATGGGTCACGCCTCCACCTATGTTGCTTTTGACTTGCTGCACCGCGCCTGGCTGGATGCGGGCGTGCCGGTCACCTACGTTCAGAACGTGACCGATGTGGACGACCCGCTGCTGGAGCGTGCGACCGCGACGAACGTTGATTGGCGTGAGCTGGCTGAGGATCAGACTGAGCTGTTCCGCACCGACATGAAGGCGCTGAACGTGATTCCGCCGGCGCACTATGTGGGTGTGGTGGAGTCCATTGAGTGGCTGTTCCCGCTGATTGAGGACCTGTTCCGCCGCGGCCTGGCGTACCGCGTGCCCGGTTTCACGGACGAGCAGGGTGTGGTGCATCCTGACGGTGACGTGTACCTGGACCTGAAGGCTGTGCGTGAGCTGCCCGCGAACGCTGAGGGCTACTCGTGGGCGCCGGGCGAGGTCTGCCACTTGAGCCGTGATGAGATGCTGGAGATTTTCGCTGAGCGCGGCGGCGACCCGAACCGTGCCGGTAAGCGTGACGCACTGGATCCGCTGCTGTGGCGTATTGAGCGTGAGGGCGAGCCGAGCTGGGATGCCGGCGAGCTGGGCGCGGGCCGCCCGGGCTGGCACATCGAGTGCACCATGATTGCCCGCCGTTTTGTGGATGGTTCGCTGACCGTTCAGGCTGGCGGTAACGACCTGACGTTCCCGCACCACGATTTGGGTGCGGGCCATTCGTGGGCTGTGTCTGCACGCCCGCACGCTAAGCATTACGCGCACACCGGCATGGTCGGTTTGGACGGCCACAAGATGAGCAAGTCCCGCGGCAACCTGGTGCTGGTTTCGCGTCTGCGTGCAGCCGGTGAGGATGCGAACGCGGTGCGTCTGGCGATTATGGGTCAGCATTACCGTTCGGATTGGTTCTGGACTGATGAGCTGCTGGAGCACGCGAAGGCTCGCCTGGACACCTACCGTCATGCGGTGTCGGTGGCTGAGGGTCGTGAGGGTGCGAGCGATGAGGCGGCTGTTGAGCTGCTGGCCGCTGTGCGTGAAGCACTCGGCGAGGACCTGAACGCTCCGGCGGCGTTGGCGGCTGTGGATGCGTGGGCTGTGAAGGCTCTGGCGGACACCACCGTCGGCGGTGGCGCGCTGGTGCGTGACATCCTGGCGGCACGCCTGGGCGTGGTCCTCTAGGGATAGCACCCTACGAAACGTTGAAGCGCAGGAGCGGCGCGACGGTGTGAAAGCCGTGGCTGCCGCCCTGCGCTTTTCTGCGCCTGCATGTGATGCGCTCGCTTTCTACCGCACCGCCGGCTGACAGCACAAGAAACCAGCTTCCCGGTTATCACGCCCGCGGGGTAATGCGCCACAGCCGATTTGCAGACTCCGCTAAAATAGAAAAGGACTTTTTCCGTCCGCAGTTCGCCGCAAAGCGCGAACAGCACAGACTGACCCAAACCCGAGGAGAATCACCCCGTGAGCAGCGGCACCCCCACCCCCACCGGCGCAATCAACCGCCGCGGCCCCTTCCGCCCCGGCGAGCGCGTCCAAATCACTGACGAACGCGGCCGCATCACCACCATCACCCTCGCCGAAGGCGGCGAATACCACTCCCACAAGGGCTTCCTCAAGCATGACGACCTCATCGGCGCACCCGAAGGCACCGTCATCCCCAACACTCACGGCATCCTCTACCAGGCGCTGCGCCCCCTCTACAAGGACTTCGTGCTCTCCATGCCGCGCGGCGCAGCCGTCGTCTACCCCAAGGACGCCGCCCAGATTATCGTCAAGGCAGACATCTTCCCCGGCGCACGCGTCGTCGAGGCAGGTGTAGGCTCCGGTGCACTGTCCATCGCCCTGCTGCGTGCAGTCGGCGACTACGGTTGCGTGCACTCCTTCGAACGTCGTGAAGAGTTCGCAGACGTCGCCCGCGGCAACATTGAAACCATGTTCGGTGGCCCCCACCCGGCGTGGAAGCTGAGCATCGGCGACCTGCAGGACACCCTGCCGCAGGTCGAGGAGCCCGGCAGCGTCGACCGCGTCGTACTCGACATGCTCGCACCCTGGGAATGCCTGGATGCTGTTGCGGAGGCGCTCGCACCCGGCGGCGTGCTCATCTGCTACGTTGCGACCGTGACCCAGATGTCCCGTCTGGTTGAGGGCATGCGCCTGGACGGCCGCTTCACCGAACCCGAATGTGACGAAACCATTGTGCGCGGCTGGCACGTGGAAGGCCTGGCGGTCCGCCCCGACCACCGCATGGTTGCACACACCGCGTTCCTGGTCGTGGCTCGTCGCCTGGCTGACGGTGCGGTACGCCTGGCACCGAAGCGTCGCGCATCCAAGACTGACTTCTCTGAAGAGGATATGAACGCGTGGATCCCCATGAACGTGGGTGAGCGTGAGGTGACCGATAAGAAGATTCGCCGCGCAGCCCGCGATGCGAAGAACCTTGCCGCTCACGCCGCACGCGCGAACGAGATTGCGCTTGAGCAGAACGGTACCGCGCAGAACGGCGGCGCAGCAGCTGAGGCGACTGAGTCTGCCGAATAATTTGAACCACCTTTGACCTGCGGGGGCACGGGCGTTGCCTGGAGCCCCCGCAGTGCACTCACCAGGCTACTCGCTGTGCCCGATACCCACCCAGTACCCGCACCGAGTAGCCGCCGATTAGGACGAACAGCTAAAGGAGCTACCGTGTCCACCCACGAATCTGCAGATCAGGCAGGAACCCCCCAGTACGGCACCGCCCACAGTGCAGCCAGCGCGGCACCGCACTACTCGGCTGCTTTCGGGTCGACCTCCCTGCCCGGCAGTCAGCCCGTCAGCGCGCAGGAGTATGACGCCGTGTTGCGTCGACTTTCCGCGGCGGAGGCAACCCGCGACAATATGAGCCGACAGATTCGTGGTGCGGGGGAGAAGAACCGCAAGCTCGTTGAGGCAATCACCAGCATGCGTTACCAGGTGGAGCGTCTGCGCGCGTCCCTGTCGCAGAACGTTATGCCGCCGCTGAATTCGGCGATTGTGCTGGCGGTGCATGAGGGTCAGACCATGACCTACGAGCAGGTTGCCGACGATAAAACCCCCGCCGAAATTGACACCTACCTGGATGTTCAGGTCAGCGGCCGCATGATGCGTATTCCCGTGTCCCCGCTCATTGACCTGTCCACGCTGACCCCCGGCATGACCGTGCTGCTCAACGACAAGACGGAGGCGGTGCTCGCCCTGGACACCGAACCCTTCGGTGACGTGGTGACCGTGCGTGAAGTGCTGGATGAGCAGCGCGTGCTGGTTGATACGTCCTCGGGTGCCCAGCAGGTGGCGCGTGTGGCTGGTTCCCTCGACATTGAGCAACTGCGCACCGGTGACGCGGTCACCCTCGACACGCGCACCCGCATGCTGACCTCGCAGGTTCCCGCCTCCCGTTCGCAGGAGCTGGTTCTGGAAGAAATCCCGGACGTCACCTATGAGCAGATTGGTGGCCTGGGCGCGCAGATTGAGCAGATTCGCGACGCGGTGGAGCTGCCGTACCTGCACCCCGAGATTTTTGAGCGCTACCACCTGGCGCCGCCCAAGGGCATTCTGCTGTACGGTCCTCCCGGTAACGGTAAGACCATGATTGCTAAGGCTGTGGCGAACTCCCTGGCGGCTCGTGCGGCTGCGCTGAACCCGGGTTCGGCTACTCGCGGCTACTTCTTGAACATTAAGGGCCCCGAGCTACTCGATAAGTTCGTGGGCGAGACCGAGCGTCAGATCCGCGATATTTTCGTGGCCGCCCGTGAGAAGGCGGAGGCAGGCCACCCAGTCGTCGTGTTCTTCGACGAGATGGAGTCGCTGTTCCGTATGCGCGGTTCGGGTCGTTCCTCCGATATTGAGACGACCATCGTGCCGCAGCTACTTGCCGAAATTGACGGCGTGGAGTCGCTACAGAACGTCATCGTTATAGGTGCGACCAACCGTGAAGACCTCATTGATGCCGCGGTGATGCGCCCGGGCCGACTCGACCTGAAGATTCGCATTAACCGCCCGGACGCCGCCGGTGCGGCAGAGATTTTCGGTCTGTACCTGACCGAGGACCTGCCCCTGGACGCGGCGGAGGTGGCAGCCGCCGGTTCGACCCGCGCCGCCCTGACCGCGATGATTGCGGCGGCGGCAGGTCAGCTGTACGCGCGCACCCCCTCCACGGCGTACGCTGTGGCGACCGTGGATTCCTCCATGATTGTGGGCTCTTCGAACGCCGCGACCGGCCACCTCTCCACGCACACGCTCTACCGCGGCGATTTCGCTTCGGGTGCGGTGATTCGCAATATTGTGGACCGTGCGAAGAAGGCCGCGATTAAGGAGCAGCTGCAGGCGCTGACCGCCGGTGCGGACGCCTCGAGTGTGGGTATTGGTACTCGTCACCTGCTGGAGGCGGTGCGCGCCGAGTTTGAGGATCAGGTGGACTTGCCGCCGCTGCCCGATATTGAGGATGCGCTCACCGTTGCCGGTGTGCGTGGCCGCCTGGTGTCGGTGGAGCCGCCGCGCTAAACCGCGCGCCCACTTAACTGTGCGATCAGCCCACACCCCGCGCTTATCCCGCATCAACCCCAGCATTACCGCAGGTCCAAAGCCTTTAGATGGTATAGATTTTTTCAGGAGAACCCCATGAACTCCACCCCCAGCTACGGCGTGCACCGCATTATGGGTGCCGAAACCGAGTACGGCGTCATCGCCCCCTCCGCGCCGGGCACCAACCCGACCGTGCTGTCCGCACTGGTGGTCAACACCTACGCCAAGTTGGCGTTCCGCCGCGGCGCCGCCTTCCGCGAACAGCTGCAGCGCCGCGCCCTGGCGGATGAACTGACCGCCGAGCAGGCACGCCAGGCAGAGAACTACTCGAACGCCACCCCCGAGGGTCAGTGGCTGGGTGAGTCCGAATCGCCGCTGCGTGATGCGTTCGGTCAGGTTCAGGACGCATCCACCGCCCACTCGAGCCAGATGACGCACACCCGCACCGAGCTGACCAGCGAAGACATCGCCCTGGAGATTATGCGTGAGGCGGGCGTTCAGGCACCGGGTGAGCCCGCCGAGCCGCGTAGCGCCCTGGATGCGCTCGCCGGTGTGCACGGCCGCGGTGGTTTCCCGGAGCGTCTGGACTGGGACCGCGTGACCATGAACGCGATTCTGCCCAATGGTGCGCGCCTGTATGTGGACCACGCGCATCCGGAGTATTCCTCGCCGGAGGTTCTGACCCCCGCTGATGCGGTGCTCTATGACGCTGCCGGTGATGCGCTGGCGTACGAGTCGCTGGTGGAGCTGAGCAACCACGGGCAGGATTTACCGCAGGTGAAGCTGTACAAGAACAACACCGACTCGAAGGGTCAGTCCTACGGCGCGCACGAAAACTACCTGATTAGCCGTGATGTTCCGTTTGAGCAGGTTGCGGATGCGCTCCTACCGTTCTTTGCGACCCGCGCTATTTTTACGGGTGCGGGCCGTGTGGGTATTGGTACGCACGGTGAGGTTCCGGGCTTCCAGATTAGTTCGCGTGCCGATTTCTTTGAGCGCACGATTGGCCTGGAGACCACGATTCGCCGCCCGATTGTGAACACGCGCGATGAGCCGCACGCGGATGAGTCGAAGTACCGCCGTCTGCACGTGATTCCGGCGGACGCGAACATGTCGCACTATTCGAACCTGTTGAAGTTCGGCACGGCGGCGCTGGTCATGAATCTGATTGAGTCGCATAGCGAGCAGACCCCGGCGCTGCCGGGTGTGCGCCTGTCTGACCCGGTGGCGGCGATGCACGCGGTCAGCCACGATTTGTCGCTGTCGGTTCAGCTGCCGTTGGCGCCGTCTTCGGCGACCCTGCCGAACCCGGTGTCCACGAGTGGTTCCGCGAGTGCCCTGCAGATTCAGCGCGCCTACTATGAGGCATCCCGTGCGCACGAGGAGTCGAACCCTGCGGGCGTGGATGCAGCGACCGCGCAGATTCTCGACCTATGGGGCGAGGTTCTGGACGCCCTGGAAACCAACCCGCTCTCGCTGGCGGATCGTCTGGACTGGGTGGCGAAGTATGCGCTGGTGCGCGGTTATGTCGCTCAGGGCGTAGATTATGCGAATCCGAAGTTGAAGGCTCTGGATTTGCAGTACGCTGATATTGACCCGTCGAAGAGCCTGTATCACCGCCTGGTGGCGCGCGGCCGTATGCGCACGCTATTCTCTGCGGAGCAGGTGGAGCGTGCGACGACCGAGCCGCCGCATGAGACTCGTGCGTTTTTGCGCGGTACTTTGATGGCGCGTTGGCCGGAGGAGATTCTGGGCATTAACTGGGATACGGTTTCGTGCCGTGGCAGGTATTCGAAGGATCTGACTCGTTTTACGATGATGGAGCCGACCCGCTACGGTGCCGCTGAGGTGGAGCCGCTGCTGGATGAGGTAAACCATTCGGATGCGCTGCTGAACCGCCTGCGCTAGTAGCGCCTCACAGTGCAAACCCACATAAACTCATATTCTTCCCCGGGGCGGATACCCCCATTCGGAAGAGCGAAAACCACATAACCCACAGGTAGGGTGCAGTACCCGGGCCACAGCAATCGGCGTGTACCGCCTCCAGCAACGCATCTAAGCACCCCGCCTGACCCCATCACTTGACGTTCAGACCGTACCGGTCTGAACAAAACCCTTGAAGGAGAGAACCATGAGCCGCGAACGCATCAGCGCACAGCAGACCGAAACCACCGCAGCCGAGCAGGAGCAGGAACTGACCCTCGCCGCCTCCCACGTGGTTTCTGACGTGAGCGAGGTTGACGACCTGCTCGACGAAATCGACGGCCTGCTGGCTGAGAACGCTGAAGACTTCGTCACCGGCTTCGTCCAGAAGGGCGGCGAGTAACCGGCGCACCTGCGCGCCGGGTCAGCATTATGGAACACCGTATTTTCGGCATTGAAAGCGAATTCGGGCTCAGCTACGTCCCGCACGGGCTCGGTCGGCTGAGCATCGAAGAGTCCGCCGCCGCCCTTTTCAAGCCCGTCCTGGATCAGTGGCGCTCAACGAACGTCTTCCTGCCCAACGGCGGTAGGCTCTACCTTGACGTGGGTTCGCACCCCGAGTATGCCTCCGCCGAATGCGGCAGCATTGACGAGTTGCTCGCACAGGAACGCGCCGGTGAGCTGCTTTTCGCTGATCTGGCGCGTACCGCCCGCAAGCGCCTGCTCGCAGGTTCGGAGGGCCGCCCCCTCGACGGTGAACTGTACCTGTTCAAGAACAACGTGGATTCGGCGGGCAACTCTTACGGCAGCCACGAGAACTACCTGATCAGCCGCAAACTGCAGTTCAACGACCTGATTGCCCAGCTCGTGCCGTTCCTGGTGACCCGCCAGATTCTGGTCGGCGCCGGTAAGACCCACCCGAACGGCGGCCCGGTGCCCGGTTCGACCGACCCGGCCTCCAGCACGGGTGTACCCTCGTACTCGTTCTCGCAGCGTGCTGACCACATTTGGGAGGCGGCATCCACCTCAACCTCACGCGCTCGCCCGCTCATTAACACTCGCGACGAGCCGCACGCTGACGCTTCGAAGTTCCGCCGCATGCACGTCATTAATGGCGACTCGAATATGGCGGAGCCGACGACCCTGCTGAAGATTGCCAGCACCGACCTGGTGCTACGCATGCTGGAGGACCGCTTCCCGGTCACGAGCCTGGATATTGTGTCTGTTCCGGCGGCTCTGCGCGCTATCAGCCACGACCTGACCGGCACCGCGACCTTCGAAACCACGGACGGTAAGCACTACACGGCGTTGAGCGTTCAGCGTCACTACCTGGATGCGGCACGCCAGTACGTGCAGCAGTACGGCGCACACCACCACCACGTGGAATACGCCCTGGACCTGTGGCAGCGCACCCTGGACGCTATCGAATCCGGCGACTACAGCAGCATTGACACGGAGATTGACTGGGCGATTAAGAAGAAGCTTCTGGATGCGTATATTGCCCGCGCCCGCGCGGCTGGTCAGCCTGCCGATTATGCGAGCGCCCGCATCCGTCAGCTGGATTTGGCGTACCACGACATCGACCCGGAGCGTAGCGTCTTCCATGCGCTGGTTCGTCGCGGTGCGGTCAAGCGCATCCTGCCTGAGGGGGCTGCGGAGGCGGCGAAGACTCAGCCGCCGAACACTCGCGCTCTGCAGCGTTCGCGTTTCATTAATGCGGCGGTTGCGGCGGGGGAGCAGTTCACCGTGGATTGGGTGCATTTGAAGCTCAACGCCTACCCGCAGCACACGCTGGTGTGTAAGGACCCGTTTGCTACCGGTAGCGAGGAGCTGGAGGAGGTGCTGAGCCTGTTGGCGTCTAAGGCGCGTCAGCATCAGGAGGCGGCATTCCCGCCGCCCTGCTAAAACCCCAGCTCACCCCGCGCCGCGACACAGCCTGAACACAGCTACGTGCCGTAGCATAAAACAGCTAAACCTATACCTGTAAACTGTTCTGTGGCACACGGGCACTCACACGCCCCACTCTCACAGAAAACCCCAGAGGATAACACTATGACCAAACGCTCTAAGCTCACTATTTTCGGTGCCAGCGCGGCAGCTCTCGCGCTTGCACTGTCTGCATGTGGCGCGCAGTCCAGCAGCGACCTGTCTAAGGTGCAGTACACCCTGAAGAACGCGACCGCTGAGCCTGAGGCGTCCTTCGCGACTCCCTTCGCCGCTTCTAGCCCCTCCGCGTACGTGATTGAGGAAGGCAACGGCGACTCCATCAATGATGGTGACTACGTGCTCGTTGAGGCTGCCGTGTTCAATGGCACCGACGGCAAGCTTAACGGTTCCACTTACTCCAGCGAGCCGATTCTGCTGCCGATTAACGATCAGCTGAAGCAGGCTGCACCGCAGGTGTACGAAACCCTGAAGAAGATTAAGGTTGGCGGTTCTTTCTCGTACACCACCAACGTTCTGCAGCAGCGCAGCACTGCGGGCGTGACCACTACGACCGCTTCGCCCGGTGCCGCAACTAACGTTGAGGTGTACACCGTGAAGACGAAGCTGCCCAAGTACGCAACCGGTAAGGCTGTTGAGGCTGACCCGTCGCTGCCGTCCTTCACTCTGGATGAGTCCACCGGCAAGGCTGAAATCAAGCTGCCCGATAACAAGCCGGAGGTCACCGAGCTGACCGCTAAGACCCTCATTGAGGGCGAGGGCGCCGAGGTCAAGGAAACCGATACCGTGTACGTGCGTTACATTGGTGTGCAGTACTCCGACGGTAAGGTCGTCGACGGCAACTATGACGCCGCCACCCCGATGGGCATCTCCCTGCAGGGCGTTATCAAGGGCTGGACTCAGGGTCTGAAGGGCAAGAAGGTCGGCTCCCGTGTTGAGCTGGTCATCCCGGCGGACCTGGCGTACGGTAACGACACCGGCGGTTCCAAGCCTTCGGGCACTCTGGTGTTCGTGGTTGATATTCTGGGCGCGGAGGAGAACCCGCAGACCCTGCAGCGTGCTCAGGCGGCTTCTAGCGCAGCTGCTGCGGAGGCGAGCGCCTCGGCAACCGCAACCCCGGCAGCGTCTGCTTCGGCTACCGCGCAGTAGCCCGGGACCCATATTTTCGGGACCCACGTTTTTACGTCACATTTTTATACCGCGCTCGCCGCCTATACGGCTTAGGCGGCGGGCGCACCCACTATTTCGATGTATGTCGAACCAATCAAAGGAGACACCCATGTCTTTCGGTCAGCGTAACCTCGACCGCGAAAAGCCCGAAATTGATTTCCCCGAGGGCGACGCCCCCACCGAGCTGGTCATTACCGACCTGATCGAGGGTGCAGGCGCTGAGGTTGTTCCCGGCTCCCGCGTGCTCACCCACTATGTTGGTGTGGCTTTCTCCACCGGTGAAGAGTTTGACGCGTCCTGGAACCGCGGCGAGCCGCTGCCGTTCCAGGTGGGCGTTGGCCAGGTTATCCGCGGCTGGGATGAGGGTCTGCTCGGCATGAAGGTCGGCGGCCGTCGTCGCCTGGAGATTCCCTCCGACATGGCGTATGGTGACCGCGGCGCTGGTTCGGTCATTAAGCCCGGTGAGTCCCTGATTTTCGTGGTGGACCTGCTGGACGTCCGCTAAGGACTAGCAAGGTTCTCGCGTTTTTCGCGTAAGAGACGCGTAGCCCGGTGCCTTTCCTCGTGATGGGGAGGGGCGCCGGGCTTTTGCGTGCCTGGGCTATAAGCGAGTGCCGCGGAACACACACGGTATGATGGAATCATGTCCACCGCAGCTCAGCTTTTCATGACCCTGAACCGCCTCGCCACCGCCGCCGAGGCACCCGATACCGCAACCCGAACCCAGGGCATCAGCCGCAACGAGCTACTGACCCTGCTCGGCATTAGCACGCGCGCTAACGGCTCCCTCAGCGAGGCCCAGGAACGCGCCTTTGAACGAGCCAAGCAGACCCTGCGTGATGCCGGCGCGCGCATCACCCACGTGACCACTGACCTGGGGGAGCGCTACCGCCTCGAACCCAGCAACGCCGCTAAGCTGCCCGCTTGGAACCCCACCGCCGAGGAGTTCCGCCTCATCAACACCATCCTGCGCGGCTGGGAAGGCACCGAACTGCAGGATGACGCCTACCGCATCCTGCGTAAGATTGCGCTGACCAGCGAGAACCTCACCGATGAGGCACTCACCGCCGCGAAAATCCTGGAGCCGAAGACCGGCAAGCGTCAGCGCGCGAAGAACCTGTACACCTACCGCGAGCCTCTTCAGCGCATTTACTTTAGCGATAACCCGCACCTAAATGAGCTGTTCACCGCCTATGCGGAGCGTAAGACGGTCACGTTCACCTATCAGACGGCTGCCGGGGCGACCCGCACGCAGGAGAAGGTCAGTGTTGCCGGTATTGGTTACCGTTACGGCACCTGGTATTTTGTCGGCTACTACACTGAGAGCTCGGAGCGTAAGGAGTACACGTTCCGTGCCAGCCGTATTCAGAAGCTCACGATGCTTTCGCGTATCGATTCGACCCCCATCAACGCGACGTTCAACGCCAAGAACTGGCTTGAAGACATTAAGGGCTACGAAGAGAGCCTGATTGTTGCCGAGGTCAGCGCCGATTCTACGCTGTCGGAGCCCTTCACCGTGCCCTCGTACGGCACGATTGATAGCGCTGTGGCGGCGACCAGCTACAGCTGTGTGATCGAGCCGCCCGAGGAATCGGAGGCTGCCTCTACCCGCCAGCGTGACAGCTACGCCGCCCAGCAGCAACTACTGCGCACCCTCACCGACCTGCACAGCGGCGCAGTCGAAGACCCCGGCACCTGGGCAGGTATCAACCAGCGCAACCGCAACAACTCACTCGACGACCTTGTGGACCTGCTCCTGGGTCTGCACCGTGCCGACCGCTGGGCGAGTGCCCATGGTGAAGAGCCCATGCCTTTGAATCAGCTCAACGCCCTCTACAGCGTGGACACCGAGAAAAACCGCGACCTCGGCAAAACCATTGCCGAGATTTTCGCGCAGGTAGATACCGTTCCCTTCGATTCTGACCCCAAGGACCCGGACGCCCTCAAGCCCACCTACATTAACCTGCTGCCGGATTTTGGCGGCGCCACCCCGAACACGCTGCTGAACTACGCGCGCCTCACGGACACTGAGCTCGCCATTCTCGTCTTCACCCTCTCTGCCGCAGATATTCTGCACCCGGCGGATGCGCGTCTGGGCAGTATCCGTGCGGCGCTCGCCGCCGCGTACCCGAACGCGCCCGTCTATGCGCAGCACCTGTGCTTCGCCCCGGAGGAGCCTCTGCTGCAGGAGGCGACTGCCGCCCTGAGTAGCGGCAACGCCGTGACCATTGGGTACGGTACCTCTGAGCGTGCCGCGGATCGTCTGGTGGACCCGTATGCTTTGGTGTTGCACCGCGACCACATGTATCTGCATGCGTGGTGCCGTACCGCTGAGGAACGCTACTATGCGGCGCGCGGTGAGGAGGTCCCCGAGTACGTACCCGAGGCTTTTGCTCACGCAGCCACCGGCGAGACTGCCGACAGTGAGGCGGGGGAGAAGGAACCCAACTTCTGGCGTAACTTCCGCCTCACCCGCATCAACCACATTCACGAGGCGGGCGCGGGACGTACCCACCCGGTCACCGGTGACACCGTCCCGCATTGGCACGCGCAGCAGCACAGCACTCAGACCAACCCCTTCGCTGAGTTGCGGATTCACCCGACCGAGCACATTCCCAGCGGTGAGCCGCTCGATACTCTCACCGCAACGTACATGCGTCGAAGCACCCACCACGTGAAGAAGGCTTCACGCACCCAGTACGTGCGTATCCACTACTACAACAACGCCCACGGCGCTGGCGATAAGAACATCCTCGACACCGTCATCGCACACCGAGGTGCCCTCGAACTGGTCGGTCCGGCGCACCTGCGCGCGGCGCTGCTTGACCAGTTGCAGACCCTCAAAGCCAGCAGCCGCAGGGGTGCGCCTGCAGGTGTGCCCGCAGAAAAATAGAACTTCACCCACTAGCAAAAACGCCCTAAAAACCCATCTAAGGGGCCAAAACATTAACCTAAAACTTGTATAATGGTGCTCATGTCTTGGTGGTTCTGGATTTTGCTATGGGGCGCGCTCATCATCTGCTCGCTCCTCTATTTGGCATGGTTCACCTACAAAGCACTCACTCGCGGTTTCACACTCCTTGACGAAACCGTAACCTGGGTCGAGTCAATCGAGGGACAATTCGACGCCGCGCAAGCGAACGCAAGCCGAAAACTCCCGCGAGACACCACCCTCGGGGTATTCACACCCATCACCGAGGCATACAATAACTACGAACAAGGTAAGCAGACACGCAGGTCTGAGCGGATCAAGCGACGGGTCTCCCGACGAGATCGACTCGGCCAACCTCAAAACATCGGAGACCTGCTTTAACTAGAAAGGCACACCATGGGCCAGATTTTCAGCCACCCCGCGACCATCATCGTCGTTATCCTCCTCATCGTCCTGCTCTTCGGCGCACCCAAGCTGCCCGGCATGGCACGCAGCCTCGGCCAGTCCATGCGCATCTTCAAGACCGAAGTTGAGGGTCTGAAGAATGACTCCAAGAAGGACCCCCGCGAGAAGGACGGCGAAGAGGTCGTCACCGCTGAGGTCGTAGACAACGGCAAGGACGGCAAGACCGAAACCAAGTAACGGTCCCGCCCCAACGCACCAAACCCGTGCCAGCCCACCGGCCGGCACGGGTTTTGCGGCACCACCCCATAAACACCCCACCAGACCCCCTCAGCCGAATCACACACGGCACCGACACCCAGAGGACACCACGTGGCAACACCCGACCAGGACGTGCGCAACCGCAAAATCAATCCTGAAGCACGCATGGAACTCAAGGAACACCTGCGCGAATTCCGCGACCGCCTCATCAAGGCGGCTATCGCAACCGTCATCGCAGCCATCATCGGTACGGTCTTCCTCTACCAGCCTTTCATCGAAATGATCTCCGCGCCCCTGCAGCAGATCAACGCAGAAACCGGCCGCAACGCAAATCTGAACTACGGTAGCGTCGCATCCCCCTTCGACCAGCTGCTGAAGGTCGGTATGTACATTGGCTTGGTGATTGCGTCCCCCGTCTGGCTGTACCAGGCGCTGCGATTCCTGCTGCCGGCACTGCACACCAAGGAGAAGAAGTATCTCTTCGGCTTCCTCACCGCATCTATTTTCGCGTTTGCCTGCGGTGTCGCCATTTCTTACTTCACCCTCCCCGGCGTGGTTTACGCGCTGCTGAAGTTCACCCCCGTCAACGAAAGTAACTACATTGACGCGGGCGTGTACATCTCCTTCATTCTGAAGTTCGTTGTGACCTTCTCTTGTGCCTTTATCATCCCGGTGATTCTGGTTGGCATTAACATGCTGGGCCTGATTCGCGGCACGACCATTCTGAAGGCTTGGCGTTGGGTGGTTGTCCTCGTTGCGGTTATCGCAGCACTAACTGCACCCGGTAGCGACATCATGATGATGTTCGTGCTCATGGCGCCGCTGCTGATTTTCTTCTTTGCAGCAATCGGCATCTGCATGATTAACGACAAGCGCCGTGACCGCAAGCTCGCCAAGCTGGCGCAGGGTTCGGACGAAGCAAGCCTGAACACCGCAACCAGCGCCGAAGACCTGGCGAAGATGGGTTACTTCGAGGAAGAGAAGACTTCCTAATTGAATAGCTCGCTTTGAGTGATATCGCCGAGGGGCGGGGTACAGAGAGATTCTGTGCCCCGCCTCTTCGCATGCCCAGACTAGCGTGCACAGATTCGCCTGTCGGGAAAAGCTTCTAACGCCGGCTCGCACGGCACCTCCGTAGCGAGCTCCACAGGGAGCGTTATACCGGCGCCGGGTGCGCTCGCTGTTCGCCCGTACCGGATTAGTGCCCGTCCGGGATGCTTTCGGAAGGTGCGCGGCGGGCGAGCGGTTACACTGGATTTACTATGAGCAAGCACCACGCACAGCACACTTCTACCGCTTCTAACGAGCAGACCCCGGCGGAGCAGACCGGCACCGACTACGCTGCCGCCTATGCCGCATCCCGAGAGCGCGCCGCCTACGCAAAGACCGCCCTCGGGGCTTTTGAGGCCTCCCTTGATTTTCCGCTGGATGATTTTCAGCGTCAGGCGTGTGCCGCCGTGGAGGCGGACCGCTCCGTCCTCGTTGCCGCGCCTACGGGTGCGGGTAAGACCATTGTGGGCGAGTTCGGTATTTACCTGGCGCTGCGCCGCGGCATGAAGGCGTTCTACACGACCCCCATTAAGGCGCTGAGCAACCAGAAGTACCACGACTTTGTGCGCGCGTATGGTGAAGATTATGTGGGTCTGCTGACCGGCGATACGAGCATTAACACGGAAGCACCCGTGGTCGTGATGACCACCGAGGTGCTGCGCAACATGCTCTACGCTAACTCGACCACGCTGACCGGTCTGGGCTACGTGGTGATGGATGAGGTGCACTACCTGGCGGACCGTTTCCGTGGCGCGGTGTGGGAAGAGGCGATTATTCACCTTCCCGAGCATGTGAACGTTATTTCTCTGTCGGCGACGGTGTCGAACGTTGAGGAGTTCGGCGCGTGGCTGGATACGGTGCGCGGCGGCACGGACATTATTGTTTCTGAGCACCGCCCGGTGCCCCTGTGGCAGCACATGATGGTCGGCCACCGTGTGGTGGATTTGTTCGTACCCGAGGACAACTCCGCGAACGGCAAGAACCAGGAGCCGGAGGAGAAGCTCTCCCGCAAGCAGGCGAAGAAGGCACAGAAGGCTAAGCAGCGCGGCGCATCCGTGGAGGCGGGCGCTAACCCTCTGCTTGCCGGTCTGCGCCTGAACCCGCAGCTGAAGGCGCTGCGTCCTGGCTTCCGTTCGAGCCCGGGTCGTGGCCGTTACGGCGGTAAGCGTGAGCGTTTCCGTCACCGCCGTGAGGGCTGGCTGAATGAGACGTTCAGTAGCGGCGAGCGCGGCGGCTTGAACCGTCGTGACCGTTTCAGCAATGATCGTTTCAGTAACGACCGGGAGTTTGATGCGCGCGGTGAGCAGAAGCCTCTGCGTCCGCAGCGCATTACCCGCCCGGAGATGGTGCGCGCCCTCGACAAGCAGGGCCTGCTACCCGCTATCTGCTTTATCTTCTCCCGTGCCGGTTGCGACGGCGCGGTCAGCCACTGCGTATCCGCCGATATTACGCTGACCACCCCCGAGCAGCAGCAGACCATCCGCGCCTACATTGCGGAGGCGACCGCTCACCTGGACACCCGCGACCTGAACACCCTCGGCTACTACGAGTGGCGTGACGGCCTGATTCGCGGTATCGCCGCGCACCACGCTGGCCTGCTGCCCCTGTTCAAGGAGGTTGTGGAAACCCTCTTCGCGCAGGGCCTGATTAAGCTGGTCTTCGCCACCGAAACCCTCGCGCTGGGCATCAACATGCCCGCACGCACCGTGATTCTGGAGAAGCTCACCAAGTACAACGGCGAATCCCACGTGGACATCACCCCCGGCGAGTACACCCAGCTGACCGGACGCGCAGGCCGCCGCGGCATCGATATTGAGGGCCACGCGGTCGTCATGTGGCGCCCCGGCATGTCCCCGGAGCACGTGGCGACCCTCGCCTCAACCCGCACCTACCCGCTGAACTCCTCGTTCCGCCCCACCTATAACATGGCGGCGAACCTCATTGCCTCCTACGGCGCCGAACGCACCCGCAAAATCCTGGAGTCCTCCTTCGCGCAGTTCCAGGCGGATAAGTCGGTCGTGGGCGTCGCCTCCCGCGTACGCAAAAACGAAAGCGCCCTCGAAGGCTACCGCGAAGCCATGGCATGCCACCTGGGCGACTTCACCGAATACGTACAGCTCAGCCGCCAAATCGCCGAGCTGGAGAAGAAGGCGTCGAAGAGCAACGAACGTCACGCCCGCGCGCAGGCACACCACAGCATCCAGCAGCTACTACCCGGCGACATCATCTACATTCCGCACGGCCGCTCCCGCGGCTACGCAGTCGTAGTCACCCGCTCCGATTCGCACGCCGACCCGCGCATCGGCATCGTCACCGAGGACGCGCACCAGCGCACCGCCTCAACCCGCGACTTCGAAGGCGCCGTCGAACCGGTCTCACGCATCAAAATCCCCAAGCGACTGAGCCTCAAGACCCCCAAGGAACGCCGCGACACCGCAAGCCGCATGCGCCAGGCGCTCTACGACGGCCGCGCCCCGCGTGCGCTCGCGCAGCAGAACATTCCGGCTCGTCAGAACAGCATTGACGCGCAGCTGGAGGCTCTGCAGGCTCAGCTACGTAACCATCCGTGCCACGGCTGTTCCGACCGCGCGAACCATATGCGCTGGGCCGAACGCTGGCAGAAGCTCAACTCTGAGACGGAAGGTTTGCGCCGTCAGATTGCGCGTCGCACCAACACGATTGCGCAGGTCTTCAACCGCATTTCGCGCCTTCTGGAGAGCTACGGCTACGTGGAACGCACCGAGGACGGCGAACTGTCGCTGACCACCGGCGGCCAGGCTCTGCGCCGCATCTACGGCGAGCGCGATCTGCTGACCGCCCTGTGCCTGGATGCGCACTTCCTCGACGGCCTGGAGCCCGCCGCCATCGCTGCAACCGTTGCCGCGCTAACCTACCAGGGCAAGCGCGACGCGGTGGAGTACCTGGCGCACTACCCGCACCCGTCCCTGCGCGCACCCATTGCGACGATTACGCAGCGCCTCGCCGACCTGAACGCCGCCGAGGAGCAGCACAAGGTCAACCTGACCCCGGCGTGCGACTTCGGCCTGGTCGAGCCCATGTACGCCTGGGCAAACGGCGCGCACCTCGCTAAGGCAATCGAGGACACCGGCCTTGCCGCCGGCGACTTCGTGCGCTGGGCAAAGCAGGTACTGGATGCCCTGGACCAGATCGCGCACATCCGCTCACTGGACCCGGTGATTCGCTCCCGCTGTGAAGAAGCGATTGAGGCGGTACGCCGCGGTGTGGTCGCGCTGGACGTCTAAACCACGCCTACCGCTACATCGCGCCCGGCCAGCTCGGGCTACCACCCCCGCTACTGTGTGTCGTTCTACGTCATCTAAGGATGCACGAACTACCGCAGCTAGCGGGGGTGCTTCTATACTCGAAAGAGACGCTCAGCTGAGCTACGCGAGCACAATCGAAGTGCCCGCCCCCGTGTGCGCTCCGGCGCGCCTCAATGGTGAAAGGATTCTAATGTCTACCCGTATTTTTGTAGATGGTAGCGTGTACAGCCCTGTCGACCCGTACGCGACCGCAATGCTGGTCGAGGACGGCTTCGTCCGCTGGGTTGGTTCCGACTCCGGGGCGCGTTCCATTGCTGACGATTCCGCCACCATCACCGAACTTGACGGCGCCCTGCTGACCCCCGCCTTTGCGCGCGCCCTCGCACCGGTCGCAGGCAAGGAAGCACCCGAAATCCTCGACTACCTGCAGGCATACCGCACAGCCGGCTACCACACCCACACCGTACTCGCCGGCATGGAGGATGTACCCGACCTCGTCTCCGCACTCAGCTACTACAGCGCCGAGCACGGCACCCCCGACATCCGTCTCATTCTCAACGCCACCGGCGTTGAAACCGACGAACTCATCAGCGCCATCAAGGCACTACGCCCCCTCACCGAAGGCGAACGCGCCGTCAAGGGCCTGCAGCTGGTCGGCATCTCTGTCGCACCCGACGAGGCACCCGCAGCAGCACAGGTAGCCGAAGACGCCGCACTCCTGCTCTCCATCGACGCATCCGCCGGCTTCACCACCGCCGCCGACGCCGCGCTCGCCGTACGCGAAACCCACCCCTGGCTGCCCATCCGCCTCGACGCAGCAATCAGCACCCCGCAAGACCCCATCACCGACGAATACCTCACCAAACTGGCAGAAGCACGCATCAACCTCGGCCTCAGCGTCTGCGAACCCGAAGAAGACGAAACCGCCAACGACACCGTCCAGGCACTCCTCGCACACGCCGGGGGAGAGGCACGCGAATCTGTGGCATCCGTGGCCCGCCGCGCAAACGCAGCCGGCACCTCCATTGCACTGGGTTCTGATGCTCAGCTGTACGCACCCGGCGCCTGGTCCCTCATCCGCGAACTCGTCAACGACGAACACGGCATCTCCGCACGCAGCGCCTTCGCCGCCCTCACCCGCGGCGTATACCGCCTCGCCCACGAAGAAAACCCCTTCACCGGACAGCTCACCCCCGACACCCCCGCATTCGTAGCACAATGGCGCGTCGAAGCCCTCATGGTCCAAGCACCCGACTCCCGCGTCGCATCGTGGAGCACCGACCCCCGCGCTCGTATTCCGTTGCTTCCGGTGCTGGAGGAGGATTCGCCTCTGCCCATCCTGGAATCTATTTACACTGAAAGTAACTAATTTTTTAGCTTGTCAAAACCTTTTTAGGCGGTTTAGGGGCAGTGGAAGCCCCTGAGGATTCAGCTGCCCACATGTTTACCCGGTATACTGGATATCTACACTGCCTGTTTTACATGCACATGTGAGGGAGGAATATGCGCGTTC